>ULSN01072553.1_pt1 | contig 56096 bp, 37 predicted proteins | sample 1956771 | NCBI WGS metagenome assembly ULSN01 (sample SAMEA4835709, study PRJEB28245) | human gut metagenome | biome: gut microbiome; material: fecal sample | place: Denmark | collected 2008
GGTGTTGTTGACAACGCCGGTACCGACCATGCAGGCGAGGTCAATGTATGGCTGAGCAACGGCGCACAATGGACACATGAAGCAACCTCCCGTGTTGACGGCTTGGATTACAGCAACATGCCAGCATACAGCAAGCCGAGCTATGATAACTTTGACGGTACTTCTTATGTAAATAAACTTGTTGGCGGCAAAAACGCTGCCGGCAGCGGCTTCATTTATCAGAACAGTGATGTTAAGCTGAATTTTGCTGATTACAGCGGTTACAATACTATTGTTTATAAGCATAATGAAAACGGTACCCAGAAGGAGCATTATATCGGCGGCGATACTACTATTCAGCATGCGAATGCAGGTGCTAATGTTACACTGGCAACCGATAATAGCAAGATTAACCTGAAGGATGACAAAGAGGTTGAAGCAGTACTGAATGCTTTGGCAAGCAAGCTGACCTATAGCGGATATGTGAAGGATGAAAGAAATCTTTCCGGTACTGTTATGATTGCTTCCGGTCTGACTGCTTCCGGCATTACTGCCGAAGCCAAGGGCATAATCAGATTTAACGAAGCAACCGGTGAGGGCGGTTATACTAAGCCGCAGGAGGGTGAACAGAATACTGCCAACATCAACAGCGGTATGACCGGTACTTCTGCCGACAGTGATTATACCGATGCTAATATCCGTCAGGATGACGGCTCCTATAAATTTACTCAGGCAACTACGGTAAATGTGGCTGACGGCGCTGCTATTGATGCGGCAGCCAACATTAAAATCAATGCGGAAGATACCGCTTTGACACTGGATGCCAAGAAGGGTATTGTTACCAACGGCAAGACAGTAGATATTTCTGCGCGCACCTTACATTTGTCCGCACAGGAGGATGCTATTACTGCCGACGGCGGCAAGGTAACAAGCCTGGGCATTACTAATATCAACGAGAACGATAACACCGATAAGCCTGCAGCAAAGAATGCTGTTAAGGCAACAAATGGTGCCGAGGTTACTTTGGGCAACGGCGTAATTAAAGGCAGCATTATCAGTGACGGTTCCGTAGTCAACATCAATAAGGATAACTTCGATAAAGAGGGCAATTACAAGACCGGTTCCGTAGAAGGCAACCTGGCTGTTGCCGATGGCGGTGAAATTGACCTGACTGTTGCCGGCGGTAAATTCGTGGGCAGCATTGTTAAAACCGGTGATGTGGCAGCTGCAGCTGTGGGCGACGACGGCACTGTAAATCTGACACTGGCTGACGGCGCAGTATGGACCGGCGCTCATAAGAACGCTGATGCAGCGCTTAATCTTACTCTTTCCGGTGCTTCTTGGAACAATACCAGCACCGATGCAACCTATGTAAGCAGCTTAAAGGGCGGCAAGGGTGTTGTAAAAGCAATTAAATATATCAATCCGAACGGCGGCAATAATGAGGAAGTAGAAATTCCCGTCAACGGCTTTATCAGCATGGCTCCAGAGGCCGGTGCCGTTACCGTAGGCAGCTTCGGCGGTACTCATATCGTAAGTTACGATCATGATAATGCAGGCACCGATGTAAGCGATTACAAGGGTGGCAACTTCACCGTGGAAAAGGCTGATAAGGATTCTATGGTGATTGCGGCAACAAGCAGCAAGAACATCAAAACCAATGACCAGGATGCGGTAGAAGCAGCCTTCAAGGCATTGAGCCAGAAGATTTACTATAGCAATGCCGGCGTTGATGAAAACCTGACCGGTAAGACTATGATCAGCTCCGGCCTGACCTCCTCCAGCGTTTCCCGTTGGATTGGAGACATGAAATTCGACAGCGCTAACGGCGGCGTAGGCAGCTTCGTCGGCGGCAGCGGTGTTAATATTACCGGCGACTACGAAACCGCACTGATGAAGGGCGCAAGAGCGGCAACCACCAGCGCAATGCTTTCCTGGCGCGATAATGCTGCAAACGTAATTTATCGCGGCGACCTGCTGCGTGCGCATATGGAGAGTGACGGCATCTGGGCTAAGACCTATGGCGGCAAGGATACCTACAATGCGAATGCGGTTGATCTGAGCAACAACTATTGGGGTGCACAGGTCGGTTTTGACCGTATGTATGACCACGGCTGGATTGCAGGCGCTGCTATTGATTATCAGAAGGGCAGCTCTAGTTACAATTATACCGATGATGATTTCGGTACTATCGGCGGCAACAGCGGCGATAACAAGCTGTACAGCTTCGGCCTGTATGCTTCCAAGGATTTGGGCGATGGCGCACATCTGGATTTTGCAGCTAAGGCCGGCAGCGTACGCAACGAGTTCAGCGTACACAACGGCATCGGCACCGAGCTGAGCGGTACCTACAGAAATCGCGGCTACAGTGCTACCGCAAGTCTGGCAAAACGTATCGGTACAGATAAGAGCTACCTGGAGCCTCAGGCACAGCTGACCTGGGCACACCTGGGCGGCAGAAACTTTGCTGCCGTAACCGACGGCGGTGAGGTTCTGGACGTTAACCAGGGCAACTACAACAGCTTGGTTGGCCGCTTGGGCTTAGAGCTTGGCAAAACCGGCCGCCTTGGCTCTGTTTATGCCCGCTTCGGCCTGGCGCATGAGTTCTCCGGCGATATCACCGGCAGCTACAGCGCAGAGGATGGCGGCAGCAAGACTACCTCTGTAGAAACCAAGGGAACCTGGGCAGAAATGAGCCTTGGTACTACCTTGAATATTAAACCTAACGCAAGCGCATATTTTGATGTTTCCCGCAGCTACGGAGCAGATTACGAGCATGACTGGAAGTTCAGCGGCGGCCTGCGCTTTGCACTCGACCGCCTGCCTAAGCAGGAGCAGGAAATCAGCGGTAAGGCTGAGGCTGAACAGTTCATCGCAGGTAATGCAGCAGAGGTTCAGGAAAATGCGGTTGCTAATGTAAAAACCGACGCTATGCCGGGTATTGCTGCACAGGAGCAGACTCTCAATGCTCAGACTGCAGTGCAGGAAACAGAAGAAACAAGTGCGGTTGCAGAGCATTCTGAGCCGACTTATGTTGAAACCGTAACTACCTACGATGCACCGGAGCCGACCGCAGCAGACTTTGACGAAATGAGCTTTGAGCTGGCACCTATCGTTGTTACCGCTTCCCGTATGGAGGAATCTATTCTGAAGGCTAAGGCAGATATGAGCGTTGTCGGCCGTGAGGAAATCGAGCAGATGCACATGGACAACGTGGAAGAGGTTCTGCGTACCGTTCCGGGCGTACAATTCCTGGATTACGGCTCCAATGGTCTGAATGCTAACGTAAGCGGTATTCGCATCAACGGCAGCAAGGACGTTGTTATCCTGGTTGACGGCGTGCGTGTTAACGACTTCAAGGGCGCAGGCAGCAGCGGTTATATGTTTGCCGCACTCATGAACAATATGGATAACATCGAGCGCGTCGAGGTAATGCGCGGCAGTGCTGCTACCATGTACGGCAGCGGTGCTAAGGGCGGTGTTATCAACATTATTACCAGAAGACCTGAGGGTGCAAAAACCGTTATTGATATTGCTAAGGGCAGCTTCGGCAAGGAAGCCTATAAATTCAATACTCAGGCTGCCAAAGACAAGGTAAGCTACAATATTTACCATGACAGAACTATTTCCGGCACCAGCAAGGATGGCAGTGGCAAGAAATGGCCGGGCCAGAGCAATACCAAGAGCAGCGGTGCTAAGTTCGAATACAGATTCAACGATGCCAATAAGCTGACCTTGAACTATGAAACCATCGGCTCCAACTTCAGCGGTACCGACCTGGTATACGGCGGCCATTATGTAGGCATGTACGACAGTGACAGCATAACCCTGAAGCATGATTGGCAGATTAACGATCAGTGGAGCAATTCTCTGATGTATCGTGCAACCAAAGAAAAATCCTCCTGGGATAAACCGGGCGGAGAGGATACCGATATTTCCGAACCGATTACAAGCAATCTGGAATACAAGCTGTACAGCGATAACTTCAAATACCAGACCGACAGATATACTATGGTCGGCGGTATCGAATACAGCAAGGGCAAGGATAATACTAACCACAAGGAAACCAGCAATACTTCTCTGTTACTGCAGGGTGATTGGGAGCTTGTGCCGCATGTAACCTTATCCGGCGGTATTCGTCACGACAGACCTGACAGCTATGAATGCCATAACTCCATCAGCTATAAGCTGGGTTGGGATATTACTGAGAAAGATACCCTGTATGCAGGCCGCAGCGATTACTACATTCTGCCGAGCCTGACACAGCTGTATGACCATAAATACGGTAATGCAGATCTGCGTGCTTCCGAAGGCCGTACAACATCTATCGGTTACAACCACGAATTTACACCTGATAATTACATGATGCTGAGCTGGTTCGAAACCAAGTCCGGTGTTGGTATGACTATGAACAGCACCACCGACAAGGACGATCCGAACTATGGCCAGTATCAGAACAGCATAGGCGGCATTTCCCGCGGCTGGAACGCACAGTACAATGCTCGTCTGAGCGATGCTGTAACGGTTAAGCTGGGCTGGGCACATCTGTTCTATGATGAGAAGGACAGCTTTACTCAGGGCTATGCACCTAAGGATAAAGCAACCTTCGGCGTATATTACGACAAGGATAAATTCAGTGCTGCCTTCGACGGCTTCTACTTCATCCGTGATAAACGCGGCATGAAGGAAGGTGTTAAGGGCTGGCCTTCCGATAAGTATGGCGTTTACAACCTTGCTCTTAACTACACAGCTGATAAGCAGACTAAGTTCTACGTTAAAGTAGACAACATCTTCAACAAGCTGTGGGCTGAGCACACAGACGTTATCTGGGGCGGCGGTGCCGACAGCTGGTATGCTATGCCGGGCAGAAGCTTTATCGTTGGCATGCAGTACACCTTCTAAGATAAACAGACTCATGTTATATACGGAGCAGTAACTTCTGCTCCGTAGTATATAAAAAACTTTTTTGATGAATGTAAAGGAGATTATATCATGGCAAAAGCTGCTAAAGAAGAAACCAAAGTAACCGAAATGGAAAACAAAATCGAGAAAATGACTCAGTTCCTGGCTGACAATAAAATCGAATGCTTCGATATCCAGAAAATGGACGATGAGCATCATACCACTATCTTTCGCAGCCGCATGGAAGTTAAGGGCCAGCTGCTGCCGATGGCATTACTGATGGATGACAGCGTTTATATTCTGCTGCAGGTGCAAATCGCTCCGCAGGTAATCGATGAAGAAAAGCTGAAAGCACTTGCCGGTGCTATCAACAACATGAACAACAATGTTCGTCCGTTCAAATTCACCGTTTCCGAGAGAGGCGACTTCATGCTGAACGCTTGCATTACCGCCGAAAATACCACCTTCAACCCGGCTTTGGTAAACGCTATCATGGGTGAAGCAGTTAAATTCATGGAAGCACAATACGGCAATATCATGGAAGCTGTTTGGGCTAAATAAGGAGAGTGACAGAAATGAAAAAGAAACTTATGACCTTACTGATGAGTGCCGTTATGGCTTTGGGTATCAGCGCCAGCGCTTTTGCCGCACCTGTAGGTGTTGTTAATGTTAATGCCGTTCTGAACAGCTATCCGGGAATTACCGAAATTGCCAAATCCGTAGCACAGGAAAAAACTCGCCTGCAGGAGGAGTTCAACAAGCAATCTGCTAACATGAGCGATGCGGATAAGCAGGCTCTGGCTGAAAAACTCAGCAAGCAGCTGGCAGACTTTGAACAGAAGAAGATGGCTCCTGTTCAAAGAAAAATCAATAAAACTATTCTTGACGTAGCTAAAGCAAACAATATTGACAGCGTTGTAAATATGAATGCTATGGTAGCAGGCGGCAAGGACCTTACCGACGAGGTTATCAAAGCGCTGAAATGAACGCAGCGTGTTTATGATAAACTGAATAATTTTGTTATGAAATCGCAGGCTGCGTTGATGAGAAGCAGCCTGGCCGGTTTCCGTATAAACTGTGCGGAGCCCGATTCCGTTCAGAGGGGTTAGCAGAAGCAGCGGTTGTTTCTGCTTTTTCCTGATTTTTTGATAAGGAGGACTATATGCTGAAGCTTAGTCAAAAGAAGAGAAAAGCATGCTTAGCACTGGCCGTTGCCGCGGCAATTTTAGGTGCCAACAATTCGTATGCAGCAAATACGGAGTATGACAAGGCTATTTCTGAGAGTAACCAGTTTGGTAGCGCTATGCGCACATATTGGCAAAAAGCAGGTGTTTATAATGCCAAAACACACACCTACACCTTTAATGAGGATGTGACCTTAAAACCTAAGGCATCTGAACAGGATTTTAATCAATGGACTCCCAATTTCGGTGGTATTTATATCGCCCGCAACAATCCTGTTACTGTTGATATGCAAGGTCATCGTCTTGATATCGCACTGAATGTTGACCAGCCGAATGGTGTTGAGAACGTTTATAATGTAAATCCCAATGCTATTCATGTTAGCTCTGCCAATCTGGTGATCAACAACGTCAAGGGGATGGAGCTTTCTGCTTCCGGCAGCTTTTTGTCCAGAGGCAAGCTGCGCGGTATTTATGTTGCAGGCACCAATCAGGAGGGTTCCTACGGCGATGGCAAGGGACTTGCCAGCCTGACCATCAATAATGCTGACGGTTGGGAGAATGCTGTAAAATTCCATTCCAGCCAGCCTCAGGTAGAGAATGCTATTGAGGTATGGAAAAATACCGGCAGTGCCGACCTGAAGATTTCCAGTATGGTTGACCTGTATGTAGGCAATGACAGCGATGTTATCACCGTAAGAGGCGGTAACTCCTCTTATGATATCGAAGAAGCACCTACCGCTTATATCGGCGGCGGCGCAATCAAGGCTGCTAGGGGACGTGCTGCAAATGTCAGCGGCGGTGAGCTGTATGTTAATTCCAAGCTGCAGGATGGTGCCATTGTCGCTGCAGACGGCAACCGTGACGTACAGGTTGAAGGCAATATCCTGGTTAAGGATTTGCAGAAAAACCAAGGTATTCTGACCTTGGGTATGAATACAGATAAGTCCTATTTCAAAGGTACTATTTCTAATGATAACGGTGCCGGCGATGCCTATATGTTGCTTGCCAACGGTGCTCAATGGACCAATGAGAGCAAGGGCGATTATGGTTATCATGGCAGCAGCCTGAAGCAGCTTGCCGGCGGCGAAGCTGATGCCAAAGCAGGCAATATCTTCCAAAAGGACAGCAGCAGCCTGACTATTGACAGCTACAGCGGCAACACCAACATTTTCTATGCACATGAGGGCAATGGTGAAGCAGCTGAAAACTACGCAGCAGGCAATACTGTTATCAAGGGTGCGGCAAAAGGCTCTGTAGTATCCATGGTTACCGATAACACCGGCGTTGCTATGGATAATAAAGACAGCGTAGCCAATGTGCTGAACGCACTGGCAGGCAAGCTGACCTACAGCAACTATGTAAACGGCGAAAGTAACCTGACCGGTTATGTGAAGATTGCCGACGGCCTGACTGCATCCTCCGCAGCATTGAAGAGCGGCGACATTTCCTTCAATAAGGAAGATGGCAAAGGCTCTTACTCTGCCGGTGCGGTTAAACCCGAAGTTCCGGCTGTAAAAGAATATACCCAAACTATTACCGGCTTTGATCTTGTTGACAAAGAATATGCAGATATAATCAAGGACGGAGTATATAAGTTTACAGAAGACAGCAAAATTGCCAATCAATATGGTATGGACATTATTGAAGATGCGCAAATTGATGCAACAGGTAAAACATTAACCTTGGTTGTCGATAATCCGGCAGATCAGGGCGCAGGCATCAAGGTTAACCCCGGTTATTCTTTGAATATTAAAGCTGATACCGTAAAAATGGAGCTTACAGGTGAAGATATTTCTTCTAATGGCCTGAAGGGTATTAATATTACAAAGGCAGGCGGTAATCTGACCATTGATGGCAAGCTGGATATTACTGCTAACGGCGATAACAATACTATTGGTGTTTATAACCAGGGCAATGTTGTTGTCAATGGCGATGTAAAGCTGGATATTGAAGGCAATAACGGCGGTTATCAATACTATGGTGCAACAGGTCTGTATGCAACCAGCGCTATGGGCAACAGCAAGGGTGGTACAATTACCGTTAATGGTGATGTGGACTTCAAAGGCAATGCTAACGGTATTTGGGCAAATGCCGGCGGTGCTGTTGTAGACGTTAACGGCGGCGGCAGCATTATTGTAAAAGAAGGTCAAGACATGGGTTATGCTGCTATTAAGGCAGAAAACGGCATTGTCAACATGAACGTTCTTAAAGATGAGGCTGGTAATGTTACCGGTGCGGATAATAATGCTGTAACAATTAAAGGTAATCTGAGCCTGGATACCGGTGCAGTAAATTCTGTTGATATTCATGGTGTTAAGAGTGAAATCAATCTGGGCTTGTCAACTGCTGAATCCAGCCTGACCGGTGTTGTACAAAACAGCTTTGCCGAAGCAGGCAAAAAAGCCGGCGACAAGACCTTTACCGGTGATGCAAACCTGTGGCTGCAAAACGGTGCAACCTGGAACAACGAGGTAGTAGACGAGATTATCAGAAATCCCTGGGGCGGCGAGGAATGGGCAGGTAGCCGTATAACCAACTTTACCGGCGGTGCAAGCGATGCCAAAGCAGGCAACATTTTCCAAAAGGATGATAACAGCCTGACAATCAGCAATTACAGCGGCAATACCAATATTTTTTATGCTCATACTGGCAATGGTGAAGCAGCTGAAAACTACGTAGCAGGTGATACCGTTATCAAGGGTGCGGCAGAAGGCTCCGCAGTAAGCCTGATTACCGATAACACCGGCGTTGCTATGGACAACAAGGACAGCGTAGCTAACGTACTGAACGCATTGGCAGGCAAGCTGACCTACAGCAACTATGTAAACGGCGAAAGTAACCTGACCGGTTATGTGAAGATTGCCGACGGCCTGACTGCTTCCTCCGCAGCACTGAAGAGCGGCGACATCACCTTCAATAAGGAAGACGGCAAGGGCTCTTATGTTGCTAAACCCGAAGTACCGTCTGTCAAAGAGTACAAAGATACTCTTACCGGCTTTGATGCTATTGACGAAGCATATGCAGATGTAATTAAGGACGGAGTATATAAATTTGCTCAAGATACCAAAATTACCAATCAATATGGCATGGACATTATAGAAAATGCCCAAATTGATGCAAGCGGCAATACCTTAACCGTGGTCGTAGACAATCCTGAAAACACAGGCGCAGGCATTAAAATCAATGCCGGTAATTCCCTGGGTATCAAGGCTGATACCTTAAAAATGGAGCTGAGCGGCAAAGAGCTTAATACAGAAGGCTTGAAGGGCATCAATCTTATCAAGCTGAATTCCAATCTGACTGTTGACGGAAATCTGGATATTACTGCCGATGGCGATTGCAATACCATTGGCGTTTATAGCCAGGGCAAAGTTGTTGTCAACGGCGATGCTAAGCTGAATGTTGAAGGCCATAACGGCGGCACCAAATATTACGGTGCATCCGGTCTGTATGCAACCAGCGGTATGGGCAAAACTGAAGGTGGCAGCGTTACCGTAAACGGTAATGTAGACTTCCAGGGTAATGCTAATGGCCTGTTTGCTAACTCCGGCGGCGCTGTTGTTACTGTTAAGGGCGGCAGCATTGTTGTTGATTCCGAGCAGGAAATGGATTATGCTGCTATCAGAGCCGAGGACGGCACAGTTAACATGAACGTTCTGCGCAATGAAGCAGGCGAAGTTACCGGCGCGGATAACAATGATGTCAACATCAAAGGTAATGTAGTTCTTTCTACCGGTGCAGCCAATGCCAGCGATATTCATGGTACCGAAAGTGCAATTAACCTTGGCCTGACCACTGCAAACTCCAATCTGACCGGCGTGGTAGCAAATTACTATGGTGATGGATATACTACAGGCAGTTTGACCTTTAACGGTGCTGCTAATTTGTGGCTGCAAAACGGTGCAACCTGGAACAACGAAGAGTGGGGCGAGCCTTCCGATGACTTTGAGGGCAGCCGTGTAGCCAACTTCGTAGGTGGCGCAAGTGAAGGCGCAGCAGGTAACATCTTCCAAAAGGACAGCAATGAGCTGACTATTGATAACTACAGCGGCAATACCAACATTTTCTACGCACATACCGGCAATGGTGAAGCAACAGCAAACTACGCAGCAGGCGACACTGTTATCAAGCATGCAGAGAAGGATTCCGCAGTAAGCCTGATTACCGATAATACCGGCGTTGCTATGGACAACAAGGACAGCGTTGCCAACGTACTGAACGCATTGGCAGGCAAGCTGACCTACAGCAACTATGTGAACGGCGAAAGCAACCTGACCGGTTATGTGAAGATTGCCGACGGCCTGACTGCTTCCTCCGCAGCATTGAAGACCGGCGACATTACCTTCAGCAAAGAGGACGGCAAAGGCAGCTATCCTACCGAAACTCCTGTTGTTCCGCCTAAGACAGAGTTTACTACTACTCTGTCCGGTGACACTGCAGCAGATACCGAATATGCAGGCAATATCCAGGATGGCAAGTACGTTTTCGGTGCTAATACTACGATTAACGCTACAGCTAAAAATGCTGTAGAGGTAAAAGCACCGCTGACCATTGATGCAGGCAACAACCAGCTGGTATTGATGGCTAAACAGGGTGATTACACAAGTGCTACTCCTCTGTTTAAACAGGCTGTTGATGGTACAACCTCCATTAAAGCCGGCAAGCTGGTAATTAAGAATGGTACGGCTGACTTCAACGAACGCTCCGGTATGGAAGTAACCAAGGGCAGTGTTGATATCACCGGTGACGTTGATATGAAGCTCTCCTCCTTGTCCAATGCTTATGGCGTTTATGTAAAAGCTAACGGCAGCAAGGTTGCTGTTCACGGCGATTTGAAATTAGCAGATAGTGAACAATTTGACAGTATCAACGGCTTGTATGTAGAAAATGCCGTTGATTTTGGTGCCAAAACTTCTGCTATTACTGTAGACGGTAAGGCAGATATCAACCTTCATAACGGCAATGCGATTACTGCTATCAGAAACGGCTCTACTGTTTCTGTCGACGGTGGCAATATTAAAATTGCGAAGAACAACAGCAAGGAATTCTACGCTCTGCAATCTGATGGCGGCGTTGTGAATGTCAACATGAATGCAGATAAGAATGCAGCAGGCACTGCTACTACCGTAATTGAAGGCAATATCAGTGCTTATGGCGAAAAAGCTAATAAAGCATTCGATATGGATGTTACTGACAGCATTATCAATATCGGTTTGGCTGACAAGAAATCCTCCTGGACAGGTACCGCTTTTGCGAAGGATCTTGGCACCAGCGGCTTCCCGTTCAAAGGTATCGTTAACTTGTATCTTGCTGACGGCGCAACCTGGAACAATGAAGCATGGGGCAAAACCAATGCAGCATTTGACGGCAGCCATGTAACTAAGCTGGCAGGCGGTGCAAGCGAAGCTGCTGCAGGCAACATCTTCCAAAAGGACAGCAATAACCTGACCATTGATAACTACAGCGGCAACACCAACATCTTCTATGCACATACCGGCAACGGTGAAAACGCAAGCAACTATGCAGCAGGCGACACTGTTATCAAGGGTGCGGCAGCAGGCTCTGCAGTAAGCCTGATTACCGACAACACTGGCATCAGCATGGATAACGATGCAAGCGTAGCCAATGTATTGAACGCACTGGCAGGCAAGCTGACCTACAGCAACTTTGTCAACGGTGAAAACAACCTGAACGGTTCTGTTAAGATTGCTGACGGCTTGACCTCCAGCAGCCAGACCTTGAAGTTTGATACCATTAAATTCAATAAAGATACCGGTAAGGGCTACACCAAAGAAGAAACAGTTAATCCGGGTGAAGGAGAAAAGACTACCTTTACCGATGCTATCACCGGCGAAAAACAGGGCGTTTACAGTGCCGTACAGCAGGAGGACCTGTCCTATGTATTCACCGAGGATGCAAGCGTAACCGTTAACCAGATGACTCATAAGGAAGCAGATCCTGATTGGGCAGGCTCCTTCATCATCAGCGGTGCAGCTGTACAGAATGCCGCAGGTGTTGAAAATCTGGTAATCAAGGCTGAGGACAAGACTCTGAAGCTGAAAGTAGCTCTGGACGACAAGACTGTTCCTCCTGATAAAAACGCAGGTATTCTGAACAACAGAATTCCGCTGCGCGGTATCGACAACAGCATTGCAGGCAGCACAACAAGCGTTACTGCAGGCACTCTGGACATCAATATCGACAACACCTACAGCCGCAAGACAAGCAGCGGCAACCCGATGATCGGCGAAGGCGGCGCAATTGGCATCTATGCTAAGAGCACAGGCGAGAAGGCTGCTGTAGAGGTTACCGGCAATACTGCTATTAAGGCTCACGGCTATAACAATGTTTACGGCGTTAACGCTAACGGCAATGCCGAAATTAAGCTGCATGGCGATCTGACCATGGCTAAGGACGGCGAAGACTGGGCTATTGATAACGTTATCAAAGGCCAGAACACCACTACTCTGGGCGAATCCTCCTGGAGAAACATTGCCGGCATCAACGCTAACGGCGCAGGCGCAAATGTAACCGTTGACGGCAAGACTACTATCGCAGCTCATGGCTCCGGTGTAGTAGCAGCAGATGGTGCAACCGTTAACCTGGGCGCTGCCGACATCGAAATCAAGAACAACAGCAGCGAGGACGGCTATGGCTTCCATGCTCTGGGCGCAGCTCTGGGTACTGTTAATGTAGGCGGCGAAGGTAAGACCGTTAACGTTAAGGGTAATGCAGGCCTCTTCGGCAAACAGGGCCAGAAATTTGCCAGCGACAGCAAGGAATCTGTTATCAACCTGAAGCTGACTGATGCTGAATCCGCATGGACCGGCGTTGCATACAAACACTTCACCGATGCAGAAAAAGAAGCAGGCCTGAGCGGTTCCGTGAACCTGACTGTGGCAAACGGTGCTTCCTGGAATAACGAGAAGTACGGTTATGTATACGGCGATTCCGAATGGGAAAAATATAAATTCACCGGCAGTGAAATCGCTAACTTCGTTGGCGGTGCAAGCGATGCCAAAGCAGGCAACATCTTCCAAAAGGATGCTAACAGCCTGACTATCGACAACTACAGCGGCAACACCAACATCTTCTACGCACACACCGGCAACGGCGAAGCAACTGACAACTACGCAGCAGGCGACACCGTTATCAAGCATGCGGCAGAAGGCTCTGTAGTATCCATGATTACCGACAACACCGGCATCAGCATGGATAATCAGACCAGCGTTAACAACGTGCTGAACGCACTGGCAGGCAAGCTGACCTACAGCAACTATGTAAACGGTGAGAAGAACCTGACCGGTTATGTGAAGATTGCCGACGGCCTGACCGCAAGCAGCGCTGCACTCAAGACTGAAGATATTACCTTCAATGAAGCAGACGGCAAGGGCACCTTTGTAAGTGCTCCGGTAATTCCTGATCATCAGGTAACCACCTCCTTCACCACCACTCTGACCGGTGATAAAGAGAAAGACAACGAATACTTGATGGGCGGCGTAATCGCTGAGGACGGTACCTACAAATTTACCGAAGCAAGCGATATTACCGCAGTAAGCGCAATTGAAACCGCTAAAGACCTGAAGATTGATGCAACCGGCAAGACTCTGACCGTGAATACCGCAGGCACCGACAGCGCAGCAATCAAGATTCTTAATGATGGCGGCTCCAAGGTTGATATTACTGTCGACAAGCTGGTTATCAAATCCAGTGCCGATTATGCAGGCAAAAACTCCGGTATCTATGCAGGCGACTGGAATACTACCAGAAAGAACGTTACCATCAACGCTGCTGTAGATATTACCGCAACCAACACCGTAGGAAACAACAACTATGTATATGGTGTTCTGGCATCTAAAGCAGATATTACCGTAAACGGCAACCTGAAGGCTGATATTGACGGCGGCAAGGGTGGCTATGACCATACCTCTGTTTCCGCACTTATTGCACAGGGTAGCTCTTACAGAAAATATGCAAGCACAATTACCGTTAACGGTGATGTAGATATTACCGCAAACGGCAACGGCCTGCATGCTAATAACAACGGCGCTGTTGTAACCGTAAACGGCGGCGGTGCAATTACTGTTAATGACAGCAGTGCTAAGGGCGGTTATGCTGCATTGCGCGCAGGCAACGGTACCGTTAACATGAACGTTGCTCTGGAAGACGGCAAAGCAACCGGCGGCCTGGGTCATGATGTTGCAATTAAGGGCAACCTGGCAGCAGTTAAAGCCGGTGACCAGACAGCATCTGTTATCAATCTGGCATTGGATACCGCTAAATCCTCTTTGGAGGGCGTATCCTACATGACCGAGGGCAACGGCCAGATTAACCTGTGGCTGCAAAACGGTGCAAGCTGGACCAACGAAGTACACGGTTCCGCCGAAAAGGATTGGAAGGGCAATTCCTTGTTCAACGGCAGCCATGTAACCAACTTCGCAGGCGGCGTGAGCGATGCTAAAGCAGGCAACATCTTCCAAAAGGATACCAACAGCCTGACCATCGACAACTACAGCGGTAACACCAACATCTTCTACGCACACACCGGCAACGGCGAAGCAGCTGACAATTATGCAGCAGGCGACACTGTTATCAAGCATGCGGCAGAAGGCTCTGTAGTATCCATGATTACCGATAACAACGGTGTAGCAATGGATAACGAATACAGCGTAGCTAACGTGCTGAACGCACTGGCAGACAAGCTGACCTACAGCAACTTTGTAAGTGGTGAGAAGAACCTGACCGGTTATGTGAAGATTGCCGACGGCCTGACTGCAAGCAGCAAGGCTATGCAGACCGGTAACATTTCCTTCAGCACTGAAAACGGCAAAGGCAGCCTGGAGAGCGGTTCTATGACTCCCGGCATCACCTATCCGGAAACCCAGAAGCCCGGCAGCAACAAGCTCAACCAGGGCATCAGCGGTAATGCGAAGGATGATTATCAATACAAACAGGATGGTATCCTTAAGGCTGACGGCTCCTATGTATTCACTCAGGATCCGACCGTTATCGAGGTTAAAGAAGGCGCAGCAGTAGATGCATCCGCAAGTGACATCGTAATTGATACCACCAAGGCTAAGCTGGAGCTGAAGGGTGCAGAAGCAGGCATCAATGCTGACGGCGCAAACGTTAATATCAAGGGCAACACCAATATCAGCGGTGCAACCGGCATTAATGCTGAAAACGGCAATGTAACCCTGACTGGCAGCACTGTTATCAGCGGCACCGACGCAGCAATCAATGCAGGCGCAGGCGCTAACGTAACTGTTGACGGCAACAATGGTGCAATTACCGTTAACGGCAGCATCAACGCTAACGGCGGCAACATTACCGTAGACAGCGGCAAGGCAACAAGCGTTATTAAGGGCGACATCAATGCAACTGACGGCGGCAGCGTAGCCATCAACCTGACCGAGAAGAACTCCGAGCTGACCGGCGGGTATAATGTAGACGGCATCAGCAGCATTAAAATGAACCTGGCAAACGGTGCAACCTGGCATCTGACCGACGGCGAGGAAGCTGCAGGCATGTCCTTGCTGAGAATGGCTAAGGGCGTAACAACTCCGGGCCTGACCATCAACGGCGGCAAGACTGAGGCTGAAAAAGGCTTCCTTGACATGACCGAGAGAACCAAGACTCTGGATATCGCTCATTACAGCGGTTGGGAAACTGTTATTTATGACCATGAAGGTAAAGGTGACAAGGTTGAGGACTACAAGTCCGGCGATACCGTTATTGCTAAAGCTGACAAAGGCTCCGGCGTAATTCTGTCCACCGACAACAGCGGCATTACCATGACTGATAAGAATGCTGTTGAAGCAACCTTGAAGGCACTGGCACAGAAGGTTACCTATAAGGACCACGAAGCAAACGGCGAAAACCTGACCGGTAAGGTACAGATTGCCGAAGGTCTGACTTCCTCCAGCGCAAGCAAGAACCTGGGCACCATTCACTGGGATGAAAACGGCAAGGGCCAATACGATATGAACAGTGTAAATTGGTCCGAAATCATCGAGGGCGATTACGAAACCTTCGTTATGAAGGGCGTAAGAAGTGCGGCAACCACCTCTCTGCACACCTGGCGTGACAACATGCAGGACACCTACACCGGTGCAGACCTGGCAGACGAGGACGGCATGTTCGCTAAAGCATTGGGCGGCAAGACCAGCTCCGATGTAAGCGGTCTGAAGGACAGCAACACCTACTACGGCGTACAGGTTGGCTACGACAAGGCTGCAGCAAACGGTTGGCACACCGGCGTGGCATTCGATTACCGCAACGGCGATTCCAACTATCTGCTGGGCGGCAAGGGCGACAACCAGATGTACAGCCTGGGCGTATACGGCGTGAAGAACTTCGAAAACAACGCCTTCTTCCGCGTTGCAGCAAAGGTTGGCCGTGTTGAAAACGAATATGACGTATACAACGAAATCCGTAGCCTGAAGCTCCACGGCGATTACAAAGCCAACGCTTACGGCCTGACCATGGAATATGGCAGAACCTTCGGCGATGAGGAAGCATACTTCACTCCGAAAGCACAGCTGACCTGGTCTCAGGTAGGCAGCAAGGATTACACTGCTCATACTGCAAACGCAACCATGCAGGTAGCACAGGACAGCTACAGCAGCTTCGTTGGCCGCCTTGGCTTCGAAGCAGGCGTGAAGAGCGAAAAAGGCCGTCTGTATGCAGGCCTGTTCGCAGCACATGAGTTCAACGGCGACATCAGCGCAAGCTACTTTGCAAACGATGGCGACAGAAAACACACCAGCTTCAACGGTGAAGAAACCTGGATGGAAATGAAGCTCGGCGGAACTTATGACTTCAGCAATAATGCACATCTGTATGCAGATATTGCTAAGGACTTCAACGGCAACTTCGAGCGTAAGTGGAAACTGAACGCAGGTATCCGTTTCGAGTTCTAATAGGCTGATTAAGCTCTCTCATATTTTCATACTCAGCCGTGGCGCTGCATTGGCAGCGCTGCGGCAAACTCAAAAACTTATAAGAATTAAGCAGTCCCGAGAAATATTTCTTGGGGCTGCTTTTTAAGTTTCTTCACACAATACAAGCGAAAGAATTGCATATAATAAACTATAATATTTTATAAAAAGAGAAGAATCCGAATGAAAAATATTTGACAAACCGGTAAAATAATGATAGACTCAACTATAACAATAAATACTAATAAGAGATACAACACAAGTAATGCTGTTGCTAAAAGACGAAGCTTGACAATTGAAGAAAGGTGTTCAATTTTATTTTTATCTCAAACATAATTATATTGTAAAAATCGCTGATCTGGCAGCATAGTCCTCAGCGGGCGTATGCTTTGCAGGGAAGTTTGATGTAATTTCAACGCTGTTCCGCAACTGTGAAAAAGAGTCGATGCATTGCAGGAAAACCTGACCTCTTACCAAGGAATGCAAAGACAATGACTTTAAGCCAGGGTACTGACTGATTGGTGTTTAGTAAAGATCTACGCGAATGGACTTTATTAATTGATGGTAATGGTATAACTATTATACATTGAGGGTTCATTTTGCTTGATCTTGTGCTGAAAAAATAAATTAGCACAGCTTAAGCCCAAATTAAGCTGTGTTTTTTTTATGAGTTTTTTGAGTATAAGGAGGCAAAGTATGGAAAAATTTCCGAAAAAATCATGGAGAACTAAGCTGGCGTTGGCAGTAACTGCCGGCATTCTTGCTGCAGGCTATGTTCCGCAGACATTTGCTGCTTCATATAGTGGCAATAACAACACTATCTGGGGTATGCAGTCAGTAGACAGCAAGACCTTCGGCTCTAACATGTCTGTTGCCGCAGACGGTTCTCTCGTATTCGATTTTGGTGAAGCAGTTACAATTGAAAATTCTAATTCAGCTTCTCCGAAGTCCCTTGTTAAGAACGGTGACGTACCAGGTGCCGTAGTCATTAAAAGTGATTTTACCGGCATTATGCACAGCAAGGATTATTCTGCTATGGCTATTCAGGCAGGCTGGCTGGAAGGCAACTTTGACGAGCCTGTAGACAAAAGAGGTTCTGTAACCTTTGACGGCAACGTTACTCTGCGTGACAAAAACGTTAAGGGCGAATGGGGCGTAACCTCCGGTGACCTTCACGGCGGTTTCCTGACCTATAAAGGTGCGCGTTGGCAGCCTGTAGGCATCCGTGCAGGTCTGTGCGGTGATGTTATTATCAACGGTAATCTTGATATGGCTGTAAAGGGCAGCGCTCTGGTTACCGACCCGTACTACAAGGCTGTAAAAACAACCGGCAGCAAAGAATATGCCGATGATTTAAAAACTTCTACCATTACCACGAACGGTGATGTAAATATTGATACTCCTGAAGATGATACCGAGGCGTTTTACAGCATCGCCAACTACGGCGGTACTATCAATGTTAATGCCGATGCAACCGCAGCCAGAGATAAAACCGTTGTTATCAAGGGCAATGTTCTGGCTATGCGTGACGATGGCCACGGCGAACCGTACTTCTACCGTACAGGTCAGGTAAATATCGGCCTGACCAATGATAAATCCTCCTGGACCGGCGTTGTTGACAATACCGGCACCAAGCAGACCGGTGAGGTTAACCTGTGGCTGCAGAATAACGCAGTATGGAACCACAAGGCTCTTTCCCTTACCAATGGCATCAGCCTGGGCGAGCTGCCTGCACTTTCCGCACCGCAGTATGACAAATATGACGGTATTACCCATATCAACAAGCTGAGCGGTGGCAACAGCGAAGCTAATGCCGGCCTGATTTTCCAGGATAACAAAGCAAATATCGATATCAATAATTACAGTGGTCATACTACTGTATTCTATAAACATGACAATGATGGCTCTGCTTCCGCAGATTATACTGCCGGTGATGTCATCATCCGCAATGCGGAAAAGGATTCTGCTATCAATATGGTAACCGATAGCAGCAAAATAGATACCAAGGACAGCGCAAAGCTGAGCAGTGTTCTGAATGCGCTGGCAGGCAAGCTGACCTACGCTGATTACGCAAATAATCCGGAAAACCTGCTGGGCACCGTAAAAATTGCCGGCGGTCTGACCAATGACAGCGTAACCATTAAGAGCGGCAAGATTCAGTTTGCCGATAACGGCAAGGGCTCCTACAGCAAACCTGCTGCTACTAAATTCACCACTACGCTTACTGGCGATGCTGACGCTGATGAGGAATATGCAGAGGTAATCCAAGGCGACGGCAGCTACAAATTTGCAGGTGACAGCAGCATTACCGCAGTTAACGGCATTGATACCGCAAAAGACCTGAAGATTGATGCAGCAGGCAAAACTCTGACTGTAACTACCGCAGGTACCGACAGCGCAGCAATCAAGATTTTCAATAACGGCGGTTCCAAGCTTGAACTCACCGCTGACAAGCTGGTAATCAATTCCAGCGCCGATTACGCAGGCAAAAACGCCGGCATTATGGCGGGTGACTGGAATACTACCAAAAAGAACGTTACTGTTAACGGTGCTGTAGATATTACCGCAACCAATACCGTTGGCAACAACAACTATGTATATGGTATTCTGGCAGCTAATGCGGATGTAACCGTAAACGGCAACCTGAAGGCTGATATTGACGGCGGCAGAGGTGGTTATGACCATACCTCCGATTCCGCAGTTATGGCACAGGGTAGCTCCTACAGAAAGACCAGCAGCACAATTACCGTTAACGGCGATGTAGATATTACTGCCAACGGCAATGGCCTGCATACTAATGGCAACGGCTCCGTTATTACCGTAAACGGCGGCGGTGCGATTACTGTTAACGACAGCAGCACTAAGGGTGGCTATGCTGCATTGCGTGCGGGCAACGGCACCATCAACATGAACGTTGCTCTGGAAAACGGCAAAGCAACCGGCGGCCTGGGCCATGACGTTGCCATTAAGGGCAACCTGGCAGCAATTAAGGCCGGCGATACTACAGCATCTGTTATCAACGTAGCTCTGGATACGGATAAATCCGCTCTGGAGGGCGTAACCTATATGACCAGCGGCAACGGCCAGATTAACATGTGGCTGCAGAACGGTGCAACCTGGAACAACGAAGTACATGGTTCTACCGAAAAGGATTGGAAAGGCAATTCCTTATTCAACGGCAGCCAGGTAACCGGCTTTGCAGGCGGTGCGACCGCAGCAGCTGCGGGCAATATCTATCAAAAGGACAGCAACGCGCTGACCATAGATAATTACAGCGGCAACACCAATATTTTCTATGAGCATACAGGTGACGGCGTAACCTTCAACGCAGGCGATACTATTATCAAGCATGCGGAAAAGGATTCCGTAGTAAACCTGATTACCAGCAGCAAGGGCCTGAGCATTAATGCGGAAACTATCAACGATACTTTGAGCGCTCTGGCAGGCAAGCTGACCTATACCAACTATAAAGACGGCGAAAGAAACCTTGACGGCAAGGTTAAGATTGCCGGCGGCCTGACCAGCGACAGCCTGACTGTAGCTGCAGGTGACATTCTCTTTGGCAGCGCAGACGGCAAAGGCACCGGCGTAACCAACCTTAATGTTCAGGCTCCCGACCATCAGGTTGCAACCAGCTTCAACAGCACTTTGACCGGTGATACCGAGGCTGACCTGGAATATGTATTGGGTGGCGCAGTTAAGGACGGCAGCTATAAATTTACCGAAAATACCACTATCAATGTAAACGGCAAAGATGCAAAAGGTATGGATTTTGCCGATGGCACTGTTGTTGATGCAAGCGGCAAAACCTTGAACATCAACGTAACCGACGGCACCAAACTGAATGCAGGTATTTCTCAAAATACAAAAGTTGATAGCCATGTGAAGGCCGACAAGATTGTTATTAAGCTTGACAGCAAGGATGCAAGCGGTACAACACATGCAATTCACCAGGATAAGGGCAACCTGACCATTGACGGTGATGTAGATATTGATATTACCGGCCAAAGACATACCGTAGGCGTATACAGCCATGCAGGCAGCACCACTATCAACGGTAATGTTAAGGTAGTGCTGGACGGCAACCACGGCGGCTTTGCCGAATACGGCGCAGCAGGCATTTATGCACATGCAGGCTATGGCGGAGCAGTTGGCGGTACTGTTAATGTAAACGGTAACGTAGATATCTCCGGCGTAGGCAACGGTCTCTTTGCCAACATCGGCGGTGGCACCATTAACGTTAACGGCGGCAAAATTAATATTGTGGACGATAATACCGACACCGGCTACAGCGCAATTTATTCCACCTGCGGTGCTATCAACATGAACACCGTTAAGGATGAAAAGGGCAATGTAATCGGTGCAGGCAATAACAAGGTTGATATTACCGGTAACGTGGTAGTATCCGTAGGCGCAGTAAACTATGTAGATTGCTGCACCGAAACCGAGGTTAACCTGGGCCTGACCACTAAAGATTCCCAACTGACCGGTGTTATTTATAACGAATTCCCTGAAGGTGGCAAGACTGCATCTCAGGGCGGCAACAAGAAGCTCTTTACCGGCGAAGCAAACCTGTGGCTGCAGAACGGTGCAACCTGGACCAACGAGCAGCAGGGTACTCTGGCCAATGTATATCAGGGCGAGAAGTTTACCGGCAGCCGTGTTGCTAAGCTGACCGGCGGTGCAACCGCAGAAGCTGCAGGCAACATCTACCAGAAGGAAAGCGGTGCGCTGACCATTGATAATTACAGCGGCAACACCAATATCTTCTACGAGCATGCAGGCGACGGCGTAACCTTCAATGCAGGCGATACCGTTATCAGACATGCGGAAAAGGGCTCTGCTGTTAACCTGATTACCAGCAACAAGGGCCTGAGCATCAATGCGGAAACTATCAACGATACTCTGAACGCATTGGCAGGCAAGCTGACCTATACCAACTATGCAAAGGGAGAGAGAAACCTTGACGGTAAGGTTAAGATTGCCGGTGGTCTGACCAGCGACAGCGTAACCATGGCCGTAGGCGACATCCTCTTCAACGAGGCTGACGGCAAGGGCAGCGGTGCTCAGCATATTACCGTTCCGAGTGCTCCGGAGAATCAGGTTTCTACCAGCTTCAACACCACCCTGACCGGTGATAAGGACAAGGATCTGGAATATGTATTGGGCGGCGTAATTAAGGACGGCAGCTATAAATTTACCGAAGCAACCTCCATTAACGTAAGCGGTGAAGGTGCTAAGGGTATGAATTTTGTTAAAGGCACTGCAGTTGATGCAACCGGCAAAACTCTGACCGTGAACGTAACCGATGCCAGCAAGGGTAATGCAGGCATTGCGCAGGACGTAGATGCAAACAGCACCATTAAGGCTGACAAGCTGGTTATTAAGCTCGACAGCACAAAGAGCGGCCAGGGAGCACAGGGCATCCGTCAGACTAAGGGTAATCTTACTGTTGACGGCAATGTAGATATTGACGTTAAGGGCGATAACTCCACCATGGGCATTTACAGCCATGCAGGCAGCACCACCGTTAACGGTGACGTGAAGGTAGTACTGGACGGCAAGCGCGGCGGCTTCAACGAATACGGCGCTGCCGGTTTGTACGCACATGCAGGCTACGGCGGAGCAGTTGGCGGTACGATTAACGTCAACGGCAATGTAGATATCTCCGGCGTAGGCAATGGTCTGTTTGCTAACATCGGCGGTGCAACCATTAACGTTAACGGCGGCAAGATTAATATCGTTGATACCGATAACGTGAAGAAAAACGGCTACAGTGCAATTTATGCAGCTAACGGCAAGATTAACGTAAATACCGTGAAGGATGCAGCAGGCAAGGTAATCGGCGCAGGCAATAACAAGGTTGATATTACCGGTAATATTGTTACCTCCGTAGGTGCGGTAAACTATGTAGATTGCAGCACCGAAACCGAGGTTAATGTTGGCCTGACCACTAAGGACTCCCAACTGACCGGTGTTGTATATAACCAGTTCCCCGAAGGCGGCAAGACCGTATCTCAAAAGGGTGACAGCAAGACCTTCACCGGCGCTGCGAACCTGTGGCTGCAAAACGGTGCAACTTGGACCAACGAGCAGCAGGGCGTTCTGCCGAGCGTATGGGGCGGCGAGCAGTTCAAGGGCAGCCGTGTCAACAAGCTGGCAGGCGGTGCAACTGCCGAAGCTGCAGGCAACATTTATCAAAATGACAGCAACAGCCTGACTATTAATAATTACAGCGGCGTTACCAACATCATCTATGCTCATGGCGGCGACGGCACCAGCTATGCTGCAGGCGATACTGTTATCAAGCATGCGGAAGCAGGCTCTGTTGTTAATATGATTACCTCTAATCAGGGCGTAACCGATATCAGCGCAGCTTTGAATGCTTTGGCAGGCAAGCTGACCTATTTGAACTATGCAACTGCCAACGGCAGCGAGCGTAACTTGAACGGTTATGTTAAGCTGGCAGGCGGTCTGACCAGCGACAGCGTAACCATGGTAACCGGTGATATCCGTTTCAGTGAAGAAACCGGTAAGGGCAGCGGTACCGATAACATCAAATTTGCCGATGAACCGGACAACCAGACTGCCAAGATCTTTAACTCCACCCTGACAGGCGAAAGACTGAAGGACCTGGAATATGTAATGGGCGGCGTAGTTAAGGACGGTACCTATAAATTTACCGAGAATACTGCAATCAATGTAAGCGGCGAAGGCGCTAAGGGCATGGACTTTGTTAAGGACACTGCTGTTGATGCCAGCGGCAAGACTCTGAACGTTAACGTAACCGAAGCAAGCAAGGGCAATGCAGGTATTTCTCAGGACGTAGATGTAAACAGCACCATTAAGGCTGACAAGCTGGTTATTAAGCTGGATAGCGAAAAGAGCGGCAAGGGCGCACAGGCTATCCGTCAGTACAATGGTAATCTGACCATTGATGGCAATGTAGATATTGACGTTAAGGGTGATAACTCCACTATGGGCATTTACAGCCATGCAGGCAGCACCACCGTTAACGGCGACGTGAAGGTAGTACTGGACGGCAAGCGCGGCGGCTTCAACGAATACGGCGCAGCAGGCATTTATGCACATGCAGGCTACGGCGGAGCAGCCGGCGGTACTGTTAACGTAAACGGCAATGTAGATATTTCCGGTGTAGGCAACGGCCTGTTTGCTAACATCGGCGGTGCAACCATTAACGTTAACGGAGGCAAAATTAATATCGTTGATACCGATAAGAAGAATGGCTATAGCGCAATCTATGCAACCTGCGGTGCCATCAACATGAATACCGTTAAGGATGCAGCAGGCAAGGTAATTGGCGCAGGCAACAATAAGGTTGATATTACCGGTAACGTAGTTGTATCCGTAGGCGCAGTAAACTATGTAGATTGCTGCACCGAAACCGAGGTTAACCTGGGACTGACCACTAAGGACTCCAAGCTGACCGGTGTTGTATATAACCAATTCCCCGAAGGCGGCAAGACCGTATCTCAAAGAGGTGACAGCAAGACCTTTACCGGCGCGGCTAACCTGTGGCTGCAGAACGGCGCACTCTGGACCAACGAGCAGCAGGGCGTTCTGCCGAGCGTATGGGGCGGCGAGCAGTTCAAGGGCAGCTTTGTTACCAACCTGGTTGGCGGCACTAATGCTGATAACGCAGGCCAGATTTACCAGAAGGACAGCAACAATCTGACTATCGACACTCTGTCCGGCAGCATCAGAGTTATTTATGACCATGAATTCGAAGATGCAGAAACCCGCGCAGCAGGCGACAAGAAGATTGTTTATAAAGCAGGCGACACTGTAATCAACAATGCTAAGGACGGCAGCCAGGTTATCATGGCAACCGGCTCCAACGGCATTAACACCTTTGATAAGGATTCCGTTGAGGATGCATTCAAGGGCCTGGCAAACAAGCTCATCTACAAAGATGCAGAAAAGAACCCCGGCAACTTAAAGGCTGAACTGCAGCTCGGCGGCGGTCTGACCGGTTCCAACGTAAGCTGGAGCGGCGATATTGAATGGGATGGCAACAACGGCTCCTATAAGCTTGATTCCGCAGAGCAGAGCATTAAGCTGCTGTACGATGAGGATGCGGTAAGTAAGGATACCCGTGCTGCTATTATGAGCGGTATGGTTGGCTGGCGTAATGCTGCAACCGACACTTACAGAGCTCGCGTCGGCGCATACGGTGAAGACAACCAGGGCGTTTGGGCAAGAACTTGGGGCGGCCAGAATAAATATTCCGGCAACAACACCTCCTTCAAGAACAGCTACTGGGCAGGTCAGGTCGGCTATGACAAGACCTTGGCCAACGGCTGGAATGTCGGCGTAGCCTTTGACTACATGACTGGCGATGATTCCTACTATGCAGGCAGCGGCGATACTAAGACCTACACCTTGGGCCTCTACGGCAGTAAGGAAATCAGCAATAACGAATTTATTGATCTGACCGCTAAGGTTGGCAGAGTTTCCAATGATTTCGAAACCAAGGATATCCTTGGCAGAACCGTTAAGGGTGACTACAAGGCTAACGGCTTCAGCTTCTCCGGCCAGTACAGCAAACGTTTCGGCAGTGAAGCAGCAGGCTACTTCGAGCCTCAGGCACAGCTGACCATCGGCAGACTGGGCAGCTGCGACTTTGACAGCACCGGTACTCTGGAAGGCCACATTTCTCAGGATGCCTTCACCAGCATTGTCGGCAGATTGGGTATCGAAGCAGGCCAGGCAAGTGAGCATGGCAGATACTTTGCCCGTCTGAGCCTGTCCCATGAATTTGCCGGTGACGTAGATACTCACTTCAGCGACAGCTCCGCAACCATGACCAGAGAGTTCAACCTCGACGGCACCTGGTGCGACCTGACTGTCGGCGGTACCTATGATCTGAGCGACAAAGTTTCCTTCTACGGTGATGTAACCAAGACCTTGACCGGTGATTACAAGCAGGATTGGAAGGTTAACGCAGGCTTGAGATTTACTTTCTAAAATAATTTTACAGGCGGGGGCGCCAAGCCCCTGCCAACTATAAAACAATCAGTGACAGGAGATAGAAAATAATGGCTGAAGAAATTAAAGATACCGAAGTTAAGGAAGAAACAGCAGAAGTAACCGCTGCAGCAGAAAAGGCAGAAGAAAGCCCGGCAATGAAGAAGCTCACCGCTTTAAAGGAATTTGCCGATGCGCATGAAATCAGCGGTCTGCAATATCTGCAGATTAACGAAGCAAACCTGCTTGTCAACACCAGACTGCTGGTTGAAGGCCAGACCTTGCCGCTGTTTATCGTGGTAAACAATTCCGTTTACACCTATCTGCAGGCACATCTGGTAACTCTTACCGAGGAAAAGAAGGCTGCAACCTTAAGCTATTTGAACGAGCTGAACAACGAATTCAATATGCTTAAATACAGCATCAATCCGCAGGGCAACGTAATCCTCACCTTCAGTATTCCCGCAGGCGACGATAAATTCGACCCGGCATTGGTATTTGCTCTGGTTGACCAGCTGAAAGCACATCTTGATACGCATTATTCCGCTCTGATGGAAAAAATCTGGAGCAAATAATTTTTTGATTGTTGAGAAGGTATATCGATGATGAGAAACTCTTATAAAAAGAAATTTTGCCTGGCAGCAGCAAGCTCCATAATGGCTATGAGCTTTGCCGGTTATGCTTTTGCTGCCGATACTGCAGCAGATGATGCGGATACTATGGAGTTTACGCTTGACTCTATGGTTGTAACAGCAAGCCGTATCCCGACAAAAATTACCGAAGCTAAGGCCGATATCAGCGTTATCACACGTAAGGATATCGAGCAGATGCATATGAGCAGCGTGGAAGAGGTACTGCGTACCGTTCCCGGCGTACAGTTCATGAACTATGGCGGTAACGGCGGCATGAATGCCAACATGAGCGGTATCCGCATCAACGGCAGCAAGGAAGTTGTTGTTCTGGTTGACGGTGTCCGTGTGAACGAATTCCAGGGCAGCGATTCCGGCTACTTCTTTGCGGCGTTAACCAATAATACGGATAATATCGAACGCGTCGAAGTACTGCGCGGCGGTGCCGGTACGCTTTACGGCAGCGGTGCCAAGGGCGGTGTTATCAATATTATTACCCGCAAAATTAACGACAACAAAACCAGCATTGATGTTTCTGCCGGCAACTTCAGCACCAGACAATATAAGCTGAATACCCAGGGACGCCAGGGCAAGGTTGGCTACCATGTTTATTATGATGATAAGCACAGTGGCGACTTCAAGGACGGCTCCGGTAAAAAATGGCAGAGCGATATCGACAGCAAATCCGTCGGCCTGAAGGTAAATTATGATATTACCGCGGATCATAAGCTGAGCCTGAGCTATGACAGGACTAAATCCGATTTTAATGGTTATGATTATATTTACCATAACAACTATAGGGGCGATTATAAAAACGACTCCATCACCTTCAAGGATGATCTGACACTGTCGGATAAGTGGAGCAACAGCTTTACCTATCGCCGCAGCAACACCGAAGGTCAGTATGCGCAGAACAATCACACCCTGTTCAACGCCGATGCCGATTATACCTATGACTTTATCAGTGATCAGGTAACATATCTCACCAACAGACATAATGTAGTTTTCGGCGTAGATTATGCTCACGGCAAGGACAACTCTGCTAAAGCGTTGGTTGGCACAAACGGTAAGTCTGCGAACTTCAAGATGAAGAACACTTCCTATTATGTGCAGGATGACTGGAAAATTATTCCGCATGTAACCTTGTCCGGCGGCCTGCGCTATGATCGCCCCAGCAACAGCGGTCAGACCGGTGCAACCCTGGAAAGCCACACCTCCAAGAGCTACAAGCTGAGCTGGGATATTACCGATAAGGATATTCTTTATGCAGGACGCAGCGACTTCTTTATTCTGCCCAGCATGTATCAGCTGACCAACAGACAATACGGTAACGCATCCTTAAAGCCTGCTTACGGCCGTACCTCTACCATCGGCTACAGCAAGAGCTTTGATGACTATAATATCTTCACCTTTAACTGGTTTGAAACCAAAACCGAACGCGGTATAGGTCTTACCGCTGCCGGCTATGTTAACACCAAAGGCATGTCGCGTGGCTGGAACGCACAGTTTATGACACAGCTGGGCGAGCACTGGAATGCAAACCTCGGCTGGGGACACCTGTACCAGTACGAAGATGAGGATACCTACAGCTACGGCTATTCACCGAAGGATCTGGCTACCTTCGCCGTATACTACGACTATGCCAAGGTTAAGGCAGGCCTCGACGGCTACTACTTCTTCCGTCGTGTAAATCCGAATTACCCGAACGGCTGGCCGGCAGATGATTATGCTATCTTCAATATGAGTGCAAGCTATGCACCTACGAAGAATATCAATATCTACGCTAAGGTCAACAACCTGTTTGACAAGATGTATTCCGAGCGTACCCACGTTATTTATGCAACCGGCCGTCCCGGTGACTGGTATTCTATGCCGGGCCGCAGCTTCGTACTTGGTATGCAGGTTACCTTCTAATTTTAATTTCAGCTCTCTCATATTTTTCATACTCAGCCGCGGTGCTGCCATGGCAGTGCTGCGGCAACCTCAAAAAACTTATAAAAAAACAGCTCCGGCATGCGCAGTGCATTCGGAGCTGTTTTCACCTGTAATTCTCTTGACCATACTATTACTATATAGCTTATAATAACAATAAAAATCAAAGGAGGCTGATTATGTCGGAACATTTATGTACCTTGTCGACAGGAGATAAGGTTTATTTTTACGATAAAAGCATTGTTATCTATTTTGCAGGAGCGCGCAAAATCTTAAGCACCTCGCTTTATAACGGCGGCTACCATGATGATTACGCTGCCGTATATAATTATGATGCCAAGCAGGGAGCAGGCATGCCCTGCGAAATGCTGGCGGACACCTATGTGGAGCACATGCGCCTTGTATCCAAGCGCCTGGCGCTGGACCCGGACAAGGTGAGCGGCATGGGGACGGCGGCAAGCATGGAAAATGCCGTGATAGAAACCATGAGCTTTAAGGAGCTTACCGTGACCGCCATCGTAACCGGCGGCATTGAAACAAACGGCGGGCGCGCAGGTGACCCTGCGGATTACTATAAGCCGCAGCCCAAGCCGGTGAAGTACGGCACCATCAACATTATGCTGCTGTTGGACTGTGACATGCCGGAAGGCGTAATGGCGCGCGCCCTGGTGACCTGCACCGAGGCCAAGACTGCTGCTATTCAGGAGCTGCTGGAGGGCAGCAAATACTCCAATGGTATTGCTACCGGCTCCGGCACAGACCAGACGATTATCATTGCCAACAGTGCGAGTGAGCTGTACATGGAGGGTGCAGGAAAGCACTCCAAGCTGGGCGAGCTTATCGGCAAAACCGTGAAGAACGCAGTAAAAAAAGCGCTCGCCAAGCAATCCGGCCTCACTCCCGTAAAGCAGCACGACGTTTTCCGCCGCCTCAAACGCTTTGACATTAAGCCGGGCGATATGTGGCAGGCATACAGTGCGCAGGATGCTGCGGTAGTAAAGCCGGAATATCTGCTGGCAGCCGAAAAGCTGGCCAAGGAAGATATAATGCTGGTATATACTTCGCTCTATGCGCACCTGCTGGACCAGCATTTGTGGGAGCTTATCAGCGCCAAAGAAATGCAGATGGCAGGGCAGAAGCTGCTGCAGGCTATTGCAGAGCAATATAATGTTGAAGCTGAGATTATAAATGAAGGCACTTTGCCTGCTATGCTGGCGTCATGGCAGCAGCAGTTCAACAAAATTATCGCTCAACGCCTGCATCCTGCTGCAAAAGAGAGCTAGTTTCAGGTGAGAAAAATATAAATATGTGCTTGACCTTATAGCGGCAATATAGTGTATATTATGGTTGTAATCAAAGGAAGCGAGGTGAATAATATGCATCCGAAATTTGAAATTCCGACTGATCCGCACGGCAAGCATCGTTATGAAAGCGCTATGAAGCACGTAGAGGCTGCTAAAAAGGCAGGCAAATCCAGCGACGAAATCCATGCTATCTTCAAAAAGGTAATGGAGTTCAACCCGATGGACATTGAGTCTATTCCGCAGGATGAAGCACATGCTAAGTATCGCACTGCCATGGTGCATATGAAAAAAGCGTTGGAGAACGGCAAGAGCGCAGACGAAGCGCATGAGGTTTTCCGCAAAATCATGAATGGCGAGACCAGCGGTCATTGCCACCACAGCAAATAAGGCTGAAAGCAAAAGCATCGTAGGCTATTGAGGTAGCTTACGATGCTTTTTGTGTGCAGAGATGTTTTATCAAGCTTGCTCCGCTTTAATCTTTTCGACCTTCTCAATAGAAAGCAAGGTAGCTTTAGCGACATCCTGTATTGATAACCCCATATTTAAAAGACGCTTAGCGGTAAAAAGAAAAGTGATATTGCGCAAAAAATTTATAAAAAATTTTATAACAGAAAGATAAGATAGACAGATATTGTCCAATTTATATGGTAAGATTATATTAAAGCAGAAGTTAAAATGCTTTGGCAACGCGAGATGTTCGCAAAAATGGCTTTTATTTTACTCTGATATCTGTAATGCCGGGTGTGATGGTATTCAAGATATCCCAATTATTGAAGGGAAGGTGTTTGAAAATGAGAACAACAGGAAAATTTGCGGCAGCAATCCTCAGTGCAATTATGATGGCTAATGGCTTGAGCCTGCCTATGGCTTATGCTGCTCCGTCAAGCCGCTATGTAAATGTGGATGAAAAGTACGACCCGTTTGCAGAAGAAGAAATGCCTGCTAAGGAGGCAGATCCTTCGAAGCTGACTTTTAAGGAAAGACTTGCGCTGCAGCAAAAAGAGGAGCAGGCCGCTGCTCAAAAGGTGACAATTGCCAATGTTATGCCGGGACATATTTATATCCCTAAAAAAACTATGCTTAACGTTGAGCTTATCGAGCCTGCAAACTCTAAAACTCACAAGAAAAATCAGCAGGTGGAGTTCAAGACTACAGAAAACCTGATAATCAACGGTGTTGTAGTTATTCCCAAAGGTACTGTCGGCATGGGTTATGTATATGAAGTGCAAAAGGCAGGCGGCTTTGGCAGAAAGGGTGTACTGCGTATTGCAGGCAAGGAAATCAAGACGCTGAACAATGTAAGCGTTCCGTTGAGAAAAGGCCTTGAAGGCAAGGGTAAAACAGATGGCGGTGCTGTGGCTGTTGCTGCTGCAGTTAGCCTGGTTGGCGGTCTTTTTATGAAGGGCAGCAATATCAACTATCCGGCCGGTACTGATTTTCAGGTAGAGGTTAGGGATAATGTGGATTTGGGCGTTACTCCGGAGGAGCTGAAGGATGCTATGAATCCAGATATTCCGCATGGCCAGGAAATCGTTATTGAAGTTAAATAAGGTATCTGAGCGAATTAAGGGTTAACCTTTCGTGCTTTGGCGAATCTGCGCAGGCTGTGTGCTTGCGCAGATTTTTTGCATATAGCTTTATCCCATGATTGCTATCGAGTTTCATTTCAGAGAATTGAGATAGTTTTTCACACAGAACTACCCGCTATACGGGTGCGCATTTATTTAAGGCTGAGTTTTATTCTACACTCATTTTTCAGGCAGATTGAATGTAACTGCAGTCACGTTTTTCAAATCATTTTCGGCAGGAAATTTTATTCCGCCAGCGAATAAATATGAATATAGACAGATTTGAGAAGGAGAAATAATATGGCTGGCAAATCACTACCGAAACCTTGCTCAAAGACAGCATTGAATAAAAAATATCAGCTTCTTGCAATAGAAACAAAGGGACGTCTTGATACAGCGACTGAAAAGGGTAGAACGAATATTGACCTGCTTAGGAAATACTATAATGCTTTTTCCAACCTATATGGTGCTATTATCCTTGACGACGCATGGGATATATTTAAACTGGTTGAAAATGCTATAATCTCAAAGAAGCAGATTCTGAAGAAGGATTTCCTGGCATTTTCAGAAGTAGCCAGATATGAAGCACATAACTATTTTGTACTGGAGATAGATGAGCTTTATGAGGCAGAAAAGCGTGGTGGCGCCGCCAGACGTTTTATTGTGAATAAAAAGCTTTATAAAAAAGGTTATTCAAGATTCGACTTTTATTATCGGCTTGCTGATGAGCAATTAAATCATCCGTTATGCGTCTTGGATAGGGATGAACTGCTTTCCTGGGACGATCCGGGGATGCTTTGGCGCTCGGCTGAAGGAACTGCGTTAAAGCTGTTTGTCGAAAGCCTTAGCGTTGACAACGAATCTGCAAACAGAGATATTCATGGTGAGAAGATTGCAGGTAAGCGTTTAAAGGACTTTGTTTTCTGGCACGATAGTGAAGATTTTGCTTACTCATATGCTAAGCGCGAATGGGAAAAGAAAGAGTTGGAAGAATACCAGAACGTAGTCGAATCCGAGAAAATACTTAGGTCAATAGAGAGATACATTAATAGTGCAGTGCTATATACTGAGATAAATAAGCAAATAGAGTTTGTTTTAACTGATTTGCAAGAAGTTGGCGTATGTTTGACGGAGCAGCGGTTTAAAACCTTTTTCAGGCTATACAGTGACTTTTCAAACAACAGCCGTAAATGGCCTTTAAGTGGTTGGAAGCCAGTTGAACTCAGCAGGCTATATAATCATTTTTCTAAGCCGTCTATTTCGTTTGGCAAAAATATGCAGCAGGCATTTGAGGATGGAACCATAAATAAGGACGAACTTATGGAAGGGATTAGAAAATTGGGGGTTGATGTAGTAGATGAGTAAAGTGAGTGAAAATGCTGCATAAATTGACAGCATAAGAGCACATCAAACTAAAGGCGTTTTACCTGACTGCGGTAGAACGCCTTCACTATTCCTCCGCCAACTATGCTATAATAATATGTAGAAAAACCAACGTGAGGAGCGATTATCATGAAATACGTTGCCTGTTACGGCGATTCTCTGGTGCAGGGCTTTCCCTTCGGCCCACGCTATTCCTGGACCGCTCAGGTGGAAAAGCTGACGCAGATTAAAATGCTCAATTACGGCGTCTGCGGTGACTGCTGCGATGATATCATCTACCGCATGCGCCAGTACGCGCTGCCGGAATATGTGCATCACGTTATCTTCCTCGGCGGTGCCAACGACATTCTGCAGGGACGCCGCCTTGAGGATATCAGTCGCGATTACAAGCGTGTGCTGGAGTGGTGCGAGGAGAAGCAGTACAGCCTGTGCGTAGTGCTGCCGTTCATCAGTACGGAGCAGGCACTCAACCGTCAGTTGCTGAACCTGCGGCAGGAGGCAGAGCATATCTGCGGCGGCAAGGCCTTTCTGCTGGATTTGCAGCCTGCCATCGGCATGGATGCCGGGGCACGCTTCAAGGCCTACGTTGACGGCATTCATCCCAAATCTCAGACGTATGAGGCGATGGGTAATTACGCAGCGCCGCTGATCTGGAAGTGGCTGAAGGACGAAAAAGAGGCTTAGAAAAATTTTTAAAGGTGACAAGTAAAAATACTTGACAAGCATCGCTTTATGCTTTATACTTACATAGTCGACTAAATTTCGAGAGGGATAAAAATGTCAGCAGAAGAAATTTTTGCGCAGCGTATGCGCTTAGGCAGGCTCTTTGATATTTACGGCGGTCTTCTGACAGCTAAGCAGAAGCAATGCCTGGGACTGTATTTCTATGACGACTTGTCTCTGAGTGAGATTTCGGAGGAGCTGGGCGTTTCGCGTCAGGCTGTCCACGACCTGCTCAAGCGTGTTGAGCAGCTGCTAGAACGATATGAAGCATCACTGAAGGTGCTGAGCCGCGAGGAGGAGCTGCATGCTAAGCTGCAGCAGGCAATAGATTTGCTGGCAACTCCGGATGAGGCAAAAAAAGACGAGGCCGTGCAAATGCTGAAAGAGCTTTGCAGTGAAGGTAGGTAGATAGAATGGCATTTGAAAGTTTATCTGAAAGATTACAAAATGCATTAAAGATGTTCCGCGGCAACGGCAAGCTGACTGAGGAAGATTTAAAGGCTCCTATGCGCGAAGTGCGTATGGCGCTTTTGGAGGCCGACGTTAACTTCAAGGTTGTTAAGGACTTTGTAGCCAAGGTTAAAGAGCGCGCTGTTGGTGAAGCGATCGGCGAAGGCCTGAATCCGCATCAGCAGATTATCAAGATTGTAAATGAAGAGCTGATTGAGCTTTTGGGCGGTACCCAAAGCAAGCTCACTGTTGCTCCCAAGCCGCCGACAGTTATCATGCTGGTTGGTCTGCAGGGCGCAGGTAAAACCACTACCGCCGGCAAGCTGGCCAACTACCTGAAGCGCAAGCACAAAAAACCGTTGCTGGTTGCAGGCGACGTTTACCGTCCTGCTGCTATTACCCAGCTGCAGGTTTTGGGCGAACAGCTGAATGTGCCGGTATTTACTCTGGGCGACAAGGTTTCTCCTGTAGAAATTGCTCAAAAGGCCATGGAAAAGGCGCATAGTCTGGCATGCGATACGGTAATCATCGATACCGCAGGCCGCTTACATATAAATGAAGAGCTGATGGAGGAGCTGCGCAACATTAAAGGCGCTGTTCATCCTCAGGAAATTCTGCTGGTTGTAGATGCTATGACCGGTCAGGACGCAGTAACTGTTGCTGAAAGCTTTGATAAGGAATTGGGCATTGACGGCCTGATTGTTACCAAGCTCGATGGTGATGCCCGCGGTGGTGCGGTGCTTTCCGTAAAGGCTGTTACCGGCAAGCCGGTTAAGCTGATCGGTTTGGGCGAAAAGCTGGATGCTTTGGAGCCCTTCCATCCGGATCGTATGGCTTCCCGTATTCTGGGCATGGGCGATATCCTGACTCTGGTAGAAAAAATCCAGTCTACAACAGACCTCGCCAAGGCTCTGGAGATGGAGAAAAAGCTGCGTAAGGATGAATTCACCTTAGAGCAGTTCCTGGACCAGATGCAGCAGGTTAAAAAGCTGGGTTCTCTGGAAACCATCTTAGGCTTAATCCCCGGCATGGGCGGCATCAGCCAAAAGCTGAAGGAAGCTAATGTGGACGAAAAGGAATTCGACCGCATCGAAGCAATCATCCGCTCCATGACCAAGAAGGAAAGACAAAAACCCGAAATCATCAACGGCAGCCGTCGTAAACGTATCGCTGCAGGCTGCGGCATGCGTGTACAGGATGTCAACAAGCTTCTGAAAAACTTTGAAGAAAGCAAGAAGATGATGAAGCGTATGCAGGGTATGGCAAAGTTTGCTTCCAAGGGCGGCTTCAAGCTGCCGTTTGGCAGATAATAAATGAAAAGTTCCATGTTGTGAGATATTAATTTAAGGAGGTGAAAATCAACATGGCAGTTAAAATCCGTTTAAAACGTATGGGCGCTAAAAAAGCTCCTTTCTATCGTATTGTTGTTGCAGACGCTCGTTCTCCTCGTGATGGTCGTTTCATCGAATCCATCGGTTACTACGATTCCACCGTTCAACCGGCTAGCGTAAAAATCGATGCTGAGAAAGCTATCGACTGGATGAACAAAGGTGCTCAACCGACCGATACCGTTAAAAACCTGTTCAGCAAGGATGGTATCATGAAAAAATTTGCTGAAGCTAAAGCAGCAAAATAATTTGAGGGGGCGTGATCTACATGAAGGAATTGGTAGAAGTTATGGCCAAATCTCTTGTAAATGATCCCTCTGCAGTAGTAGTGGAGGAGGAGACCACCGGTACAACAACGGTGCTTCGCCTCCATGTTGCTTCTGAAGATATGGGTAAGGTTATTGGAAAACAGGGCCGTATCGCAAAAGCTATCAGAACTGTTATGAAAGCAGTAGCAACCCGTGAAAATGTGAAAGTCATTGTCGAAATTATTTGATTGAGGATGGTATATCGCTATGGATAAAATGATCGTTAGGGTTCCCGTCGCTGTTAAAGCAAAAGTTACTGAAGATTTAAAGTTGAAAATTGTTGGAGATCTCCAAAATACCATAAAGAATATGGAGCTTGATCTGGAGCAATTCGAGTTCCAGGCTAAAAAAGCATTGCATCAGGCTGCCAGCGATTTGAGCGTGCTTCCGGCTTTGCGCGAACAAATTGACATCGAAAGAAATAAGCGTACTGCTGCCAAACAAGAAGCAGAGGCTAAGCTGAAAAGAGCGGAAGCTCTGGAGCTGGGCGCTGAAATTGGTCATGGTACTCTGGAGCGTACTGTAGAAATTACCGTAGGCACCAATATCGATACCCTGATGGGCGCAGAAATCCTTACCGAAGATGGTAAGATTATCGCTTTCCGCGAATAATCCATGGAAAACCAAATAGTTATTGGCAAAATTGTCGCTCCGCACGGTGTGCGGGGCGATATTCGTATATTGCCGTTAACCGATAAGCCGGAACAATTTTTAGACCTGGATTATCTGCTGCTGCCGGACGGTCGCAAGCTGACCGTGAAAGCAGCACGCTTTCATAAAAGAATGGTGCTGGTGACTACTGCCGAAATCAAAAGCATGAACGAGTCCGAACTGCTGCGCGGCATGGAGGTAAGCATTAACGCTGAGGACCTGCCGGAGCTGGAGGAAGGACGCTTTTATGTTGCCGACCTCATCGGCCTGCCTGTTTATGACGAGCAGGGCGAACAAATCGGCACCTTTAAGGACGCACTGAGCACAGGCAGCAATGATGTTTATGTTATCGCTGTCCCCGGACAGAAGGATTACCTGCTGCCGGCACTGAAGAAATATGTCAAGGAAATCAATCTGGCAGAAAAGCGCATTGTCGTGGAGCTGCCTGAGTGGGTTGAGGCAGAATGAAGTTTTTATTTGTAACCTTATTTCCCGAACAGATTGAGCAGGCCGCAAGCCACAGCATTCTGCAGCGCGCAGCAGCCAAGGGCCTGATTGAGGTGAGCTGCATCAATCCGCGCGATTTTACGCATGACGTGCATCGCACGGTGGATGATTCTCCCTTCGGCGGCGGTGCCGGCATGGTGCTGAAGCCGGAGCCGATGGTGGCTGCCATCCGCAAGGCGAAGGAGCAGCTGACCAACGCCCGCGTTATTGCGATGTGCCCGGGCGGACGCACGCTCAAACAGAGCATTGTCGAAGAATATGCCCACAGCGGACAGGATTTTATCTTCGTCTGCGGTCATTACGAGGGTTTTGACGAGCGCATCTTCCATTGGGTTGATGAAAAGCTGTCTATCGGCGATTATGTGCTCACCGGCGGCGAAATGCCTGCCATTATTGTGATGGACGCTATTTCCCGTTTTATTCCCGGCGTACTGGGCAAGCTTGAAAGTGCGGAGGAGGATTCCTTCAGCACAGGACTTCTGGAATACCCGCAGTACACACGTCCGGTGAACTTTGAGGGCCTGGAGGTGCCTGAGGTGCTGCGCAGCGGCAACCATGCGCTGATTAACAGCTGGCGCCTGAAGCAGTCGCTCAAGGCAACGCTTGCTCTGCGTCCCGACCTTTTGAGTGCGGAGCAGAAGGAGCTTTTGACAGGCCGCTTGCCCTATAAAATGAAAAAATCGGAGCGCCGCTTCTATGAGGAGCTGCGTGCCGAAATAGCTGCCGAGCAGGAAAAACGCTCAAGCGCCGAGGTGAAGGAGGATGAGGCGAATGGCTGATTTATATGTTGGCCTGGTCCATTATCCTATCTATAACAAGCGCATGAACGTTATCGCCGGCGCGGTGACTAACTTTGATATCCACGATATTTCGCGTACCTGCCGCACCTACAATGTGCAGGGCTATTACATCATCCACCCGCTGGAGGTCCAGAAGCAGATTATCGACAAGATACTTTCCTACTGGCAGGAGGGCTATGGCAAGGTGTATAACCCCGACCGTGCCGACGCGCTGAGCCGCGTGCTGTGGCAGCCTGATATCGCAAGTGCGGTGCAGACGATTGTAGAGCGCACAGGCAAGCAGCCTTACGTTGTCACTACGGATGCACGCATTTATCCCAACACCGTTTCCTACAGCTTTATGCGCAAGCAGCTGCAGGAGGGTGACAGACCGGTGCTGCTTTTGTTCGGCACAGGCTTTGGCATCGAGGCGGAAACTATGGCCAAATTTGATTATATTCTGGAGCCTGTTTACGGCCCCTGTGACTATAATCATCTTTGCGTGCGCAGTGCCGCAGCCATTATTCTGGACAGGCTTGCAGGCGAGGCCTGGTGGGAAAAAAATTAAAGAAAAATGCAAGAAATTATACACTTTTCTCTTGCATAAATTGTTTGTCTATGATACAATTTACGTTGTGTAATACGGACGGTCCGCTGTGGAGTTCGCACATGAACGTCTATGATTTAGGAGGAAACTATGAACATTATTGAAGTACTGGAACAAGAACAACTTCGTTCCGACATCCCTGAGTTTAAAGCAGGCGACACCGTTAAAGTTTATTGCAAAATCGTCGAGGGTACCCGCGAGCGCGTTCAGCTGTTTGAAGGCGTTGTAATTTCCCGCAGTGGCTCCGGCGTTCGTGAAAACTTCACCGTTCGTCGTATTTCTTACGGCGTTGGCGTAGAAAGAACTTTCCCGGTTCACAGCCCGCGTATTGAGAAAATCGTTGTAGCACGCGTTGGTATCGTTCGCCGTGCTAAACTGTATTATCTGCGCAAACTGACTGGTAAAGCTGCTCGTATCAGAGAAAAACGCTAATCAATCTTTGTTTATAGTAAAAGGGACTGTAGTAGTACGGTCCCTTTTATTACGTTATGAAGCATTTATGCTTTAAAATAAAGCAATTTTACAATTATGTCATAACTGAAGCTGCAATCTATGCTACAATATATCTATATTATTGTAGTTAAAAATCCGGCCTGTGCCGGCGATAGAGAGGAGGCTCATTAGTTGAGCAAGAAAAGTGAAACCTCCTGGCAGGATTCTGCCAGTGACTGGCTTGTTTCGATTATTATTGCGGTAGCACTCGCATTCTGCATCCGCACCTTTTTAGTAGAGCCTTATATGGTAGAAGGCTCCTCTATGTATCCTACTTTGGTAAATCATGAGCGTCTTGTCGTTGATAAGCTGAGCTACTTTGTTACCGACCCGAAGAAGGGCGAAATCGTAGTATTCCGCTTCCCCAAGGATCAGAGTCGTGACTTTATCAAGCGCGTTATCGCAGTTGGCGGTGACACCGTGGAGATGCAGCAGGGCAAGGTATTCGTCAACGGCAAGCAGCTGAATGAAACCTATATCTACCACAATGACCCGAAGGGCAAAAATATTTCCGATTACCGCAAGGTAGTTGTTCCCAAGGATACCATCTTTGTATTGGGTGATAACCGTAATAACTCTGAGGACAGCCGTTTTGCCGATGTTGGCTTTGTGCCGCTGAAGCTGGTTAAGGGACGTGCGCTGGTTGCCTTCTGGCCACTGGACAAGATGCGCGTGCTGAAGGCTGATACGGGTATGGGCGAATGATGCTGGAGGATTTTAAGATTCAGTGGTTCCCCGGCCATATGACCAAGGCAAAGCGCATGATGGAAAGCCAGATTAAGCTGGTTGACGTTGTAGTGGAGATGCTGGACGCACGTATTCCGCGCTCCAGTACCAACCCCATGCTGCAGGATATCCTTGGCAGCAAGCCGAAGGTTATCGCACTGAATAAGATTGATATGGCAGACAAGGCCCAGACTGATGTGTGGCTGGAAAAGGTTAAGCATAGCGGTCTGCCTGTGTGCAAGATTGACTGCGCTACCGGTAAGGGCGTTAAGCAGCTTATCAGTGCAGTCCAGCTGGCTGCGAAGCCGGTGATTGATAAATGGCTGAAGAAGGGCGTGCGCAACCGTCCCGTCCGCGTTATGATTGTAGGTATTCCGAACGTCGGCAAGTCTACCCTGATTAACCGCCTCGTAGGCAAGAACAAGGTAATGGCTGCTGATAAACCGGGTGTAACACGCGGACAGCAGTGGGTAACGATTGCCAAGGGCTTAGAGCTTTTGGATACGCCGGGTGTACTCTGGCCTAAGTTTGATGACCCGTCGGTGGGCTTTGCGCTTGCCGTTACCGGTGCCATCAAGGAGGATGTATTCGACAGGGAGCAGGCCGTAGAGCTGCTGCTTGATCTGTTGATACGCAAATATCCTCAGGATTTGCAAACTAAATATGCAGTAAGCCTCGAGCAGGGTGATGATGTCAACGCCGTTATGGCGAAGATTGCCGTTGCAAGAGGTTGTCTGAAGTCTGGTGGACAGCTTGACCTCGATAAGGTGGTTCAGCTTGTACTCAGAGACTTCCGAGCAGGACGTTTAGGGCGGTTTACAATCGACGAGCCTTGATTTGTCGTGCCATAAAAACCGCCGTAGGGCGGTTTTTCTTTATGTAAAAATAAATGTTAAGGGGGATGCAAAATGAATATTACCGAAATCAAGAAGCTGCTGGCAGGAGCACCGACGGCGGAGCAGCTGGCGACGCTGGCAGCAGACGAGCGCAAGGGAGTGCAGAAGCTGCTGACAGCATACAACAAGCGTCTGGAGAAGGCGGCGGCGGAGAAGGAGCGCTTCACGGCGATGCTGAAATTGGAACGCGAGCTTTATGCCGAAGGCTGCGAGCTGATTGCCGGCGTAGATGAGGCAGGACGCGGACCTTTGGCAGGCCCGCTGGTTATCGCTGCCGTTATTCTGCCCAAGGATGTGTTTATCAGCGGGCTGAACGATTCCAAGCAGCTTTCCGCTGCTAAGCGCGATATGCTTTATAACGAGGTTATGGCCAAGGCGATTGATATCGAGGTGAACATCGTCAGCGTCAGCAATATTGATGAGCTGAATATTTACTCCGCGACGCAGCAGGGCATGGCGCAGGTGCTGGAAAACCTGCACTGCCGTCCGCAGGCAGCGCTGATTGACGCAATGCCGGTGAAGGTTCCCGGTATGAAGATTGAATCCGTGGTGCATGGTGATGCGCTGAGCGCTTCTATTGCCGCTGCTTCGATTATCGCGAAGGTAACTCGTGACCGCATCATGGAGCGCCTTGATCTTGTATATCCTGCTTACGGCTTTGCGCATAACAAGGGCTATGGCAGCGGGGCGCATATGCAGGCCGTGAGCGAGCAGGGAGCTACACGCTGGCACCGCCGCAGCTTTGAGCCTGTGAAGAGCATGCAGCTGCCGCCGGTGGCTGCTGAGGAAAATATCCTCTATGCTCCGCAGACGGATAACTATGAGTACCCCGTCGAGGAGTAGTCTTGGGAAATACGGCGAAGATTTTGCCTGCCGCTATCTGCAAAATATGGGTTATAAACTGTTAGCCCGCAACTTTCGCTGTCACCGTTTTGGTGAGATTGATCTTATTGTTGAAAAAAGTGGCTGTATCAGCTTCATAGAGGTCAAGACACGTGCTTCTACCCGGTTCGGCAGACCGATAGAGGCCGTGACACTGGCAAAGCAAAGAAAAATTCATCGCTGCGCTGAATATTATCTCCAATGCAGAGGTCTGCTGGAGCAGCCGCCGGTGCTTTCCTTTGATGTAGTAGAAATTATCATTGAAAGCACTGCGGCTATCAGCATCAGGCATTGGCCGCACTGCTTTTAAAAGAAACGGAGTGTTGATAATGTTTGCACAGATTCTTGGCGAAACAACTTGTGGTATTGATGGTGTACAGATTTTGGTTGAGGTGGACGTGAGCAACGGCTTGCCCAGCTTTGATCTGGTGGGACTGCCGGCGATGGCCGTGCGTGAGTCCAAGGAGCGCGTGAAGGCGGCGCTGCGTAATTCCGATTATCCCTTCCCGATGACGCGCATTACGGTCAATCTGGCGCCCGCAGATTTGCGTAAGGAGGGCAGCGGCCTTGATCTGCCTATTGCCATAGGACTGATGACCTGCGGCAGAATTTTGGAGCCGGAAAAGCTGGAGAACAAGGTTTTTATCGGCGAGCTGTCGCTGGACGGCAGAATCCGCAAGGTTTCCGGTGTGCTTTCCATGATTATGGATGCCAAGAAGTGCGGGGCGCAGGAGGTGTATATTCCTCAGGCCAACGCTGCCGAGGGCAAGCTCATTCATGGCATTGATGTGTATACGGTGGCAACCTTAAAGGAGCTGGTGGAGCACCTGAAGGGGAAGAATACGCTGACGCCGCTGCCGAAGGAGAATATTCTGCAGAATAATAACAAGATTTATCATGTGGATTTTGCCGATGTCAAAGGACAGCTTGTGGCGCGCAGAGCGTTGGAGATTGCTGCCGCCGGCGGTCACAGTATTCTGATGGTGGGTTCTCCGGGCTGCGGGAAAACGATGTTGGCACGTCGTTTGGTGACGATTCTGCCGCCGATGACGGAGGCCGAGGCGCTGGAGGTAACCAAGATTTACAGCATCGTAGGACTGTTGCCGCAGGCCGACAGCGTGATGCTGGAGCGTCCGTTCCGCAGTCCGCATCACAGCATCAGCGGCAGCGCCTTGCTTGGCGGTGGCAGTACACCCCGCCCGGGAGAGGTGACGCTGGCACACAACGGCGTACTCTTTTTGGACGAGCTGCCGGAGTTTGAACGCTCCACGCTGGAAATGCTGCGCCAGCCGCTGGAGGATGGCGAGGTGAGTATTTCGCGCGTAAGGGCGGCAATGACCTTCCCAAGCAAGTTTATTTTATGCGCAGCTCAGAATCCGTGCCCCTGTGGGTTCCTCGGCGATTCGATGCACCGTTGTTCCTGTAAACAATCGGAAATTGACAGCTATAAACGTAAAATTTCCGGTCCGCTGATGGACAGAATCGATATGCAGATAAACCTGAGCAGGGTGGAGTTCAGTGAGCTGAAAACGAAGGAAAAGGGCGAATCTTCGGCTGCTATCCGCGAACGTGTGGTGAAGGCGCGACTGCTGCAGCAGGAGCGTTTGGAGGCCTTGGGGATGCACTGCAATGCGCAGATGGGAAGGAGCGAGGTTGTCAAATATTGCCAGCTGGACGCGGCGGCGCAGAACGTTATGGAGCGCTACTTCAATATGCTCAACCTCAGCGCCCGCAGTCATGACCGCATCTTGAAGGTGGCACGCACGATTGCCGACCTTGCAGGTAGCGAAAGCATTGAGGCGGTGCATCTGGCGGAGGCTATTCAGCTGCGCACCAGCGCGCGGCCGTAAGGAGCAGAGAAGTCTTGCGTAGCTACAAGATATGCTTTTCTTGGCAAATATGCTATAATTTAAGAAGAAATATTTGAAGCAAGGAGATGGAATGATGCGTAAGACCTTTAATACGACAGCTGTTTGCATACCCGGCGAGCATTATATGGTTGATATCGGTGGACGACTGCAAAAGATTAAAGAAATGATCGATGCAAAAAAATATTTCACCATCAACAGAGCACGCCAGTATGGTAAGACAACAACGCTGCAGGCACTTTTCGGCTATCTGCAAAGTGAATATTACACCGTCTTGCTGGACTTTCAAACCTTTGATGCTTCTAAATTTAAGGACGGCAACATATTTTCTATTGCTTTCGCAGGCTCTTTTTTGCATGCGCTGAAGCGTAACCGCCTGTCGGAAAATACTGCCTTGGAAAAGGCCTGTGCAGATTTGAAAAATGCTGCTGTAATCAGTAACAGTATTTTCAGTCTGAAGGAGCTTTTTGAATGCCTGAGAGATATCTGTGCAGTGAGTGATAAGCCTATCGTTCTGATGATTGATGAGGTGGACAGTGCTTCCAATAATCAGGTTTTTTTAGATTTTTTGGCACAGCTCAGGGCGCAATATATCGAACGGGCCTGGCAGCCTGCGTTTCAATCCGTTATCCTTGCCGGAGTATATGACATCAAAAATCTTAAACAAAAACTGCGTGCCGATGAAGAGCATAAATATAACAGTCCTTGGAACATAGCGGCGGATTTTACGATAGATATGAGCTTTTCACAAGCAGAGATTGCTGCTATGCTTGATGAATATGCCAAGGATTACGGTCTTGAGTTTGCTACCAAGGTCTTTGCGGGCTGGATTTATGATTATACGGCAGGTTATCCGTTTTTAGTTTCCAGATTATGCCAACTGCTCGACGAAAAGGTTTGCTTAATGCCGGAGTATGCTTCTAAAAAAGCAGCCTGGACTAAGGATGGCTTTAATGCGGCGGTGCGCTTGCTGTTGCAAGAAAAAAATACCTTATTTGAATCATTAATAGGGAAGCTGCACGCCTATCCTAAGCTGAATCACATGCTGAAGGCAGTGCTTTTTTCCGGAAATATGTATCCTTACAGTGCCGATGAAGCAGCTATTGATATGGCTACGATGTTTGGCTTTATAAAAAATAAAGACGGGTATGTAGCGATTGCCAACAGAATTTTTGAAACCAGACTCTATAATTATTATCTGGCGGAGGATGAGCTGCAGAAGAATGAGCTTTACAAAGCATCTCTGCAGGATAAGAATCAGTTTATAACTAATGGCAGACTGGATATGGAGCTGGTGCTCCAAAAATTCATTGTGCATTTTAATGATATTTTCGGTTCGTGTGATGAGCGCTTTCTGGAGGAGGAGGGAAGAAAGTACTTTTTGCTGTACTTGCGTCCTATAATCAACGGAACCGGCAACTATTATATCGAAGCGCGTACAAGGGATTTATGCAGAACAGATGTGATAGTTGACTATAATGGTGAGCAGTATATTATCGAAATGAAAATTTGGCGCGGAAGCGAATATAATAATCGCGGAGAAAGCCAATTAGCTGCTTATCTTGATGCTTATCATACGAAGGTTGGCTATCTGCTGAGCTTTAGCTTTAACAAAAATAAGCAGGCAGGAGTGCAGCGTATCAATGTAGGGGATAAGGTAATTATTGAGGCAGTAGTTTAACTTGAGATGCTTAACGCTCTGCGTATTACTGACGGTAGTACGCAGAGCGTTTTTTGTTGCTTTCTTTCTTGAAATGATTTAAAACGAAAGATAACGAAAGTAAATGAAAGGAACGAAAGATAATGACGAAAGAAACACTTGCGTATGAAAGTTTTGCTATTGCTATTGCAACAGGCTAAAAATTGATACAATTCTTTTTCTTTCGATAATTTTATGGTAAAATATTCATTAGAGAATTGCATGATTTATGAAAAGCTTAAACTATAAATATTACTATGGATAAAATACACGTTTTGTAGAAGGCTTTTTAGAGTTAATATGCTGATATTATCCAAGGCTTATAGATTTATCATTAGGAGGGTTAATTATGATGCTTGGCAAGAAATTTTCTGTTGCATGTATTTCTTTATTGATGGTATTGGCTTTGGCCGGTTGCGGAAAGACCGGTGAAAGTGAAGCAGAAAAATTAGTTAAAGAGGCATGCAAGATTCCTGATTCATATAAAAAGGTAGATTACCAAGTTGATGATAAGAATGGTATTTCATACTTAGATTTTAAGGCGAAGAACATGTTGGGCATGGAAATACCTGGAAGAGCATATTTTAAAATTACTAAAGATCGCATCGTAGGTATTGATACTGATGGTATTGAAAGAAATGTCTTAGATGATTTTTATAAAAATGCTCCTACCCAATTTGCAGAATGCGTGAGCAGCTATAAAGTTTTAAAGAAAAACCATTATGCAGAAAGTTTTGATTTGAAATTTTTCTTGGAACGATATAAAGAATTAAAATATGAAAATGATAATTTCTTTTCTTGGAAAATGGTAGCTAAAGACAGTATTAAAGCGAATGATATAATAAAAAAGTATAATGATGCTTATAAGACTGCCCCTGAAATTGTTAAAAAGTATTTTTCTGAGCCTATGCAATACTTTAAAATTAACTTAACTGGTAGTTATATGGGTGGTTGGAGTGCTAATGCCGAAAGAACTGACGAATATCCTGAGCAATAATTTGTATATTTTTTACAAACTAGATTAATTCGCAAGGAGGAATATTATAATGATTTTACGTTTGCTTAGTATCACACTATTGATATTGCTTGTGCATTTACCTTTTCCCGCTTATGCTGTTAGAACTGGAAATGATATTTTAACAGGATATCCAATAAGTTCTATGACGAAGCCAACTTTAAACTTTATAGAACCGAAGGTTATTGATTATGGTGAGAAATTATCACCCTCTGGGGCAATGGTTAAAGATACAGCCGTTGTTTATTATGACTTTATGTACTATCCTGACTATATTCAACTAACCTATACAAAAGGTGGATTAGCACAAACTTTAAGGCCTAAAGAGTGTAAAGTTGGAGAGAAATTTTGGACTCTGGAAAATAGTTATTTTTCTCCTGCTAAGCCTAATCTTGTTCTTAAGAATAAAAATGGCCAATTGCTCATGGAAATTGTTTCAGTATCATCTGATTGGTATTTCCTTAAAAATGTGTCTTTCGGCAATGGTAATAAGATAATTTGGAGCAAAGATTTTAATGCAGTTAGGGACGTGTTGTCAGGATACAATACATCGCCTTTAGTTTCAGAGAGAGCTGCGATTCCTATTAGTAAAGAAGATTTAGTGATTTTGAAGGATGCAAAAGTAGTTACATTTACGGGTGACAAATATTTAAAGACACATAGTTTACCGTTTTTCAACGAATCTTTGACTAAGATGCTTCAAGATAATTGAGTGAATTGTTCTGTATGTAGTAAATATAGTGATAAGGCGAAAAATTGGTAATATAATATTTCGCCTTTAAATATTTTTAATTAGTTCACTAGCTTGAGGTAAATGCTTTTGCTTTATCACTAATCTGTAAACAGCTTTACAAAAGTTTCCCAAAATAAAAAAATCTGCAAGTTTTTGTACAAAGGTGTTGACGAAAGATATTCGCAGTGGTAAACTAGGCACAACTTCAAAAAAACCACAAACCGTTGAGACGGAGATCAAGTCAGCAGATGCGCTTACAGAGAGTTCGGGCAGGTGGAAGCCGGATAGAGATGCAGGCTGATAAATGGACCGTTGAGGGTGCTGTCAAATCGCTTCGGCGAGAGTATTCGGCAACGCAACACCGGCGTTAAGGGTGAGGAGTGTGATGGCACTCTGCGAGAGCGCGTCGCGATAGCGGCGAAACAAGGTGGTACCGCAGGTATAAGTATTTACAGCCTGTCCTTGGAATTGCTTAGAAAAGCTAAGCAGCTTCAGGACAGGCTTTTTTGTATAACAATCTGTGATAGGCCTTCTCGTAGAATGTTAGCGTAAACTATGGGAGGAATTAAAATGATTAAAGAAGCAATTGTAAAAATCGTCGGCAAAGAGGACTTAACCTATAACGAAGCATATGACGTAATTAACGAGATTATGAGCGGTGAAACAAGTGCAACGCAGAATGCAGCCTTTCTGGCAGCGCTTTCTACCAAGAGCACTACGGCGGAAACTACCGATGAAATCGCCGGCTGCGCCGCTGCGATGCGTGACCACGCACTGAAATGCGAAACCGGCATGGACATCTTTGAAATCGTCGGTACCGGTGGTGACGGCTCCAACAGCTTCAACATCTCCACAACCTCCGCTCTGGTTGCTGCGGCAGGCGGCATGAAGGTAGCTAAGCACGGCAACCGCGCCGCTTCCTCCAAATGCGGTACTGCGGATTGCCTGGAGGCGCTGGGCGTAAACATTCAGCAGGACCCGGAAAAATGCGTGGAGCTGTTAAAGGAAGTGGGCATGTGCTTCTTCTTCGCACAGAAATACCACACATCGATGAAATATGTAGGACCTATCCGCAAGGAGCTTGGTATCCGCACCGTATTCAACATCCTTGGCCCTCTGACGAACCCCGGCAGCCCGAAAATGCAGCTCTTGGGTGTGTATGACGAGTACTTGGTTCAGCCGCTGGCGCAGGTACTGATGAATTTGGGAGTTAAGCGTGGCATGGTGGTTTACGGTCAGGATAAGCTGGATGAGATTTCGCTGAGCGCACCGACTACCGTTTGCGAGTTCAAGGACGGTTGGATGAAAAATTACGTTATCAAGCCTGAGGACTTCGGCATGGAGCGCTGCACCAAGGCTGATCTGGTAGGCGGTCTGCCGGAGGAAAACGCTCAGATTACGCGCGACATTCTGGTGGGAGCGCAGGGACCGAAACGCAATGCAGTTTTGCTGAATGCCGGTGCCAGCCTGTACATCGGCGGCAAGGCTGAGAGCTTTGCAGATGGCGTCAAACTGGCGGCAGAGCTGATTGACAGCGGTAAGGCGCTGCAGACATTGGAAAAGCTGATTGAGCTGAGCAATAAATAAGCTGATTAAAGAGGTTAGATTATGATTTTAGATGAGATTGCGGAATATACCAAGGAGCGTGTGCGGGCGCTCAAAGCGCACAAAAGCCTTTACGCAGTGCGTGATGAGGCAGAGGGCAGACCGCAGGGCAAGGACTTCAGGGCAGCGCTTGCTGCCCCCGGCCTGAGTGTCATCGCCGAGCTGAAGAAAGCATCCCCCTCGAAGGGCGTGATTGCTCCCGATTTTACGGACATCTACCTGCGCAAGGCTGCAGAGTACGAGGCGGGCGGTGCAGCAGCCATCTCCTGCCTGACGGAGCCGCAGTTCTTCCAGGGCAGCGATGCTTACCTGCAGGCAGTACGCCAAAGAGTGGAGCTGCCGATTCTGCGGAAAGATTTCACGCTGGATGAGTACCAGATTTACGAAGCCAAATGCATCGGAGCCGACGCAGTTCTGCTTATCTGCAGCCTGCTGAGTGCAGCGCAGCTGGGTGAATACCTGGCGCAGGCGCAGGAACTGGGGCTGAGCGCTCTGGTGGAGGCACACACTGCCGACGAGGTGCAGCAGGCATTGGCGGCAGGCGCGGAAATCATCGGCGTGAACAACCGTAATCTCAAGGATTTCAGCGTGAACCCGGTGAACAGCCTGCGCTTGAGGGATGCAATTCCCGCAAGCAAGATTTTTGTAGCGGAAAGCGGCATCAAGTGCGCAGCCGATACGCAGGCCCTGAAGCAGGCAGGCGTGCAGGCGGTGCTGGTGGGTGAAGCCTTGATGCGCAGTGCCGATGTGGCGGCAATGCTGAAGGAGATGCGTGATGCGTAAGGTAAAGGTTAAAATCTGCGGCCTGAAGCGTGCGCAGGATATAGAGTGCGTCAACAAGCTGCTGCCCGATTATATAGGCTTCGTTTTTGCCAAGACCAAACGCGAGGTGACGGAGCAGCAGGCAGCACAGCTGAAGGCAATGCTTAACCCGCAGATTAAGGCAGTCGGCGTTTTCGTCAACGCCGAGATAGATTTGATTGCACGTCTGGCTAAAAGCAGGACGATAGACATCATCCAGCTGCACGGTGACGAGGATGCAGCCTACTGCGAAAGGCTGCGGCTGCAGACGGAGCTGCCGATTATCAAAGCAGTCCGCGTGAAGGACGCAGGCTCCTTTGAAAATCTGCAAGCCTACCCCTGCGATTACCTGCTCTTTGATACCTATACTAAGGGGCAGTACGGCGGCACCGGCCAGCGTTTTGATTTAGCGCTGGTGGCAGATGAAAAAATCAATAAGCCGTATTTTATCGCAGGCGGTCTTGAGGCAGCGAATGTTGCAGATGTATTGAAAAACAGTAACGCCTTTGCCGTAGATGTAAGCGGTGGCGTAGAAACAGAAGGGTTGAAGGACCCGGAAAAAATTGCCGCATTTATAGCGGAGGTAAGGGGAGATAACGATGACAAAAGGTAGATATGGTATTCACGGCGGTCAATACATGCCGGAAACTTTGATGAACGCAGTGCTGGAATTAGAGGCTGCATATGAAAAATTTAAAAACGATCCCGAATTCAAGGCTGAGCTGGCGCGTCTGTACCGCGAATATGCCAACAGACCGTCCCTCCTGTATTATGCAGAGAAGATGACCAAGGATTTGGGTGGCTGCAAGATTTATCTGAAGCGTGAGGATTTGAACCACACCGGTGCCCACAAAATCAACAACGTATTGGGACAGATTCTGCTGGCGCAGAAGATGGGCAAAAAGCGCGTAATCGCCGAAACCGGCGCAGGCCAGCACGGTGTTGCGACTGCTACCGCAGCGGCGCTGATGAACATGGAATGCGTTGTTTACATGGGCAAAGAGGACTGCGAGCGTCAGGCGCTCAACGTGTTCCGCATGGAGCTTTTAGGTGCGAAGGTTGTGCCTGTAAGCAGCGGCACCGGTACCCTGAAGGACGCAGTAAACGAAGCGCTGCGCGTATGGACCGAACGTGTTGAGGATACCTACTATGTTCTGGGCAGTGTTATGGGCCCGCATCCGTATCCGGAAATCGTGCGCGACTTCCAAAAGATTATCGGCGAGGAAATCAAAGCGCAGATGCTGGAAAAGGAAGGACGTCTGCCTGACGTGTTAGTGGCTTGCGTAGGCGGCGGCTCCAATGCTATGGGTATGTTCTATGACTTCATCGAGGACAAGGACGTGCGCTTAATCGGCGTAGAGGCTGCAGGTCTGGGCGTAGATAATCCCAAGAACGCCGCAACCATGGCTAACGGCAAGCTGGGCATCTTCCACGGCATGAAGAGCTACTTCCTGCAGGATGAATACGGACAGATTGCTCCGGTTTATTCCATCTCCGCCGGTCTTGATTACCCCGGCATCGGCCCCGAGCATGCTTATCTGCACGACATCGGCCGTGCGGAGTACGTTCCTGCTACCGATAAGGAGGCAGTTGACGCCTTCAACTATCTTTCCAAAACAGAAGGCATTATCCCCGCAATCGAAAGTGCCCATGCCGTAGCTTACGCTATGAAGCTGGCACCCACTCTGCCGAAGGATAAGATTATGGTTATAAATATTTCCGGCCGCGGTGATAAGGACGTTGCCGCAATCGCACGTTATATGGGAGTTGATTTACATGAATAGAATACAAAAGGCATTTGACGAAAAGAAAAAGGTATTTATCGGCTTTGTGACCGCAGGCGATCCCAATCTTGATACAACCAAGGAGCTGGTGAGAGCCATGATTAAGGGCGGTGCAGGCTTAATCGAGTTCGGCATTCCCTTCTCCGACCCTGTGGCTGAGGGCGAGGTTATCCAAAAAGCGGATATGCGTGCGTTGGCTGCAGGCACTACTACCGATAAAATTTTTGACCTTGTAGCGGAGCTTCGCGAGGAAACACAGGTACCGCTGGTATTTTTGACCTATGCTAATCCGATTTATGCCTACGGTGCGGAAAAATTCTTCACCCGCTGCGAAGAAACAGGTGTAGACGGCGTTATCATACCGGATATACCGTACGAGGAGCGCGAGGAAATGCGTCCGTTCAGCGAACCGCATCACGTTGCCCTGGTGCCGCTGATTGCGCCTACCTCCAAGGACCGCATCCAGAAAATCGCCGCTATTGCCCAAGGCTATGTATATGTGGTTTCTTCCTTAGGCGTTACCGGCGTGCGCAGCAACATTACTACCGATATCGACGGCATTGTGGCAGAGGTGCGCAAGGCTACCGATATTCCGGTGGCTGTAGGCTTCGGTATCGCTACTCCTGAGCAGGCATACAAGATGGCCAAGGCCAGCGACGGCGCTATTGTCGGCAGTGCGATTGAAAAAATCGTGGCTCAATACGGCGTTGATTCTCCTGAGCACGTTTACGAATACGTCAAGAGTATGTCCGAAGCAGTTGCCAAGGCAGCTGCGGAGGCGTAATTACAAAAGTTTAGGCACAAAAAAACTCCGTTCCTTACTGCACAGGCAGCAGGGAGCGGAGTTTTTCGGTTTAAATTATTGCAGCGGCATGGGCTCAACGCCACCGTTTACTGCGTCCGGCTGTTCAAAAATGAAGGCAGGGGACGGATAGTAGAATTTGCAGTGCTGGAAGTTGATAACTTCGGTGGAGAAGCGTTTCAGCAGAGCATAGGAAGCGCGCTCTTCGAAATCAATCAGGTTGTCCTTGTTGATATCAGCGTCTTTTACGATTACCAGCAGATAAGCCGGTACTTCCGGTGCATCCTCAGGAACCTGGCTGCGGTCGAGAGGGATGTTCGGAATAATTTCCAGATCACCGATAGGCTGTTGGTTTTCATTGTACAGCATAGCATGATAAACATTTTCGTACAGGGTACGAGCGAGTCTTAAAGAATAAGCTCCGGAACTCATATTATTCACTCCTTAAAAAGATGTTTTTGATGACTCTCGCTTTATCAGAAAAAGCAATAAACATAACGCTATTATTGTAACATAGATTACGGAAATAAGCAAAATGAATCTATAATGAAATGATTCCACAGCGATTTATGCAGAAAAGCTGTATTAATAATCAAAAAACATCAAGAATTTTTCACAGAATCTGCATTTTTATGCCAATGTATTCTGTATACATGACATTTCTGTCAATTTTTTAGCAGGATTTTACACAATGTTGACGAATAAGAAGAATAACAATATGTTGCTGCGTGAATTTTGTTATCTTAGCACATATGTATATTAAAGGAGGGGAACTCTTATGAAAAAACTCTTGGCTTTTTTACTTGGTATCATGGTTATGTCTACTATGATTGCCGGCTGCGGCGGTGGAGATAAGAAAGATGATAAAAAACCAGCTGCACAAAAATTCATTAACATTGCTACCGGCGGTACCTCCGGTACCTACTTCCCGTTAGGCGGTGCTCTTGCTGATATCCTGAATAAAAATATTCCGGGTACCAATGCTTCCGCACAATCTACCGGCGCTTCCGTAGCTAACGTAAACCTGCTCAGCCAAGGCAAGGTTGAAATTGCTTTTATTCAAAATGATATTGCTTACTATGCTGCCAACGGCACTGAAATGTTCAAAGGCAAACAGGTTGCCGGCCTGCAAGGTCTTGCAACTCTGTATCCGGAAACCGTACAGATTGTTACCCTGAAAAAATCCGGTATCAAATCTGTTGCTGATTTCAAAGGCAAACGCATCGCTGTAGGTGCTGCAGGCTCCGGTACCGAAGCTAATGCTCGCCAGATCATGGAAGCATATGGCATTAAATATGATGATATTAAAGTTCAATACCTGTCCTTCGGTGAAGCTGCAAGTGCTCTGAAAGACGGTAACGTTGATGCTGCTTTCGTAACCGCAGGCCATCCGACCGCTGCTATTCAGGATATCGCAACTCAGAACGACGTTGTACTGGTTCCAGTTGACGCTGACAAAGCTGACGCTCTGATCAAACAATATCCGTTCTACACCAAGCTGGTTATCAAAGCCGGTACTTATCCGAAGCAGGATGCTGACGTTACCGCAGTAGCAGTAAAATGCATGCTGGCAGTAACCGACAAGATGGACGAAAACACCGCTTATGCAATTGCTAAAGCTCTGTACGGCAACCTTGACCGTATGAAAGCTGCTCACTCCGCAGCAAATGCTATCAGCAAAGATACTGCTAAAGACGGCATGTCCATTAAGCTGAACCCGGGTGCTGAAAAATTCTTTAACGAAAAATAAGGATTTTAAATGATGCCGAACTTCAAAGACCGGAAACCGGCGTTTGCCGGTGGCCGGTCTTTTTTCCCAGTAAAGAATTTAGTAATTATTGTAAGCGTTGTGTTAATGCTTTTGGGGTGGTATAGTACGCGCCTGGTGGTGGCGATTATACCTGAGGGAGCTTCGGGAGCTGTTACTTTTGCCACAGCGGCAGGGGATGAATGGTACATCAGCCTGACGCATTCGGTGGAAAAAACTGCCTGGAATGATTATTTCAGGGTTAACGGCGCAAATAACATGACCATGACGCACACCCGCTTTTCCTCACTGGGCTGGGGCTATCCCTATTCCGCTGCCGACGGCAAGCTGACGCAGACTGCCGACGGCAAGTTTGATATGGAGATGAACCGTCCGTATAAGGAGGTTGCCCTGCGTATATCCGAGCAGGCGATGCCGCATATTGTCCACGGCGGCGACAGCTACGACCTGATTGCTCTGTACGGGCAGGGGACTGCGGTAACGGTGAAGGCCATGTATCGATATCAGTACTGGCTGGAACGGTACTTTTAGGTTTTATTATATTAAATGAGAGGAGCTGATACCCATGTCTGAAAAAGAAAAGAAAGTAAGAGAGCTTTCAGCAGAAGAGGTATTGCAAAAATTTGACAAGGAATCAGACAAGCGTGAGCTTACAGGTGTGTGGGGTAAAATTATTTCCGCAATCTGTATTCTGTTTGCACTTTTCCAATTATATACAGCCACCTTCGGTGTGCTGGACGCGCATCTGCAGCGTGCTATTCACTTAGCATTTGGTTTTTTATTGATTTTCCTGCTGTATCCCAGCAGACATTCCTGGTCCCGCAGCAAGATGCATCCCTTTGATGCCTTCCTGGCACTGCTCAGCGCAGGTACTGCCATGTATCTGGTTGTCAACTATCAGGAGCTGGTGCTGCGTGCCGGCATGAACACGGAAACTGACTTCATCGTCGGCCTTATCGGTACGATTATGGTATTTGAAGCAGCGCGCCGCGTAGTAGGTTGGCCGATGATTATCGTTGCCTTCTGCTTCATGCTGTATGCCTTCTTAGGCCCTTACGTTCCCGGTATTCTGGCGCATCGCGGCGTTGGCGTGCAGGAAATGTTTGACCATCTGTTCTTCACTACCGAGGGTATTTTCGGTACGCCTATGGGTGTATCTTCTACCTTTATTTATCTGTTCATCCTCTTTGGCGCATATCTGGAAACCACCGGTCTGGGCAAATTCTTCATTGATATTGCCAACGCTATCGCAGGCTGGGCAGCAGGCGGACCGGCGAAGGTTGCCGTACTGTCCTCCGGCCTCATGGGTACTGTTTCCGGCAGCTCCGTTGGTAACGTTGCCGGTACCGGTGCTTTCACCATCCCGATGATGAAAAAGCTCGGCTATCGTCCGGCATTTGCCGGCGCTGTTGAGGCTGCTGCTTCTACCGGTGGTCAGCTGATGCCGCCTGTAATGGGCGCTGCAGCCTTCCTGATGGCAGAGTTCGTAGGCGTACCGTACTTTGATGTTGTTAAGGCTGCTGTTATCCCGGCGATGCTGTACTACATCGGCGTATGGCTGGGCGTTCACTATGAAGCTAAAAAGTTCGGTCTGAAGGGCACTCCGCGTGACCAGCTGCCGAAGTTCAAAGAGCTGTTCCTGGAAAAAGGCCATCTGGCTATTCCGTTAATCGTTATCGTTTACCTGCTCGTAAGCGGTTATACTCCTATGCGTGCTGCTTTGGCAGCCATCGTGCTGACCATCGTTTGCGCCTGCCTGCGTAAATCCACCCGCATCGGCTTCAAGCAAATCGTCCAAGGCCTCATTGACGGCTCCAAGGGCGTGCTTGGCGTACTGATTGCCTGTGCAACCGCAGGTATCATCATCGGCGTTGTTACCAAAACCGGCGTTGGCCTGAAGATTGCAACTGCTCTGCTGGATCTGGCAGGCGGTAATCTGCTGCCGGCAATGTTCTTCACCATGATCACTTCTCTGATTCTTGGCATGGGCGTTCCGACAACGGCCAACTACGTAATTACCTCTACCATTGCAGCGCCTGCTCTGGTGCAGATGAATGTACCGGTGCTGGCAGCGCACATGTTTGCGTTCTACTTCGGTATCGTTGCCGACGTTACTCCGCCTGTTGCTCTGGCTGCTTATGCCGGCGCAGGTATTGCCGGTGCTAACCCGATGCGTACCGGTGTTATCGCTGCTAAGCTGGCGATTGCAGCGTTCATCGTTCCGTACATCTTCGTACTGGCACCTGAGCTGCTGATGATCAACGCAACTCCGTTCACCATCTGCTACAGCGCCTTCACCGCGATTGTTGGTATGTGGGGTGCTTCCATGGCGATGATCGGTTTCTGCAACAATCTGCTGAACATTCCGCAGCGTATTCTGTTCCTCGTTGGCGGTATCTGCATGATTATCCCCGGCGTATTTACCGACGGTATCGGTGTTGCGCTCGTTGCTGTTGCTTATGTATGGCAGCGCATGAACAAGGTTAAGGGTGCGATTCAGCAAGACGGAGAAGACCTGTAAGCCGAAAATTTTATAGCAAGTTTCATAGTCCTGCGTGCATTTCAGATGCTGCGCAGGACTTTTTTTGACTTTTATTATACTAATCTTTTGGGATTTATTTTGCTTTCGGATAGGCAACTTGCAGGTTCTATTCCGCGCTTGCGGGGATGCATGCCTAAATCACTATATATAATGAAGAAAACCCTCAGACTTTTATGTCCGGGGGCTTTTTTGTTTTCTATAAAGATGGGCTGCCGCATGATGTGTACGACAGCCCCTGTGCCATATGATTAGTTCTTAGTA
>ULSN01012750.1_pt1 | contig 55691 bp, 49 predicted proteins | sample 1956771 | NCBI WGS metagenome assembly ULSN01 (sample SAMEA4835709, study PRJEB28245) | human gut metagenome | biome: gut microbiome; material: fecal sample | place: Denmark | collected 2008
TAAAATTCGTGAGGAGCTGGGCTGGGAGCCGCAGCACAGCAGTGTAGATGAGGTTATCAGCACCGCGTGGAAGTGGCACAAGGGCCATCCGCATGGCTATTGCGGCTAAAAGTAAATAAGTGCATACTAAAAAACCGGTTTCCCTGGCGTTTAAGCCGATAGGGAAACCGGTTTTGTTGTATACGAAGAAAAGTTTTGCTGTGCGCAGGTTATTTGCGTTTGTTGAGAAACTTGCCGATGTCGAAATGCTTGCCTGCCAGCAGGCAGTCGATACGTGCGGTAACTACATCGTTATTGCTGAGCTGACGTGCTTTAATCAGCGAGCGACGGATGGCAGGCGTGATAAATTCCTGTCCCCAGTCATCGACAATGCCGCAGGCGATGCCGCGCGGCAAATCGAAGATGGATTCCAAGGCAGCGCAGATAATAGCATCGCTTTCACCCGGATGTGTGTTGAGATAACGCAGCGGTACCAGCAGGTCGTTTTGTTCTACGCAGTAGCGGGGCAGGTCTGCTTCGATTTGACGCAGTACGCGCTCGGAGCGCCCTTCACCCTCGTAGGAAAGCAGGTATGGGAACAGCGGTGTTTCGTCCGGATGCGCCAACCAAAAATCGAAAAGCCGCGGCCAGACGTCTATATCCAACTCCACTGCCAGATTGCACAGCTGGTAATCGAGTTTATCATCCTTGATTAAATTATTTTCTATTTCCGGCTGCCAGTCCTTGCTGTAGATTATTTTTTCGCAGGCGGCAATTTGCTCATGGCATTGGTTAAGCGTGAGCTGCATATGGTTCTGCTCATCGCAAAGCTGCTGCAGCGCCGTAACGTAGCTGATTAAATCAAGTACATCCTCCGGTTTGCTGACATGTGCTTCGGCCTGTTCGAGCAGACAGGTAAGCAGCTTGTTCAGATGGATATCGCTGATGTTGAACTGCTCTTCGATAACTTCTGCCGGGAAGTGGTTGAGCATAATCAGATAATTGCCCACGATGATAACAGCACTTTTGTACTGTGCGTAGCTGAGCGGCTGTGCCAGATGTTCCTCTAAATGTGTTTCTCTGATGAATTTGACGGACAGCGGCGGATATTCTACGTCGATATCGGGACCGTTCTGCAGCAGCCAGAGGCGTTCCTCCTCATCACGGCAGTGGCAGTCGGTAATGCTGAAAACCTTGCCCCATCCGCTGGTACAGCGGATAAGTTCCCAGATAGCGTTTTGCGGGCTGAAATTCGTTACGCGGCAGGAATATAAAAAGGCGAAGGTAAATTCCTCGCAGTGTGCTATGCGCAGTAAATCCTGCCACAGCTCCGGCTCCTGCTGACAAATTTTTTCCATGCCGTACATGCCGAAAAGCAGCAGGGCGAATTTAACCTGCTCGCGTCCGTCGGCGTTATAGAAAAAGCGTCGCGCCAGGTCAAAGGCAACACTGTTGATATCGTTCTGGTCTAAAGCTTCGATAAAGGGATCGCAATATTCCGCAAAGGCCATGCCCTTAAGCTCATTGTACAGTTTGCTGCGCTTCTGGGTGGTAGGCTCGTTCAGATAAGCCTGCAGCAGCTTAAGCAGTACGCTGGCGGATTTGGGATTGGGCAGGTTGCCCATTGTATAGTGAAAGGCATCCTCGGAGCCAAGGGGACGGGGAATAGTGGCGTAGCGGTCATCGCACAGATTGGTAGCAGTAAAGCGGCCATGCTCGTCCAGATGGCTGTTTACGTATTGATAGATTGTCTGCTTCATGTGCTCACCTCGTAATAAAAATATGTATTGCAGCAAATAATGCTGTTTGTAAAAAAGCAAAGAGTAACTATATCATAACATAGAGGAAAAATAATGACCAGCAAAAAAAGTAAGGCTGCCGTAGCAGCGGAAATCCGCCACGGCAGCAGCCTTGATGTTAAGTGTATGTAATTTACATTTGAGTTTTGATTTCCAGGAGGCAGTCGCCGCTTTCAACGCGTTCGCCTGCAGCTACATGGATAGCGCTGACGATACCGGAAATCGGTGCCGAAAGCGTGGTTTCCATCTTCATAGCTTCGGTAACAATCAGCGGAGTGCCCTTGGTAACGGACTGGCCTTTTTCTACCAGCACCTTGACTACAGAGCCGGAAAGAGAAGCGCCGATTTCGCCCATGTTGCCCTTTTCTGCTTTTTTGCGGGTAACAGTGGTGGTCTTGGCATTGCGGTCCTTGATTTCGATTTCACGCGGCAGGCCGTTGAATTCGAAGAATACGGTACGCATACCGGCAGCATTGGCTTCGGAGATATGGTCCAGCTTGATTACGAGCACTTTGCCCTGCTCAATCTCAACCTTGATAACCTCGCCCGGAGTCATGCCAAAGAAGAAGGTAGGCGTATCGAGAACAGATACATCACCGAATTGGTTGTAACGGTTTACCCAGTCGGTGAATACCTTCGGATAGAGGCAGTAAGCGCTCACTGCTTCGTCTGTAGTAGGCGCTTCAAGCTCTTTGAGCTTAGCGCGTACATCCTCAAAATCCACCGGAGGCAGTACGGAGCCCGGACGCTCGCTGATAGGTGCGCGTCCTTTGAGCACCAGCTTCTGCAGCTTTTCGGGGAAGCCCTGGTACGGAGTGCCAATGCGTCCTTCGAAGAATTCCACGACGGAGGCCGGAAAGTCCAGAATATCGCCCTTAGCGTAAACATCTTCTTCCGTCAGGTCGTTCTGTACCATGAAGAGTGCCATATCACCGACAACCTTGGAGGACGGAGTAACCTTGATTAAATCGCCGAACATCATGGATACGCGGTGATACATATCCTTGATTTCCTCCCAGCGATGGATGAGGCCCAGAGCCTGTGCCTGCTGCTTGAGGTTGGTATATTGTCCGCCGGGCATTTCGTGTACGTAAACCTCGGGGTTGGGGAAGTTTTCGGTTCTGTCGGCTGCCTTGTAGTAGGGGCGCACGGTTTCCCAATAACGGGACAGCTCGTTCATAGCGTCTACATCCAGACGCGGTTGGCGCGGATGGCCGCTGAGAGCGTAGTACAGGCTGCTGCCGCTTGGCTGGGAGGTACCGCTGCTCATAGCGCTCATAGCGGTATCTACGATATCAACGCCGGCATCAATTGCACGCGCATAGGTGTAAATAGCGTTGCCGCTGCCCTCGTGGGTGTGCAGATGGATAGGTACGTTGACATAGGATTTGAGGCTGCTTACAAGGCGGTAAGCTGCTTCCGGCTTCAACAGGCCTGCCATATCCTTGATGGCAATGATGTTGGCACCGGCTTTTTCCAGCTCTTTAGCCATATTGATGTAGTAATGTAAATCGTATTTATCGCGGTTGGGGTCGAGAATATCGCCGGTGTAGCACAGTGCTGCCTCTGCTACCTTACCGCATTCGCGGACGGTGTCAATAGACAGGCGCATATTGTCCAGACCGTTGAGGCTGTCGAAGATACGGAAAACGTCGATACCGTTCTTGGCTGCCAGCTTGATGAACTGTTTAACGACATTATCCGGATAGCTGGTGTAGCCTACAGCGTTGGCACCGCGCAGCAGCATCTGGAAGAGAATGTTCGGTGCAGCCTGACGGAACTGTGTCAGACGTTGCCAGGGGCTTTCGTCGAGGAAGCGATAGGCTACGTCGAAGGTAGCGCCGCCCCAGCATTCAAAGGAGAAAAGTCCGGGCAGCTTGCCGGCGGTGTCGCGCATAACGCGCAGCATATCGGCAGTACGCAGACGGGTGGCGAAGAGGGACTGATGCGCATCACGGAAGGTGGTGTCGGTGAGCAGAACCTCCTGCTGTGCCAGTACCCATTCAGCCAGGCCTTCAGGTCCGCGGGTATCAAGAACGTGCTTAGCACCCAGTGCCAGAATGCCGTTGTAGGGCTTGGGCATATTCAACGGTGCAAAGTCCGGCTTCGGCTGTACGCCGACGTTGGAATAACCGTTGACGGTGATATCGGCAATGTAGTTCAGCAGCTTGTTGCCACGGTCCAAGGTTTTTTGGAAGACAAACAGCTCCGGTGTATTATCAACAAAGTCGGTTGTGTAATCGCCCTTGATGAAGTGCGGGTTCTGCAGTACATTTTCCAAAAACTGGATATTGGTTTTGACGCCGCGGATACGGAATTCTTTTAAGCAGCGCAGCATCTTGGTAATAGCAATCTGGTGAGTGAGGCCCCAGGTGGTAGCCTTAACCAGCAGAGAATCGTAGTACGGAGTAATGACGGAGCCGGTGAAGGCGTTGCCGCCGTCCAGACGGATGCCGAAGCCGCCGCCGCTGCGGTAGGTAATCAGCTTGCCGGTATCGGGCATGAAGTTGTTGGACGGGTCCTCGGTGGTAATACGGCATTGAATAGCGTGGCCGATGGTAGTCAGTTCATCCTGCTGCGGCAGGGCGATTTCCGGGCCGTGCAGGTTGTAGCCTTCGGCAATCTTGATTTGTGTCTGCACAATGTCGATACCGGTAATCTGCTCGGTAACGGTGTGCTCAACCTGAATGCGGGGGTTAACCTCGATGAAGTAGAATTTGCCGTCGGGCGTAGCCAAAAATTCTACGGTGCCGGCGCTGATGTAGTCAACATTTTTCATCAGCTTGACAGCAGCATCGCAGATAGCCTTGCGCTGCTCAACAGGCAGAGCGAAGGCGGGAGCAATTTCAACCAGCTTCTGATGGCGGCGCTGTACAGAGCAGTCACGCTCGAACAGATGCATCAAATTGCCGTGGGTATCGCCGATAATCTGTACTTCGATGTGTTTCGGATTTTGCAGATATTTTTCCAGATATATTTCATCATTGCCAAAGGCTTTTTTAGCCTCGCTTTTAGCCATGTCGTAGGCAGTTATAGCCTCTTCGGCGCTGTGAACAACGCGCATACCACGGCCACCGCCGCCGTTGACTGCTTTAATGATGATAGGATAGCCGCATTTTTCGCCAAAGGCCAGTACCTCATCGAGGCTGTTAACTGTACCCTTGCTGCCGGGAATCATAGGGATGCCTGCCAGCTCGGCTTGTTTGCGGGCGTTGATTTTGTCGCCGAACATTACTAGGTGCTCCAGGCGAGGGCCGATGAAAATAAGGCCTTCCTCAGCACAGCGGCGTGCTAAATTACTGTTTTCAGATAAAAAGCCATAACCGGGATGGATGGCATCTACGTCGTGCTCCTTGGCTACGCGCAGAATGTCTTCGATATCAAGATAAGCGTCGGTCGGGCTTTTGCCTTCGCCTACCATGTAGGCCTCGTCGGCTTTGTTGCGATGCAGGGACAGGGTGTCCTCCTTGGAATATATAGCAACAGTACGGATTCCTAATTCGTTGCAGGCGCGGAAAACGCGGATGGCGATTTCGCCGCGGTTAGCAACTAACACTGTATTAATTTTAGGCATAAGCTTGACCTCCTTAGATAGTTACATGCTAATTGTATAGAAAACGGCATGTAAATTCAAGGGATAGAACGCATGTATACAAGTATTCTTGCAGGGGACGGGGAGAGTGTGTGATTTTAACACTTTTGATGCTGACTGCATAGTCAGTTTCACAGTTTTTTCGTTTGTTTATTGCTATAAATAGGTATACAATAAGACTTATAAAGCATAGCGAGGAGATGAAATGATGAACGATAACAATGATAAAAAACGGCCATTGACGTATTATTATATGCTGATGCTGGTTTTGATTCTGGTATTCAATTCCGTAATCATGCCAATGTTCTTCAACCCGAAAATGAAGGAGGTTTCCTATAATAATTTTCTTCAGATGGTGGATGAAGGCAAGGTATCTAAGGTAGAAATTACCGATAAGCGTCTGGCGGCTGTTGATAAAAACAACGAAAAGGAAATTTACGTTACCGGCAGGGTGGAGGACCCGGAGCTGGCTAACCGCCTGATGAAGAGTAAGGTTGAATTTACGCAGGTTGTGCCTAAGGAACAAAGTCCGCTCGTAACCTTTTTCACTAATTGGGTACTGCCGATTCTGATTTTCTTTGGCCTGGGACAGCTTTTCATGTACTTCATGGGCAAGCGCATGGGCGGCAACGCCATGAGTTTCGGCAAGAGCAATGCCAAGGTCTATGTGGAAGCGCAGACAGGCAAAAGCTTTGCCGATGTAGCAGGTCAAGACGAGGCCAAGGAAGCGCTGATGGAGCTGGTGGATTTTCTGCATAATCCCGGCAAGTACAAGGATATAGGTGCCAATATGCCGAAGGGTGCATTGTTGGTAGGCCCTCCGGGTACAGGTAAAACTTTGCTGGCGCGTGCGGTAGCAGGCGAAGCCAAGGTGCCGTTCTTCAGCATCAGCGGCAGTGAATTTGTTGAAATGTTCGTCGGCATGGGCGCTGCTCGTGTGCGCGATTTGTTCAAGCAGGCGCAGGAAAAGGCACCTTGCATAGTATTTATCGATGAAATCGATGCCATCGGCAAACGCCGTGATAACGGCCAGTTCGGCGGCAATGATGAACGCGAGCAGACTTTAAACCAGCTGCTGAGCGAAATGGACGGTTTTGACGGCAGCAAGGGTGTAGTCATCTTAGCAGCTACCAACCGTCCGGAATCCTTGGATAAGGCGCTGCTGCGTCCGGGACGTTTTGACCGCCGTATTCCGGTTGAGCTGCCTGATCTGAAGGGGCGTGAAGCTATCCTGAAGGTTCATGCACGTAATGTGCATATGGCAGACAATATTGACTATGGTACGTTGGCGAGGGCAACAGCCGGAGCCAGCGGTGCAGAGCTTGCCAATATCATCAATGAAGGTGCGTTGCGCGCCGTAAAAATGCATCGTAAAGTGGTGGAGCAGGAAGATCTGGAGGAATCCATCGAAACCGTTATCGCCGGTTACCAGCGCAAGGGTGCAGTAATTTCTCCTGAAGAGAAAAAGGTTATTGCCTACCATGAAATCGGCCATGCGCTTGTGGCTGCGATGCAGAAGCACAGTGCTCCTGTACATAAGATTACTATTATTCCGCGTACCAACGGCGCTTTGGGTTACACCATGCAAATCAGCGAAAATGACAGTGTACTGATGACCAAGGAAGAGCTGTTCAACAAGATTGTAACCATGACCGGCGGCCGCAGTGCAGAGGAGGTTGTTTTCGGCAGCATTACCAGCGGCGCTTCCAATGATATTGAGCAGGCTACCAAGCTGGCACGCAGCATGGTAACACGTCTGGGCATGACGGAAGAATTTGACATGATGGCTACCGAGGTTATTGCCAACCGTTATCTGGGCGGCGATGCTGCCTTGCAGTGCAGTGAAGCGACGGCCGGCAAGATTGATGCCAAGGTTTTGGCGTTGATTAAGGAGGCGCACGAAAAGGCACGCACGATTTTGCAGGACAACAGAGATAAGCTGGATGTACTGGCACAGTACCTGCTGGAGAAGGAAACTATCACCGGTGAGCAGTTTATGGCTTTGCTGCAGCAGGAGCAGGCTAAAGAAAATGCTGAGGAGAAAACTCCGGAAGTATAACAATTACAAGCTTAAACGCAGTTACGCATTCCGTAAAACGGCAACGTGACTGCGTTGTTTTTTTGCAAGCGCCATTAATCGCAGAAAAAAATAAAAAAATTAAAATTAGCTATTGCTAACTGCAGAAATATGTGCTACAATAATCGTGAAGTTAGTGATGGCTAACCAGTGCGTATCGTCCCTTCCTGATTTTGCATTGCAGCCTTGACCTTTGACCTTGACAATTTCCTTAAGTGCATTGGTTAGCTCCTCTACTTTAAACAAGCTGCTATTTGCTTTTTAAGCAAATTCATATTTTCTCCTCCAAAAACAGACAGAACGCTGAAAATCCGTTAGGCAAGCGGGTTTCGGCGTTCTGTTTTGTTGTAGGCACAACACTTCTGCAACACTTTATAATTTGTCCGGTATTGCGGCAAGGCTTGATTGCAGGAGCGTAATTTTCTTATGTGGTCAGGCTATTATTTAAGTATTTTTATTTGCACAAAAGCGGCTTTAGCGTTATAATAATTTGTTACTGTGATTTTATTTTTATTTTGAGGTGGATTTTTATGAAAAACTGGAAGCTTATTCTGGCTATCCTCACGGCTAATGTCGTGCTGATGGCTGCAGGCTATACCATGCTCATTCCCTTTTTGCCGATGTATCTGATGAACGAGCTGGGAGTGAGTGCGGACGATGTAAAAATGTGGAACGGCGCGATTTTTTCCATAACCTTTCTGATTGGCGGTATCATGGCGCCTATCTGGGGCAAAATGGCTGATACGCGCGGCAAAAAGATGATGGCGGTACGTGCGGGCGCAGGCCTGGCGCTGTCGTACTTTTTGGGCGGCATAGTAACAACACCGGAGCAGATGTTTGGCGTGCGTGTGCTGCAGGGCTTTGCTGCAGGATTGTGGAGCGCATGTCTGGCGATTGCTACCAGTCTTGTGCCGATGGAAAAGCTGGGCGTGAGCCTGGGCATTATGCAGGCGGGACTGACCTGCGGCAATGTCATCGGTCCGCTGGTAGGCGGTTCACTGGCAACGTTGTTTGGCATGCGTGCTTCATTCTTCGTTGCAGGTGGGTTGCTGACGATTATTACGCTGGTATTTATGTTCTACATTCCCGAGCCGCCGAAGGCAGAGCCGAAAAAGCTTGCGACCAAGCCGCAGGTACAGCTTTTGCAGCAGCCTGTAATTCGTGAAACGCTGGTTTATATTGCTGTAGCTCAGATGGTTATTCTGCTGATTCAGCCGATTTTGAGCCTTTATGTGGCAGAGCTGAGCCATGGGGATGGCAATATTATGTTTCTTTCCGGCGTGGCCTTTTCACTCGTAGGTGTTGCCAGCGCTATTACTGCTCCGAGCTGGGGGCGCTTCGGGCAGGAGTACGGCTTTTATAAAGCGTTGTGTGCTGCTACGTTGCTTTCCGGTCTGATGAGTGCGTTAGTAGCATTACCGCGAACCTTACTTTTGTTCTGCGTCTGCAATTTTTGCTACGGATTGTGCTGTGCCGGTATTCAGCCTTCGCTGAGTGCTATTTTGGCCAGCAATACATCTACCGACCAGCGCGGACGTGTTTTTGGCTTTATGTTCAGCGCGCAGCAGTTCGGCTCTATGGTAGGTCCTTTGATTGGCGGAGCCATTGCTACCTATGCACCGCTGCCAAGCCTTTTTGTTGTAGCAGGCGTAATCCTTTTTGCCATCAGTGTCAGCGTCTGGCTGCGTCATGGTCATGAACAAAACATTATTGCGTAGACTACTTTTATTGTTATAATTGCAGATAATTTTCAGGAAATTAATTAGTTGAGAAAAACTCTGTAAGTCTTGTAATATGAGGCTTGCAGAGTTTTTTCTTTTGCTTGCGATAAAAAAAGAATTTTTCATGTCACACAGATTTCACATATGTGACAAATAAAATTAGGCAGAAAATTCACGCATAGACTATAATCGGCCATGTGGAGGTGATGAAAATTAAGCTTAGAGGAGGCGTGAGCCTGGCGGAGCAGATTAGCTTCTACAGGCAGCTAGCGGTAAGCGGTTTGCCGCTGCTGAATGCGCTGCAGCTATTGCAAAAGCATGGCAGCGCTAAGCAGATGCTGCTCTGCTATCGTCTGCAGCAAAGGCTGCGCCGTGGCAGCAGTCTGGCACAGGCCCTGGCAGATGAAGCGGACTACGGCAAGCAGCTTACTGTTGCTTTGGTAGCGGTGGGTGAAGAAAGCGGCGAGCTGGCAACGCTTTTAGAGCAGCTGGCGGATTATTACAGCCGTCAGCTTAAGCTGCGGCGCTTTGTGCAGCGGGCCGTAACCTATCCGGCGTTTTTGCTGCTGGCTTCGTTATGCGTTCTGCTCTTGTTCTTGCTGTATATTCTGCCGGTTCTGGCTGATACCTACAGCGCTATGGGCGTGCTGCCGGCGGGTACCTTGGCTTTGCTGCTTATGCTGAAGGATGCTTTGCTGCAGCAGCCGTTGGCGGCGCTGGCGGTGACGGCAGGCGTGGCAGCGGTACTTTGGCTATTGGGACGCAGGCTGCTGCGTTGGTTTTTACGCAGCCGGTTAAGCGGAAATTTTCATGGCCTTTTGTTAGAAGTACGCTTTTGCAGATTGCTGGCCCTGCTTTTGGAAAGCGGTGTAGGCATAACAAGAGCGGTGGCAATTGTGACGGATACTATAGATGATGAGCAATATGCAAAGCAGCTGCGCCTGCTGAACAGCAGGCTGCAGCGAGGCATTGCGATTGAACAAGCTGCAGGTGGGGCGAAGGAGTTTTTTTCGCCGCTGATGCTGGAGCTTGTATGCGTGGGCGCATCTACAGGCTATCTGCCGCAAATGCTGCAGGAAGCAGTAACGGCCGGTGAGCAGCGTTTGCAGCAGCAGCTTGGCAGGCTGCAGGAGCTGCTGGTGCCCTTGCTGCTTTTAGTGGCGGCGATTATCATAGCGGGAATCGTCTGCATAGTTATCGGTCCGCTATTTGAGATGCTTTCGGCAATGCCGGAGTAAATTCAGGAGGTGCGATTATGTTAAAAACAATGCGTAAACAGGGAGGCTTTACTTTAATCGAGGTAGTGGCAGCGGCGGCGCTGATTGGCATTATGGCTACTATGCTGCTGCCTTCGCTTTCGGGTGCTAACGACAGAGTGAAGAATGCCCGTCTGCAAAATGATCTGGTGACTATCGACCAGGCAATTCAGCTGTATAAGATGGATGCAGGCACGGTGCCGGCAGAGCTTACTACTTTGGACAGCGAATATCTTGGCGGCAAGCTGGAATTCAAGGATGCCAAGGGCGAAGCCTTGACCTATACGCCTAATACAACCGACGGCACCTATACCCTCAGCGGCAAAAACAGCAAGGGCGCAGCAGTAACCTCACCGGGCAGCAAAGCTAACGCCGGTGAACAATAAGGCAGCAGGCTATCTGCTGTTGGAGCTGCTGCTGGCGCTGGGGTGCCTGGGACTTGCGGCAGTAATGCTTTATCCTGGAAGCAAAACGCTGCAGCGGCAGTATTACAGGCAGCAGCTGTGCTATACAGCCTATCTGTTGGCGGCGGATATCAGACAGATGCAGCAGCAGACGCTGTTTCAGCCGGAAAATTATACGTACACGCTTAAAGTCAGTGACAAGGATAAGCATAGCTACAGAATTGAGCGTGCGCATAAAATCTGGAAGCTTGTAAGGCTCGATGCGGACATCAGCCTGACGTGCGAAAAAGCGATTAAGAATCTCAGCTATAATGAAAACGGTAATCCGACAGCCATTGGCGGTTACAGGCTGGAGCATAGGAAGCTTCCTGACATGTACTGCCAGCTGACGGTGCAGCCGGTTACAGGCAGGGTGTCGGTTTATGAAAAATAGCAGGGGCTTTTGCCTGGTACAGGAACTGGTGTGCTTCTGCCTGACGGCAGTACTGTTGGCGACAGCGATACAAGGCTTTTACCGCAGCAATTATCTGCTGAATGAAAGCCTTGAACTGCAGCAGGCAATGCAGGTCGCACAGCAGGTGCTGGCAGGCGAAGAATATAGCGGCCGCTTTGACGTGACGCAAAGGAGTAGCACCGGCAGTACAGAAGGTTTGGCGGTACAGGAGGTGCAGGCTGCTTATGGCAAGGTCAGGGTTAAGCTTATCCGTGCGCTGCCGACGGCAGAGGGGCTATCTGCTGACGGAGCTGCTGCTGGGATTACTGTTGGCAGCAGTGCTGGTGACATTGGTTTTTAAAGCAACAGGCGCTGCCGGGCGCAGCTTTGGCCGCCTGCAGGATGAGCTGCAGCTGCAGGAGGCCAGGCGTCACATTTTGGCGCAGCTGGAAAAGACAGTATGCTATGATGCGCAGAGCGTGCGTCTGCAGGCAGACGGCAAAATAAGCTGCAGGATGCTTGAGGGGTGTAAGCAGGTGACTGTTTACAGTGATAAGCAGGGCATATACCAAAGGACGCGTACCAATAAGGGCACAGGTGTGAATCCGGTGTCGCTGGAGGGTGTGGGCGTTTTTGCATGGCAGGTGCGACGCTGCTCGCCGCAAATGCTGTGCGTAAGCTTCAGTCTTTACCGTAACGGCAGAAGCATGTGGGTGACGCAGTATCTTATTTGTTATAGTGCGAGGATAACAGATGATGCATAGCGCAAAGGGCAGTATATCGTTTCCGTGCCTGCTGGCAGCGCTGCTGTTGGCGCTCAGCGCTCAGCTTTGCCTGCTTTATGCAGTCAAGGGCTATGAGGCGGAAAAGGAGTTTTTACGGGGGCAGCAGCTACGGCTGCTGTGCGGCTCCGTATTGCAGGCCATAGGTCAAAAACCGCAGCCTGCGGGTACGCAGCTTTGCTATGAGGGCGAGCTGCAGCCGGGCAACGAACCGGTAACAGTGACAAGCGAAAGCAGTTACAGCTCGGATGGGCAGATAGATTACCTGAAGGTGTCTGCCGTAGCCGCTAATCATGTTGGCGCAGTACAGCGGCTGCACAGGCTCAGGGTGAGCTTCAGTCCGGAGATGCGGAAGCTGGCAGCTAAGAGCGTTCTTGCGGGACGCTCGCTGACAGGAGGAGAATATCTGCAGCAGGCAGCGTTATATACAAGCACAGAAGAAGTAAGGCTGCCGCAGATTAGCTTTCTGGAGAATAAATGCGCTGCTTCGCTGAACAAAAGGACTACAGAGGAAAATGGCCTCAGCGCCCGCTTTTATTATCTGAGAAGCAGTAATTCGCTGCGTCTTGGCAGCAAAGGCCTGCAGGGTGCAACGCTGATAGCTGATAAGTTTTCGATAAATACGGCACCCGGTTCCTACTACCCGGACCGCATAGTGCTTATCAGTGAAGAGGGGGATATTACGCTGGGCGACGGCACTAAAATGGCACAGGCGCTGTTGCTGGCGAAGGGAACGGTGACGATAGGTGCTGGCTGTCGGCTGAACGGTTTTGTCTTGGCGGACAAAATCGTGCTTAGGGGAACAGCAGACCTTACTCCTGATACAGGTGCTGTAGAACCGATGCTGACACCGGCCTTCAATAAGCCGTAATTTTGTTGAATATATTGCATAACCAAAAAAGAACTAGCCGGAGCTTAGAAAGCTCTTGCTAGTTCTTTTGCATGTTTTGTTATTCGGCTGCAGGTTTTTCAGCCTTAGCCTTTTTCTTATTGTGCGCCTGCATAACCTCTTCAATATCGCCGGATTTAATCCATTCCTCCAACGCTGTGGCCATTTCTGCTACTGCTGCTTCGATAGCGGTTTTGTCCTCGCCCTGGAAGGCATGCAGTACATGGTTGACAACGGCCTTATTGTTGCGTGCCGGATGGCCGATGCCGATTTTAAAGCGCGGGTAGGCGTCGGTACCCAAATGCTCGGTAATAGATTTGATACCGTTGTGGCCGCCGGCGCTGCCCTTGCGGCGGATGCGCAGCTGGCCTACGGGCATATCCATATCATCCTGAATAACAGCGATATCATCCGGGTCGATGTGATAGAAGTTAGCGTAGGCACCTACGGCAACGCCGCTGAGGTTCATGTAGGTGGTAGGCTTGATGATGATTATTTTTTCGGGAGCGCGGTATTCTGCCATATAGGCACTGCGGTCCTCTTTGCCGAAGCTCACGCCAAGACGGCGTGCCAGCTCGTCAACTACCATAAAGCCGATGTTGTGACGGGTGTTTTCGTATTCGCGGCCGATATTGCCAAGGCCGACAATTAATTTCATATTGTTGCTCCTTTTTATTTATTAAGTTCTTCAATGGTGACAAATTCATATCCCTCTGCACGCAGACGGTCGATGATGAGGCCGACTGCCTCAATCGTCTGGTCACGCGGTGCCGCATTTTTGGGGCTGTCACCGTCATGCAGCAGGACAATAGCACCGGGGGCTGCGTTCTCGCAGACTCTGTCGGCGATTACCTGCACGCCGGGATTTGTCCAGTCGCGGGGAATGATGCTCCAGTTTACTGCCTGCATGCCTGCATCGTTGATAGCCTTAAGCGTGCTCCAGTCCTTGAAGCCGTGCGGCGGACGCATATACTGCGGTGCAGTGCCGGTGATGTTCTGCAGCGTTTCCTTGCCGTAGGCGATGTTGGCGGCAGCCTCGCTGCTACTGAGCTTAAGCAAATCCTTGTGATAGCCTGCATGCAAAGCAATCAGGTGTCCTTGTGCCTGAACGAGCTTTACTGTTTCCGGATGCTTGGCAGCGTTTTCGCCAACCATAAAGAAGGTGGCGTGCACGTTCTTGGCTGCCAAAAGCTTGAGCAGCGTCTGAGTATAGGGCGGATAAGGGCCGTCATCAAAGGTGAGGGCAATGAGCTTACGCCCGTGGGTATTTTCCGCATGTGTTATAACCTTGCCGTAAAAGCTGTTGCCCGGAAGTACGGCGAGCAACAGCAGCACGCCTGCGAGCGCGAGGCTGATAGCGGCGCTGACAGCGGCGGTTTTTCTGCTGATTTTTTTGTATATTCCCAGCCACAGCAGCAGTACGCCGGCAAGGGAACAGATGATAAGAAGATAAATGATACGCATAATTACTCCAAATATTAAAGCCGGTAGTTTTGCCGGCTTTAATCATAACAAAAAGGCTTGCCAGAGGCAAGCCTTTTTATATTACGCTTAGTGTTTGGTATCGAATAATTGGCTTACAGACCAGTCATTGTAGATGCGCAGAATGGTTTCTGCCAGGATCGGCGCAATGGAGAGCACCTTAATTTTCGGGTGCTTTTTGGAAGGAGCCAGAGGAATGGTGTTGGTAACAACCAGCTCGGTGATATCGGATTGAGCAATGCGGGACAGCGCCGGATCGGTCAGGATCGGGTGAGTGCAGCATGCATATACTTCTTTAGCACCGAATTTCTTCAGAGCGCGTGCGCCTTCGGTCAGGGAGCCTGCGGTATCAACCATGTCGTCTACCATGATGCAGGTTTTGCCTTTAACGTCGCCGATCAGGTTCATAACCTCAGCAACGCCGGGTTCCGGACGACGTTTGTCGATGATAGCCAGCGGTGCATTCAGCATTTCAGCGAAATTGCGGGCACGGCTTACGCCACCAAGGTCCGGAGAGATAACAACCATGTCTTCCAGATTCTTGGATTTAATGTATTCTGCCATCAGCGGGCCGCCGGGCATATGGTCAAAGGGGATGTTGAAGAAGCCTTGAATTTGTGCAGCGTGCAGGTCGATGGTTACTACACGGGTAATGCCTGCGGTTTCCAGCAGGTCTGCCATCAGCTTAGCAGTGATAGGCTCACGGCCGCGTGCTTTGCGGTCCTGGCGTGCATAGCCATAGTAAGGAATAACAGCAGTGATGTGGTTAGCGCTGGCGCGTTTGAAGGCATCAGCCATGATCAAAAGCTCCATTACGTTATCGTTAACGATAGGGCCGCAGGTAGGTTGTACAATGAAGATATCCTTGCCGCGTACACTTTCGTTAATCATTACCTGAACTTCGCCGTTGTTGAAACGGTTAACTACGGAATCACCAACGGTGGTTCCGAGGTAAGCAGCGATTTCGCGTGCCAGATCAGGGTTTGCATTACCGGTAAATATTCTTAACTTATTCTCGTCAGACAACATGTCCAATCCCTCCAAAATTACCTTGTTGTAGTTTGCTGGTGCGATGAGCAAAACTTTACTTAAATTTAATTATACACAAAAAACACGTAAATCACAAGTTTTTTGTAAACTTTTTGACACATATGTGACTATAAAAGCTTATTTACCCTCGTTACGGTATTTTTCAGCCCAGCCTTCGATATTTTTCTGACGGGCACGTGCAATACCCAGAGCGTTTTCGGGTACTTCCTTGGTAATAGTGCTGCCTGCACCGATATAGGTGTTGGCCTGTACGGTTACAGGAGCAACCAGGTTGGTGTTGCAGCCGACGAAGGCGTTGTCGCCGATAACGGTGCGGTGCTTCTTCTTGCCGTCGTAGTTGACGGTGATGCAGCCACAGCCCATGTTAACGCCGCTGCCGATGTCGCTGTCGCCGATGTAGGTGAGGTGCGGCAGCTTGGTGCCTTCGCCAACGTTAGAGTTTTTAACCTCTACATAGTTGCCGATTTTAACGTGGTCGCTGATAACGGTGTCGGGACGCAGGTGAACATAAGGACCTGCGGTAACGTGGTTTTTAACCTCGCAGTCATGGCCGTAGATGAATTGCAGATGGTTATCATCACCGATTTTTACATTAGTGAAGCGGGCATTAGGACCGATTTCGCAGTCCTCACCGATTTCCGTGGTGCCCTCCAGCCAGGTGTAGGGATAGATAACGGTATCGCGGCCGATTTTTACGCTTGCTTCGATGAAGGTGCTGGCAGGATCCATAATGGTTACGCCTGCATCCATCAGCTTATCCAAAATGCGTTGGCGCATAACGCCTTCAGCAACGGAAAGCTGCTTGCGGGAGTTGATGCCCATAACCATATCGCTGTCGGCAGTGGAAATACCGCCAACCTTAGCGCCTGCTTCATTGAGCTTTTGCAGTACGTCGGTCAGGTAATATTCGCCCTGCGCGTTGTCATTGGTCAAGGTAGCCAACACGTCAAACATTTGCGGGCATTCCATGCAGTAAATACCGGTGTTGATTTCTTTGATAGCCTTCTGCTCTTCGGTAGCGTCCTTTTGCTCTACGATGCCCTGTACATTGCCGTTGGCATCGCGTACAATGCGGCCGTAGCCGAACGGATCGTCCATAATTGCCGTAAGTACGGTAGCAGCAGCGCCGCTTTCCTGATGTGCTTCGCAGAATTTTTTCAGCTCTTCACCGTCCAGCAGCGGGGTGTCGCCGCACAGTATGAGCGCAGTGCCGTGGAAGTCCTTCAGGGCATCGGCAGTTTGCATTACAGCGTGGCCGGTGCCAAGCTGTTCGGCCTGCAGGGCGATGGTTCCCTGATTGCCTACCATTGCTTCTACCAGCTCTGCCTCATGGCCTACGATAACAACCTTTTTGTCTGCGCCGGCAGCGCTTGCAGCGTCAATTACGTGCTGCAGCATGGGTTTGCCGCCTACCTTGTGCAGTACCTTGGGGTATTTGCTGCGCATTCTTGTGCCTTTGCCTGCGGCGAGGATTATTGCTACTAATTTTGACATTACAGTTCTTCCTTTCCTGGCCGTCTATAAGGCATCATCTGCGTCACAACGGTTCCTAGACGTACCGGGAGTACGCCGTCGTCACCGTCGTTTAGCATCTGATACCTTCTAGCCAGCCTGACGTAGTTTATAGTTAATGAGATTCCTGGCCGTCTATAAGGCTTCATCTGCATCACAACGGTTCTGGACGTACCGGGAGTACGCCGTCGTCACCATCGTTTAGCATCTGCTACCTTCCAAACAGCCTGACGTATTCTATATTATTTATTTACTTCCAGTGTTACCTGCTGCTGTTCTTCATCTACGTTATGCAGGGTGAAGAAGGCGGTGTAATCTTCTACCAGCTTGCGTTCCGGTGCGGCAGTGGCAATCAAAAAGGCCTTTCCCACAACCTGAGCGCCAACCTCGTGTGCTAAAGCAATCATACCCTTGGCGGTGCCGCCGCCCTTCATAACATCATCCACAATCAGCACACGGCTGCCGGGCTGCAAAGCGCGCTTGGGCATGGCCATGTTTTGGATAACCTTGGTGGAGCCGCTGACGTAATTGATGTTGACTGTACTGCCTTCGGTAATATCACTGGTGTGACGGGCGATAACAAGAGGCACGTTAAACGCACGCGCGGTTTGCATAGCCAGCGGAATACCGCTGGTTTCAACCGTCATGATGCAGTCCGGTGCCAGCTCCTGCAGGCGGAGCATAAAGATTTCACCCAGACGCACTACGGTTTCTGGATGGCAGAGAATATCGGTAGTATAAAGCATACCGCCGGGCAGAATCCGGTCCGGAGAGGTGAGGCGGGCAGCCAGCTCTTCCAAAAAGGCTGCGTCATCCTCCGGCAGATGGCCGGGGATAAAGCGTACACCGCCGGCAGCGCCGGAAACGGTTTCTACCTTGCCGAGGCCGTAAAGCTCCAATCCGGATTTTACGGCTAAAACATCCTCGCTGAGGGTGGATTTGGCGATAGCAAATTTTTTGCAGAAATATGAAAATGAAAACAGCCGATATGGATGATCGGCTAAAAGTTTACTTAACGCTGCTACGCGTTCAATTCTTTTGGCTTTTACCATATGTAAGCGTCCTCCTTGCAAGTTCTAAGTCACTTGGTTTATCTATATCCATGCCGATACCTGCATGACGGGTGATGATGGCTTTGCAGCGCATTTCCAGAAGTTCGGAGGTGCGTGCTTCCGCATCGGCCACTGTCAGACGATGGCACAGGAGCTTTATCAAAAAGCCCCATCCGAGCCAGTTGCACAGCTTGAGCGGTGATTTGCGGCGGGCAAAGATTTCGCGTGCCTTTTGCTGGCCGCCGGGAATAATTTCTTTGGCCATCAGCATCATGTTGCCGCCGGTAAAGACGCCGTCACGCAGTTTGCCGTAGGTACGTTTTGCATCGGGATAAGCGCTCAGACAGGCATCCTTGGGGATGATGGGATAATAAAGCTGGCCTTCGGGGAAGGCGTTGCAGGCTGCAAGAAAGTCGCGTACTGCAAGTGGTGTCAGCAGCGGAATGTCGTCACATACTCCCAGCAGCTTTTCGCTGGCATCAGGGCCTAAGGCTTCGGCGGCAACGGCAGCTGTAGCCGGCAGGTCGCCTGCAGCTTCACACAGCAGAACGTCGGCCGGTAACGTGCCCTCTAAAAGCGCCAAGGCTTCAGGGCGGGCTGCTACGACAATACGGCGGATGCGTCCGCTTCCCTGCAGGGCTGCGATGATATAGTCTATGAGGCGCTTGTCGCCAAGCGGTGCCAGGCAGCGGTGTTCGGTGCCGGCGCAGTCCTTCAGCCAGGGACTGAGACCGCCTGCTACAATAAAAGCATCTATATTAGCAGTTGTCATGCTTACGCCTTCTTCTGCGGCAGATGCTCGCTGAGGGAACGCATGAGGGTATGCTCGGCGTTTTCCAGATGGATACGGGCTGCGTATTGCGCACGTTCTACATCATGTGCGGCAATAGCTTCTACCAGATTGCGGTGTTCGTCCATGGTTTCCACTAAACGTCCCGGGTAGCTCATGGAACGGCCGCGGATAGTAGTCATCTGCTCGCGCAGGTTATTGATGATGCTGCGTAGGCGCTCGTTGCGGCTGGCAGTGTATAACATATCGTGGAAAGCAGTATCTACTTCGACGATTTTATCCATATCGTTGTTGGCGATGTGCTGGCCGATTTCAATAAGATAACCGTTAAGCTGCTCAAGCTCCTCATCGGTAATACGCTCAGCGGCCAGACCGGCAGCCAGAATATCAAGGCTGATACGGATTTCGTAAATTTCGGTGATATCCTTAATGGAAATATCGGCAACATAGGTACCGCGACGGGGAATCATAACAACAAAGCCTTCCAGCTCCAGCTTACGGATAGCTTCGCGCACGGGCGTACGGCTTACGCCCATTTCGTCAGCCAACTGGATTTCCATAAGGCGTTCGCCGGGGCTGAAGGTGCCGTCAATAATAGCTTGACGGATATTTTCACAGACAAGCTCACGCAGAGGCTTGTAGCTGTCTAGTTTTATAGGCTGCAAATGTCCGGACATATTAGTTTCTCCTTCCGATAGTTGTAGTAATTGCTGTTTCTGCATCAAAATCTGTCAGTGCCTGCTGCACACGTTCTGCAGTTTCTTTGTCGGCGGTAAGGCCGAATACTGTCGGACCGCTGCCGCTCATGAGAGAATAGTAGGCACCTGCTCCCAGCATGGCAGCCTTAATAGAGGCTATAACGGGGTGTGCCGGGATAGTTACTGTTTCCAAAACATTGCCCATGTAGGGGGCGATGGCCTTGCCGCCTTCGCGCAGATATGCTTCCAGCTGCCAGATGCAGGGTGCATGTACTACACGGCCGTGGTTGAAGTTTTGGTAAACCCAGGCGGTGGAAACCTCCAGCCCGCGGGGCTTGGCCAGTACCAGCCAGGTTTCGGGCATATCCTCCAGCTTGGTGAGGACTTCGCCGCGTCCTGTTGCCAGCATGGTGCCGCCTTCGATGCAGAAGGGTATATCGCTGCCTAATTGTGCAGCGAGCTGTTCCAACTCATAATTTTCCAGGTTAAGCTCCCAGTAACGGTTCAGACCGCGCAAAACTGCCGCTGCATCACTGCTGCCGCCTGCCAGTCCTGCTGCCAGAAAAATTTTTTTGTTCAAGGCTATGTGAACGTTCGGAATAATATCGCAGTGACCTGCGAGCAGGGCGGCTGCTCTGTAGGCCAGGTTATCCGGACCGCAGCTGAGGTTGTGCAGATTGCAGCTGATCTGAATACCGTTACCCTTACTGATAACAATCTCGTCGCTCAGACCGACGCTCTGCATAATCATACTTACCTCATGGTAGCCGTCCTCTCGCTTGCCGAGAATATCAAGTCCCAGATTTATTTTGGCGTATGCCGTTTCTTTTATTTGCTTCATTATAAGTTCACCTGCCTAATGTTGTATACAGTATTATTTTATACTGCTTATGCCTTCATAGCAAGAATTTTTTTCGAACGTTCGGTATTTTGCCGAGAAAAATATTTAGTGGTTGCCTTTCTGCGTTAAAGTGTTACAATATATACATAAAAAACATATTCAGAATATTTTGCTTGCAAAGGAGAACTCTATGAATCCCGCTTTGAAGAAAAAAATTTACCATTATGCTATGGTGACCTTGGCCTGTGCTATTATGGGCATTGCGATGAATACCTTTTACATGCCTAATAAGATGCTTAGCGGCGGTATTGGCGGCGTTGCCGTACTTGCCTATTATGTTGCCGGCCTGCCGATGGGTGCCACTAGCTTAATCTGCAACGTGCCGCTGTTCTTTTTGGCCTACAAGTATATGGACAGGGAATATACTGTCAGCGCGCTTTATGGTATTATTGCTTTTTCTGTATCCCTGGATTTCTTTCATTTTTTGTCAACCTATACTGTAGTGCATGACAAGCTGCTGGCCTGCATTGCCGGCGGTGTGCTTTACGGCATCGGCGCTGCGTGTATGTATCGTGTGGGCGGCTCCAGCGGCGGTACGGATATTATCGGCGCTATTATCCAGAAGAATTATTCTATCTCTATCAGTACGACGGGCTTTGCCTTCAATATCTTCCTGCTCTTGGCCAGCGTTTCCTTATTCGGTATTGAACCGGTGCTGTATACTCTGCTTACCTTTTTTGTGATGACCAAAACCTGTAATGCGTTTACAACAGGCTTTGATTATAAAAAGAAGGTTATCATCATCAGTGAGCATCACGAGGAAATTGCCGAAGCGATTATTAAAATCGTCGGCCGCGGTGTTACCTATATCAGCGGCGAGGGCTGCTTTACGCATCGTCACCGTGAGCTGGTTTTTGTAGTTATCAAGCTGACGCAGCTGGCCAAGGTACGCTCCATTGTGCGTGAAATTGACCCCAGTGCCTTTATGATTATCAGTGATGTCAACGACGTCTTCGGCCGTGGCTTTACGCTTAAGCCGTCCGGTCCTAACTTCCCCAGACCTAAATTCCCGGAGAAGCATGAATAAGCTTATACTATCTTCCCCTGTCTGTTCGCGGGCAGGGGATTTTTCTTTAGCTATAATACGAAAATATTTTTATAATATTGCAGACGTGTACGCTAAAAAGTGATATAATAGAAACACAGCCGATAGTAAAGGAGGAGAAGAACTTGCAGCGTACTTATATTTCTATAGATTTAAAGTCATTTTATGCGTCGGTAGAATGTCGTGAGCGCGGGCTTGATCCTCTCGATACTAATCTGGTAGTGGCGGATGAACGGCGGACGGATAAAACTATTTGCCTGGCGGTGACGCCCTCGCTGAAAAGCTATGGCATTCCCGGACGCGGACGCTTGTTTGAGGTGAAGCAGCATGTACATCGGATAAATGCCGCACGGCGTTTTGCTGCTCCCGACAGGCAGCTTTGCGGTTCGTCGTGCTCCTATGCGCAGCTGCAGGCCGAGCCGCAGCTGGCACTGGATTTTATTATTGCGCCGCCGCGGATGGCCTATTATATGGAGTACAGCACGCGGATTTACGAAATTTATCTGCGTTATGTGGCACCGGAGGATATCATCGTCTATTCTGTGGACGAGGTGTTTATGGATGTAACGCAATATTTTGAGCTTTACGGCTTGACGGCGCGGGAGCTGGCGATGCGTATTATTCTGGATGTTTTGCGCGAAACGGGTATTACCGCTACCGCAGGCATCGGCACCAACCTGTTTTTGGCGAAGGTGGCGATGGATGTGCGGGCGAAGCATATTGCGGCGGATGCTAACGGCGTGCGTATTGCGGAGTTGGACGAGCAGAGTTTCAGGCGTGAGCTGTGGCAGCACCGGCCGCTGACGGATTTCTGGCGCGTCGGCCGTGGCTACGCGAGCAAGCTGGAGGCCCGAGGCATATATACTATGGGTGATATAGCGCGCTGCTCGGTATATAATGAAGAACTGCTGTATCGTCTTTTCGGTAAAAATGCGGAGCTTTTGATTGACCATGCTTGGGGCTGGGAGCCTTGTACGATTGCCGATGTGAAGGGCTACCGGCCGCAGGTATGCAGCCTGAGCTCGGGGCAGGTGCTGCATCGTGCGTATGAATCGGCGGAGGCGCTTTTGGTGCTGCGCGAGATGGCGGATGCGCTGGCGCTGGAGCTGGTGAGCAAGGCGCTGGTGACCGGCCAGATTGTGCTTACGGTGGGTTATGATATCGACAATTTGAAGCAGGGCGGCAGCTACCAAGGCGCGGTGAAGATTGACCGTTACGGACGCAGGGTGCCGCAGCATGCGCATGGCAGCTTTAATCTGGGGAGCTTTTCTTCTTCATCTAAACTGCTGGTGCAGGCGGCAGCGGATTTGTATGAGCGTATTACGGACAGCAATCTTTTGGTGCGGCGGCTGACCTTGGCAGCGAATCATGTGCTTCCGGCGCAGGCTGCGGCAAAAAAGCAGGAACGGGAGCTGAGCCTGTTTGATTTCGGTGATGAGGCAGTGCAGCAGGCTGCAAGGCAGCGCGAAAACAGACTGCAGCAGGCACAGCTGGAGATTAAGCGTCGCTTTGGCAAGAATGCCGTTTTGAAGGGCATGAGCCTATTGGACGGGGCAACAGCCAAGGAGCGCAACGAACAGATAGGAGGGCACAAGGCATGAGTGATAATTATGCGGATATCATCAATCTGCCACATCATGTATCAAAAATGCACCGGCAGATGCCGTTGGCAGAGCGGGCGGCGCAGTTTGCACCCTTCGCCGCGCTGGAGGGACACGCTGCCGCTGTGCGCAGTACGGCGCAGCGGGTGCGCCTGCAGATGGAGAAGCGGGAGAAGCAGCAGGTCGGCTGGGACTGCTGAAAGCGGTCATACAAAAAAGAAGCTGCGGCACATTTGTGCCTGTCAGCTTCTTTTTGCTTAAGGTATATGGTTATAATTTAGATTTTAGCCTTGCCGCTTAAATCTGCCAGCGTAAAGTTAAACAGCTTATCATAATTTCTGCGGATGGCAACCTGCGCTGTCAGGTCATGCAGATTATATACTACGGACCATTGCGTCATGCTGGTTGCTTCTTCGGTTTCCGGCTGGCTGACCAGGGAAAGCAGGGACATAGCTTCAAAGGGCGTAAAGATGCTCTTTTTAAACTTTACAGCAGAATCCAGTACTGCAAAGCGGTCATAGGCGTGTCCCAATCCATGCATTTTGGGTGCCAGATAATGGTTGGCAACATAATTGGTATCGATAATGGTCATATCATCAATAGTATATTCCAAAACGACATTTTTCCCGTCTGCATCGCTGAGCAGAAAATGGAAGTTGGCAGTTTCCATAGATGAATTCATATCATATTTTTTCAATAATGCTAAAGCTTCGTCTACATTGGCTGCCTTATCAAGCATCAGGCGCAAAGCAGCTGTTGTTGTAATCTGAGGCTTGCCGGTGCGTTGGTGCGTAGGCTTGCCGTCCAGCTTCAGTACGCTGACAGCAAGGCCCTTTTCGTTCATACCGTCCATAATCAGGTATGGCATTGCTACTGCTGCCGATAAATCACTTTTGCCGTCGCTGAGGCTGCCGATATCGTATCCTACCCAGCCTGCATCCGCCATACCGATGGAGCGATAGCCGTCCTTAGGAGCGGTGCGTACCATTACGGCAGTCATTTTCATTTTATAGTCAAAGTTGCGTCCGTAGATAGGCTTGCCTTCTTCCGTGCGTCCGGCGAAGGCACTGCAGCCGGCATCAATAGGACCTGGTGCCGGTTTAGCTGCGCCGAGAAGCTCCCTGCCGACGAAGGCCAGCATGGTGTCAACGCTGTTGACATTCTGCTGCAGCATTTTGTCCAGCTTATAGTCTGCCGTATAATCCATTACGTACAAACGCCCGTTATCCAAATCTTTAATGGTAGAGATTGATGCCTTTTGCGCTTTGTCGGTTACAGAGGCAGCAGGATTTTTAGCCATGATGCTGCTGCAGGGACACATAATAAGCGTTGCCATAAGTAAAGCGGTGATTGTTTTCATGCCGGAACCTCCTCTTTGTTTTTCATAATAAAATGTTAAAAGCTGTAGCTTAGGCCGCCGTACCAGCCGGAAAGCTTGTACAGACCGGTGCCGTCGTCGTTTTTGATTTTCAAATCCAGAACACGGTAGCCGGCGTTGGCGCTGAGGTTTTTACAAGGACTGTATTTTAAGCCGATATCAAGGTCATAGGTGTGCCCGCGGCCGCCTAAGGGTAAGCCGGAAAGCTCGCTGTAAAGCTGCAGTTGGTGTGCCTCATCAAGGTAATGCTTGCCGCCGATGCCGAAGGCAGGAGCGAACTGGTTCAGCTGCTTAGCATACTTTTTGTTAAGTTCCGGTACAGGGCTGCTGAACTGCAACGCAGTATCGAAGCGGTAACAGCGCAGGCCTGCGAGCCAGTAGGCGGTGCCGTTTTCTGTTGTTTTGATGGGAGATAAGTAGTTAAAGGAAGCATAGTCCAGATTCAGCTTAGTGCGGCTGTCCGCCGGAATCAGGCTGCCTTGTGCCGGGATGTGGTGCGAGGCATAGCCTTTTTCGTGGATAGCTATGTAATCTACATACCAATTTTTGCCGCTTAACCTGTATTCGGGTGCATTACCGTTTTTAATGTTGAGCGTATCGCGAAAATTACTGTAAGCAGCAGGAACAATTCCGTGAGATGTAAATTTCAGCTTAGGTGCATAATAACGCAGCTCCAGCTGCAGATCATCATCTGCTGTCTGTGCGCTTGCCAGAGCAGGCAGGAGCAGCAGAATTGTTGTGAAAAATGAGCTCTTGGACAGCATTCTCATCCCTCCCTTTCTTAAATTTAATTTTAGCAGAAAATTGACAAAAATACTATAATTTTAACATAAATTTTCGCTGCTGTGACAGCTTGCAGAAACTGTTTCGTGTGATTTTAACATAGAAGCAGTCAGGCAATTTTTATTTTCAGGGCAGATTTACAGCGGACAGAAGCAAAGTGAAGTTAAAAAAGCCTGAACGGTGATTATTTAGGGAAAATCATCTGTAAAAAGTCTGCGATGGGAGATAAATCCATAATAATTTTCGGCAGGAATCGTCGGCGAAACAAAACAATATATAAGTTATGCCAAAAGGATATATTCCCTTAATGATATTATGCTATAATAAATGGGAATAATTCGGGAACATTTTGCGGAAAAAATAGCTTGTTCTATTATTTTTGTAATAAAAGTAATTGACGCAAGTGTCAAAAATGTTATACTATATAAGGAACGAATAGTTTAGTGTTTTTTGTGTGCGACGAATCAGGTTCCGGTGGAGAAAGAATAAATGTTAAGTGCTTATGGTTTTCCCTTTTTGCTTGCCGCTTTGGTGAGCTATATATTGACCCCTTATATTAAAACATTAGCCTTTAAAATCGGCGCGATTGATAAGCCCGATAACCGCAAGGTGCATAAGAAGATTATGCCTCGTCTTGGCGGTCTGGCTATTTATATTGCCTTTATGATTGCCGCAGTGGCAAGCTTGGAAATGACGAAGGATATTGTCGGCATTCTGCTTGGCGGCAGCGTGATTGCCATCGTAGGCGTACTGGATGACAAATATCAGCTGCCGGCAAAGGTTAAGCTGCTGGGGCAGATTTTTGCTGCCTGCGTACTTGTGGCCTTTGATATCCGTATCGAATGGCTGAACAATCCCTTCGGCGGCTATTTTTATCTTAATGAATGGTTTATTTCCGTACCGCTGACAATTTTCTGGGTTATCAGCTTTACGAACGTTGTCAACCTGATTGACGGCCTGGACGGTCTGGCAGCAGGCGTATCTGCTATCGCTTCGATGACGGTCATTTTGGTTGCTGTTCAGATGGGTTATTACCATATTGCTGTAATGACTGCGGCTCTGGCCGGCGGCATTATCGGTTTTATCCGCTATAATTTTAATCCCGCTACTATTTTCATGGGCGATACAGGCAGTATGTTCATCGGCTATATGCTGGCAGCTATTTCGGTTTACGGCGCAGTCAAGACTGCTGCTACCGTAGCGCTGATTGTACCGGCGATTGCACTGGGCCTGCCGATTATGGATACAGCCTTCGCGATTATGCGCCGCTACAGCAACGGCCGCCCAATTTTTCAGCCCGATAAGGGCCATTTGCATCACCGTCTGCTGGCGATGGGCATGAACCAGAAGCAGGCAGTTCTGCTGATGTATGCTATTACAGCCGTGCTCGGTATCGCAGCCGTGCTGTGGGCAGAGTTTGACGGCTTCTACGCCGCACTTATTATAGCGGTTATTATTACGGCAGTTGCCGTTGGTGCTAAGAAAATCGGTATTCTGAACGACAGATAAGGGGGAGGAAGAACCGTGGAGAAGATAAAGTTAATGACAGTTTTCGGCACTCGTCCGGAAGCCATCAAAATGTGTCCGCTGGTGCTGGCAATGCGTAAATATCCCGAATATATCCAGCCGATTGTGGCAGTTACCGCACAGCATCGCGAGATGCTTGATCAGGTACTGGATTTGTTTGGCATTACGCCTGATTATGATTTGAACATTATGTCGGCAGGTCAAACCCTGTATGATGTTACTACCCGCGCGCTGATGGGCCTGAAATCCGTAATGGAGGAAGCAAAGCCCGATATGGTGCTGGTGCATGGTGACACCTCTACTACATTTGCCGGTGCTCTGGCTGCTTTTTATGCGCAGATTCCCGTAGGCCATGTGGAAGCAGGCCTGCGTACCGGTAATAAATATTCTCCTTACCCGGAGGAAATGAACCGCAAGCTGACCGGTGCGATTGCAGATATGCATTTTGCGCCGACCTCTACCAGCAAGGCTAACCTGCTGAAGGAAAACATCTGCCCCGAGCAGATTCTGGTAACAGGCAACACTGTTATCGACGCTCTGCAGACTACGGTAAAGGAAGGCTACCGCTTTGAGGACGAGGAGTTTAACAAGGTGTTTGCCAGCGGTCATCGTCTGATTCTGATGACTACCCACCGCCGTGAAAACCTGGGTGAGCCTATGCGTCATGTTTACCGCGCTTTGAAGAGCGTGCTGGAAGCGCATCCCGATGTGGAAGCAATCTTTCCGGTACACAAAAACCCCAAGGTGCGTGAAATCGTGCGCGAGGAGCTTGGACATCTTGACAGAGTACATCTGATTGAGCCTATGGAATATGAACCGTTTGCTAATCTGATGGCTAAGGTTGATATCGTGCTCACAGACAGCGGCGGAATTCAGGAGGAGGCTCCTGCCTTAGGCAAGCCGGTTCTGGTTCTGCGTGATACCACCGAGCGTCCGGAGGCTGTTGAAGCCGGTACGGTTAAGCTCGTAGGCACAGCTTATGATGATGTGCTGCGCGAAACCAATCTGCTTTTGGATGATGCCGAGCATTATCGCTCCATGGCGGAGGCTGCCAATCCTTACGGTGACGGCAAGGCCTGCGAGCGTATTATCCATGCTATTTTAAGAAAAAATGGCTTTGATGTAGAAAATTTGCCGGAATTTGCGTCTAAGGCGTAGACAGAAACTGTGAAAAATATTAAAATTAAAAGAGTAAATATGATTAATTTGTGAATTCGTGCTGTGGTGAAAATATCATGACTAACAAAACACCCGATAAGGAGCATATGCGGATGCTTGAAGCTTTGGCTACTGTGTCCTCTCTGGCGTTTATGGCCGTGATTGATTTTCTGCTGGCGTACTTCGGCGGCGACTGGCTCGACCGTCATCTGGAAACCGGCGACCATACGATGCGGGGCATCTGCATCGGTCTGGCAATAGTTTCACTTGTTATGACCTACTATAATCTGATTCAGAGGAGCGTCCTTTCGCGGGACACCGAAAACAAGAAGGATGAAAAGTAACTTTGATTTGACGCCCATAGCGAGAAACGGCGCGAACGCCTTTGTAGCGCGCATCTGTATGTGTGCGCTGCTGATAGCGGTGCCGCTCTGGTTATGGCAGCGCAGTGCCTTTGCCCACGGCGTGCTTTGCGGCGTGCTGGCCGGCACGATAGATCTGTCCACTCTGTTTTTAGGCATCAAAAAATCTCTGCCCTACGTAGAGGTGCCCAAGCAGGGACTGAAAATCATGAAGCGTTTCCGCTGGGCCCGATTGGCCGCTGCGGCTGCGTTTATTATTACGATGTTAAGGATGAAGCTTGCTGTGCATGGCGCATTTGGCGGGTTTCTTCTGATACATATATTCTTTATTTTAAATCTATTATTTATCGCGTACCAACATCAAAATGAGAGGGCGTGAAGAAAGGAGTGTGTAAAAATGGGAAATGCAGCAGCTGAAGGTGCAGAAAAATCCGGAGAGATTATCCATTACCTTACCCAATCTACCTTTTTAGGTGAAGTCAACATGCAAACCATGTACATGACCTGGGTAACCATGGCAATCGTCTTCGTACTGTTCCTTCTGGTTTGTAAGAACCCGAAAATGGTTCCTTCCGGACTGCAGAATGCAATGGAAATCATTCTTGATTTCTTAAATGGTCTGATGGAAGACAACCTGGGATCCAAAGGCCGTAAATTTATGGCACCGTTCATCGTTACCTTGTTTATGTTTATCCTGGTAGCAAACGAACTGGGCATTTTGCTTCCGCAGATTGGCGTTCACTGGACTTCACCTACCAATGACATTAATACCTGCTTTGCGCTTTCTTTGCTAATTGCGTTTAGCGCGTACTGCGTTGGTGTGGCGAAACAAGGTATCGGCCACTTTAAACATTTCATCAGCCCGAGTCCGGCATTCCTGCCGTTGCATCTTTTGGATGCAGTGACTAAACCGCTGACCATGGCTCTTCGTCTCTTTGGTAACATCCTGGCAGGCGAAATCCTGTTGATCGTACTGTATCAGCTGGCTCCGTGGGTAGTTCCTGAACTGTGGGTAATGTTCTCCCTGTTCATTGGCTTCGTTCAGGCTTTTATCTTTACCATTTTGTCTTTGGGCAGCTATGCACTGGCATTTGCTAGCCACGACGAACACTAAGCTTTTTAAGCAAAAAAAATTTAAAATCACAATTTCGAAAGGATGAAACAAATGTCTGAAAATGCAATCATTACTGCTGCATCTGTAATCGGTGCAGGCCTTGTTTGCTTGGGTGCTGCTGCTGGCGCTGGTATCGGTAACGGCAACATGTGCGGCAAATCTATTGAATCCATGGCTCGTCAACCGGAAGAAGCTGGTAAAATCTTTACCAACATGCTGGTTTGCGTAGGCTTGATCGAATCCATGCCTATTCTGTGCTATGTAATCGCTATCGTTCTGGTATTCGCTAACCCGTTCATTAAATAATTTAATTTTGCAAGATATTACAAAAAGGAGCGTGCTATAATTGGTTAACTTCAATGCAACACTTATCGCGCAGATCCTGAACTTTTTGGTTTTAGTTTTCGTTCTTGCAAAATTCGCTTACAAACCCGTATGCAACATTATGGAAGAGCGTAAGAACAAAATTGCAAGCGATCTGGAAGCTGCAGAAAAGGCTAAGACTGACGCAGAAGCAGTTAAAGCTGAATACGCTGCAAAGCTGGCTGAAGCTAAACAAGAAGCTCAAGCTATTGTTGATGCTGCCCGCAAAACTGCTCAGGCTGCTCATGACAAGATCATGGCTGACACCAAAGCTGAACAAGATCAGGTTATTGCAACTGCTAAAGAAGCAATCGCACTGGAACAGAAGAAAGCTATGGACGAAGTTCGTGCCCAAGTTATCAACCTGTCCATGATTGCTGCTAGCAAGATCGTAGAACAAAAGTTAGGTTCTGAAGAAGACAAAAAAATGGCTAGCAAAATCGTTGATTCTATCATGAAATAATTTTGCTGCTTTCCCTATTAAGCCGGAAGTATGCCGCTGAAATGCGAAACAGCAGGCAAAACCCCGGTATTCGGAGGTGATTGGTACAATATGAAGACAGAAGAAAATATTGCTTTAATTAAGCAACAATTGTCCGACTTCAAAATCGATCTGGGCTCCATTAAAGAGCTGTTAGATGTAAACGTTACTACCGCCAAGAAATTGTCGGCTGACGAGTATCAATCCATTTCTGTAATCCTGACCGAGAAACTGGGCCGCGAGATTTTCCTGAACAAGAAAGTTGACCCGTCCATCCTCGGCGGCATCATCGTACAAGTTGGCGATAAGGTATTCGACGCTTCCGCACTGCGCAAGCTGAAGAAAATGGAAGTTGCTCTGAACGGCATCGACGTTCACGAGTACACCAAACCGGAAGCCCTGGGTGATGCTCTCAGCAACAAGCTGGAGAATTACAATGTGGATGCTGATCTGGAAGAAGTTGGTATCGTAGAAAAAATCGGTGACGGCATCGCAACCGTTATCGGTATGAAAAACGCTATGGCTGGCGAATTAGTTGAACTGCCTCACAACGTATCCGGCATGGTTCTGAACCTGAACCCGGACAGCGTTGGTATCGTACTGATGGGCGGCGAGACCAAAATTAAAGAAGGCGACGTTGTTCGCCGTACCGGCCGCATCATGGAGGTTCCTGTTGGTGAAAACCTGCTGGGCCGTGTAGTTAGCGCTATCGGTGACCCAATCGACGGCAAAGGCGAAATCGCTGCTGCTGCTCGTCGTCCGGTTGAATCTCCTGCACATGGTATCGCAGATCGTAAATCCGTTGATACCCCGCTGCAAACCGGTATTAAATGTATCGACGCACTTGTTCCTATCGGACGTGGTCAGCGCGAACTTATCATCGGCGACCGTGGTACCGGTAAGACTGCAGTTGCAATCGACACCATTATCAACCAAAAAGGCCTGGGCGTTATCTGCATTTATGTAGCTATCGGCCAAAAGGCTTCTAATATTGCCCGTATTGTTCGTACTCTGGAACAACACGGCGCTATGGAATACACCATCATCGTTGCTGCTACTGCTGCTGACTCCGCTCCGCTGCAATACCTGGCTCCGTACGCTGGCGTAACCATGGCTGAATACTTCATGGATCAGGGCAAAGACGTTCTGTGCGTATACGACGACCTGTCTAAACACGCTGTTGCATACCGTGCAATGTCCCTGCTGCTCCGTCGTCCTCCAGGACGTGAAGCATACCCTGGCGACGTATTCTATTTGCATTCCCGTCTGCTGGAACGCGCTGCTAAGCTGAACGATGAACTGAAGGGCGGTTCCATCACCGCACTGCCGATCATCGAAACCCTGGCAGGTGACGTAGGCGGCTTCATTCCGACCAACGTAATTTCTATTACCGACGGTCAGATCTTCCTTGAATCCGAGCTGTTCTACTCCGGTATCCGTCCGGCTATCAACTCCGGTCTGTCTGTATCCCGTGTAGGTGGTGCTGCTCAGATTAAAGCTATGAAGCAGGTTGCAGGTACCTTACGTCTGGATCTGGCTCAGTTCCGCGAGCTGGCAGCATTTGCTCAGTTTGCTTCTGACCTCGATAAAGCTACCAAAGCACAGCTGGACCGTGGTCAACGTCTGACCGAGGTTCTGAAACAAGGCCAATACAGCCCGCTGTCTGTTGAAAAACAGGTTATGGCTATTTACCTTGGTACCAAAGGCTATCTGGATGACGTAGCAGTTAAAGATGTAACCCGCTGCGAAAAAGAATTCCTGGACTTCATGGAAGCTAACCATCCGGAAGTTGGCGGAGACATCATCAAAACCAAGAAAATCACTGATGAGAACGAAGAAGCTCTGAAGAAAGCTATCGCCGAGTTCAAGGATACCTTTGTTAGTGAAGGTAGGTGATTAACTAATGGCTACTGCACGCGAGATTCATCGCCACATGAAAAGCGTAGGTAACATTGGCAAGATCACGAAGGCTATGAAAATGGTTGCTGCTGCCCGCCTCAGAAGAGCGCAGGAAAGAGCTGCTGCAAGCCGTCCGTATGCCATCAAGATCAAAGAAGTGTTATCCAGCGTTGTGAGCGATCCGAGCATCCTTGCAGGCTTAAGTGCCAAAAAACACCCGCTGCTTCAACATCGTGATGTTAAAAAAGTTGGTTATCTGGTGCTCGCCTCTGATAAAGGTCTGGCAGGCGCATATAGTTCCAACGCTTTGAAAAAAGCAGTTGCGGAGATTTCCGAATGTGAGCATGACGTAGTCATTATCACCAGCGGCCGTAAGGCTAGAGATTTCTTCCAACGTCGCGGCTATAAAGTGCTGAGCAGCCACTTCGGCTACTCCGACAGACCGTCTTACGCAAATGCAGTAGAAATTGCTCAGGATGCAATCAAACAATTTGCTGACGAGCATTTCGACGAGCTGCATATTGTGTTTACACTTTTCAAAACCGCTTTGTCCCAAATTCCTACCAGCGATAAGATTCTGCCGGTAGAGCCTCCTGTAAAGGAGAAAGGCAAAGCTAGCGCAAGCTTTATTTTCGAGCCTGATGAAGACGAAACTCTGCAGGTACTTGCACCTAAGTATCTGGAAACTGTAGTTTACGCTGCACTGGTACAATCTGCTGCCAGTGAGTTGGGTTCTCGTATGACTGCTATGAGCTCTGCTACCGATAACGCAGGCAAGCTGGTACAAAACCTGGAGCTGTCCTATAACAAGGCACGTCAGGCATCCATTACCCGCGAGCTGAACGAAATCGTTGGCGGCGTAGAAGCTCTGAAACAGGCACAAAACTAATTAGATATTTCGTAGGGAGGCTAAAACCTTGAATACAGGTAGAATCGTACAAGTTGTAGGCCCTGTTATCGACGTAGAGTTTCCTCCTAAAAGCATGCCTGCTATCCTCAACGCACTGCACATTGACGGCACCACCGATGAGGGTAAAGTAAAAATCCACCTGACCGCAGAAGTTATGCAACACATCGGCAATAACATTGTCCGCGCTGTTGCTATGAGCTCCACCGACGGTCTGGTTCGTGGCATGGAAGTTGTAGATACCGGCGCTCCTATCAGCGTTCCGGTAGGTCCTGGTGTACTGGGCCGTATCTTCAACGTTTTAGGTGAAACTGTAGACCATGATGACACTCCGGTTGAAGCAGCTGATCACTGGCCTATTCATAGACCGGCTCCGAGCTTTGACCAACAGGCTACAGCTACTAAAATTTTGGAAACCGGCATTAAAGTCGTTGACCTTATCGCTCCGTATGCAATGGGCGGTAAAATCGGTCTGTTCGGCGGTGCTGGCGTAGGTAAAACCGTTATTATTATGGAGCTTATCCATAACATTGCTACTGCACACGGCGGCTATTCCGTATTCGCAGGCGTTGGCGAACGTACTCGTGAAGGCAACGATCTGTGGGGCGAAATGAAAGAGTCTGGCGTTATCAACAAGACTGCTCTTGTATACGGCCAGATGAACGAGCCTCCTGGAGCACGTATGCGTGTTGGTCTGACCGGCCTGACCATGGCAGAATACTTCCGTGATGTTGGCGGCCAGGACGTACTGCTCTTTATCGATAACATTTTCCGTTTCATTCAGGCTGGTTCCGAAGTATCCGCATTGCTCGGCCGTATGCCTTCCGCAGTAGGTTACCAACCTACCCTGGCAAACGATATCGGCGCACTGCAAGAGCGTATTACCTCCACCAAGACCGGTTCTATCACATCCGTACAGGCTGTATATGTACCTGCGGATGACTTGACTGACCCGGCTCCGGCAGGCACCTTCGCTCACTTGGATGCAACCACCGTATTGTCTCGTCAAATCGCAGAGCTTGGTATTTATCCGGCAGTTGACCCGCTCGACTCCACCAGCCGTATCCTCGATCCGCTGGTAATCGGCGAAGAGCATTATCATGTTGCTCGTGGCGTACAGGCTATCCTGCAACGTTACAAAGAATTGCAAGATATCATCGCAATTCTGGGTATGGAAGAATTGAGCGAGGAAGACAAAGTAACTGTTGCTCGTGCTCGTAAGATTCAGAAGTTCCTCAGCCAGGCATTCTTCGTTGCTGAACAGTTCACCGGTACCCCCGGTCAATATGTTCCTCTGAAGGAAACCATCCGCGGCTTCAAAGAAATCCTCGAAGGCAAGCATGATGACCTGCCGGAAGGCGCTTTCTACATGGTTGGTACCATTGATGACGCTGTTGCCAAGGCTGCAACTATGAAGGATTAATAGATGGCTACTCCGTTTTCTTTTGAAATTGTCACGCCGGATAAGATGCTGTTCGCTTCTGAAGAAGTAACTTATGTGGGTTTCCGTGCTTTGTCCGGTAATCTGGGCCTCAAAGCTAGACATATGCCTATCATTGCGACCATGGATATTGCGCCGATGAAGCTGGAGTTCACCGACGGCAGCGTTAAAGAATTTGCTGTTTGCGGCGGCTTTCTGGAAATGAAAGACAATAAATGCACCGTTCTGGCAACTATTGCCGAAGCTGATGCAGATATTGATACCGCTCGTGCAACCGCAGCAAAAGAACGTGCAGAGCAACGTCTTGCTTCCAAGAGCGAAGACATTGATACTGTTCGTGCCGAAAACGCGCTGAAGAGAGCTGTTGCCCGCTTGCGTACTACTCACAAGCTGTAATAAGCATTGCGACAATGCCAAAAAAATTACCCCCGTCCGTCAGGGCGGGGGTTTTTGTATTGTAATGCTAATCTACCATTTCTTTTGATTTTCAATAATTTTTTTGAGAGTAGTTAAAAACTGCTTACATTCAGTTTCCGGGATATCTGTCAGTTCATCTTTGTCGATATCACTTAATACCTGATGAATCCATAGAGCTTTTTCACTGCCGTTTTCTGTCAGGTAAATTAAGCTGGAACGCTGGTCTGTAGGGTGATGCTTCTTATAAATCAGATTATCCTTTTCCATACGCTTCAACAAGGTTGTGATAGTAGACTTGTCAAGGAAACAACCTTCGCTGATAGTGCGTTGTGTGCAGCCGTCATTCCCAAGTAAAAATTCCAAGATTTTTGGTTGACCAGGTAATAAATTAACCTGCGGTAATTGTTGGCTGAGCTGACGATTAGAACGTAAAAATGCTTCTAAAAGTAATAAATGTAATTTTTCCATACTCATTTTTTTAAATGTTTATCATAAAAAGCAATGACGATGTCCATAATTTCCGGTTGTACCCAGTACGGACCACCGTGTGCTGCTCCTTTTACAAGATAGCGTATTGCTTCAATGTTATGCTTAGCAAGCTCTTCATGTAAAAGCTCAGTCTGGCTGGGAGAAACGAGAACATCGGCGTCACCATGCATTAAAAGGAAGGGGGCAGTTTTTTTGCTGATATAGGTTAAAGGGTTAGCAGCCTTGGAGCCTTCGGGATTAGCATTGATACCGTCGTCCTTGCCGCCGAAAACAGGGGAGCCGTTTACCCAGAGCGCTTCAGTTGCTGCAGCGCTTTCGTGAGTTTTTTGTACGGCTTTGTTGTAATCTGCGCCGATTTTTGTAACATCAGAAACGCCGTAAACGTCAACAACTGCTTGTACATCACTACTGTAGTTTAGATTATCGCCTTTGTCGAAGCTTTTAACACCATTGGTTGTTCCGGCCATGGCTGCAAGATAACCGCCTGCACTGCCACCAAAAACGCCGATATGTTGTGCATCAATGGAGAATTTTTCAGCATTGGCGCGCAGAAAACGTACAGCGGACTTTACATCCTCAAGCGGTGCAGGGAAGGTGGAGGTAGGGGCAACACGATACGTCATGCTGGCAACAACATAGCCGTGTTCGGCAAGGTCAAGCCATTGCTGCATATAGCCATCCTTGTTGGCGTTGATGAAGCCGCCGCCGTTGATGTATAAAATTACAGGATGCGGTTTTTTATCCTGCGGAATTACAAGATGCATAGTAAGTGCCTTATTGGTGTAACCACGGTCCGGAACTTGAGCGTATACTACATTGGAAACGAGTTGCACAAAGGGACGTGAGGTATCTTTTAGTTCTAAATTAATAGTTGGAGTGCCTGTTCTGGTAAGAGCAACATTTTGCTCACCGGCAAAGGCAGGAGTGTTATTGGAAAATGTTAGCATAGTAGTGCTTAAAGCAAGCGTACTTAAAATAGCTTTAATGTTCATGAAAATCAGTCCTTTCTTAAGATGATAGTTTGAATTCAAACTAAATTCAAGGATAGTCTATACTATTTTTCATGAGTTGTCAAGATGATAATAAAATTGTCTACGCTATTTTCGAGAGCAGAAAAGTAAGAAGTAAACAACGGTCTTGTATACATTTCCCTTCCTCTCCCCAAATGGTGCTATTTGTGGTATTATTTACATAGTGTCGTTTGGCACTGCTTACCAAAGCTTATACAAGGAGTGATAGATTATGACAACTGCAAAGGAATTGCAAAAGAATTTGACATGGGAATTCCCCCATATCGCTAAGAAGAACACTGCTGCCAAGGAAGCAGCGTTTGCATACTGCGAAGGCTACAAGGAATTTTTGAATACAGCAAAGACCGAGCGTGAATTTACCGCCAAGGCTGTAGAAAAGCTGGCTGCTGCAGGCTATGTTCCCTTCGAAGAAGGCAAGGAATATAAACCCGGCGACAAGGTTTATTTTGTAAACCGCGGCAAATCTCTGGCTATGTCCACCTTCGGCACCGCACCGTTGGAGGCAGGCGTGCGCCTGAACGCTGCGCATATCGATTCTCCGCGTCTGGATTTAAAACCGAATCCGGTATACGAAAACCATGAGATGGCTTATTTCAAAACACATTATTACGGCGGTATCCGCAAATACCAATGGGTAACCGTGCCTTTGGCTATGCATGGCGTTATCATCAAAAAGAACGGTGAGATGGTAAAGGTCTGCGTGGGCGAAAACGCCGGCGATCCTGTTTTCTGTGTAACCGATTTGCTGCCGCATCTTGGTGCTAAGCAGAACGAGCGCAAGCTGAGCGAAGGCATTAAGGGCGAGGAGCTGAACATTGTTATCGGCAGCCTGCCTTTTGTTGACGAAAGCGAAGAGGAAGGCGTAAAAGATGCCGTTAAGCTGAACGCGCTGGCTCTGCTCAACGAAATGTACGGCATTACCGAGCATGACTTTATGCGTGCGGAAATTGAATTTGTTCCCGCAACCAAGGCGCAGGACGTTGGCCTGGACCGCAGCCTGATCGGTGCTTACGGCCAAGATGACAAGGTTTGCGCTTATACCGCGCTGACTGCGGAAATTGATACTAAAGCGCCGTACTACACCACTGTTACGGTTTTGGCAGATAAAGAAGAAATCGGTTCCTACGGCAACACCGGCCTGAATTCTGATTTCGTGCTGCACTATCTGGAGGACTTGGCAGCAACTCAGGGTGCCAACATCCGCAAGCTGCTGCGCAATACTACCGCACTTTCCTCCGATGTTAACGGTGCCTACGACCCGAGCTTTGCTTCCGTATATGAAGAACGCAACAGCTGCTTCGTCAACAAAGGACCTGTACTGACCAAATATACCGGTGCGCGCGGCAAATCCGACTCCAATGATGCCAGTGCCGAAACAATGGCCAAGGTTATCAGCATTATGGACGAGGCTGAGGTTTTCTGGCAGATCGGTGAGCTGGGCGCTGTAGACGAAGGCGGCGGCGGTACCGTTGCATTGTATGTTGCTTCTATGGATATGGATGTTGTCGATCTTGGTGTGCCTATTCTGTGCATGCATTCTCCGTTCGAGCTGAGCTCTAAGCTAGATGTTTATTACACCTATAAAGCATTCGCTGCTTTCCTGGAGAGCGACAAATGAATACCCTTAACGAGCTTTGGCAGGCAGAGAAAAAGCAGCGTGTTTGAGTTTTATGCAATGAAAACGAAATTGCCGGCTTGCAGGCACAGGGGCTGCCTGTGAGCTGCGAGGACAGCCTGCTTTCGATGCAGCACCTGAAAATGGCACGCCTGGAGGCAGAGCGCCGCCATAAACTGAATGAAGGCTTACAGGTTTTTACGATTACGCCGGAGCCTGTGCAGGCGACGGAAGCGGAGCGTGCGTTGATTTATGCCATGCTTGTGCGCTGCCGTAAGGTTATCAGCTGCCGTGATAAGCTAGAGGATATGCTGAAATTTGACGACCGCGAAGGCTGGGCAGCTTATAAGCAGGAGTATGAAAATAAAGTGCTCGATGTATATAAGGCTACGTGGCGTGACGCAGAAGTCTATCCTTATAATATCATTGATAATATCAAAGAGTACAATAAAAACGAAAGCTATATTTTAAAGCAGCTTTACTGGCATTTAGCAGAGCGCACTCCGGGCAGAATTAACGACGGTGACGCTAGGATGATCAACGAGCTGCGTAAAATGTTCTGCGATTTGAGCGTGAGCCTTTTGCAGGCAGATGTGGTTGTAGTTAGCGAGGGCCTGGATGATGCAGAGCTTTTGGCTTTGGCAACCAAATTTATGTGGCACGGTGAGGCAAGAGTAGAGCGTTTGTGAGTGCAGGAAGGATTGCCCTAAAATATATAGCAGTCATATCGCAATAAACAAAACACCCGAAGTTGTAATGGCTTCGGGTGTTTGCATATATACTTATAAATAACTTTTGATATTCCAGAGCATATAAAGCGGTAAGCTGACGGTTTTCGTATCATCAGAATCGTTAATGCCGATGTTTTTGCATTTTTCCTATGAAAAATGTACTCGCACGCACAAAGTTCCTATGAAAAATGCAATTTTAGTTGCAAACTTCCTAGGAAAAATGCAAATAAACGTCAACAGGCGGTTTTTGCGTTTTGTCACAGATTTTTCCTTGCATATTAAACTTGCTTATAGTAGACTATAATATGTAGAACTAGGCAAGGCCGCTAAGCTTCTTGAGAAGAAGCACAAGATATATAAGTAAGGACGGTGACTGTAAGATGGCTGATATCGTAGAAAGTCTGGCAGGAAACAAAATGCTGATGCTGAAGCAGGATATAGCTTTTTTGCGCAAGCGTCTGGCGGAATGTGCTGATGAGGATGCTAAAAAGGCTATCCGCAGGGAATTAATGGAGAAGGAAACCTATTATAATATTTTAGCAGACCGCCAGCGGGTGAATTTCTGAGCCGGAAGCAGTGCCGGCTTTTTCTTATAAGGTCGGGCGAAATATGCCTGTGGCAAAATTTTCCGGATTTTTATTAAGTCTTGAAAAGAGCCTGTGTTTGATGATAAAATATTTGTTACGGAAAAAATTTTCCGACTTCGCATATGCAGGAGGGTTATTTTGGAAAAACTAATTGTGAAGGGCGGAAACCGCCTCGTTGGTGCAGTTAAAACCAGCGGTGCGAAAAACGCTGTACTGCCGATTATTGCAGCTTCTATCCTGGGAACTACCCCAAGTCATCTTGATGAAGTTCCGATGCTGGAAGATGTGCATACTATAAGTGAAGTTTTAAAATGTCTGGGACTGGCTGTAGAATGCAGTCCGGAAAAGAATGTGCTGGATATCGACAGCACCGAGATAACCTCGTATGAAGCACCGTATGAGCTGGTGCGCACCATGCGAGCGTCCTTTCTGGTAATGGGACCTCTGCTGGCGCGTATCGGTAAAGCGCGTATTTCTATGCCCGGCGGCTGCGCTATCGGCGCCCGTCCGATTGATATTCATCTCAAGGGCTTTGAGGCTCTGGGTGTAAAAATCGAACAGGGACATGGCTATATTGAAGCAAGTGCTCCCGAGGGACTGAAGGGTACCAGCATTTATTTTGATTTCCCGAGCGTAGGTGCTACCGAAAATATTATGATGGCAGCTTCTCTTGCTGAGGGTACTACTATTTTGGAAAATGCTGCCGAGGAACCGGAGATTGTCGATCTGGCCAACTATCTGAATAAGATGGGTGCCAAAATCCGCGGTGCCGGTACCGATACTATCCGCATTGAGGGTGTAGAGAAGCTGCATGGCGCAGACTATACCATTATTCCGGACCGTATTGAGGCAGGCACTTATATGATTGCTGCTGCTATGACCGGCGGTGATATTGTTGTGGAAAATGTTCTGCCGGAGCACCAGAAGCCGCTGATTGCCAAGCTGCGTGAGGCAGGTGCTGTGGTTGAGGAGGATATTGATAAGGTACGCGTTATCGGCAAGAATCCGCTGAAGGCCGTATCTATTAAAACTCTGCCTTATCCCGGCTTCCCGACGGATATGCAGGCTCAGATGATGGCGATGATGGTTATTGCCGAGGGCCGCAGCAAGGTTACGGAAACTGTTTTTGAGAACCGTTTCATGCATGTTGTTGAGCTGAACCGCATGGGTGCGCAGATTTCTACCGAAGGCCGCAGTGCCGTTATCGACGGTCCCTGCAAGCTGACAGGCTGTGATGTGCGTGCAACCGATTTGCGTGCCGGTGCCGCTATGATTCTGGCAGGCCTTGTGGCTGAAGGTACGACACGTATCGGCGATTTGCACCATATTGACCGTGGCTATGAGAACATTGTTGCTAAGCTGAAAAATCTGGGTGCGGATATTGAACGCGTAGATGTAGATTAAGGAGATATGACTAATGTTTAAGAGTATGGATATCGGTATTGATTTGGGTACCGCTAACATTCTTGTTTTTGTCAAGGGCAAGGGCGTTGTCCTGAAGGAGCCTTCTGTTGTGGCAATCGACAAGGTGCGCAACAAGGTGCTGGCTGTGGGCGATGATGCCAGAGAGATGCTGGGACGTGCTCCCGGCAGTATCGTTGCTATCCGTCCGCTGAAGGAAGGCGTTATTGCGAACTATACCGTAACGCAGAAGCTGCTTGCTTACGTTATTGAGAAGGTTGCGGGCAAGAGCCTGTTTTTCAAACCGCGTGTTATGACATGTGTACCTATTGGCATTACTTCTGTAGAAAAGCGTGCTGTTATGGAGGCTACTACCCAGGGCGGTGCTTCCAAAACCTATCTGATTGAGGAACCGCTGGCAGCAGCTCTTGGTGCCGGTATTGATATTTCCGTACCGCGCGGCAATATGGTTGTTGATATCGGCGGCGGTACTACCGATATCGCTGTGCTGAGCCTTGGCGGTATTGTTGTTGATTCTTCTATCCGTATCGGCGGCGACCATTTTGATGAGGCTATTGTGCGTCATGTGAAGAAGGTACATAATGTGCTTATCGGTGAGCGCACGGCTGAGGAAATCAAAATGAATGTTGCTACTGTTATTGCTGACGGACGCAATGAGTCTATTACTGTACGCGGCCGTGATATGGTTACCGGCCTGCCGACCACGTTCAGCGTAAGCTCTGAGGATTGCCGTGTGGCATTGGAGGATGCTGTTGCTTCTCTGATTGCTACCGTGCGCGGTGTTCTGGAAAAGTGCCCGCCGGAGCTGGCTGCGGATATTGTTGATAACGGTATTTATCTGACCGGCGGCGGTGCGTTGCTTGATGGTCTGGCTGAGATTATGCAGCGTGAAACCGGTATTACTACGCATATTGCCGATGATCCGTTGGAGTGTGTGGCTCTTGGCACCGGCAAGGCGCTGGAGAATCTGGATAAGCTGCATCCTGGTACTGTTTATACTGCGTCTAATCTGGTTGATTGATGCTTGGGTATTGATTTTTGATTTTGGGAGGAGCTGCCGTTGGCAGCTCCTTTTGTGTAGATGTGAAGAAGAAGGGCGTATGGTGTCGCAATTAATATATTGCAACCCTTTCGTCTGCTCGCAAAAGCTCGCAGCCACCTCCCCTTTCAGGGGAGATATAAAGTGCTTGTCAAATGCTGACTGTCGCAAGTTAGTCGAACTTTTATATGCTCCCTGAAAGGGAGCTGGCATCGCCGAAGGCGATGACTGAGGGTTGTGCCACGATATATTACTTGCTTTGGCGTTCTCCCTAACTTTCTTGCCTGCCCCTTGGGGAAGGTGCCGAGCGAAGCGAGGCGAAAGGGGGCTGTGTGCAGACAATGCTCTAACGTATTCTTCAATCTTCTACTAGTTTTTCTTTTAAGAGGTCCTATACATGAATTTCAAAAAACTAATATGTTCTGTTTTTATGCTGGCTGCGCTGTGTGCCGCTCCGCTTGCGGCGAGCGCTGCTCCCGTCACGGCTGTGCGCAGCAGCGTTAGTCCTGCGCGAGTACGTCTGGTGTTCGACAGCAGGGAGCCTGTTAAATATACTGCCGAAAAAAACGGCCTGCAGCTGGTGGTTACCTTGCCTGAGGGCACGGCGCTGACGCAGAAGCCTGTCTTTAAGCAGGATGCGGTGATTAAAAGCATCACCGTGCCTGCCAAAAAGAAGAAAAAGGCTCAGGTGGTTATAGATTTAACCAGAGATTGCCAGTACAAGCTGTATAACCTGAAAAATCCTGACCGTCTGGTGCTGGATATTTACCGTATTCCTATCAGCAAAACTACAACGCAGCTGGCAGGCGGCGTTACCTATACCTATGCGCAGGAGGAGCTGAACGGCAGACCGCTGGTAAGCTATCTGGTGAGTGTTGCGCCTTCGGCACGTTTGGAGCTCAGGCCTTTTTCGGCCGCAGGCATGTATAACGGACGCGGCAGTTTGGCTAAGCAGGCGGCGCAAAGAGGTCTTGTGGCTGCCATCAATGCGTCGTATTTTGATACCGACGGCTGGGTTATCGGCAATGTTAAGGATAAGGGCAATTTTGTCGCTATGGATGCTACGCCGCGCAGCGGTTATGTAGTGCAGGGCAATGAGCAGAAGATTGTGCGCGACATTGCCTATACAGGACAAGTGACGCTGCCAGACGGCAGAGAGTTGCAGCTGAAGGGCATGAACCGTGCACGCATTGCCAATGATTTGGTGCTGTTCAATTCCTATTACGCTACCTCGACCAAAACGAACCAGTACGGGCGTGAGGTAAAAATCAAAAACGGTCGCGTTGTTGCTGTTTCTACGGCAGGCAATATGTCTTTGGAGCCTGGCTGCGCAGTGCTTTCCGGTCATGGCACAAATGCGGCTGCTTTGGCAGGATTGCGCCTGGGCGACCATGTAATGCTTACGCAGAGCCTGGGCAGCAGCATTGCGGATGCGGCAACGACTGTTGTCAGCGGTGGTCCGCTGCTGGTAGAAAACGGCAGGGTGAATGTGCGTACTGCAGAGGAGCAGATGGCACCCGATATCGCGCGTGGCAGAGCACCCCGTACTGCGATAGGCCTGAAACAGGACGGCACGCTTCTGATGCTCGTTGTTGACGGCAGAAGCAGTGCTTCCGCAGGCATGACACTCGCGGAGCTGGCACAGTATTTTGTGAAGCTGGGTGCGGTGAGCGCTGTCAATTATGATGGCGGCGGCAGCAGCGAAATGGTCATCAACGGCAAAATCGTCAACAAGCCTTCGGACGGACGCGAGCGTTTGGTGAGCATCGGTCTGGGACTGTTCATCAAATAAGCTGGTTATATAGGCAAAAAAACAAGGGGCGGTCACACTTTAGCTGTGACAGCTCCTTGTTTTTTTGTTGCGGGTTATAGTTTAATCTTCGGTAATGATAACGCCGGTGCCGATGCCGCCGTTATCGCTGCAGACAAGTTCCTTCAGGCTTTGGATATCCGCATTGCGCAGGCGGATGCAGCCTTCGGAGGCCATGGTGCCGATAGAGGCAGGGTCATGCGTACCGTGAATGCCGATGCCTATCCAGCCGGTGTCCAGCGAAAGGAACCAGGGGCCGTAGGCACCTTCGATTACGCCCTTGCCGTCACCGAAATCGTGCGTCCAGTAATGCGCCGGGCAAACCTCCTCGATGCGGAAGGGAACCTGCGCCGAAGGCACGCCGACTGCCGCACCTGTGTAGTAGGACGGGATAGCTGCTGCGCTGCCCCAGGAGGTGGGAGTGCGGTTGTCGCCGGTGTACTGCTTGTCACCGGGATTTTTGGCAACAGCGATAGGATAGCTGCAGACTGCTTGCTCCACGCCCTGCTGATAAACGTCAAGGCGGTAGCTTTGCTTATGGATGCAGATGAGATATCTGGCGTTGCCGAACAGTGCGGACGCAGGCGCCGCAGCTGCTAAGCTGCAGCTTAGCAGCAGGCAGACGCTAAATATTAAGCCTAAAAGTTTTTTGAGCATTGCTGATACTTCCTTAATGCTTATTTAGCAGGCTACGCGTACAAAATCTGCGCTTACATAGCCAACCTCACCTTGAGCGTTAATAGCCTTCCACCATTTGCGGCCTTCGGCTTCAAATGCGCCTTCTAATGGTGCTATTTCTTCGCCGGACATCAGCGAATCAATTACATTGCTGCTTGTGGAGGGGGCGGTGCGGAAGTTTACATAGTCACCGGTTAAAACCAGTTTTACGCCGGGAGCCCAATAGCTGTCCATGTTTTCAAATTTGCTGTAGAGATTGTATATTCTTTGATTGGAGTATTGCAAACTTTCGGCAGACATGCTGTCCCCGTATTGAGCATAGCCTTGGCTGGCAGGGATAGAGTGTGCATTTTCGGTGCGGAGCTCATCGTAGGTACTGATAAAAGCGTTGATATATTTTTTGTTGTCATAAATAGTAGTCAGCCAGTAATCACCATCACCGGAATCGGCTTCGCCCTTGGCGCTGAAGCTCACTGTGGAGCCGTTGCTGGTCTGCTGCACATCATACATCTGCAAGGCAGCGAAGGCAATAGCTTTGGCCTCCAAATCGCTGAGGTAGATGCCCTTGCGGCTGAAGCAGGGAGCGACATATTCCTCGGCATATTTTTCGGTCATGGTATGCTTTACATCAAAGCGGGTATTTTTCAGCAGAAAGGCTTCTGTTCTGCCGCAGCGGGAGTCAATATCAGTAGGGAGCCTGCTTGCGGAGGTATTATAGACTGCTGCCTCCATAACAGATGTGCCGGTGAAGAGCATTGCTGCCAGTGCTCCGATAGCAAAATTTTTGATTTTCATAACAACATCTCCTTTCCAGATGTGGAAATTATATTCTTTGATGCTTATATTATAGCCAAAAAAACGCTTTTGCACCCTACCCCAAAGGGTGATTTCGGGTAGGGATGGCGAAAAAAAGCGTAAAAAATTATGCGCCGGTAATTTTTTAACTGCAGATGATTTTCATAATGTTTTATTTAAGAGCTGTTTACAGTCTGTTCACTTGTCAAAATATTGCGTAGGCTGTATAATTTATATTAGAGAAATATATCTGAAATGAGGTGAGTCACATGGGTAAAAAGTTGATAGTGATTTTGACTATTGCCGCTTTAGGCATCTTTACACTTGCTGCCGTTGGCTGTGCTGCTGTGACTGACCAGCGCGCCGCTGTCAGCGGTATTGTAGTTGCCGATGGACTGGCACAGGAGGGCACCCAGGTTAAGCAGGGTGACATTCTGGTAAAGGTAAAATCTATAGCTGGCGGCAGTATTGCTGCTGCACGTGCTACAACTGCAGGTAAGGTTAGCCAGGTACTGGTTAAACCCGGTGATAAGATTGAGGCACAGCAGGTTGTAGCTAAGGTGAGTGAATAACGGTAAGGAAAACCGGCGAGCTTCTTAGCCGCCGGTTTTTGTAGTATTATGACGTAAATACCGGAAGCGGACCGGTAAATATTTTATTTTTAGGAGCGAGTATGAGAGTATTTTTATTAGCATTATTGTTTTGCTGCCAGCTGCTGACGGCAGCTGCCGCCAATGTTCCTCTGATGCCGGTGCGTGACCTGCGCGCAGGTATGCAGGGCATAGGCAAAACCGTTATCAGCGGTGATACTATTGAAACCTTCAATGTAGAAATTTTAGGTGTCAACGGCAGTGAAGCTATGGGTTATAATATTTTTGTGCGCCTTTACGGCGATCTGATTGAAAAGACAGGCGGTGTTGCTCAGGGCATGAGCGGCAGTCCTGTTTATGTAGACGGCAGACTTGTCGGTGCTGTGGCCTTCGGCAAGACCTTCAACGATCCGCATTACTGCTTTCTGACACCTATCGGCAAAATGCTGCCGCTGCTGGACGAACCGAGAGAGCTGCCGGCAGACTGGATTCCCAAGGGAACGGCGCTGATGGCAGGCGGTTTTACGGAATACGGCATGGAATATCTGCAGGAGAAGCTGCAGCCCTTCGGCCTGACTGCTGTCAACAGCGGCGGCACAGGCGCTTCCAGCGATAAACCGCTGGAGCCCGGCAGCAGTGTCGGCGTTGCTCTGATGCAGGGTGATATGACTCTAGGCGCTCTCGGTACTGTTACCTGGACCGATGACAGCGGTAAGATTCTGGCCTTCGGCCACCCCTTTATGCAGCGCGGCAGCAGCAATTTCTTTATGAATAAGGTGTGGGTGCTGGGCGTAGTTCCTAACCTGCAGAGCAGCTATAAGGTAGGCAATCTGGGCGAGGCTATCGGCAGCATTACGCAGGACCGTTCCAGCGGTATCGGCGGTGTAGTAGGCAAGCAGCCTGCTTCTATTCCAATGTTTGTTACGGTCAATGACAGCAGCCGCGGACAGGCCAACAGCATGCGCATGCGCCTGATTGACGATGAGCAGCTGGTGCCCTCGATGGTGGATGCTGCCGTAGTAAATACTGTGAGCAAGACTGTGGACCGCAACGGCGGCGGTACGGCCAAGCTGCATTTTACCATTACCGGCGTGGACAGCAAAAAGGAAATGCTGACGATTGACCGCGAAAATATGTATTATTCCAATGACGCGCTGCTGAAGAACCTGGATGCGGAGCTGACGGAGGCTGTAACGATTCTGATGCAGAACAAGTTCGAGCCTGTGCAAATTTACGGTATTAACGTAGAGGCAGAGGTCAGCAATGCGGTACAGGTAGCGGAAATTCTTAACGTGCGCACCAAGAACGCCAAGGTTAAGCCCGGCGACAAGGTAGCTATTGATGTTACCATGAAGCCTTACCGTGGCGAAGAATTTACCAAGACAGTTTATTTTAAGGTGCCTAAGGATCATCCGGGCGGCAAGCTGGCGCTGAACGTGCGCGGCGGCAGCAGCATGGCCTGGGCTATCGAATTGCTGCGCAAGCAGCAGTCCGAGGGTGTTCCCGCTGCCAAGAAAAAGGAAACACGGCACAAGCTCAGCGATTATATCAAGAGCGTGAATACGGCTGACAAGAATAATGAACTGATTATTGATGTGGCGATGGGACAAATGCAGCCGCCGAATCCGGAGGCTGCGGCTAACGATGCAGGCCTTGCGGGTATGCTGCAGGGCTCTCCGTTCAAGCAGAAGTATCCCTTTGATTTCATTATTGACGGCGAGAGCGAAATCGTGCTTACCGTTGACAAGTAAATCTACAGAGTGATATTTTCTTTCGCTTAACAAAATTTTTCCCGTTACTGTATCGGTATGGCTGTTTTGTGTCATACATTCGCCATAATTTGGCGGTATAATAATTATGTAAAAAAAGCTGAAGATAAGGATGTAAAGATGCTGAAATCTCTCTGTGAAGCAATGGGCAACAGAATATTGGCCTTCTGTGCTGCCAGCGGCAGGCTTACGCTGCTGCTGTTGGCGACGCTGCGACATCTGAAGGATGCCAACGCTAAGGAGGTAGTGCGTCAGATGGCACTGTTGGGAGCGGATTCGCTGCCGATTGTGATGATGACGATTCTCTGTACCGGTATGGTATTTTCCGTACAGACGGCTAAGGAGTTCGTGCGTCTGGGTGCGTCCTCTTCCGTAGGTGGCATTGTAGCTATCGCTATGGCGCGTGAGCTGGTGCCGGTGCTGACAGGCGTTGTTGTTGCCGGTCGCATAGGTGCGGCGATTGCAGCGGAGCTTGGCACGATGAAGGTTACCGAGCAGATTGATGCGCTGCGTGTTATGGCTGCCAATCCGGTGAGCTATCTGGTAGTGCCGCGCTTTATTGCGCTGGTGCTGATGATGCCCGTGCTGGTTGTTTTTGCTAACTTTATCGGTAATATCGGCGGCTGGGTTGTGGCGCATTATTACGCCGGCATCGGCAGCTTTACTTATGAAAATTCTATCAGGACACTGGCGGAGTTCTATGACGTATTTGGCGGCATGGTCAAAAGCTGTGTTTTTGGTGCGATAATTGCTATCGTTGGCTGCTATAAGGGCCTGAACGCGCCGAACGGCGCTGAGGGCGTTGGTCTGGCGACTACGGCCTCGGTAGTGCTTTCGATTATTCTGGTGTTTATCACCAATTATTTTCTTTCTATCGTTTTGTATGTGTAAGGAGTCGGCAGAATGTCAAACGAAGCTATGATTCAGCTCCGACAACTTAAAATGGCCTTCGGCAGCAAGGTAATTCTTGATAATCTTGATTTGGATGTACGTCAGGGTGAAACGCTGGCGGTTATCGGTCCTTCCGGTACAGGCAAGAGTACCATCATCAAGCTGCTGACAGGACTGCTGGCACCTACTTCCGGCAGCATTGTTATCGACGGGCAGGAGGTAAGCTCCTTCACCGAGGATGAATGGGATGGCTTACGCCAGCATATGGGCGTAGTTTTTCAGTATTCCGCTTTATTCGACTTTTTGAGCGTAGGCGAGAATGTAGCCTTTGGCCTGCGGCGGCACTTTAAGCTGCCGGAGGAGGAAATACAGGAGCGCGTCGGCAAGCTGCTGGAGATGGTAGGCATGCCGAATACGCAGCACATGTTGCCGGCAGAGCTTTCCGGCGGTATGAAAAAGCGCGTCGGTCTGGCGCGGGCGCTGGCTATGCAGCCGCAGATGGTTTTTTATGACGAGCCCACTTCAGGTCTGGACCCGGTAATGACGATGACCATCAGCAGGCTGATACGCAAAACTCAGCAGACGCTGGGAGTAACATCGGTTTTGGTAACACACGATATGGAATCGGCCTATTACGCCGCAGACCGTATCGCTATGCTATATAATGGACGCATTGTGCAGATAGGCACGGTTGCGGAGATAAAAAACAGCACTAATCCTATCGTTAAAGCATTTATTAACGGTACGGAATTGAAAGAGGAGGAGAAGGATGAGCAGCAGTGAGGTTAAGGTAGGTGCCTTTGCATTAGGCGGCGCGGTGGTGCTGGCCGGCATTATTACCTTTATGGGTGCTTTCAGCTTTGGCAAAAAAGGCTATGAGCTGCGCATTAACTATCCTCAGGTAAGCGGACTGATGCCTGGGCATGTTGTGCGCTATGCAGGCGTGCAGGTAGGCACGGTCAAAAAAATTAATGTGGCACCCGATAAGGTAGAGGTTATCACAGAAATCAACGACGATATCAAAATACCGCAGGGAGCAACCTTTACGATTTCTTCCGACGGTATTATGGGCGAAAAATTTGTCAGCGTTATTCCTCCTGCTAAGCAGGGTAACGGCTATGTAGCCGAAGGCAGCACGATTAACGGTGTTGCCGGCGGCGGAATGGATGAATTCTTTGCTTCCTCCGGTGATCTGGTAAAGCGTATGGAAAATATAGCCAATGCCTTTGAAAACGTTTTTGGTGACAAGGAAGTACAGCAGTCCATGAAATCCGGCTTTAAGAATATGAATGACATCGCCGAGAACATGAATACCTTCACGAAGGTAATGGCTGATGTGGCAGTAGCCAACCAGCAGGATATTACCTCGATGATTCACCAGATTAATGAGCTGAGCAAGCGCATGAACGGCACGGCGGCGCATATCGAAAGCATTATGGCCGGTGTGGACAATAACGGCAAGACGGGCCAGAATGTGGCTGCTATTGCCCAGAATATGGCAGACACCAGCCAGCGTATGGAAAATATCGTCGAGGTGCTGGAAACGGTAGCCAAGGACCCGGTAACACAGAAATCGCTGAAGGAAACCTTGGTCAACGTTAAGGAAACGAGCGAGCGTGCCAACAAGATTTTGGGAACCCTAACCGAGGCGAAGGTTTCGACTGACGCCGGCTTTGCTGCCAAGGGCGGCGACTGGCGCGGCAGCTTGGGCGTAACGCTGCATCCTGCGGATGATACCTTCCTTTATATGGGCGGTTATGACATCGGCAATGCCAATAAATTTGATTTTCTCGTAGGCAGGCAGTATGGCAACGCAGCCTTCAGTATGGGCGCTATGCAGGGTGACTTCGGTGTCGGCGCCAGCTATGATTTAGGCAGGGATTTCAGATTGTATTCCCAGTTATATGACTTTGATGATCTCAAGGTGCGTCTGGGCGGTGAATTCCGTTTGCATGATAACCTGTCGCTTTACGGCGAAACCATGGATGTGCGTGGGAATAAAGCTAATACTTATATGGGTGTGCGTACTTATTTCTAAAAAATATTTGACAAACAGCCCTAAATAAATATATAATTTTACTACTGACTGGTTAGTCAGTTTTAGAAAATGGAGGTTTTTCGGATGAATAGAAATAAATTAACAAAACGTTTCTTGCTTTTATCTGCAGCGCTGACCATGGCACTGGGCCAAAGTGCTTTTGCCGGCGAAACTGTAGCCCTGAATCTGGACGATGCTATGCTGCGTGCGTTCCAGACCAACCCGACTGTAAGCATTGCTCAATACGAGCTTGACAGTGCACGTGCCAGCTACAACGCTGCGCGCCAGAGCCGCGGCATCAGCATCAGTGCTAACCATACTACTCAACGCGGCGGTTATGATGATGCTCAGCAAGCTGCTCCCGGCATTTGGACCAAGGGTATCGGCAACAATCATGCCAACAGCCTAAGTGCTTCTTTGCCGATTTTTACCGGCGGTAAATTAAGCGGTACTATTAAACAGGCAAAGGCTAACTATCAATACAATGAGGTTGGCGTACAGCGTACCTATAACGAAATGCGCTCTACCGTTACCGACGGTTATTTTAATATGCTGCAGGCAGATAATATCCAGAAGCTCAGTGCGGAATCCGTTACCCGTCTGGAGGACCATTTGAAAAATGTTCAGGCACAGTATGACGTTGGCGTGGTAGCCAAGGTTGACGTGCTGCGCTCTCAGGTTGAGCTGGCCAATGCTAAGCAGACACTGATTCAGGCAGAAAATTCCTATCAGGTTGCCGAAGCAAACATGAACAAAATCGTCGGCCTCCCGATGGATACAACCTTGAAGCTTGATAACCTGCTTGTTTATAATGCCTATGATAAAAACATGGATGATTGCCTTGCTTATGCGGCTGAGCACCGTCCGGAGCTGATGCAGGCTAAATATGGCGTGGATGCTGCCAAGGGCGCTTTGATGGTTGCCCGCAGCGGTCATATGCCGCAGGTTGCTGCCAGCGCTACTCAGCAATGGAGTGACAGCAACTGGCCCGGCGATGATAACGGCAAATGGGGTGTCGGCGTAAATGTCAGCATGAACGTTTTTGATACCGGTGTAACTCTGTCCAAGATTCACGGTGCCGAGGCTGATTTGAAAAAGGCTGAGGAAACCTATCGCGATACCGTGGATGCTGTAAATCTGGACGTTCGCAGCAATTATCTGGGACTGCGCGAAGCTGAAAAACGTATCAGCACCACTAAGCTGGCTGTAGAGCAGGCTGATGAGGATTACCGTATCGCTCAGCTGCGTTACATGTCCGGCGTTGGCACCAACACTGATGTGCTTGATGCTCAGGTTGCGCTGACTCAGGCTAAGACCAACTATACTAAGGCTTTGTATGATTACAATACCTCCAAGACCGCACTGGAAACCTCTATCGGCGTGCCGATGAGCAATCCTGCGACTGCTGTAAAAGCACAGGCTGCCAAAACTGCGGAAGCTGTTAAAGCAACCGAAGAAGCTGCCAAATAATTAAGGCTCAATTTAATATTTGATGATACAACTAAGCTGGTGAGGCATAAGCTTCACCGGCTTTTTTATATATTTTTTGCCGGGATTTCAGCGGATAAAAGAATTTTCTTCTCAATAAGAGGATGTTTTCTGCTGATGTCGAATAAATAAAAGTCGAGGTATATAAAAAAACAGTCTTGTCATATTTTTGTCATAGAATTTTGTTAAACTATTGAATGGTGAAGTGTCATGAAAAAATATCTACAATTTGTTGGAGCGTTAATCATACTGCTTGCGGCAGGCTATATTTTTTTAGTTCATACTGTGATGCCTAAGTACATTAAGCAGGCGATACCGCAAATGCAGCAGCTGGCAGCGGAATACATCAACGGCAGTGTTTCCATCGGCGGCCTGAAATGGGAAGGCGGCCTGACGGCCGAGCTGACGGACGTTGTCGTAAAGGATGCCAAGGGCGAGAAGGTGGCGGAGCTGCCACGCACTGTGCTTACGCTGCGCCCCTGGCTGGCAATGCAGAAGCCTGAGCGCGCGCTGAGCAGGATTGATGTTATGCGCCCCAAGGTTTATCTCACAATGAATGACAAAAATAAATGGAATATGCAGAATCTGCTGAAGCCGTCTGATTCCGAGGAAACGCCTTTTTACGGTACGCTGGCGGTGGACAAGGGCGAGCTGTTGGTAACTATGCCGCAGGGCAAGTGGCAGTTTGGCGTGGAAGGCAATATCAACGGCGGTGCCAATCCTGATTTTGCTGTGGATTTGGCTGTGACAAGCGGTGCCGATAAGCTGAAGCTGGCCGGCACGATGACGACTAAGGGCGAGGGCCGCATGAAGCTGACCGGCGACAAGCTGGCGCTGGCATCCTATGCTGCTTTGGCTAAGCAGTACGGTAATGTTGATGAACTGCAGGGCGGCTTAGGCAAGCTCGCACTGATTTATGTGAATAAGAACGGCAAGCAGCGCTTTAGCGGTGAAGTGAAGCTGGCGGCGCTCAGCGGTAAGCTGAGCCTGGCAGGCGAGCAGCACAGCCTGCAGCTGGATGGCCTGGTACGTGCGGACGAAAACCTTATCAGTGTCAGCAGTCTTGACGCTTTGGTTGACGGGCAGAAGCTGCACCTGGAGGGTGAAGCGGATTTGCGCAACACGGACTCCCCCTCCGGTTTTGGCGTGCTGAGCAGTGATGCTTTGGCCTATAAAGGCTATAAGGCAGAAAAGCTGCGTGTGCCGTTTGATGTATCTAAGGACGTTGTGCAGCTGCATGATGTGAGCGTGCAATATGGCGGCGGCACTGTTAGCGCAAACGGTACGTATGACCTTAAGGAGCAGGTGCTGACTGCGGACGCACAGCTGCAGCAGGTTACGCAGAGTTTGCCCGGCAAACAGCAGGAGCAGGTGCATATTAACGGCAAGCTGGCGGTTTTGGCCAAGCTTGCGCAGGATAAGCTTACGCTGCATGCTGCTGCCGATACAATGGATATCAGCTGGCGCAGCCTGAAGCTTAACCGTCTGGCTTTTGACGGCAGCTATAACAGCAAGGGCTTAGTTATTGACGACCTCAGCTTTTTTGCCGACGGTGGCGGTACCTTGGCTGCTAAGGGACGTGTGGCCAAGGATGGCGCTTTGGCTGTTCATGGACGTATGGCAGATTTCCCGATAGATCCTGTGCTGGCCGCAGCCGGTCAGGACGGACGCGGACTTTGCTCTACCGGCTTTGATGTCGGCGGCACGCTGGATGCTCCGGAGTTTTCCGGTATGGTACAGCTGACGCAGGCTGAATTTATGTCGCAGAAGCTTAACGAAGCACATGGCCTTATCAGCATGAAGGATAATATCCTGGGCTTTAAGGATTTTACCGCGCATATGGATCAGGGACAGCATATAGTTAACGGCACAATTAATCTGCAGGGTGCAGAGCCTGTGGCGGACCTTACGCTGACAACGAAGAACGTGCGTATTGAGCCGCTGATGGTGCTTGTGGGTAAGCCTGATATAGTTACCGGTAATCTTGATAATACTATGCAGATAAAGGGCAGCCTCAGCCATCCTTATATTCATGGCGAGGTGCATGCTGCCGACGGCAGTGCCGCCAAGCAGCTGTTTAATAATATCAGCGGTCATTATGCTTATGAGGATGGCCTGCTGAGATTGCAGGATTTTGTAGTTAATGCGTTTTACGGCAGCCTGACCTTGGATGGTACAATGACAGCCGACCGCAGACTGAACTTTGTTATGGATGCCAAGAATGTTGATCTGGAGCATTTGCCGATTAGTGATGATACGGTTGATTTAGGCGGCAAGGTCAACGCTAAGGGACATTTGAGCGGTACGCTCACAGCCCCCTTCTTTGACGGCGAAGTCAGCAGTGAAAAGATAACTGTCAATGGTGAAGCTTTGACGGAGCTGGAAGGAACGCTTGCCAGCAATGGACGTGATAAGAATAAGCTGAATGCTTCCTTTAAGCAGCCTTATCGTGACGACCCTGTCAATTACGGCTTATACAGTGCAGATCTTAATCTTAACCTTGTACAGCATTATATTGAGGGCAAGGTGGAAAATATTTGGGGTGATATCGGCGGCCTGCTGCGCATGGCGCGTTTGGATTATGATATCAACGGCCTGATGCAGGGACAGCTGCTGTTCAGCTACAAAGGCCACGGTGAAGGCGTCAAGATTACAGCTGCAGCCGATAATGTAAAAATTCATGATCTTAATTATGCCCACATGCGTTTTGAAGGACGCATTGATAATGGCGGCGTACTGCATTTTGACAATGTCAGACTGCAGGAACAGGACGGCGTAAGCGATAGAGGAATTATCGCTGTCGGCGGTTCGATTGATATTAAGCAGAAGCTGCTGGATGTAGAGGTTGCCGCAGTAAAGGCTAATCCGGCGATTGTAACTGCAGTCATGAAGGACCCGCCGGAAATTAAAGGCGAAACGGATATGCTGGTACAGGTACATGGCAGCTTTGATAATCCTCAGGGAACAGCTTCGCTGGAAATTGCCAACGGTTCTGTTGCCGGCGTAAGTGTGGACGAGCTTACCGCAATGCTGGCGCTGGCCGACGACAACATTAAGCTGCAGCAGCTGATTGCCACGAAGGATGCTTACGGCGTCAGTGCGGCAGGTGATATTCCGCTTGATTTGTTCCGTGATAAGAATCAGCGTCATAACCCTGATGCGCAGATGAATATTGTTATGGATCTGGATAAGGCACGTTTGGGAATCCTGCCGGCGCTTACCAAAATGGTTGAATGGGGCGTAGGCGATACGCAGGGCAAAATCCGTCTGGCCGGTACGCTGGAGGAGCCGCTGCTTTTCGGTTCTGTTAAAATAGCCGGCGGCAGTGTTAAGGCTAAGTATATCAACACAGTCTTTGATGATATTAATCTGGATGTGTTGTTTAACGGCAATACTGTACAGCTGAAGAATCTTTCTGCTAAATTAGGCAAGGGCACGCTCAGTGCCGAAGGCAGCTATGCACTGCATACCGATGCTGATACAGCCTACAGTCTGCATATCAAGGCAGATAAGGCGCAGCTGGCCTCCAAGATTTTCACCGGTACGATTACGAGTGATGTAACCTTGCAGCCGGAGCAATATCCGGATATGAAAAACCGTAAGGGCAACGGTGAGCCGCCTATGGCGTTCCGCCCGCGGCTTGCCGGCAGTTTGCGTCTGGATGATGTTCTTATTAATATGCCGACAGTTCCCGAGCTGAGCGAGGGGGACAGCAATATCGGCCTGGATATGAAGCTTGTGCTGGGGCCGAAGGTACATCTGTACAACAGCTATCTGTATGATATCTGGCTGAAGGGCGGCATTGATATCAAGGGCAGCACGCTC
>ULSN01000993.1_pt1 | contig 54897 bp, 42 predicted proteins | sample 1956771 | NCBI WGS metagenome assembly ULSN01 (sample SAMEA4835709, study PRJEB28245) | human gut metagenome | biome: gut microbiome; material: fecal sample | place: Denmark | collected 2008
CCTGTATATCCTGCGTCCGCACGCAACAGCGGTGCTACCGGTGTGGTAACTGTACGCATTCTTGTTAGTGCCGACGGCAGTGTAGAGGATGTAACGGTAGTCGGTTCCTCCGGCAACAGCGCTATGGATAGCAGCGTTGTAACTGCAGTCAACAAATGGCGTTTCAGTCCTGCCAAAGATAAGTACGGCCAGAACGCACGCTGTCGCGTTACGCGCGCAGTAAGCTTTAACTTAAGATAAAAATTATACGCAGATGCTTTTATGCAAAAAGCTGCCGTCTCCGGTTTAGGCCGGGGCTGGCAGCTTTATTTTTTCGTGAGAAATATCGAGTTTAAGAAGATGACTATACCGATGCAAAAGAAAAAAACACGGGCATTATGCACCGTGTTTTTTTCTGCCTTGTGTCTCACGGAAGGAGTGAGACGAAGTGGAAGGGATTAGATAAATACCAAAATCGTGGACTAATGTTTTATTAGCTGCTTATATTATACTCCTCAGCAAAACAGCTTGTCTAATAAGGAGTCAGCATAACAGTTATTTCGCTTTGTTCAGATTTCTGTATTTCGTTACGAAGAGGGCGATGCGCTCCAGTGCCTTATGCAGGATTTCTTCGCTGTAAGCATAGGAGCAGCGGATATAGCCTTCGCCGCCGGCACCGAAGATATTGCCGGGGATTACGAGAACCTCCTGCTCCTCCAGCAGCTTTTCAACAAATTCCATGCTGGAAAGGCCGGTTTCCTTGATGCAGGGGAAAACATAGAAGGCGCCTTCGGGCTCATACAGCGGCAGGCCCATCTTGTGGAAGCCGTCAATCATAATCTGACGGCGGCGGCTGTATTCGGCAACCATGTTGTCAACATCCTGACGGCAGTATTTCAGTGCCGCAATTGCGCCGTACTGTGCTGTAACGTTGGGGCAGAGCACAACATACTGATGCAGGATGTTCATAGCGTTGATGATTGCCGCCGGTGCCATGATATAGCCAAGACGCAGGCCTGTCATAGCGTAGGCCTTGGAGAAGCCGTTGAAAATAATGGTGCGGTCGCGGAATTCCGGGAAGGAGGTGAACATGGTGTGCGTTTTGCCACCATAGGTAAGATGAGCATAAAGCTCGTCGCTGATGACAATCAGGTCATGCTTTACAGCCCAGTCACCGATAGCCTTAATCTGCTCCTTGCTCATAATAGCGCCGGTCGGGTTATTGGGGTAGCCAAGCATAATAGCCTTGGTCTTGGGCGTAACAGCCTTTTCCAAATCTTCAATGGTAGGCACAAAGCCGTTTTCCTGATAAGTTTCTACAGAAACAGGCTTGCCGCCTGCCAGAATAACGCAGGCCTTGTTGGCAACGTAGCAGGGCTCGGGCAGAATAATTTCATCACCGGGATGCATAATGGTAGTAATAGTGGTGTACAGTGCTTCGCTGACACCGACGGTTACCATGATTTCGGTTTTCGGATCATATTTCACGCCGTAGTTTTTATGGATATCATCCGCAATTGCCTCGCGCAGCTCTAACAGGCCGAGCGTAGGAGTGTAGCAGCTTTTGCCTTCGCAGATGCTGTTGATTTCGGCATCCTTGACAGCCTGCGGAATATCAAAATCGGGTTCGCCTACGCTGAGAGGCACGATGTTGGGGTTAGCGGCCATAATATCAAGAAACTTTGCCAGACCGGAGGGAGGCAGTGCTTTAATAAAGGGAGAAACAGCAGCATCAAAATTATAGGACATAAAAAATACCACCTTTCATAAAAAGCTTGTCGATAAAGCGCCCTTGTCAAAACTGACACTTTTTCCACAATCTCTATCAGTTTACTATATTACTGTAGCAGATATTTTTACGACTGACAAGGGAAAGCATAGTGTATACATTTTCCGTGGCAGATTTAGCATTTTTTTGTATAAAATTTAACATATCATAACTAGATATAGCGTAAGCTACTTGCAAGACTTGTCAACAGATGCTATAATAAGAATAGCCAAAATAAGTATGACTTGTGAAAGAGTGGGTTTAAAGCCCGCTCTTTCCGCTTATTACGATGTTTCTGACGCAATTGCGGCGGAAGCAGGTGTTGGCCGCAAGGTTAATACAGAAAGAAAAACTTAATATGGAGGTGAAAATGATGCAGGCAAAAGAAGTTGAAGCACTGATTACCGCAATGGTAGAACCCCTTCTGCAGGATACCGGGCTTACTCTGGTTGATGTAGAATATGTGCGTGAAAAGGACTGGTACCTACGGATTTTTCTCGATAAGCCTGGTGGAGTTGAAATTGATGACTGCCAGATGGTGAGCGAAAAGCTGACGGAGATTCTGGATGCAGAGGATCCTATTCCCGACAAATACTTTTTGGAGGTTTCTTCCCCGGGCATTGACCGTCCGCTGAAGAAGGACAAGGACTTTGAAGCTGCCTACGGCACCAAGGTTGACATTATGTTCTATACTCCGTGGGAGGGAATGAAAAATCTGACCGGCATTCTGGTAGCACATGATGACGAAGCTGTACAGGTTAAAAAGATTATTAAAGGTAAGGAATTCAAAAATCCTGACCGCATTGAACGTAGGCTGATTGCGAATATCAGACCGCATATAGACTTTTAATTTAAGAAATAGGAGGCTTATTAAGTGAACGCAGATTTTATCTCAGCAATCCAGGAATTAGGAAAGGAAAAGGGTATTGACCCCGAGCTTTTGTTCCAGGCTGTTGATGACGCTTTGGTTGCTGCTTACAAGAAGAACACCGGCACAAACCAAAATGTCCGTGTTGAAATGAATAAAGAAACCGGTGAAATCCATGTATATGCTCAGCGCACTGTAGTTGAAGGCGAGGCTGACGGCATTAACGAAATGACTCTGGAGGATGCTCAGGCAATCAACCCGCAGTATCTTGCAGGCGATATCGTAGAGGTTGAGGTTACTCCGAAAAACTTCGGCCGTATTGCTGCCCAAAACGCTAAGCAGTTTGTTGTACAGCGTATCCGTGAGGCAGAGCGCGGACAAGTATATGAACGCTTCCAAAGCCGTGCCAACGATATCGTTACCGGTATTATCGAGCGCATGGAAAACCAAAACGTTTATATCGATTTGGGCAAGGTTGAAGCCGTGCTGACTCCGAACGAGCAGATTCCCGGTGAAATCTACCAATACCATGAGCGTATGAAAACCTATATTGTTGAGGTTAAGCGCACCAACAAGGGACCGCAGATTATGGTTTCCCGCACTCATCCCGGCCTGCTGAAGCGCCTGTTTGAGCTGGAGGTTCCGGAAATCCATGACGGCGTGGTTGAAATCAAATCCGTTGCCCGCGAGCCCGGTATGCGCTCCAAGATTTCCGTATATACCGCTGACAGCAATGTTGATCCGGTAGGTGCCTGCGTAGGCCATAAGGGCATGCGTGTGCAGACTATTGTTAACGAGCTGCGCGGTGAAAAGATTGATATTGTAAAATACAGTGAAGATCCGGCACAATACGTTGCCAATGCTCTGAGCCCGGCAAAGGTTGTTAAGACAACCGTTAACGAAGCAGACAAAATCTGCCGCGTTGTCGTACCGGATTACCAGCTGTCCCTGGCTATCGGCAAGGAAGGCCAAAATGCCCGCCTGGCTGCTAAGCTGACCGGCTGGAAGATTGATATTAAGAGCGAAACTCAAGCTGCCGAAGAGGCTGCTGCTGAGCCGGCTCCCGTGGAAGAAGCATGATGAAGGTAAAAAAAGTTCCGCAGCGTAAATGCTTAGGCTGCAATGAAATGAAGGATAAAAAGGCTCTGCTGCGCGTTGTACGTTCGCCTGAGGGCGAGGTCAGCCTTGACCTTACCGGCAAGAAGAACGGACGCGGCGCATATGTCTGCCCCGATAAGGAATGCATTACCAAGGCCGTAAAGGAGAAACGTCTGGAGCGCGCTTTGGAGAAGCCTATCGGTGAGGATGTACTCAAGCAGCTGCTGGAGGATTTCGAACATGGCAGGCAATAATGTTGCTTTTGCTTTAGGGTTGGCGCAAAAGGCCGGCAAAACCGCTTCCGGCGATGTAGCTGTGCGTGCTGCCTTAAAAAGCGGCAAGGTCAAAGTACTTGTTTTGGCACAAGATGCTGCCCCTAATTCAAAAAAGGAAATTTATTTCCTGGCAGAGATGGCAGGCGTGCAGGTCATTGAGCTGTTGACGCGCAATGAGCTGGGCTATGCAATCGGCAAAGGACCGAGAATAGCTGTGGCTATTACCGACGCGAACTTTGCCAATATGCTGCTGAAAAAATAATAAAGTTAAATCACAGTTGTCTGCGTAGCTTGCGAGAGCTCCGCAGATGAGTCTGCTTCTTATTATCTGGTCTGGAGGTGGATGAATGGGTAATAAAAGAATATATGAGGTTGCCAAGGATTATGGCAAACCGGTAAATGAGGTCATTGACCTTTTAAAGAAAAATAATATCGAAAAAACTAATTTTAGTGCAGCTGATGACAAGGCTATGTCTGTTATCCGTAAAGCATACGATAAAAAACCAGAACCGCCCAAACCGGCGAAGACGGAAAAACGTGATGTCAGCAAACCGGCTGCTCCTGCGCGTCCGCAGGCTACAGCTAAAAGAAACGATAACAATATGAATAGGAATAACGGACAGAGGAATATGCAACAAAATCAGCAACAAAATCAACGCAATAACAACAACGCTCAGCAAGGGCGCAATGAAAATCGTCAGGGTGGCCGCAACGAAGGCCGTCCGCAGCAAAACCGCGGTGGCCAGCAGGGCAACCGTCAAGGCGGCCAGGGTGGCCGTAACGAAGGCCGTCCGCAAAACCGTAACGGCCAGCAGGGTGCTCAGGGCAACCGTCAGGGTAACCGCAACGGCCAACAACGCCAAGGCGGTATCTTTGTAGGTCCTAAGAGCCAGCAGGGCCCCAGCGTACATGGCGAAAGCCGTGCACAGGTTAGCGGTGGCCGCAGCGAAGGCCGCAGCAGCGGTCGCAGCGAAGGTGCTCGCGATAACCGTCAGGGCGGTCGCAACGCAGGCAAGAGCCGTAAGGATAACAAGCCGCAGATTAAGGGCAGCTACGCTACCCGCGAAAGCCGTCCGAACCGCAGCGCCGGCCATCAGATGCCGGTAAACCGCGGCGGCAAGAAGCCCGCACCGAAGCAACAACAGGCTCCGGTAGAAATCGTTCGTCCGACCTACGTTGAAATCGGCGAATCCATCAATGTACAGGAATTTTCCAAGCTCATTAAGCGTGAGGTTAATGAAGTAATCAAGGCTCTGTTTATGCTGGGCGTAATGGTTACCATCAACCAGGATATCGATTTCGATACCGCACAGCTTATCGGCGACAACTTCGGCGTAGAAGTTGGCCAAAAGGCTCCGGAAGAGGATCCGACCGAGATTCCCGAGGTTGACGATCCGCCTGAAAAACGCGTTCCGCGTCCGCCGGTTATTACCGTTATGGGCCACGTTGACCATGGTAAAACCTCCTTGCTGGACGCTATCCGCAAAACCAACGTTACTTCCCGCGAGGCCGGCGGTATTACCCAGCACATCGGTGCTTATAAGGTAAACTACCAGGGCAAGCAGATTGTATTCCTGGATACTCCGGGCCATGAGGCTTTCACCGCTATGCGTGCCCGCGGCGCACAGGTAACCGACGTTGCAATTCTGGTTGTAGCAGCAGATGACGGTGTAATGCCGCAGACCATCGAGGCTATCAACCATGCTAAGGCTGCAAAGGTACCTATCATTGTAGCTATCAATAAAATCGACCGTCCGGGCGCAAATCCGGATCACGTTAAACAACAGCTGGCAGAGCATGAGCTCATTCCTGAGGATTGGGGCGGTGACACCATTATGGTACCGGTTTCCGCACATCAGAAGACCGGCATCAGCGACCTGCTGGAAATGATTCTGCTGGTTGCAGAAATGCAGGAGCTGAAGGCTAACCCGAATCTGCCTGCTCACGGCACCATCATCGAGGCTCAGCTGGATAAAGGCCGCGGCCCGGTTGCTACCGTACTGGTACAACGCGGTACTCTGCATATCGGTGATACCATTATTGCCGGCACCTCCTATGGTAAGGTTCGTGCAATGATCAATGACCGTGGCGAAAAGGTTAAGAAGGCTCTGCCTTCTACCCCTGTAGAGGTACTGGGCCTGAACGATGTACCGGCTGCCGGCGATATTCTGGACAGCACCGATGAAAAGACTGCCCGCGGCGTTGCCGAAAAACGTATCGCCAAGAAGAAGGAAGAGGAAATCAAGCTGAACTCCAAGGTTTCTCTGGATGACCTGTTCCAACGCATTAAAGAAGGCGAAATCAAAGAGCTGAACATCGTTGTTAAGGCTGACGTTCAGGGTACCATCGAAGCATTGAAGGCATCCCTGGAGAAAATCAAAAACGATGAGGTTAAGGTTGCCGTTGTCCATGCGGGCGTAGGCGCTATCACCGAGTCCGACGTAATGCTGGCATCCGCTGCCAACGCACTGATTATCGGCTTTAACGTTCGTCCTGACGCTAACGCGCGCAAGGCTGCCGAAACCGAGAAGGTTGACGTACGCACCTACCGTGTTATTTACGACGCAATCAACGATGTTGAGGCTGCTATCAAAGGTATGCTTGCTCCGAAATTCAAGGAAGTTATCCAAGGCCGCGTAGAAATCCGTCAGATGATTACTATTTCCAAGCTGAAGATTGCAGGCTGCTATGTAGTTGAAGGCAAGGTTACCAACAGCTCCAAGGTTCGTGTTGTCCGTGACGGCATCGTAGTTCATGAGGGCGTTATCGAATCTCTGCGCCGCTTCAAGGACGATGTGAAGGAAGTTGCCCAAGGCTTTGAATGCGGTATTACTTTAGAGAAATTCAGCGACCTTAAAGAGGGCGATATCTTTGAAGTATACGACATGGAAGAAATCGCAGTAGAATAGTCTGCCGCATAAGGCACATTGCGCAGGAATGCCGGCCGCATACGCCGCATTCCCCGCAGCTGCTGCCTGTACGTCAGTCTGTATCTATATATAGAGGAAAAGAAAATGGCAAGACTTAGAGTAGAAAAAGTACAGGAGGCCATCAAGCACGAAATCAGCAAAATGCTGCTGCATGATGTCAAGGATCCGCGCATTCAGTTTGTTACCGTAACCGGCGTGGAGCTGACAGATGACATGAGCTATGCAAAGATTTTCATCAGCATGTATGGTCCCAAGGATAAACAGGATGAAACCTGGAAGGCTCTGAACAAGGCATTAGGCTTCATGCGTACGGAAATTGCCAAACGCATCCGCCTGCGCTTTGCACCTACCCTGATTCTGCAGAAGGATACCTCCGCAGAATACAGTGCGCATATTCAGAGCATCTTAGATAAGATTAAGCAGGAAGAAAAGCCTGCAGCCGAGGAAGCAGAGCATGAGTAAGGAGCTTAGCCTGCAGGAAACAGGCGCTATGCTGCTGGCGGCAGAAAAAATTGTGCTGTGTACCCATGTAAGCCCGGATGGCGACACCCTGGGCTCCACTTTGGGACTGGCGCGCTTTTTGCTGGCACAGGGCAAGCAGGTTACTGTTTTCTGTGATGACGTTATCAACAAAAGCTTTAGCTTTTTTCCCGGTATTGAATTGTGTGAACGCCCGGTAGAGGGCAGCAAGCTGCAGACGGATTTGCTGGTAGTTATTGATGCCAGCTCCTTTGACCGCATTGGTCTGGTGTCCGAGGTTGTGGAAGCAAAAACGCTGCTGAACATCGACCACCATATTTCCAACGAACGCTTTGCCGAATATCTTTATCTGGATGCCAAGGCGGCAGCCGTGGGAGAGGTAATGTGTGATCTGTTCATGGCTATGCAATGGCCCTTTGATAAGGAAATTGCTACCTGTTTTTACACAGCAATCAGCACAGACTGCGGTTCGTTCCGCTATGCCAACACTACGCCGAAAACTATGCGTAATGCTGCCAAGCTGCTGGAATACGGCGTGCAGCCTAACGAAATCAGCGATGCACTGGACGTGCGCTCCCGTGATACGGTAGAGATGCTGGCCAAGGTACTGCCTTCGCTGACCTTCGCCTATGACGGCAAAATTGCTTATCTCACAATCACCAACGATTTATATGACAAGGAAGTCCAGACCGACAGCTTTGTATCCTACCCGCGCTATATTGAGGGCGTTGACGTAGCTATTATGTTCAAGGCCGTTGAGCCGGCGGTAACGCGCGTGAGCATGCGCTCCAAGAGTGTTGACGTATCCGCTGTGGCTGTAGCCTTCGGCGGCGGCGGTCATCTGCGGGCAGCAGGCTGTACGATTTATGCACCGGTGGAGGAGGCTCGCACTCAGCTGCTGGATGCATTGGGCAAATTGGTTTAATATGGACGCAATTTTTAATGTATTAAAACCACCACAGATGACATCGCATGATGTTATCGGTTTTTTGCGGCGCGTGCTTAACACAAAGAAAATCGGACATGGGGGAACTCTTGACCCTGACGCGGCAGGAGTTCTTCCTGTTTTTGCGGGCAGTGCAACCCGTCTGTTGGAATTTGCTGTAGAAGGCCGCAAGGAATATATTGCCGAATTTACGCTGGGTGCGCAGACCGTTACCGGCGATGACAGCGGTGAGGTTGTCAAAACGATGCCTGTGCCTGCCTTCGGCAAACAGGAGCTGGAAGCAGTGCTGGCGCAATTTACCGGCAAGCAGCTGCAGCTGCCTCCGATGTATTCGGCAATCAAAATCAATGGCAAAAAGCTGTATCAGCTGGCTCGTCAGGGCGTAGAGGTGGAACGCACCGCACGTCCCATCGAGGTCTATAAGCTGGAGCTTCTGCATTATACGGCAACGAGTTTTACCGTGCGCGTGGCCTGCTCCAAGGGCACCTATATCCGTGTCCTTGGCGAGGACCTGGCGACGGCGCTGGGGACCTGCGGCACGATGAGCTTTTTGCTGCGCACCCAGGTGGGAGCCTACACGATTGACAAGGCTTGCACGCTGCAGGAAATCGCGGAGAATCCCGAAGCCTGTGCCGCAGAGCCGCTTACTGCCGTTGCCGAGCTGCCCAAGCTTAAGGTAAACGCCCGTCAGGCGGCACGCATCACCAACGGTGTGCGTACTACGGTGGCGCAGACTGCCGACGGCAGATACGTACTGCTGGGGCCGGGGGATGAATTCTTAGGCATCGTCCGCTGTGAGCAGGAGCGCCTGCAGGCAGAAAAAATCTTAGAGCATTACCCGATGCCAGAGGAATAAGCATGGAGATTATTACTTCTTTAGAACAACTGCATAAATTTTCCGCTTCCTGTGTGGTAGCATTGGGTACCTTTGACGGTTTGCATCGCGGTCATCTTGATGTAATTGAAACCGCAAGGGACAAGGCGCGTGAAGGCAATTCGCAGCTGGCGGTATTTACCTTCAGCAACCATCCCTTTGAATGGATTCGTCCGGGCATGGTGCCGCCGGCGCTGATAACCGGCGCGCAAAAGCAGGAGCTTTTGCAGCAGCTTGGCGTGGATGTGCTGGTGGATATTCCCTTTAATCAGCAGGTGGCGGACCTTTCGCCGCAGGAGTTTTTGCAGCGACTGCAGCAGCTTGATTACAGCTGTCTGGTAGTCGGTGCCAACTTCACCTATGGTTGCCGCGGACAGGGCACTGTCTATACGCTGGCTGCTTCCGCCAAGGCCATGGGCTTTGAGCTGATTGTGCGCGAGCTGGTAAGCGAGGGCGCAACTGTGATCAGCAGCACCGCTATCCGTCAGCTGATTGCCGCAGGCAAGGTAGCAGAGGCTGCAGCCATGCTGGGGCGCAGCTACAGCATCAGCGGCACTGTGGCGCACGGTAACGAGCGCGGCAGACTGCTTGGATATCCTACAGCTAACATTGAGCTGGAGGATGCTCATGTTGCGGTTCCTCTGGGTGGAGTGTATGCTGTGCGGGTGATTGTCAACGGCAAAAGCTATCACGGCATGGCCAATATTGGTTATAATCCCACCTTTGGCGATGTTGCCAAACCGCGTCTGGAAACGAATATCTTTGATTTTACCGGGGACCTTTACGGTCAGCAGCTCACAGTGCAGTTTGTGCAGCGTATCCGCGGCGAAGTAAAATTTGCCGGCATTGAGCAGCTCAAGCAGCAGCTGGCGCAGGATAAAAACGACTGCGAAGCGGCTTTGCGGTAAATTGAAGCTGTTTTTATAAAAATCTTTACAAAATACTTGCTATACAGTGGCAAGATATGGTATACTATCATAGTATTTGAACCAAGGCCTGGCAGTTCGATTCTCCAACGGCTGCTACGCTTATGGCAATTTGAAATTTTAGGAGGAAACAAACAATGTTAACTAGCGAAGCTAAACAAGCAGTAATTCTGGCAAATGCACGTCATGAAGGTGACACCGGTTCTTCTGAGGTACAAATCGCAGTTCTGACCGAACGCATCAAATATTTGACCGAGCATCTGAAAGAGCACAAAAAAGATCATCATTCCCGTCGTGGCCTGCTGAAACTGGTAGGTAAACGTCGTGGCCTGCTGAACTACCTGGCTGGTAAAGACATCGAGCGCTATCGTGCAATCATTGCTAAACTGGGTATCCGTAAATAATCCGGTTTATGCTGAAAAGTCCGTCCGTAAGGACGGGCTTTTTTTGTGCCTGCGTTTTGGTTAAAGAGAAGCAGCTCGTGCAATAGTATTAAAAATAATTAACAGTAACGCGAAAATCGCTCATAGTGTTAAAATAAATTAATACTATCAGCGAAATGTGCGATAGTGTTAAAAATAATTAACACTGTTGCAGGTGATGGTGGTTTGTGTTAGAATATAATAAAGGAAAATGTGCTTACAAAGCGGAAAGGAGCAGGATTATGGTTATCAGAACACAGTATCTGGAGCGTTTACGCCCATTTTATGATTCGGAGCTGGTAAAGGTTATTACCGGCATCAGACGTTGCGGTAAATCTACTATTTTGCGTCAGGTTATTGCCGAAATAAAGGAAAACGGTATCGAGGATTCGCATATCGTTTACATAAATTTTGAAGATTATAAGTATCATAAGCTGACAGATGCAGATGCTTTTTATGAATATGTTGAGCAAAAAATTATTGATGAAGGTAAATATTATCTGTTTTTCGATGAAATTCAAAATGTAAATAATTTTGAGCTTGTGGTAAATTCTTTTCGCGCAACTCATAATGTAAGTATCTTTATTACCGGTTCCAATTCCAAACTGCTTTCGGGAGAATTAGCTACGCATTTAAGTGGTAGGACTGTATCTTTGCGCGTATTACCGTTCAATTTTATGGAGTTCTGTCAATACAAAGCTATCTCTGCACCTGATTATGAAGCTCTGCTGGCGGAATACATGACTTATGGTGGCTTGCCTTTGGTATGCGGTGCTGACAATAAGGAAACAAAAGAGGTTATTTTAAATAATATATATGATGCGGTTGTGCTGAAGGATATCGTTATGCGCAACAAAATAAACTCGCCGCTGGTGCTGGAAAAGGTTCTTGATTATATTGTGGGTAACTCTTCACTGACTGTTTCCGGTAATGCTATTGCCGGTACGCTTTCAAGTAATGGGCATAAGGTTTCTGCACCTGTTGTGTACGATTATCTGCGCTGCATTGTTGATGCCTGTGTTTGCGATAAGGTTTCGCGTTATGATATTCGTGGCAAGAAGGCGCTTGCATTTGAAGAGAAGTATTATGTTTGCGACCTTGGCTTTCTGCATTTGAAGAAAAACAAAATTAAGGATGAGTATAACTATATTATTGAAACAATTTGCTATAATGAGCTGATTTCGCGTGGCTACAAGGTCTATGTAGGAAAAACATGGAAGGGTGAGATTGACTTTATCGCAGAATTGAATGGAAAGATTGTCTATATTCAGGCAGCGTATCTTTTAAATGATGAAAAAACAGTAGAGCGAGAGTTTGGGGCATATGAAAAAATTGCTGATAATTATCCCAAATATGTTATAACTTTGGATAAGCATACCATTTCAAGAAATGGCATTATCCATTATAATCTCATTGATTTCCTGCTCAGAAAAGTAGATCTTTAATTTTTAGTATGCAATATAATATTTTGAATCAATCACGTAAGCAGTTTACTGTGCTTGCGTGATTTTTATATGGATTTCGATGAATATTTTTTTCATGCGCAACGGTTAATTTTGCCGGAATGTGAAGAAAATAACTTACGCTTTTTTCCTTAAATCAGGCAATCCTATTACGAGAAAAGTGCACTAGGTGAAAAAGTTCGTAATAGAAAGTAGCGTTGAAGCAGCAAAAAGGCAATTCTATTACGAGAAAAGTGCATTAGGTGAAAAATCTCGTAATAGAATTCATCGTTATAATAAAAATAAGGATTCACTTCCGATTTACTTGCGAAGTGAATCCTTATTTTTTGTTTGTTAAGCCTAAAAGCCGATTTTCGATAGTATTAGTCTACCGCAGGTAAATCTTCTTGCAAAAAAGCGATAAAGATGTTATATTTATGATATATACCTGCGGTGGAGGTGCTATAAATGAGTTTTAGTAATGATATAAAGATGATTCGGCACAAATGTTTGATGAGTCAAATAGAGTTTGCTGAAGCATTAGGTGTGTCGTTTGCTACTGTCAATAGATGGGAATCCGGAAGAAGCAAACCGAATTTCAAAACTATGAAGCTAATCAATAGTTTTTGCGAAACTCATGGAATCGACTTCGATGTAAGCAAGCAGTTAACGGAGGAAGAAGAAAAATGATATATAACGTGATAGATCTGTTTGCAGGAGCCGGTGGATTGAGCCTTGGCTTTAAGCAAACAGGGCAAGTGAAAATAATTGCTGCCGCAGAAAACAATTTGAACGCCAGAAAAACTTACAAGAGGAATTTCAAGCTGGCACGCCTGTATTCTGATGTGAGAACAATAGACTATGCGGAATTACAAGATACTGTTGGTCCTGTTGATATTGTGATTGGTGGCCCACCGTGTCAGGGATTCTCTAATGCAAATCGCCAACACACTACAGTTATCAGTATGAACAACAGACTTGTAAAAGAGTATGTTCGTGCAATATGCGAACTGAATCCGAAAGCCTTTGTCATGGAAAATGTTGCTATGTTGCGTTCCCAGGTTCATAGATTTTTCCTTGAAAAACAAGACCTTGATAATGAAAGAATCATGGCACTTCCTTTGTCAGAGGACAAGATTGAGATTTTGCCAGAATGTGTGAATTTTGATAATTCTATTGCGTTCCTCGAAACCGCACGGGCAGAAATGGGATATGCTTGGGCGGAAAGCTTTTATAAGATCATCAATATTCTTTATCGTTATCGAATTAACCCTGCCAAGTTTGATGCTACTCTTGAAAAATATCAGAAGAAGCTGATTGCACAGCTTGGTGAGGTTTTGAAGATAACTGCTGAAGCGGAAAAACTCAATGTTTTGCAGGAAAACGATGCGAAAATGGCAAAGGCAATATTGCAGTATATTGAGCAAAAAGATAATTTTGATGATACTGTATTGGCGATTAGCAATTCCATCATGATGCAGCGAGCAATCATGAAAATCAAAGAGTTAACCGACAATGACATTCATATTTTTGAATACAAAGAAGATAACGGTAGCTTAGTAGCAGTAGTTAAGTCTTACCCCGTATTAGATTACATTAGAGCGATTTTAGAGAATGCTCCATATAACTACACCTTAAGCGAAAACACGCTTAATGCAATCCATTATGGCGCACCTCAAAGACGAGAACGCTTTATTATTGTCGGTCTCAAAAAAGAAATGAATGCCAAATATATTGCCCCTGAAATAAAATTTACAGAAGGCAATTATAGAACTGTTCATGATGCGATTGCAGATATTCAGGATGTAATACCTGTTACAGAAGTTACTGGCGACTACATTGAACTTGAAGCGCATCCTAATGCGACAGGGCTGGAGAAAGAACTAAGAGGTCGAGCGCTGTACAATCACATTACTACAGCTACCAGAGAAACAGCGATGGCGAGATTCAAGGCACTCAAAGCGGGCGAAAATTTTCATGATCTCGATCCTGAGCTTAAAACGACCTATAGCAACGCAGATCGTACACAAAACACGATTTATATGCGTCTAAAGTATAACGAACCGTCTGGCACTGTTGTTAATGTTCGAAAATCCATGTGGATTCATCCTGAATTGGATCGTGCTATTTCCATCCGTGAAGCAGCCAGATTGCAGACATTCCCGGATAGCTTCATTTTTGAAGGAACAAAAGATTCTCAATACCAGCAGGTCGGTAACGCAGTACCTCCATATCTGGCGAAAGCTATAGCAGATAGTGTTATTAGCATCTTGAATAATGCTGCAGAATAAAAAACGGGTCACTCCTACGGGTTTCGGAGTGGCCCATTTATATTATAGGGTTACTGTTTCAGGAGCCTTGCAAATTTCATTTGCTTTAGCAAGAATCTTGTCGTGAATACGCTGTTCAGGCAGACAGTCAAGGATATAAATGCCACCAAGCAAGTTAAGGTATTTAGCCAGCTCGCCAACGATGTTTGTGTCAATAGGCAAGCCCTGCGCCTTGGCTTCTATTATTGCACCAAGGAAAGGACGGATAATAGACGGATTGTTGGAAGTGTTTCGTTCCAGAATGTGCATGATGTAGTCGGAGCTTTCACACACAAATTTCGCAAGTTCCCAAGGGTCAGAACGCTTCTCATCATATGTAAGACGACCGATCCACCACAATCTGGATAAGGCATTTCTCGTCAAAGAACGTCTGGCACCAAAGCCGAAGAAAAAATGTTGCTGTACATTACCAACTGTACATTTCTTGTTAATATCCCATCTGTATTTTACATAGTCCCAGAAAGGCCCAAGGCACAGTCCTGCCCACAAACGCTCGTCTGAAGCCTAAGAATCGGACAGAAAACGAAGGTTTCCGTAAATGCGCTTAACATTTTCGGCTTCTGTAAGGAAAGGCTTGTCCGCAGTCATATCTAGGCTGAAATCGGGAATTTCAGCAAACTTTGTGTCAGAGAACAGTGCGTTTCCCAGCTCTTCCTGCAGCCATTCAGAGGAATCCTGCTTAAAATTATCAATCCAGCTTTTGAGATTGGATTTGATAATGTCGATGTTATCGTAGCTCACAAACTGTAGCTTCATTATTCGTCACCTCCTGTTGCGCCAAAGCTACTTGTCAAAAATGTAAATGCATCCGAAACTGGATTGTTTATCAGCTTTTGAGCAAGAACTAAGCAGTTCTGGTTGTTAAATTCTTCGCTTTCAATATCACAGTCAAACTGCGTTGACAGCGCCTTTGATAGAACTTTGTACCATAATGTGTCAGAGTTCTCGCTTCGTTCCTGAATAGGCAAAGCTCTCAGTTCTTGCAAAACATAAACTAGAGCAGGTACAACAGTAAGAGAGTTGAGAATAGGCTGTGCCAGAGGGGTAGCACTCATGGCTTTATAGCTATAAAAATCGCTAATAGGAAGTTTGATGATGATTTTACGCTGAGACATATCAACTAGCATTTGCTTACAGTTTTCGTCGGGGTTCTTGCTGATGTTGAAAATGGATGGGGTATTTGCGAGATCATCAATATCTTTAGAAATATCCACCGTTACCATTTTGCCTACAGCCATTACGCAACCAGCTTCAATATCAAAGGCAATCCCTTGATAATCTTCATGGAAGTTAGGGCTGGTAAAGCCTTTTAAATCATCGACTGCTACCACAAACGGACAAATTTGCAATTTGCCATTTACAGCCTTATTCAGAAGGGTATATACTTTGCTGACATTATCTGTTTGGACAACTGTACGAAAACCGGTCTGTGCACACTCTAAATGGTAAACATACTTTGCAACGCCCTGCTTGATGCAGTCCTGAAGGCTTTGACAAGTGAGGGTGGCAAGGAAGTCGATACGCAGATCATAGCCATCACGCACAATATCAATGGCTACATCAAAAGCTCCGTTTCCATAATCGTTTGAATAAGAGGACAGGACTGGATACGGATATAATTTATACTTGATTTCCATACGCCTTCACCTCCAAAGAACAATAATCGTGATAATCAAGCTGAATATTGAGCCTGATAGCTTTTTTCTCGGTAAATGTCAGATTTGTGATTCTGTTTTTATCAAACTTCAAATCAGGGCACTCAGAACAAGAAGCCGCAACAATAGATGCTTCGTAGTTTTGAGATTCAGCCGACATAAATACTTCTAAAATGCCATTCGTAGCAGAGAAAACGGGAGTAAAGACAATCGTATATTCACCAGTAGACTTGTTACGAACCACATTACGAACGCTGGCTGCAGAAATAGCAGACAGTTTCTTACGGTGTTCTACTGGAATATTGCCACCGCCATCGCCGGGGTTGTTACCACCACCGTTGCCGCCGTGTCCGCCCTGGCCTTGGCTACCGCTACCACCTTCACCAGGAAGATCAGTAACGATAATATCACCTTCCTCATCGTCTACGAGAGTTTGTTCGGGTTCTTCGGTCTGGGTTCCAGAAGGCTTTGGTGCAACTTCCGTCACACGGATTTTAAAATCTTTAATACTATCCTGCAATGCCTCAGTACGTTCCTGATTAGGGGACTTATCAAAGTCACTGGCAGAAAGGTATTCACCGACGGTCGGATCAAGAGCTTCTTCGCTTTCATCGTTTTTCATTTCATCCAAGGATGCTTTGATGAAACGTGTCAGCGTAGTAAGCAAGCGCTTGGCTTTACTCTTGTTTTCAGCACGCTCCACTTCCCATTCGAGATGCTGTGGGTTTTCAAGGCTACGGAGATACGAGTTGATAGCATCCCCCTCAATAAACAGTGTGCCAGCAAATGGAATCAATCCGTTTATGTTTCCCTTGTCTTTGATTTTCATGCCTGTCTGACGAATCATCGCAACTCGTCTACTAAAAGACGGCATAATCATCAGTTGCAAAGTGAGCTTGCCGATAGTTTCAGGCTCATCGGTAAGTTCCTTGGTGAAGGTTCTTGCTAATTTTTCATCCGTAAGCGCCTGATAATATTCGTCGGCGTGTTCCTTGAAGTATTCTTTGTGAGAAATCATAAGGTCAGAGAGAGAGTCCTTGCTGATGATAGTTCCATCAACATCTACCACCAGCGTTCCGTTATAAATGGCATAAAGGAAGCCGTCCAAAATGGAAGCAACCATCTGGTGCTGCCATCCTTTATCGCCATTGAAAGCGGCGATAAAAATATCTGTTCCAGAGTTTTCGGCACTGCGAGAGTAAGCAGAATCTAACGAATACTGCTTGTACATAGGGCTATTCTTATCATTACCATAGAATCCTGTTCCCTGGGTGGTTTCATTATTCTTGTTCTTGAAGGAAGTCAATCTGGAAACACCTTGAGATGCACAAACCCCATCTTTGTCACTGGTGTTGTAGAAAACGGTTCTAAGAGAAGAACAGGCATATGGAGCAAACTTGCCAATGCCAAAAGATCCGCCATAACTGCCGGATTTATCGGATGCACCTGAAGACTTTGTTAAGTTACACCAAGGAGAGTTGTACTCTTCATGGGAGCCAACAAGACCGGAAGTGTTAAAGTCGCTGATTCTTAAGCAAGTGATAGTAGGTTTATGTATTACATCCAGTGCCTGCTTAAAGAAGGTTTTAGCTTTAGTAGATTGTTGCTGCGACCAATAATCCAAAGCTCGCTTAAGGGCATCTTCTAAATTGCTGTAGTCGGGAATTTTATGATGGTCGATTTCAAAGGTTTTGAATTCGATGCGGGTAGGTTCGCCATTTTTAAGCGCAGCGTCCAGAGAGTTTTGGCAGATTTCTCGTGCCAAGGATTTGATGGGAGTACCCTTGAAAGTTTCAATGCCAGAATCGGCAATACCAAAAATCTGGCCATAGTTATTTGATGGGAAGTTCCACTTTTGTATAAGATTGAACATATTTCTCACCTCTTGCGTTTGCTCAACGAGAATCTGTTTGCTTTTTCAGGTTCTACTTTTGTGAATTTCTTTTTCGATTCTCGCAGTTCTTGTTCGATTGCTTGGAAAATCTCCTCTACTTCATCTAGTGTGTATTCATAGACGGAAGTATTTGAACAATTGCCAAGGAGCTGCAAGGTATCAATGATTTTGTTTGTTCTAGCTTCAGCAAGCCGGACGAACTTATCGTGCTTGCTTTCTTTGGCCTGTTTCTTCATAGGGAATCCTCCTTCCTGTTTGATTATATAGTAGCACTTAAATGTCGAATAGTCAATAATATTTCGAAAATATTAGATAATATATTAAAAATGTTACGCATCGAAATTATCATTGAAGTTGCGATTGCAATACAATATTCTCAAAATGTTATTTCTGAAAATAAGTTTAAGAGCGTAATTGTAGATAACATTTTTGAAATATTAGCCGTCAATATAGAAGGAAACCATCAGTTTTGTTCCTGTTGGAATATTATAGCCGCTATACAAAGAATCAGCAGAGCAGAGTGTGGAGCGTAAATTTGTTGAAAATCTGGATAAAGTAGATGAAGTCGCAGTATATGCAAAGCTTCCGCGAGGATTTTACATTCCGACACCTGTAGGCAAATATTCGCCTGACTGGGCTATTGCTTTTAAAGAGGGAAAGATTAAGTACGTATATTTCATTGCCGAAACCAAAGGAACAAATGAAAGTACGGAATTGAAATCTATGGAGCAGGCAAAAATTAAATGTGCCGAAAAGCTTTTTGAAAAACTTTCCAACGGCGAAGTGCATTACGGTCAGGTAAAGGACTACAAGAGCCTGATGGATATCGTACTGGATAAATAAAATCACAACCGAATATGGAATAATTCACGCTGATAGTTTGCTTGTGCCTATGCGTACACTCTTTTTGTAAAATCTTTACACTTGCTGCTATAAGAAGATGCTAATAATTTTCCTCGTTGACAAATAGCAGTAACAGTAATATAATTTTTTTAATAGCAAACCATTAAGATAGAGGCGCGGAAAGCATGAGTAGGTTGTGGAGCGGGAGCTGAGAAGCATCACAAAAGGGCTAACGCCGAAGTGCAATGGCAGCCGTGTCGTTGTGCTGGGCCGTCAGTGAAAGCTGCCGGACTGTCGCTGCATCTGCAGCGGAGGGCTATCTCGGCTATGGGTGTGAATATTATTTAGCATGCTAACCGTTGAGATAGAATCCAAAGGAAATATCTCAACGGTTATTTTTATGATTAAGGAGTGGACAACATGATTCGTGTTTTGGTAAATGGTGCGCTGGGCCGCATGGGCAGCGAGGTATGTAAAAAAGTATATAGCGAAGCTGATTTGGAGCTTGTTGGTGCTGTTGATATTAAGGAAGGTACTGTGCAACTGGGTGATGGTGTTAAGGTAACTACCGACTTGGTTGCTGCTATTGAAGCTGCCAAACCGGACGTTGTTGTTGACTTCACCCGTCCTGATGTTGTTATGGGCAACCTGCGCAAAATGCTGCCGCTCGGCGTGCATGCTGTAGTTGGCACAACAGGCTTCAACGATGCAGATTTAAAAGAGGTTGATGAGCTGGCACGCAAGCACAACACCAGCCTGCTGATTGCTCCGAACTTTGCGCTTGGCGCAGTTGTGATGATGAAGCTGGCGTGTGAGGCTGCCAAATACTTCCCGCATGTGGAAATTATCGAGAAGCATCACGATAATAAGTTGGACGCTCCGAGCGGTACTGCTATTATCACCGCACAAAAAATTGCTGAGGTGCGCAAGGCTATGCAGCAGGGCAATCCTGATGAAAAGGAAACCATGGCAGGTGCGCGCGGTGCGGATTACGAGGGCATGAAGATTCACAGTGTCCGCTTGCCGGGTTACGTTGCTTCCCAGGAGGTTATCTTCGGCGGTCAGGGCGAAACTTTGAAAATCAGCACCGACCCGATTAACCGCGAATGCTACATGCCGGGCGTTGCGCTTGGCTGCCGCAAAATTGTTGACCAAGTAGGCCTGGTATACGGCTTAGATAAATTACTCTAAATAGTGAGGGGGAGAATTTTATGAAAAAGTATAACGTTGCTATTTTGGGCGCTACCGGTGCTGTTGGTACTGAATTTCTGAAGCTTATCGAAGAAAGAAACTTCCCTTTTGCAGAACTGCGTCTGCTGGCTTCTAAGCGCAGCGCAGGCAAGCAGATTGAATTTATGGGCAAAACATATACTGTGCAGGAGGCTACCAAGGACTCCTTCGAGGGCATTGATATTGCTCTGTTCGCAGGTGGCAGCGTTTCCAAGGAGTTCGCTCCCTACGCTGTGAAAGCCGGTGCCGTTGTTATTGATAACTCCAGCACCTTCCGTATGGACCCCGAAGTGCCGCTGGTTGTGCCGGAGGTTAACCCCGAGGACATCCTGAAGCACAAGGGCATTATTGCCAACCCTAACTGCTCTACCATTATTATGGTTATGGCACTGAAACCGCTGTATGACCTGGCACGTATTAAACGTATCGTCGTTTCTACCTATCAGGCTGTTTCCGGCGCAGGTAAAGAGGGCATTGACGAGCTCACCGACCAGACCAAGGCTTACAGCGAGGGCCGTGAGATGGAGGCACACATTCTTCCGTCCGCAAGCCTGCCGAAGCATTATCCGATTGCGTTTAACCTGATTCCGCAGATTGATGTTTTCCTTGACAATCTCTACACCAAAGAAGAGATGAAGATGATCAACGAAACCAGAAAGATTATGCATGATGACGAAATGCGCATCACCGCTACTACCGTGCGTGTGCCTGTATACCGCAGCCACAGCGAATCGGTAAACATTGAATTTGAGCATGATCTGGAGCTGAAGGATATGGCAGCTGCTATTGATGCCTTCCCCGGCGTTCAGATGATGGATGATCCTACCAACCAGGTTTATCCGATGCCTTTATATACTTCGGAAAAATATGACTGCTTCGTTGGCCGTCTGCGCCGCGATGAGTCTAATCCGAATACCTTCAACCTGTGGGTAGTAGGCGACCAGATCCGCAAGGGCGCTGCGCTGAACACTCTGCAGATTGCTGAGGTTATGATTAAAAACGGCTGGTTAGAAAAATAATAATGCACCTCTGCGGTATAAAGACTAAACGGCGTACAGCTTGTACGCCGCAGCCTTTCCGGCATCCGGTACATTTTGCATTTTAATTTAAACAGATGAGGAGCAATTTACATGAAAATCATTGTACAGAAATTCGGCGGCACCTCCGTCGCGAGTGAGGAAGCCCGCGTTGCAGTAAAAAATAAGGTACAGCAGGCTATCCGCAACGGTTACTCCCCGGTAGTAGTAGTTTCGGCTATGGGACGCAAGGGCGCTCCCTACGCAACCGATACGCTTATCGGCGCACTGAAGGACGTTAACCTTTCCGTTAATGTGCGTGAGATGGATATGATGATGTGCTGCGGCGAAATCATTTCCTCCTGCGTAATGGCAGCAACTCTGCAAAAATTCGGCATCAACGCTATGGCGCTCACCGGTGGCCAGGCAGGCATTATCACCGATTCCCAGTTTGGTGCAGCACGTATCAAAAATATCAATACCTCCAGTCTTATCCGTCTGTTGGAGGCAGGCATCATTCCGGTTGTCTGTGGCTTCCAGGGTATGACGGAGAACAACTATAAATTTACGACCTTGGGCCGCGGTGGCAGCGACACCTCTGCTGCTGCACTGGGCGCTGCACTCAAGGCTGATTTTGTGGAAATCTACACCGACGTTGAGGGCATCATGACTGCTGACCCGCGCATTGTCGAGAAGGCCAATATTCTGCAGCAGATTTCCTATGCCGAGGTTTGCCAGATGGCGCAGAACGGCGCGAAGGTTATTCATCCGCGTGCCGTGGAAATTGCTATGGGCAGCAATATTCCCATGTATGTTAAATCTACCTTCAGCGATGCTCCCGGCACTCTGATTACCAGCGAACGCATCGGTCAGGGTAACGGCGGTGAAATTGCGATTAACGAATCCTGCGCCAGCGGCGTAGCTCATCTTAATGATTTGGCACAGTTCCGCATTGACCTGAACCCGCAGGATATTACTGCAGGCCGCAATCTGTTCGAGGATTTGGCAGATGCAGGCATCAGCGTAGGCTGCCTGAACCTGTCGGAGAAGGAAGCAATGTTTGCCGTATTCTCTCCCGATGTAGAGCACACCTGCAAGGTGCTTAACGAAACCGGCTTTAAATATACGCTGAACGAGGGCTGCGGCAAGGTTTCTGTTGTCGGCAGTGCTATGCGTGGCGTGCCCGGCATTATGGCTACCTTTGTAAGTGCGCTTGCCAGCCACAATATCGCTATTCTGCAGACTGTGGACAGTGATACTACTATTTCCGCAATTGTTAAGGAGGAGCATTTGGTGGAGGCGGTTAAAGCTCTCCACGAGGCCTTCAAGTTGTAGGCCGTGTATAAAGCACCGTCTGCGTTGTTGTGTTTTCTCGACGTACATGAAGTGTATCGAAAAAAATATAAAATCATTTAGATAACAATCAATATATCATAGAGAATTTTAGTTTCTATTAGTTTTAAGAGGTGGAATTACAATGAAAAAACCGTATTTTGGCAGATTATTAACGGCAATGGTTACGCCGTTCAACGCTGATGGCAGCATCAACTATGAAGCTGGTGCAGATTTTGCTGACTGGCTGCTGGCTAACGGCAGTGACGGCCTGGTAGTAGAAGGCTCTACCGGTGAAGCTGCAACCATGGACATGGATGAAAAAATTAAATTCATGCAGACCATCGTTGCACGTGTCAACGGCCGTGCCAAAATTGTTGCCGGTGCAGGCACTAACTGCACTGCCAGCACTATTGACCTGGTTAAAAAAATGGAAGCCTGCGGTGTAGATGGCGTGCTCGTAGTTGGCCCGTACTACAACAAACCGACTCAGGAAGGCTATTATCAGCATTTTGCAGCTGTAGCAAAGGCTACCAAGCTGCCGATTATCGTTTATAACGTTCCGGGACGTACCGGCGGCAACATTGCTCCGGAAACTGTTGCACGTCTGGCAGCAGATTTCAGCAACATTGTGGCTATTAAAGAGGCAGCAGGCAATGTAGCACAGACTGCAGAGCTGTATCGTGTACTGCCGGAGGATTTCTCCATTTACAGCGGTGATGACGGCCTGATTCTGCCGTTCATGTCTGTTGGTGCCTGCGGCTTGATTTCCGTTCTGGCCAATGTTAACGGCAACATACTGCAGCAATTGATGCAGGCTTACAGCGAAGGCCGCGTTAAAGACGCTGCTGATATCAACAAGGTTATGGTGCCGCTGGCTAAGGCTATGTTTATAGAGAGCAACCCGATTCCTATCAAGGCTGCTGTTACCAAGGTTACCGGTATTGATGCCGGCGCTCCGCGTCTGCCGCTGACTCCTATCAGCGCTGCCGCTGAAGCTAAGCTGGATGCAGCTTTGAAAGCAGCAGGCATGATAAAATGAGCAAGCTGGTAGTAATTATCCAGTGCGACACAGTGCAGCAGCGCTGCTGCGGCTACAACTGTACGCATGCCTTTTACAGCCGTGAGGGCAAGTTTGCCGGTTATCCCGAGGATACGCATTACATGAGCTTCACCTGCGGTGGCTGCTCCGGCGGTGCGCTGACGGTTAAGCTGGAAAACCTGGCGAAGCGCCTGCGCCGCTTTAAGGAGGAGGGGCAGGAGATTTGCGTGCATCTTTCTACCTGCATGGTATCGGATAATTCGCATAAGCCGCCTTGCCCGCATCTTGATTACATCCAAAAGATTTTAGCGAAGAAGAAGCTTACCAATATTGTTCATGGTACTTACGTTTCTAAAACGGCCACCAGACGCCGTGAGGAAGGTATCTACAAGGATTTTGCATAAGCTTTGTATAAGCAAATGAAAACACCCTGCGTATTGCCGTTGGCAGTGCGTAGGGTGTTTTGGGTTAGAGAGTATTATTTGAAAAGGTACAGCAGATAGCCATAGCCTTCGGCTTCCATCTGTTCGTAGGGGATAAAGCGCAGGGAAGCACTGTTGATGCAGTAACGTACACCGTTGGGTGATTCGCTGTCACCGGTGAAAACATGTCCCAAATGCGAATCGCCGCTGCGGCTGCGCACCTCGGTGCGTACCATACCATGGCTTGTATCTTTGCGTTCAATTATCAAAGGTGCTTCAATAGGCTTGGTAAAGGCGGGCCAGCCGCAGCTGCTCTGATATTTGTCGGTTGAAGAAAAGAGCGGTTCGCCGGTGACGATGTCAACATAAATGCCTTTGGCAAATTTATCCCAGAATTCGTTGTAGAATGGTCGTTCGGTACCGTTTTGCTGTGTTACCTGAAATTGTTCTGCGGTAAGCTTATCGCGTATAGTTTCGGCAGCAGGTTTTTTGTAGGCACCGGCATCGATTTTCAAGGTGCTGAGCAGCTTGATTTTAGCAGGCGATATATGGCAGTATCCGCCCGGATTTTTATCAAGATAGTTCTGATGATATTCTTCTGCCGGATAATAGTTTTTCAGTGGTCCGACTTCGACTGCGAATACCTTATGACGACCGCGTTCCAGTTCCTCGATTCGTTCTACGACAGCCTGCGCTTGTGTATTGGTATAGTAGATGCCTGTTTGGTACTGTGTCCCGGTATCATTACCCTGTTTGTTGAGGACTGTTGGGTCAATGACGTAAAAATACGCCAAGAGCAGATGGTCAAGACTCACCTTTGCCGGATCGTATTCAACACGCACGGTTTCGCGAAACCCGGTTTTCCCGCCCAAAATCGTCTGATACTTGGCATCGGCTTTGCCTGTGCCGTTAGCATAACCGCTTTGGGCATCAATGACGCCCGGTATGGATTGCATCAGCTTTTCAAGTCCCCAGAAGCAGCCTCCTGCAAGATAGATAACGTTTTCTTTTTCTTGGGAAAAATCCATAATTGTGACCTCCTTGACTTTGGGGATTGCTTGTTGTTTAGCAGACTGTTGCATACGTGTGTTGGCAAAGCAGCTGGTAATTAAAAGCAACATTCCTGCGAGAATAATGACAGATTTTTTTAGCATGACGGCACGCTCCTTCCTGCATCGTGGGGTGAGTGGCTGAGAACTGCTTATACTTTTAAGATAGCAGAAAATAACATTCTGTGTCAATGGATAATTATGATTACTTAATGAAAACTACTTGTCACTTTTGTAAATAAGAATAAGGCGGATATAAAATACAGGTGTGCTAGCATTGAGAAATTTATTATGTATGAGGAAATGAATCAGCAGTGTCTGTGGTATGCAAGAAGATAGTAGGCAAATATTGTTGGAAACTTAATTTTATAAAGATAACAGAGCAAAAAAATCTCTGCCAAGGTGCTTGCAAACACCGGAAGCAGAGATTTTTGATTTGGGGATATTGGAATAATATGCGATTTTATTTATTTTTCGTCGTCAAATTTTTCGGGGAAGAAAATGCGCAGTGTTTTTTCATCAACCGTTTTGCCGAAGCTGTTGCCAATGAAGAAGCACAGCAGGGAAAGGCCGATGCCGAGCACAATCTGGTGCAGGTCGAGCACCTTGATTTTGAAGACCATAGCCAGGCAGTAGATGATTACACCGCCACCCATGGCTGCAATAGCGCCGTATTTGTTGGCCTTGGGCCAGAAAAGACCGAAAATCAGCACCCAGAAGAAGGCTGTTTCAAGACCGCCGAAGGCAAACATGTTAATCTGCCAGATAACACTTGGCGGTTTGATGGCGATGGCATAAACCAAAAGGCCGAGAATAACAGTAGCGCCCAAGCTGTAGAGGCGAATCTGATTATTGCTGAGCTGTTCTTCGCGCTTGCCCTTGATGTTCATGTAAACGTCCTTGACGATAGAGGAGGACGAGGAAAGCAGCAGCGAAGATACGGTGGAAATAGTTGCTGCAATCGGTCCGATGATGATAACGCCGGCCCAGAAGGGGGTGAGGCTTTGCACGATGGCGATAGGCATGATGTTATCAACGCTGTTGCCGTAGGCTGTAATCGGTCCGGTAAGAATGCCTTTGCTGATGACACCAATCCAGGTTGCGACCAGCGTCATAGCGCCAATAACGACGGTGCCGATAATCATAGCATTGTGCAGCGCCTTGGTATCCTTGTAGCTGATGCCGCGGACAACGGACTGCGGCAGTGACAGCGTACAGATGCCGACGAGCAGCCATTGGCTGATGTACAGCGAAATCGGCATTTTGCCGCGGGAAAGCGGCTCCAGCATATCGGGATGCTGGGTACTGATGTAGCTCATGATTTTGTTGAAGCCGCCGCCTGCGTGCATCATACCGCCCATGAGGATGCACAGACCGACGATCATAGCGATGGCGCAGCAGGCATCGGTAACGGCAACGCCCTTAAAGCCGCCGATAGTGGTGTAAATGACAACTATCAGGCCGAACATCGTGAGGCCGGTGAGATAAGAAAAGCCGGTTACTGCTTCGAAGAGTTTGGCGGCGCCGACGAACTGTGCTACCATGGTGGCGCAGAAGAAGGCGACAATGACAACGGCCGCCATGTTCGCCAGAAAATCGGAATGATAGCGGGCACGCAGCACGTCAATGACGGTTACGGCGTCAATCTCGCGCGCAATGAGGGCAATTTTTTTGCCGAACACGCCCAAGACGAGGAAGATAACGACTACCTGCACGATGGCCATGTACAGCCAGCCGTAGCCGATAACCCAGGCTACGCCCGGACCGCCTACGAAGGTACTTACGCTGCTGTAGGTGGCGGCAGTGGTCATCGCCAGTACAAAGCCGCCGAGAGTGCGGCCGCCGATAAAGTAATCCTTGGCAAAATCCTTTTGCCTGTTTTCCTTGGAAGTACGCTGAATGTAGGCGCTGATGCTCAACAGAATCAGCAGGAAGGACAGTGCCGGTAAAATATTCAAAATACTACTCATGCTGTTTGTCCTCCGTGCTGTCGTCCAAATCAAAGTTGACAAAAACCTTCTTCGTCAGGAAAACGGTAACGGCTATGGCAAAGAGCCAGGTGCCGACACAGCCGCCCCAAACCCAAAGAGGTGTATGCCAGAAGGTAATATCGCTGTCTGCCAGACCAAAGCCTGCCAAACACCAGAAGATGATGACGGCGATGGTGGCAACAACAGTAGCCTTGGCTTCACGGTTAGCCTGGCGGAATTTATCACTGCGCTTCATATAAACTGCTCCTTTCGTACAGACAATGCTGTCTGACTCGTTAACAAATTTATTTTACCACAAAATATGCAGAAATACTTGTAAAATATGCTTAAAAGCATCATAAAATATCAGACGCCTAGTGCAATTTGACGACTGTCTGTGTTATAATGTATCTTGGTGATTAATTTGAAGAAAACAATGTATAATTTAGCCACAATGTGGCTGACGCTGAGCGTCATTTTTTTCCTTTGTGAATATGTAACCGGTATGCTGCAGGTTGTTACTCTTGGCGGTCTGGTGGCAGGCTCTTTTATCGAGGGTGCTTTTATGTGCCTAGGCCTGAAGCTGATGCATGTTATTGTGGACAAGCAGTTTTTGCTGACAAGGCTGCAGGAGATTGCGCAGCGCAGAAATGATTGCGTAAAGGCTATGCTGGTGATGGCTGCCTTCTCCCTGGAGGGTGCCGTAACCATTTGCCGTATGCTGCCGGGTTATGATCTTAACTTTGGCATTATGCACGGTATTTTTCTTTTGCTGCTTTATCCGGCAGCAGCTATTGTGTTGGATAAATTGATATTAAAGGAGCAGGTGGAGCATGGAAATTAAGCTGATTGCTAGCGATATGGACGATACACTTTTGAATAAGGACTGCCAAATTTCTCCGCGTAACGAGGCAGCTATCAGAAAGGCGTTGGATGCAGGCAAGATTTTTTTGATTGCCACGGGCAGAATGTACGTTTCCGTGCGCCCCTATGCGCAAAAGCTGGGCCTGGATGTGCCGCTGGTTACCTATAACGGCGCTCTCGTTAAAGGCAGCCTGAGCGGTAAGGTTTATTATGAGCACAAGATGAAGCTGTCTACAGCCAACGAGGTACTGGCATACTGTCGCGAGAAGGGCTATTACCTGCAGCTTTATGTGGGCGACAGCATTTTGATTAAGCAGGAGAATGACTGCTCCCGTATGTATACCAAAATCAGCGGCATTCAGACTACTGCTATCGGTGATGCGCTTTATCATACGGATGAAGAGCCGTACAAGATTCTGGTTATGACCAAGAGCGAGGAATTTGCCGATGTATGGCAGCAGTTCAAGAAGGACTTTGCCGGTAAGCTGGATGTTACCAGCTCCAAAGACAATTTTCTGGAGCTGATGGAGCCCGGTGTCAACAAATGGGAGGCTGTAAAGAGCGTGGCTGCAAGCTATGGTGTACAGCCACAGGAAATTATGTGCATCGGTGATTCCAACAATGATGTGAAGATGATTGCCAATGCCGGCATCGGCGTAGCGGTTGCCAACGCTAAGGATAGCGTGAAGCAGAATGCAAAAATCATTACCGCATCTAATAATGATGACGGCGTTGCTATGGTTATTGAAAGCATTTTGACGCCGCAGGCAGCGGAATAAAATGAGGGAGCGTGTTTAGTGCGCTCCCTTTAATAATCTTACAGATAAGGTCGGTGATGATAATGGCAGAGGAAAAATCTTTATTAGAATATGTACGCAGGCAGGCGGAGCTGACGCAGCAGGATGACAAAAAGCAGCAGGAGCTGCAGGAAGCCCATGCGCATGCTCACAACCATCCTAATAAAAAGAAGGTTGTCAATCGTCTTGCCCGCATTGAAGGCCATGTGCGTTCTATCAAGACTATGGTAGATAATGACAGAGATTGCTCCGAGGTGCTGATTCAGATTGCGGCGGTGCGCAAGGCGCTTGATAATACGGCCAAGGTTATCCTGAAGGACCATCTGGAGCACTGCCTTCTGCACGCTATAGAAAAGGGAGAGGGCAGCAAAAGCCTGGAGGATTTTGAAGCTGCCATTGACCAATATCTGCGCTGAAAATAAAAAGGCTGCACGTTAAGAACGTGCAGCTGTATACAAAGCTATGCTAAAGCAACTCTTTGCTGCAGCTTGGGAATAAAGAACAGTAAAAAGCTGCTGCGGGCAATATAGAAGATGAGAAAGGCCAGCCACAGGCCGATGTTGCCGTAAAGCGGAATGAGCGTGAAGTAGGCGGTCAGATAGCAGCCTGCCGTCAGCAGCATGGAGATGCAGATAGGTCTGGTATATAGCGCACCATTGAACACGCCGTAGTAGACGATGCCGAGAGCGCTGATAAGCGGGAAGAAGGCTATGAACAAATCGTACTGCTGTGCCGTTGCGATAACGCTGTGCAGATTGGTAAAGCAGCCGAGAATGGCGTGACGACAGCAATAATAGCCGACAGTCTGCACCAGGCCGAAGCCGATGGCCCAGATGAAGCTGATGCGCAGCGTATCATTGAGCATGGAGCGGTCGTGCTCGCCGAAGGCAATGCCGGAATAGATAGCACCTGCCTGCGAAAGACCGGTCAGAATATCGCCCATGATGAACTGTATCTGAAAGAGAATGGAATTAGCAGCCAAAAGCTCGCCGCCGAAGGCTGAGCTTTGGTGCATAAAGCTGTTGACCATGATAATCATGCAGAACATGCGCACGGTGAGATGCGAGCCGCATTGCAGCATCTGGCGGCAGGTAGGCCCGGAAAAGATTTTTCGCAGCGGTACTGCTGTCAGCGGCAGGGGTTTGTGCTTGGCGTAAAAGTAAAGAATGGCCAGAAAACCTGTAATATTGGCGATACAGGTGGCGGCAGCAACACCAGTTACCTCGTAATGCAGGACAATGACGAAGAGTACATCCAGCAGCAGGTTAATGACGTTGCTGGCAAGTGCGGTGAGCACGGCAATGCGTACATGCAGCGTGCCGGCGAACCATCCTTGTGCTGTCTGGAAAACCAGTGTCAGCGGCATAATCCAGATGAGCAGACGATAGTAACGCTCCAGCATGGGGGCAGTGGCTGCGTCAGGATTGAAGAGCAGCAATGCTGTCCGCCAGATAGGCTCCTGCAAAATGACGAGCAGCAGGCCGATGCCAAAGGCTGCCAGCACTCCACGGATAAAAGCACCGGCGAGCAGCTTGGGATCGTGCTGACCTAAGGCCTGCGCTGCAAAACCGCTGGTGGATATTTTCAGAAAGCCGAAGAGCCAGTAGACTGTACTGAAGATTACTGCGCCCAGAGAAACGGCGTTAATATAGGTATAATTCCCTAAATGCCCGACTACGGCAGTATCAACGGCGCCCATGAGCGAGGCGGCCATTGTAGAAAAGGTAAAGGGAAGACTTGTTTTTATAAACTCCATGTGAGATAATTTCATTGCTGCACCACATTCCTATTAAAAATTCTTACAGCATTATAATAACCCCCTATAGGGGATAAAGTCAATAGGAATAGTTATCGTTAAGAGAAATTTTCTTAAAAATTTTAGGTTAAATCTGCGTATTTGTTCAAAAGAAGGGGTATCTATGTCTATTCTGCCGATTTTCATACCGCATGCAGGCTGTCCGCATCAATGCGTTTTTTGCAATCAAAAGACGATTAGCGGACAGAAGCTGGCTGCTGTCGCAGCCGCCAAGGAGCAATTGACGCGTTGGCGCAGCTGGCTGCGTCCGAGTGTTGCCAATGAGGCGGCTTTTTACGGCGGCAGCTTTACAGGCCTGCCTCTGGAGCTGCAGGAAGAGCTTTTGGCGCTGACGGATGCGCTGCTTGCCGAAGGCTTTATCGGCAGTGTGCGCCTTTCGACGCGCCCGGACTATATAGATGAAGAACGCTTGCAGCTTTTGCAGCGTCATGGCGTGCGTCTGGTGGAGCTGGGCGTGCAGTCGCTTGATGACAGGGTGCTGGCGGCAGCGGAGCGCGGGCATACGGCGGCGCAGGTGGCGCCGGCAGTGACGCTTTTACAACGCTTCGGCTTTCAAGTCGGCCTGCAGCTGATGGTGGGCATGCCCGAGCAGAACTTTGCCAGCGTGCAGGAAACAGTGCGTAAGGCCATAGAAATGCATCCTGACGTGGCGCGCATCTATCCTTTATTAGTAATCAAGGGTACGCCGCTCGCTGCTGACTACGCGGCGGGGCGCTTTGTGCCGCTGACGCAGGAGGAGGCCGTGACGCAGGCGGCCTGGGCTTATCGCGAGCTGACGGAAGCAGGCGTGAACGTTATCCGCATCGGCCTGCAGCCTGACGAGGAGCTGTGCGCACCGGGCAACATTCTTGCGGGACCGTTTCACACGGCGATGGGCGAAATGGTAAAAAGCAGAGTGCTGCGTGATAAAATTACGCCGCAATTAGCTAAGCTGGCTGACTGCGGCGCTGTTGCTATACATTGTCCTGCACGCTTGGAATCGAAGCTGCGTGGGCAAAAAAGCTGCAACCTGCGCTATTGGGAGGAATGCTTCCCTGGCCTTGAGCTGCAGATAATTCAAGATAAGGCAGATGAGATAAAAGTATGTCCACATGTAAATCCTTCGCACCGATAGCGGACGAGCAAAGCAGAATATTGATTCTCGGCTCTATGCCGGGGATAAAATCTCTGGAGCAGCAGGAATATTACGCACATCCGCAAAACCGCTTCTGGCGTTTGCTGGCGTTGCTTTTGCGGGAGGATGTGCCGCAGGATTACGCGGCCAAGCAGGCTATGCTGCATAAGCATCACTTGGCGCTGTGGGATACGCTGGGATATTGCGAGCGTGACGGCAGCCTGGACAGCAACATCAAAAACGAAGCGCCGAATGCTGTTGTAGAGCTTGCAGGTGAGCTGCCGCATTTGCAGGCGGTAGTCTGCAACGGAGGCAAGGCTGCTGCAGCCTTTAAAAAATATTTTGCCAAAAAAATGCCTGAGAGGGTACAGGTTTTCTATCTGCCGTCTACAAGTCCTGCCAACGCGCGCTTGCGCCTTGAAGGTTTGGCAGAGCGCTGGCAGGTTATTTTGCAATTTTTAACATAAGAGAAGTTCTGCATGGTGTAAAAAAACAGCATTTTATGATACAATAAAAAGATATAATAACTGACTTAGAGAAAATGGGTGATTTCTAGTGCGTTTAAAGTCCTTTTCAACCTATGGCTTTAAATCCTTTGCTGATAAAACTGAATTGACCTTTGACAAGGGAATTACTGCTGTTGTCGGACCGAACGGTTCGGGCAAGAGCAATATTTCGGATGCCATCCGTTGGGTGTTGGGCGAGCAGAGCGCAAAGTATCTGCGTGGCAGCAAAATGGAGGATGTTATCTTCTCCGGCAGCGGCAAGCGCAGAGCGTTGGGCGTAGCAGAGGTCACCGTTGATTTTGATAACAGCGACAGAACACTGCCGCTCGATTTTGAGCAGGTAAGCCTGACGCGCCGCATTTTCCGCAGCGGTGAAAGCGAATATGCGATTAATAAGAAAAGCTGCCGTCTGAAGGATATAATCGACCTGATGGCAGATACCGGCCTTGGTAAGGGCTCGATGTCCATTATTGGCCAAAATAAAATTGATGAGGTTTTAAACAGCCGTCCAGAGGACAGACGCAGTCTGTTTGAAGAAGCAGCAGGCATTGCCAAGTACCGCCTGCGCAAGAAGGATGCGGTACGTAAGCTGGATGATACGGCCAATAACCTTACGCGTATCAACGATATCCGCAGTGAGGTGGATGCACAGGTAGAGCCTTTGGCGCAGGCAGCAGCCAAAACGCAGCAGTTCAACGAGCTGAGCGAGGAGCTGCGCCGTTGCCGTCTTTCCGTGCTTTTGCGCCGGCTGGATGCCTTGGAGGAAACAGGCAGAGAGCTGCAGGCGAAAAAGGAAGCGGCGGCAAGCGCTTATTCCGAGCAGGCTGCGAAGGTCGGCAGCATGCAGGCCGAGGCAGTGCAGGTACAGCAGGAGCTGGATAAGCTGGCCGAGGCTTATAATAAATTACAGGATGATATCAAAAACCGCGAAACTGCTTTGGAAAAGCTGCGCGGTGACCAAAAGGTTTTGGATGAACGTGTCAGCCAGAACGAAAAGGCCGGCGAGCGCCTAGTGCAGCGCAACGAACGCTTGGAGCAGCAGGTGCGCGAGCATGAAGCGAGAATGCAGGAGCTGGCAACAGAATTTGATGCTGTCGAGAAAAGACATGCTGTGGCCGATGGTGCTGTGAAGCAGCTGCAGGCGCAGCGTGACGAGCAGAGCGCTAAGCTGGAAGAGGCGAAGCGCAATGATGAGCAGGCGCAGTCACAGTTCTTCAGTGGTATGCAGGAGCTGATTAGGCTCCGCAACGAGCTGCATAATCTGGAACAGGAGCAGGAGCAGCGCGCACGTCGCCGCGAAGCCCTGAAGAAGAGTATAGAAGAAGCCGAGGCAGCAGACCGTCAGGCACAGGAGCAGTACAACAGCCTGCTGGAGCAGCAATCGCAATGCGCTCACGGCATGGAGCTGGTGCGCAAAAAGGGCGAGGAGCTGCGCACTGCCTATGATGCAGGCCAAAAAGAGCTGCAGGCTGTACGCAGCAGTCAGCAGCAATGCCAGCGTCAGCTGACGGCGGCCGAAACACGCGAGCAGAGCTTAAAGCGTCTGCAGCAGAGCTACGAGGGCTTCAGCTATGGCATCAAAGCAGTGCTGAAGGCGCAGGAGCCTTGGCGCGAGCAGGTTGTAGGCGTGGCAGCGGAGCTGCTGCAGGTAGAAGATAAATATGTCGCTGCTATCGAAACAGCGTTGGGCGAGGGCGCGCAGAACCTGGTGATGCGCTCTGCCAATGCGGCGAAGGAAGCGATTGGCTATTTGAAGCGTACCGGTAGCGGACGCGCAACCTTCCTGCCGCTGGATACCGTACAGCGTCGCGGACCGAACCGCGAGGAAGAAGCACTGGCGAAGCTACCGGGAATCCTTGGCTATGCGGTTGATTTAATCGGCTTTAAGCCCGAGGCGGAGAACGCTGTCCGCTTCTTGCTGGGCAGAGTGCTGATAGCCGAAAACATTGATGCTGCCTTGGCTGCGGCTAAGACCGGACGCTATCGTCTGCGCGTAGTGACGCTTGACGGCGATGTGGTAAACGCCGGCGGCAGTATGAGCGGCGGCAGTAAAAAGCATAAGGAAGGCTATTTGAGCCGTAATGTAGAGATTGCTCAGGCAGCAGCGCAGGTTAAGCAGCTGCATGCCGAGATGCTTAGCTGGCAGGAAAAGCTGGAGGAGCTGGAAGAAACCGAAGGCAAACAGAAGGAGCAGCTGCAGCAGCTGGCTGCACAGCTGCGTCAGAATCAGCTGAAGGCCGACAGGCTCAAGCTCAATCTGGAACAGGTGCAGCAACAGAAAACGCGCGACAGTGAGCGCTTGCTGCTGCTTTTGGATGACCGCAGCAATATCACCGCGGCCTATATGGCAAACCGTGATAAGGTTAAGGAGCTGCGCGTGGCAGTTGCCGAGCGCGAAGGACAGGATACCGAGGCCAAGGAGCTGTTGGATAATCTGAAGAAGGAAATCGCCAAATACGGCAGCGCGGTTACCGCGTTGGATAACCAGCTGCAGGATGCCCAAATTACACTGCAGACCTCTGCCGCACGCACGCAGGATATCAGCAAGGCTATGCACAGCCTGGACCAGGATACACTGCGGCTGCAGGAGGAAATTGCTGCTAACCAAAAAGAGCAGGAGCGCAGACAGCAGGAAATTGCCGACTGTGGTGTGCAAAAACAGTGCTTGCAGCAGCAAAGCGATGAGCTGCTGGCACAGCTGCAGCAGATTCTGGGCGGTAAGGATGAATTTGCTCAGGAGCGTGGCAGCCTGTTGGATAAACAGCAGGATATTGAAAAAGATATTGCCGGACTGCGCAAGCAGGTGAATGAAAGTGAAGCGCTGCTGAAGCAGACAGAGCTTGATTTGGCACGGCACGAAAGCAACTGCGGCCATATACGTGAGCAGCTGCAGCAGGATTATCAGCTGGATGAGGCGGCGGCACGCAGTCAGAATTTTGCCGAGCTGCAGGAAATGGATCTGGCGGCGCTGCAAAAACAGGAAAGCCGTCTGACGCTGCAGATTGCGGACTTGGGACCGATTAATGCGGCGGCAATTGAAGAATATAACGCAGTGAAGGAGCGCAGCGAATTCCTGTGTAAGCAATATAACGATTTGTGTACAGCAAAGGAAAATCTGGAGGCGGTTATCGCGGAAATCAACAGCGGTATGACCAAACGCTTCAAGGAGGCCTTTGCCAAAATCAACGAATACTTTGCGCAATGCTATGTCAAGATATTTGGCGGTGGTACGGCGGTGCTGCGGCTCACAGAGCCGGATAATCTGCTGGATTCCGGTATTGATATCGATGTTCAGCCACCCGGCAAAAAGCTGCAGAGCCTGTATCTGATGAGCGGCGGCGAAAGAGCGCTGACGGTTATCGCACTGCTCTTTGCTCTTTTGAGCTATCAGCCTTCGCCGTTCTGCATCCTGGACGAAATTGATGCGCCTCTGGATGATGCCAACATTCAGCGTTTTGCCGATTTCCTGCGGGATTATGCAGGGAACACGCAGTTTATCGTGATTACGCACCGCAAGGGAACAATGGAATGCGCTGATATCATGTATGGCGTAACTATGGAAGAATCCGGTGTTTCTAAACTACTATCCGTAAAAATAAATGCAAAGGAGAATGAATAATGGGATTTTTTGAGCGTTTAAAGGAAGGCCTTTCTAAAACAAGACGCAATTTTACTGACCGCATTCAGGAGCTTGTAGGCCTGTCTGCTGCAATTGACGATGATTTCCTCGATGAGCTGGAAATGATTCTGTTATCTGCGGACGTGGGCGTAAAAACTACCGAAAAGCTGATTGACGCAGTGCGCAAAGCAGCAAAGAAAAAGGAAATCAGCGGTACCGAGGATGTTATTCCGTTCCTCAAGAAATATATGGCAGAGATGCTGGCAGACAGCGGCCAACGTACACGTATCGGTGCTAAGCCGACTGTTATTCTGGTTGTCGGCGTCAACGGCGTAGGCAAAACTACTACCATCGGCAAGCTGGCAAATTACTTCACCCTGTTCAAATACAAGGTTGTTTTGGCAGCAGGCGATACCTTCCGTGCTGCGGCAGGCGAGCAGCTGCAAATTTGGGGCGAGCGTGCGCACTGCGACGTTATCCGCCATGCCGAGGGTGCAGATCCGGCAGCAGTAGTGTTTGATGCTATGAAGGCAGCGATTGCGCGAAAGGCAGATATCCTTTTCATTGATACCGCAGGTCGTTTGCATAACAAGGCTAACCTGATGAACGAGCTGGAAAAAATCCATCGCATTATTAAGCGCGAAATTCCTGAAGCTCCGCACGAAACCTTCCTGGTTCTGGATGCTACTACCGGCCAGAACGCAATCAATCAGGCTAAGGTGTTCATGGAAACCGCCAAGGTTACCGGCGTTGTACTCACAAAGCTGGACGGCACTGCTAAGGGCGGTGTGGTTGTGGCAATTAAGGAAGAGCTGGGACTGCCGGTTAAATGGATCGGCGTAGGCGAAGGCATTATGGACTTCCGCCCCTTTGAGCCGGATAAGTTTGTCGAAGCACTTTTTGACAGCGGCAAATAAGAGGCTATTGCAGCCGACAGGCGTTGAGGTCTGGCTTATATTAATATAGTAGAAAATCTCCCGACAGCTGTGTTTGGCAGCGTTCGGGAGATTTTTTGTACGGGCAGAGAAAAAGCCGTGTGCGGAAGCACACGGCGGTGGTAGTAGGGGTTAGGTCTTTTTATAGTTTGGTTATTTTTGCTCTGCTTTAAGATTTTCAACCTGCTCAACAGAAAGCGAAGTACCTTTAGCGACATCTTGTACTGATAAGCCCATGTTTAAAAGACGCTTTGCAGTAGCAAGTTTTTCTTCGGCTATACCTTCAACTCTACCTTTAGCTTCACCTTCGGCAAGAGTATCCTTTATACGCATTTCATAAGTCATATAGGAATCCCTCACTTTCTTATCATTCTTGATTTCCGTAATCGTATCAGCAACCTCACGGGTGAAGTTGCTGGTAACTGTATTGCTGTTAATATAGTCAAACAGGCTTTGAATATCCGGCGATACATCGCCCTTAGTACCTAATGTGTTAAGAAACATAATAGCAGCTTCATCTGCTAATTCAATCTCCATGTTTTCCAGGCAACGTCTTTTAAAAGTATAAATACGCTGGGAATCCTCAAAGAAGTCAAACAGGCAGAAGAAGATGATATAAGTGGGAGAAAGCTCGTCATAATCCTGTCCCTTTTGCAGCATATCTGTATCCAACATGGCCTGGTAGTAGCGAGTGCGCTTGGGAAGTTGAAATTTACCAGTACGGCTGACAGGTTTTTTGACCTGCATTTCGAGATTATAGTGCGTATTGGTGTCGTCAGCAATTCTGACGTCTAGGCGAATACCATGGCTGTCGGGATAAACATCAAGTGTCTGTTCTGCTTCAAGATAGGTGATATCTGCAATTTTGGTGTGTAAAAGCTCCTCTAGAATATGCTTGCAGATGCGCTTTCTGAGCATAACGTGCTTGAAGAGAAAATCGTTGGAAAGAGTGAGCTTGTCAAGATTAGATACTTGCTTTTGCATATGTTTCCTCCTTTGATTATAGCATAAAGTCAGGCAAAAATATATAAGACAGCAGATATAAAAAAAGCGCCTGCCGAAAGCTCGACAGGCGCCACTGGTCCGCATGACCAGGCAAGAGCTCCGCAAAATTGCGGCTACCCATGCAACTAAGATTATTATAACATAGAAAAAGAATAAAAACAATAGTTCATAAAACAAATGTTTTTATAGATAAAAGTACTCCAGGTTTTTGCCCAAAAGGCAACTGCTAAGAATATCTTCTGCTTTTTTCTATTTAACCAGATAACGATTCGTGATATACTTATTATGATTTGCAATTTTTGCTAGTGCTATAATTACAGGTGAGAAAAATGATATATCTGAAAAGCTTTAGCTTTCCTGATGAAAGTCAGGAAGGTTCTGTTTTAGATGATGTGATGAGCAAATGGCACAACACTATCTATCCCTTTAAGATTGCTTCGGGAGTTTTGCTGGAAACGCTGGAATTTGCTCCGGTGACGATTTTATATGGCAGCAACGGCTCCGGCAAGACCACGCTTTTGAACGTTATTGCGCAAAAGCTGGGCGTAGAGCGTGCCACGCCGTACAATACATCGACCTTTTTTCCAGATTACATAAGCCTTTGCTCGTATGAGGAAAAGGGTGACGGTGTTCCGCAGGCCAGCAGGATTATTACCAGCGATGACGTGTTTGATTTTGTGCTGAACAAACGCATTGTCAACAGCGGCATAGACAGCAGGCGTGAACAGCTGATTACCGAATATCTGGAGCTGAAGCAGCAGGATAACGGCAGATTCCGCTATCACGGCAACGATGATCTGGAAAAGCTGGAGAAGCTTGTGGCGATGCGGAATAATACGCTGTCGATGTATGTTAAGAAAAATGTCGGATTGAATATCAGAGAAAAGTCCAACGGCGAAAGTGCCATTCGTTATTTTTTTGATAACATTACGGAAAATGCGCTGTATTTGCTGGACGAGCCGGAAAACAGCCTGGCACCGCTTAGGCAGCAGGAGCTGGTGACTTTTCTGGAGGAGGCTGTGCGTTTTTATAACTGTCAGTTTATTATCGCCAGTCATTCGCCCTTTGTGCTTGCGATGCGGGAGGCGAAGATTTATGATTTGGATACCAGGCCGGTGGAGGTAAGGAAATGGCAGGAGCTGGAAGGCATCAAAGTTTATTACGATTTCTTTAAGAAGCACAAGGATAAGTTTGAGGCGTAAAAAGATATTGCGCTGTAAACTATGCGTATGTGCATGAAAACGCAAAATAAGTATTTAGGAGAAGAGCTTATGATTATAAAATATGCAACTACGGAAGATATTGCCGCGATTGCCGCAGTGGAGGCAGAATGCTTTCCGCCGGCGGAGGCTGCGACTGCCAAGGAGTTTGTTGACAGAGTGAAGTATTACGGCAATCACTTTTGGCTTATGTATGAGGCTGAAAAGCTGATTGCCTTTGTTGACGGCTTTGTAACGGATGAGCCTGATTTAACGGATGAAATGTACGAGAAGGCAACACTGCACGATGAAAACGGTGCGTGGCAGATGATTTTCGGTGTCAATACTATTCCTGCCTATCGCCAGAATGGCTATGCCGGTGAGCTGATTCGCCGCGCGATTGAGGACGCCAGAAAGCAGGGGAGAAAGGGATTGGTGCTGACCTGCAAGGATAGGCTCGTTCATTATTATGCAAAATTCGGCTTTGCCGATGAGGGAGTTTCCGATAAATCTACCCATGGCAATGCTGTCTGGCATCAGATGAGGCTGACCTTTTAATTAGGGAACGTACAGGAATACTATAAGTCGCAATGTATATCATGGCAAAATGATGGCCGTATATCTAATGTAGAAAAGATGTACGTTGAAAAATAAGCAGCTGCGCAAGCATAAATGCCTGCGCAGTTTTTTTTGCCTGCTGCCTGCGAGTGGTTCTGCAGAACTTATGGCATAATAGGTCGACAGGATAATTTTGTCAGAAATGTGAAGAAAATAGTTTACGCTTTTTTGTATATGTGTTACAATATTTATGTTATAGAATTATGCGACTTTTTTGGATGTGATTGATATAATGCAAAAGGAATTGATTATGCGCTGTTTGCCGACGGCCTTCTGCCATGCTTCAACAGTATTGGCGCTGCCAGACGGCAGCCTGCTTTGCTGTTGGTTCGGCGGTACGCATGAAGGCGAAAGCGACGTGGGTATCTACCTCAGCAGACGCACGGATGCAGGCTGGAGTGAGCCAAAGCTGCTGGTGAACGGGGCGGCGGCGAACTGGAATCCGGTGCTTTTTGCGGGCGCGGACGGCAGATTGCTGCTGTTTTACAAGCAGGGCCAGCAGATTGCCGATTGGCAGACGTGGCTGCTGCAGTCGACGGATAACGGCGAAACCTGGAGCGGACCGCAGGAGCTAGTACAAGGCGACGTGAGCGGCGGACGCGGACCTGTACGCAACAAGCCGTTGCGTTTGGCAAGCGGACGTATTCTTGCCGGTGCTTCTACCGAACACGGTATCTGGAAGGCCTTTGCCGATATCAGCGATGACGATGGCGCAAGCTGGCATAAATCCTCTGCAGTGCAGATTGAGGGACTGCAGTATCAGGCAGGCGAAAAGACTGCCGATAGCAATATTGCTGTCAGCCAGCAGTCCTTTTACGGACGCGGCGTAATTCAGCCGAGCCTTTGGCAGAGTGCGGACGGCAGTGTGCATATGCTGCTGCGCAGCAGCGAGGGCTTTATCTATCGTAGCGATTCCGCGTATGACGGCGAAACCTGGTGCAGTGCCTACGCTTTGAGCCTGCCGAACAATAACAGCGGTCTTGACTTGGTGCGTACTGCCGGCGGTGTGCTCTACTTGGTGTGCAATCCGGTGGCTGCCAACTGGGGCCAGCGTTCTCCCTTAAGTCTGTTCAAATCCACAGATGATGGTGCGAGCTGGCAAAAGCTCTTTGATTTGGAAACAGAGCCTGCGGAATTTTCCTATCCGGCGATTATTGCCGACGGCGAGGACCTTGTGCTCACCTATACTTATAAGCGTTGCAATATTGCTTGTGTAAGATTGAGCGCGGATGAACTTGTTACCCTTTAAATTTAAAATATAAGGAGATGTAAGACAATGAAGAAAATTTTAGTTGTGCTGATGGCTATGCTGACCATGGCTGTTATGCTTACCGGTTGCGGCGGCGACAGCAAAAAAGCAGCTTATCCTGCAGACGGAGATATTTCCGTAATTATTCCTAAGGCTCCGGGCGGCGGTACCGATATTTCTGCCAGAGGCCTGATTCAGTTCATGGAAAAAGAGCTGAAGGGCAGCAAATTTGTTCCCGTAAACAAACCGGACGGCGGCGGTGTAACCGGTATGGTAGAGCTGGCTAACGCTAAACCCGACGGCCATACTCTGGGCATGGTTACCGTTGAGCTGGCTATGTTCCCGCATCAGGGCAAATGCAAAAACACCTATAAGGATTATGCAGCTATCTGCGCTCCGATTGCAGCTCCGGCAGCTTTGATTGTGCCGAAGGATGCTCCTTATAATAATGTAGACGAATTCGTAGCCTTCGCTAAGGCAAACCCCGGCAAGGTGAAGATGGGTAACTCCGGCATCGGCGCTATCTGGCACATTGCAGCACTTTCCTTTGAAGAGGAATTCGGCGTACAATTCAAGCATGTACCGTATCCGAAAGGATCTGCTGACATTGCTGCTGCTCTGGCAGGCAAGCACATCGACGCAACTCTGGCTGACCCGTCTGTATTCAAGAGCCAGGTGGATGCAGGTAACCTGAAGATTCTTGCTGTTATGGCTGATACCCGCAGCGCAATCTATCCGGATGTTCCGACCTTCAAAGAGCTGGGCCACAACATGACCGTTCGCGCTTGGGCAGCATTGGTTGCTCCTAAGGATACTCCGAAGGAAAAGCTGGAAGCTCTGCGCGCTGCTGCTAAAAAGGTTTGCGAATCCAAGGAATTCAAGGATTATTTCATGAAACAGGGTATCGACCCGACCTGCATTATCGGTGCCGATGCTGATAAGATGATGGCTGACGACCATGCAATGTATGAAAAATTCCTGAAAAAAGCAAAATAAAATCGCCGTGAGGCGTAAATGAAAATGCCGACGCTGTAACCCGGAATGGTTGCGGACGTCGGCGTTTTTTGTTGATGAGCTGTTGTAAAATAATAAAGTAAATATATTGTTTTGTAAAAGAGAAGTTTTCTGATAACAATTCTTGACAAAAATTCAAGCGAGTGCTAAACTGAAATTAGTACTAAAACGAGATATAGTGCAAATAAAGTATCTTTAATAAAACATACAGCTTTTGATAAAAGAAGCAAATTTCAGCTTCTGCTTATCTCGAATACAATAGAATATAAGCCTAGTCTGGAGGCTTCGTCCCACGCGGATGAATGCTTTGCAGGGAAGTTTGATGAGATTTCAACGCTGTTCCGCAACTGTAAAAAAGAGTCGTTGCATTATTAGGAAAAAAACTAACCTCTTACAAAGGAATGCTCCGATGATGACTTTAAGCCAGGGTACTGACAGACAGGTGTTTAGTAAAGGTCTACGAGAACGGACTTTATTAATTATTGGTAGTGGTTTGACTATAATAAATTAAGTGTCCTTTTTGCTTGATCTTGTGCTGAACAGAAACGGATATAGCACATCTTAAGCCAAGTTAAGCTGTGTTTTTTATTTTACAGATGTTGGTGACAAATAAGAATCTCTTACTGTAGTGCTGTCGTAAAATCATTGCCGTGATGGCAGCATATAATATCGTTATGAAGTCACAAACTGTATTGATGAGTAGCAGTTTGCGGGGTTTTCATATATATTTGTACGGAGCTGTTATCTGTACAAAGGAGTCAGCAGAAACAGTGGTTGTTTCTGTTCGTTCCTTGCTTTTTGATAAGGGGGAATATATCATGAAGCTAAGTCAAAAAAAGTGGAAGTCACTTATTTCAGGTGTTCTTCTCGCAGCCAGTGCATCGAGCTTTCTCATAGCACCGGTTTATGCCGCTGATTACAGCAAGCCTCTCATAGGCACGTTGAAAAAGGACAGCGAGATACTGAGTCCGGATGGTAATACCGTAGAGGAAAATGACGGTAAACTTATCTATGATTTCCAAGGAAAGGATCATACCTTTACTATTACCAATAAGGATGGTATTACTGCCCGCAAAGACAGCGTTTATAATAACGTAGGCGCAGACGGCAGCTATGGCACTCTCCATATTTATCAGACAAACGATAAGAGTAATGCCTGGGCCGGTGTAAATGGTTTTACAGCCAACAAGGGTACTGTTATTGTAAATAGTAATCTGGACATCACTGCTACCTCGGAATATTCTTCTGTTGGTATTGCGGCAGCCAATAAGGGCAACCTGATTATCAATGGTAATGTAAAAATGCGCACGGATAATGCAGAAAAGCCTTGGGGCATTATTACCGGTAATGTTCATGGTAACGTAGGACCCGGCGGTGCAACCAGCATGGGTGGCGATGAGAACTATACCGGCGCCCGTTGGCAGCCTGCAGGTATTTCCGTTGACTATACCCGCGGCGATATCACTATCAATGGTGATGTAGATCTTGCGGTACGCGGTACGGCTGTAAAAACTGATGCTTATCAGGCTGACGGAGATGTAGCCTCTTATGACTTGGCAACAATTTCTCTGCTGGGCAAATCTATCCGTATCGACACGCCGTACAGAGAAGAAAACTATGTTGAAGGCTTCGGCAAATTCATCGAGCCGTATTATGCTTTAGCAAGCTACGGCGGTACGATTAATGTCAATGTAAAGAATCAAGAAGCGCAAAACGGCGAGGTAAAAATGGTCGGCAACGTGCTGTCGATGAAGGCCTCCGAATCTGCTGAAAAGGCGATGGTTTATCGTGACGGTCGCCTTAACATTGGCCTGACCACACAGGATTCCTCCTGGAAGGGTGTAATTGACAATGCCGGTACTGCAAAAGCCGGTGAAGTAAACCTGTGGCTGCAGAACGGCGCACAATGGATTTACGAAAACGCCTCCCGTAAGGACGGTCTTGATGCAAGCAATCTTGCTGATTACAGCAGACCGTACTACGAAAAATATGACGGCATTTCTCATCTGAGCAGTCTTGTCGGCGGTAAGGATAAAGCATCTGCCGGTATTATTAAGGTAAATGACAGCGATCCTATCCATATTGCCAATGCTGAGGGTGTTACCAAGGTTTGGTATGAGCATGATGATGCTACACCGGGCACTATTATCGGCGGTGATATTAAGGTTATTAATGCCAAGACCGGCACCGAAATGATGCTTTACACCGGCAATAACGGCATTACTAAAGGCTTTGCCGAAGGTGATACCGCTGCAGAGAAAAATAATGTCAGCGAAGTATTGAACTCTCTGGCACATAAGCTGTGGTACATGGCAGGCGACAGCAACCTTGCAGGCAGCGTAGCTATTGCCGAAGGACTGACTGCTTCCTCCGTAACTATGAAGACTGGCAACATTACCTTTGCTGATGGTGGACAGGGCTTCTATGAATATACTCCTGAGAAAGACGATAAAACTTATGCAACAGGACCGATTGTAAAATCCGAAAACATCGGTGAAACACGCGAAAGCGATATCAACGGAGTAGTTTCCGTTAATGTTACCGAAGCTCAGGATAGTGTAGCTTCCAGTGCTCCCAGTGCTATGTATGCAGCAGGCGAGGCAGAAAGTCCGCTTGTTGTTGATTTACAGGGCCACACCTTGAAGCTCAATGCCAACAATCAAACTGCTAATTATGTGTCTACTGTTTACGTTGATGAAAACAAGAGCATGGAGATTAAGGATTCCAAGGGCAATGGTGTGCTGAAGGTTTCCGCCGGTCTCAATGCTGACGGAAATACAGATACTAAAGCTAAGTATGTCTATGGCATTCGCGTAGGCGAGGCCGGCAACCTTACTGCAAACACCGATGTTGAGATAGACGGAGTAAAATCCGGTTCTACTCAGCGTGCTTACGGTGTATATGTAAGCACCAAAGGCAATGTTGTATTCGAAAAGGATTTAAGCATCAAGAATGTTTATACAGGCAACAAGGTTGGACCGAATACGGCCGGTATTTATGCAGACAGTTCTTCAAGTGCAGATGCTCCTGTCAATATCACTGTTAAGGGCAATCTTGATATTGAAAACGTATTGGGAAGTGCAATCCGTGTATTGAATAGTTCAACTGTATCTACTGCAGGTGCAACTATTAAAGCTGCGGATATGTCTAACGGTACGGATTATAGCCAATATTTTGCTTTGCAGGCTAATAAGGGTACCATCAACCTGAATACCGGTGAAGGTATTACTGCCGGAGTTCTGGATGTTACCGGTGACATGAAGGTAACTGATAATAAAGCTTCTGTTATCAATGTCAACATGACCAAGGGTTCTCAATGGACAGGCGCGATAAGCAATATTCCCGGCAGTACATATAATGCACCGGCCGGACAGTTTAATCTGACAATGGCAGAGGGCTCTGTGTGGAATCATGAAACCGGTCGTTCTGTAGATACACTGAAGACAACTTTTGCCGGCAGCAATGTTTCTAAGCTGGATGGCTCAGGTGTAATCTACCAGAATTCCGACAAAGGCATTACCGTATATGATTATAGCGGTGATACAACAGTTGTTTATGGCCACGATGCCGAAAATCCGCTTACCATCAATGGTGGCAATTTCACAGTTAAGACAGCATCTGCCGGTTCCAAGATTACTTTGGTAACCGATAGCCAAGGAATTAATGCCGGCTTTGAAGCTAATGATACTGCAGTAGAAAAGAATAATGTTAAGGAAGTACTGAACAAGCTGGCTAATAAGCTGTTCTATACCGGCTACAAGGATGCAAATCTTGCCGGCGTAGTAAAGATTGCCGATGGTCTGACAGCATCGAGCGTAAGCGCTTCTGTAAAGGCCTCCGGCGATATTACCTTCTCAGACGGCAGCAACGGAACCAAAACAGCAGGACAGGGCTTCTATGACTATACTCCGGAAGAAGATAAGCCTGATTACAAGACTGGTGCTATTACCAAGTCGGAAAACATCAGCCTGAACCGCGAGGTAGACGATAAGGGTGTTGCTCATATTAATGTAACTGAATCGAATGCCGGTAATAATAAATTTGCCAGTGCAATTTATGCAGGTGAGGAAACATCTCCGTCCAAGCCGATGACTGTAAATATGTCCGGTAAAGGTCTGGCTTTGAATGTTGCTCAAACCAGCGGACAGGCAGCGGCTATTTACACAGGCGCTAACACCTATATCAAGGTAATCAATCCGTCTGCTGACCAAAAGCTGGCGATTACAGCCAATAATACGGATACCAGAGGCTCTCATGGTATTTACGCTGATGGTAATGCACATCTGAATATTTCCGGTCCGGTAGAAATTACCGATATTGTTACGAAGGGTGATTCCGCAACCGGCATTAATATCCAGGGGCAGAAGAGCGAGATTAATATTGATGGCTCGCTTACAATCAGCAATGTCAAGGGTACTAGAGAACGCGGCGCAGGCATGAATGCTGCAGGTATTCAGGTAACAGGTGACACTTCCACTGTAACTGTCAGTGGTCCGGTAGATATTACCAGTGTACGCGGCAGTGGCATTAGGCTGACCGGTAAGGATACCAAGGTAGCTGTTGGCGGCGGTACCATCACTGCAGCTGAAGACAGCGATAAGTCGCATAATTTCTATGCAGTCCGCGTAGATAAAGGCATGCTGGACATCAACATGAAGGACGGCGCTGCAGGCGATACTACAACCAAGATTACCGGTGATATGTACGCAACCGGCCAATATGGCAAGAAGGTTGTAGAATACACCGGTGGCGAGCTGATTAACTGGAATGATGCAGGCATTCTCAATGTTGCTTTGACTGATAAGGATTCCTTCTGGAAGGGCGTTGCGGCTTATGACCAGTATAATGATGACTATGGCAGTGGCGGCAACACCACGCATGATATCGGCCAGTTCAACCTGTATCTGCAAAACGGTGCAACCTGGACCAACGAACAGCAGTCGCATGTGACAACTACAACCATAGCGTCCAAAAATCCTGTATGGACAGGCAGCACGCTGGCAACACTGCATGGCGGAAGCAGTGCGGCAAACGCAGGCCTGATTTACCAAAAGGATAATAATCCGATTTCTGTTGTAGATTACAGCGGTCACACTACTGTTTTCTATAATCATGATGCTAGTGATCCGACCAAGATTATCGGCGGCGATTTCAATATCACTAATGCAGCAAAGGGTTCTGCTATCACCTTTATAACGGATAATACCGGCATTACCTCCGGCTGGAACGAGAATGATGCCGGCGCAGATAAGGATAATGTTGCCAATGTATTGAACAACCTGGCAGGCAAGCTGTTCTATAAGAGCTACGCTGATGGCAACCTTGCCGGTGTTGTTAAGATTGCCGACGGTTTGACAGCTTCTTCCGCAGCATTGAAGACCGGCGATATTTCCTTCTCTACCGAAGACAGCGGTACCAAGACACCCGGTCAGGGCTACTATGAGTATAAACCGTCCGGCGAGAAGCCTGAGTATAATACCGGCGCTATCAAAAAGTCCGAGGATATCAGCAAAACACGTGAGCTTAATGCCAACGGCGTTGCCGATGTTAAGGTAACCGAGCCTACCATTCTTGATGGCTACAGCAAATTTGCTGCTGCTCTTTATGCGGATGATCCTACCGAAGCGATGACAGTAAAAATGGCAGGCAAAGGTTTGGCTTTGAGCTCTGTTGTAGAAGAGGGCGCGCAGGCTGCAGGCATTTTTGTAGCTAACGGTGCGAATATCACTGTTGCTAATCCGTCCGCAGAGCAAAAACTCGCTATTACTGCAACCAATAACAGCACCTACGGTGCTTACGGTATTTTCGTGAAGGGCACCGGTGCTAAGCTGAACATTTCCGGTCCGGTTGAAATTAACGATGTTACCACGAAGGGTGCTGCTGTCGGCGGCGTTCTGGTACGCGGTCAGAATACCGATGTTGTTATCGACGGCCCGCTGAAAATCAGCAACGTACAGGCAGCAGCTGATAACGGACAAGGCATCAACGGCTCCGGTATCGGTGTAACCGGTCTGGGCTCTACCGTTACTGTTAACGGTCTGGTAGATATCAGCGGTATTCACGGCAGTGCTATCCTGCTGAAGGAGGTTGGCAACAAGGTATCCGTTGGCGGCGGCAATATCGCAGCAGCGGCAGACAGCGACAAATCGCACAACTATTATGCAGCTCGTGTTGAAAGAGGTACGCTTGATATCAACATGAAGGACGGCGTTGCCGGTGATACTACTACCACCATCAGCGGTGATATGTATATCAACTGTCTGCATGGCATGAAGCCACCTTCCCTTGGCAGCGAAGAGCTTGTTGAGTATAAAGAGGAAGGCGTTCTTAATGTGGCTCTGACTGATGCCAACTCCTCTTGGACAGGCGTTGCAGCTCATGAGAAATATAAAACTGACAAGCATCAATATGGCTATGATATGCATGATGTCGGCGAATTCAATCTCTATCTGCAGAACGGCGCAACCTGGACTAACGAACAGCAATCTCACGTTACTACCACGACCATGGCGGACAAGAATCCGATTTGGGACGGCAGTACACTGGCGAGCCTCCACGGCGGCAGTGATGCGGCACATGCAGGCAATATCTTCCAAAAGGACAGCAAAAACATAACCATCGAAAATTACAGCGGCAACACCAATATTTTCTATGCTCATGAGGGTAATGGCGAAGCAGCTGAAAACTATAAAGCAGGCGATACTGTTATCAAGAGTGCTGCCAAAGACTCTGTTGTAAGCCTGATTACCGATAATACGGGTATCACTATGGGCAATAAAGAAAGTGTAGCAAATGTACTGAATGCCTTGGCAGGCAAGCTTACCTACACCAATTTTGCAACCGGTGAAAAGAATCTGAAGGGTTATGTAAAGATTGCGGATGGCCTGACAGCTTCCTCCGCAGCTCTGAAGACCGGCGATATTTCCTTCTCTACCGAAACAACAGGTACCAAGACACCCGGCCAGGGCTATTATGAATATGATGCAGTGGCCGAAAATACCTTTACCGATAAAATTACCGGAGGTAATGATAAGAAGTATGTAGAGGCTGGGATTGAAAAAGAAAAAGGTATTTACGATTTTACCGATAATACAATTATTAATGTAACTAAGGGTGACTATAGTTCTGAGTTGGGCGCTATTGAATCCAGCGGCGGCCCGATTACCATTAATGCCGACGGACAAAATCTGGACGTATCCTACCATGTTCTTAAAGGCAGCAATGTTGCACGGGCGGTAGCTACCGGCCTCAGCTACGGGAAGTCAAAGGATATTACCGTTAAGGCTAAGAGCCTGAAGCTTAGCACTGATACCACAGGCTTCTATGGCCAAGGTGTTTATGCAACCGGCGGTAAGATTACCATTGACGCAGACACAACCATTACTACATCTGCTCAGACAGAAAGCAATGGTATTTACAGCGGCAGCGGCGGTACTGTTACCGTGAACGGCAATCTGGATATCAAAAAAGATAGCAAGGCAGCCAATTACATTGCGCTGAAGTCTGACGATAATGGAGTTATCAACGTCAATGTTAAGAATGGCAAGGCAGGCAACGGTATTGTCAAGATTGATGGTGACGTCTTAACTAAGTCTGCAGAAACCTATGATTATTGGGAAGATGAAACAACTTCTACTTCTTCTACCGTTAATCTGGCATTGCAGGGCGCAGACAGCTCCTGGAACGGTCGCAGCCTGTACGAGGTTACTTCTTCCGGCGATGACAAGACAGGCTACGGCAACTTCAACCTGTGGCTGACAGATGGTGCAACCTGGACTAACGAGAAGAATGGCAAGGATGTTCCGAACGGTTTTGCAGGCAGCCATGTAACCGCCTTTACCGGCGGCGCTGATGCAGCACATGCAGGCAATATCTTCCAAAAGGACAGCAAGAACCTGACTATTGATAAATACAGCGGCAACACCAATATCTTCTACGCACATGAAGGCAACGGCGAAGCAGCTGCCAACTACAAGGCAGGCGACACAATTATTAAAGCAGCAGCAGTAGGTTCTGCGGTAAGCCTGATTACCGACAATACCGGCGTTGCTATGGAAAATGCCAACAGTGTAGCCAACGTACTGAATGCATTGGCAGGCAAGCTTACCTACAGTAATTTCGCCAAAGGTGAAAAGAATCTCACTGGCGTTGTGAAGATTGCTGATGGCCTGACAGCTTCCTCCGCAGAATTAAAGACCGGCGATATCAGCTTTAATGATGCAGGCAAGGGTTTCTACGATTATACTCCTTTGGATCCTTCCCACATCACCGATAAAATTACCGGCGCTCTTGATGAAACGTATGTGAAGCTGGGTATTGAAAAAGAAGAAGGTATCTACAACTTCAGTATTGATACGACTATCGATGTTACCAAGGGCAAGGATACAAACCTTACAGCTATCGGCTCCAACGGCGGGCCTGTTACCATCAATGCAGATGGCAAGGCTTTGGATGTTTCCTTCCATGCTACCGAAGGCAATTATGCGGCCCGTGCGGTTGCTTCCATCAAGTACGGCACAGGTGAGGATATCACTATCAAAGCAGGCAGCCTGAAGCTCAGTGCTGACACCGTCGGCGATGAAAGCCAAGGCATTTTCGCTATGTCCGGTTCCACCATTACCATCGATGCGGATACTGCTATTACTACCTCTGCGAAGAAGGACAGCAACGGTATTTTTGCCGGCAGAAGAGGCACTGTCAACATGACAGGCAACCTGGAAATCAATGAGGATACCGGTGCAGAAAAATACTATGCACTCAAGACCGACAGCAACGGTATTATCAATGCCAACGTTAAGGATGGTGCTGCAGGTGACGGCATCGTCAAGATTAACGGCGATATCTACACAAAATCCGTAGCAAGCTATGACCGTTGGGATGATGAAACCACCATCACCGCTACTACCATTAATTTGGCTCTGAAGGGTGCGGACAGCTTCTGGAACGGCCGCAGTCTGTACAATGCTTCTGTAGCAGGCAGCGATACCACCAGCTACGGCAACTTCAACCTGTGGCTGGCAGATGGTGCAACCTGGAATAACGAGAAGAATGGCAAAGAGGTTCCGAACGGATTTAACGGCAGCCATGTAACCGGCTTTACCGGTGGCGCTGATGCAGCACATGCAGGCAATATCTTCCAAAAGGACAGCAAGAATCTGACTATTGATAAATACAGCGGCAATACCAATATCTTCTACGCACACGAAGGCAACGGTGAAGCAACTGCCAACTACAAAGCAGGCGACACCATTATCAAGCATGCGGCAGAAGGCTCTGTAGTATCCATGATTACTGATAACAGCGGTATTGCAATGGATAACGAATACAGCATAGCTAATGTGCTGAACGCATTGGCAGGCAAGCTCACCTATAGCAATTTTGTTGACGGTGAAAAGAACCTGACAGGCTATGTGAAGATTGCCGATGGCCTGACCGCAAGCAGCAAGGCTATGCAGACCGGCGATATCTCCTTCAGCAGCGAGGACGGCAAGGGCAGCCTGAAGGATGGCTCCATTGCTCCGGGCCTCACTTATCCGGAAACCCAGACTCCTGAAAGCAGCAAGCTCAACAACGCTATTACCGGTGATGCCAAGGCTGATTACAACTATAAGAAGAATGGTATTTTGAAGGCAGACGGTAAATACATCTTCACTCAGAATCCTTCTGTAATAGAGGTTAGCGAAGGTGCTGCAGTAGATGTAAATGGTAAAGATGTTGAAATCGATACCACCAATGCTTTGCTGGAGCTGAAGGGTAAGGATGCAGGCATCAATGCGGTTGACGCAAACGTTAATATCAAGGGCGATACCAACATCAGCGGTGAAACCGGTATTATTGCGAATAACAGCAATGTAGCCATGGCAGGCGGCAGCAAAATTATCGGCAGAGGCGGTAAAGCAATTTCCGCACTCGGCGGCGGTAAGGTACGCATCGACAGCAATCTCCCGCTGTACATCAGAGGCCTCATTTATGCTAGAAGCGGCCAAATTTATCTGAAGGGCGGCAATGGCAGCAATATTGAAGGCGACCTGGAAGCAAGCGACGGCGGCGAAGTTGATGTTAATCTGAGCGGCGACGGAAATGTTATGTGGGGTGCTTACAGGACTGACGAAAACAGCTGCGTTAAAGTATATATTGATGAGGGCGCAACCTGGAACCTTACCGATGGTGAGGATGAAACTAAGACTGAGGGCAAATCCCTGGTGAGAATGGCCAAGGATGCTGCAGCTCCGGAAACCGGCCTGATTGTTAAGGGCGGTGCAACCGATAAGCAGAGCGGTTTCCTTAATATGACCAATAGAAGCAAGACTCTGGATATCGCTCATTACAGCGGTTGGGAAACTATTATCTATAACCATGAGGGTGCAGGCGATAAGGTTACCGACTACAAATCCGGCAATACCATTATCAGCAATGCTGATAAGGATTCCGGCGTAATCCTGTCCACCGACAACAGCGGCATTACCATGAATGACAAGAGTGCTGTTGAAGCGACACTGGCAGCATTGGCACAGAAGGTTACCTATAAGGATCATGAAGCGAACGGTGCTAACATGACCGGTAAGGTACAGATTGCCGAAGGCCTGACATCATCCAGCGCAAGCCAATATATCGGCAAGCTGCACTGGGATGCAAACGGCGTAGGCCAGTATGATAAGGACAGCATTAACTGGAAGGAAATTTACAACGGCGATTATGAAACCCTGGTAATGAAGGGCGTAAGAAGCGCTGCAACTACCTCAATGCACAGCTGGCGCGACAACATGCAGGATATCTACACAGGTGCAGACCTGGCTGACGAGGACGGCATCTTTGTTAAGGCTCTTGGCGGCAAGACCAGCTCCGATGTTAAGGGCGTTAGAGATGACAACACCTACCGTGGTGTACAGGTTGGCTTTGACAAAGCTCTGGCAAATGGTTGGCATGCAGGCGTAGCCTTCGACTACCGCGACGGCGATTCTGATTATCTGCTGGGCGGCAAGGGCGACAACCAGCTCTACAGCTTGGGCGTATACGGTGTTAAAACCTTTGACGACCAGTCCTATCTGCGCGTAGCAGCTAAAGCGGGCCGCGTTGAAAACGAATATGATGTTTACAACGAAATCCGCAGCCTGAAGCTGCATGGTGATTATAAAGCAAACGCTTATGGCCTGACTATGGAATACGGCAAGACCTTCGGCAGCGAAGCAAGCTACTTCACTCCGAAAGCACAGCTGACCTGGTCTCAGGTAGGCAGCAAGGATTACACTGCCCATACTCCTAACGACAGCATGAGAATCGGTCAGGACTCTTACAGCAGTCTGGTAGCACGCTTTGGCGTTGAAGCAGGCGCTAAGAGCGAAAAAGGCCGTGTATACGTTGGTTTGTACGGTGCGCACGAATTCAACGGCGATATCAGCGCAAGCTACTTTGCTAAGGATGGCGGCACTAAGCACACCAGCTTCGACGGCAAGGATACCTGGATGGAAATGAGCATCGGCGGCAGCTATGATCTGAGCGACAACTGCCATATCTATGCAGACTTTGCCAAAGACTTCGGCGGCGACTTTGAGCGCAAGTGGAAGGCAAGTGCAGGCCTGCGCTTCGAATTCTAATATCTTAAACAGATTATTTCCCCTTCTTTTATAAACGGGCTGTGGCGCTTCAAGGCAGCGCCGCAGCCACCTCCAAAAACTTATAAAACTAATAATTTAAAAATCGGAAAAAACAAGAAAACAGCTATCTGTCGGCAAGCAGATAGCTGTTTTATCTTTATAGTACAGAGAAAGCATAGTTAACCGGTGCTATGTGATTATGTTTACGCTTTTGAGTATAGAGTAAATACGCAATAAATTCAGTTTTTTACTTGACGTAGCACGCTATATATGGTAGACTCTATATGATAAAAAATACCAATAACAGAAAAATGTAAGTAATACACCCCTGAGAAAAATTGTTCTTTACAAAAGGAAAAAATTACTACTGCTTTGTTATTAAAAAATTATAGAATTATAAGCGATCAGGTGAGGATATTTTGCCGGATATCTTCTTAACAGGGAAGTCTGATGTGATTTCGACGCTGTTCCGCAACTGTGAAAGAGAGCTGCTTTGTCGTTAAGCTGTTGCTTAAACCTCTTACCAAGGGATAAAGCTGCAATGATCTTAAGCCAGGGTACTGACTGATTGTACATATTAAGGGTCTACGAGATTAGACGCGCTTAATGAGAGGGAATTTTGGGCATTTGAATTGCAAAATTTTCCTTTCGTTGTTAGTGTGTGCTAATCTTTTTTGTTTTTTAATAGATGAAAAATTTTATATTTTAAGCAATTATATTGCAAGGAGTGAGAGTATGAGGAGTTATCAACAAAAAAAATGGCAGTTACTGGCTGCCGGCGTTTTGATGTCAGTATGCACATCATGCTTTACTGCACAGCCTGCCTGGGCTGCAGAATATAATAAAGGTTTGACAGGTAAAGCAGATAAGGATGCGCCGATGCTTAATGCTGACGGCAACACTGTGGTGCTTGATAAAGGCACCAAAACAGTAACCTATGATTTTAAGGGTACAGACAACACCTTTACTGTAGTAAATAAGGATGCTGTCGCTACCAAAAACGGCTATAACTATGTTTACAACAATATAGGCAGTGACGGCAGTAAGGGTACTTTATATCTGCGCCAGACCAATACCCATTCTAACGATTTCAGTGACGTAGCTGGTTTTGCAGGAAGCAACGGCAGAATTGAAATCAACAGTAATCTTGATATCAATGCTTATTCCGCATATGCTTCCGTTGGTGTCAGTGCAGGCAGCGGCGATTTGATTATCAACGGTAACGTGAAAATGCGTAAGGATGATCCATCTAATCCGTGGGGCATTATTACCAACAATGTTCACGGCAACATCGGTCCCGGCGGTGTAACCTCCATGGATCCTACTGATGTTAACTATACCGGCGCACGTTGGCAGCCGAACGCCTTTAGTGTCGGCAATACCGGCGGCAGCATTACCGTTAACGGTAATGTGGATGTAGCTGTACGCGGTACTGCAGTGCAGACCGGCGTGTACAATGCCTCCGCAGGCATACATCCCTACAATCTGGGTAAAATCAGCCTGGTAGGCGATTCTATTAAAATCGAAACTCCGTCTGACGAAAGAAAAGCAGACGGCAGCTTTAAGGAAGCATATTATGCTTTGGCAAGCTATGGCGGTACAATCAATATCAACGTTGTTGATGCTAATAATAATACGGATAAAAGCTCTGTTGAAAACGAAAAGCTGGAGGCTGCCGAAGGCAAGACAACCAATATCATCGGCAACGTTATTGCTTTGAAGCGCTCTGAGCGTACCGATAAGCCTGATGTATATCAGGACGGACGTCTGAACATC
>ULSN01006513.1_pt1 | contig 53816 bp, 44 predicted proteins | sample 1956771 | NCBI WGS metagenome assembly ULSN01 (sample SAMEA4835709, study PRJEB28245) | human gut metagenome | biome: gut microbiome; material: fecal sample | place: Denmark | collected 2008
AGTAAACTTTCCTCATTCTTCTCTCAAACACTTTTTATATGCACTTTCATGTGTCAAAAGTGTACGTTTTATAGTGCCTTTCATGTGATTTCAATGGGAAGAAAGTTCTAATTTCCCAAGATATTTGTAAAGCGTATTGCGGTGCACTTTAAGCTTTTGTGCCATTCTGTATTTCGGAATGCAGGCCTTTAGCATGGCTTTTATTTCTTCTTCATGTCCACTCAGTTTGTTGGTGGACGACTTGCTCCCTTTAGGGCGGCCAAGTATCACTCCCTCAGCTTTTTTCCTTGCCAACGCTTCTTTGGTCCGTTGCGAAATCAGGTCGCGTTCAATTTCTGCGACGAGTCCGAAGGCAAAAGCGAGAACTTTTGACGGAAGGTCGCATCCCAGCCGATAATTGTCCTTGATGGTCCACACCTGGATTTCCTGTTCCATGCATCGGTTGAGAATCGACATGATGAGCAGCATGCTCCGGGCAAGTCTTGAAAGTTCCGTACAAATTAAAATGTCGCTTTTTTTCATTTTGCCGAGCAGTCTGCCAAGTTTCCGTCCGTTCACCTTTTTGGTGCCCGAAACGGTCTCTTCCGTCCAAACATCGACATGCAGATTGTGCCTGTCGCAAAATTTTCGAATTTCATAACGCTGGTTCTCAGCGCATTGCTTGTCTGTACTAACACGAATATAACCGTAAATCATAATTAAAAATTTATTGTTCATAACATATCTGTCAAAATTTAATTTCAAGTCATATGCCAATCATTCAGCCTACTGCATTTTCGGCAAAGGCAGAAATCTATCAGTTTGACGTTGGCATGGAGTCCGTCCAACGTCTAATGGCCGATTTGGGGTTAAGTTTGTAACGGGGGATAGACGGGCAGCCCGACCACTGGGTAAATTCGGAGTGGCCGGGTTGCCGGAATTATTGTTGTAATTTTAAAGGCTATTTTCTTGCACTCAGTTGAAGGCTGTGGTTCTGCCGATTGTCAGGAAGTTCGAGTTTTTCATTAAGCTCAGTGAGCGTATTGCCGTCGTTTTCAACGAGAAAGTTGAAAGTGGTCTTTGCGGTATCGTCGGCAATGAATTGCCAGACTGTGTCGTTGATGTTGTCGGCACTGCCCTTCAGCGTGTAGAGTTTGCCCTGATAGTAAATGCAGTTGTCATTTTCGGTCAGGCGCAACAGGAAAGTCCCGTCGCCGCTGTTCTGAAATTTCTTGACCGTCAATTCGTACTCGGCTTCACGGCCTGAAGTTGAGGGCAGTTTCCCTTTGTACGTCAGCCGTTGCCAGGCACCCAGCGGGTTGTCCTTTTGTTGGCTGATAAGATTGGCATACACGTTTTCAGCGGCTTCCAGCGGGGTGGCAAGAGGGAAGGATATCATGAATCTTCCATTGTCGACGGCACTGTTGATGCGTGGGGCACATACCAGACGGTTGTCGTAGATGAAGCCGATGTATGAGCCGACGGCCTTTTGGGTGGCCTTTTCCCATTGCTCCTTATCAGTGACATTGCCTGTGATGGTGTAGATGGTTTGTCCCGAACCTTGAATTTTCGCTGAATCGAGGTGCAGGTTTGTGAAGTCGGAAGCACGCACGATGGGTTTGCTGCCGACAAGGTTCTGTTCCGGATTCTTTACGTCGTACCATCCGTTGGCCATTCCTGTCGTTTGCAATCGGCTGAGACAAGAGGTCGACATCGCGGCAAGAAGAAATCCACAGATGGCAAATATGAACTTTGATAATTTCATCGCTTGTTTGTATTGTTGTTAAGTGATAGAGGAGGATGGAGTATAACTGTTGTGTCCAAACTTGTAGTGCAAAATCGCCTCCTATATTTCCCCAATATAATAAAATTGGCGATGAAATTGAAAAAAATAATGATAATTAAACAATCTTGTAGGATTTTTATTTGTTCGTGCTGGCTGTAACCGTCAGGGAACCGGCGGAAAGCAGTATTCCGGCTGCGACGACACCTTCCCATCCCCACAGCGACCATGCCGCTCCTGACAGAAACGTGCCGAGCGATCCGCCGATAAAGTAGGTGGTCATGAAAATGGTGTTGATGCGGTTGGATGCCGAAGGGTTCAGGTCGAACATCGTTGCCTGGTTGCTGAGTTGGATGCATTGCATGCCGATGTCGATAATCATGATGCCGGCAATGAGCGTGGCGTAGTGATTGGCTCCAAACAGGAACAGTAGCCAGGCTATGATTTGCAGAATGGCTCCGATGAAGTTGAAACGCCTTACGCCGACACGCTGGATATAGGCACCGGCAAAGGAAGCCGTCAGCGTACCGGCCATGCCGCACAGACCGAGCAGTCCCACGATGTGGCTGCCGGCATAGAACGGCGGTTCTGCCATTTTAAACGCCAGCGATGCCCAGAAGCACATGAATGAGCCGAAAGCGAAGGCGGCACGCACGGCATAGATACGCAGGGCGGGGTATTGGCGGATGAGGGTGAAGATGGAGCGCATGAGCGCGCCGTAGGTCCCTTGAAAGTTGGGCCGCGACGGGGGCAGAATGCGGAGAACGATGGCTGCCGACACCACCATCAGTCCGGCGGCAATGAAGTACATTTCACGCCAGCCGAGCCATTCGCCTACGGCACCGCTGATGACGCGCGACGCAAGAATCCCAGTGAGCAGTCCCGAAAGGACAATGCCGACGTTGCGGTTCTTGTTTTCGGGCAGGGAATATTGTGCCGTCAGCGGAATGAAGATTTGAGGAATGACGGAACAGATGCCGGTCAGCAGCGAGAAAACGTGAACGGTATAGATGCTGCCGGCCGTAGCTATGGCGAGCAGTGAAACGACAAGTATGGAGAAGTTGGCAAGAATGATGCGCTTGCGGCTGAAGAGATCGGCAAGGGGAATGATGAAAAGCAGTCCCAGCGCATAGCCGATTTGCGTGTAGAGGGCTATGTGGTTGGCTTCCATTGTCGATGCGTGCAGGTTTTGCCGCAGCATTTCCAGCAGCGGTTGGTTGTAGTACAGGTTGGCTACCGAAATTCCTGCAATGATGGCAAGCGTGTAGAGCAGGGTTTTGGGAATCCCTCCGCCGTCTTTAAGAAAAGTCTTCATATTGTTGTCAGAAAAAATGTTTTGCAAAGGTACAAATAAAAACAATTGCGGCGGTACGGGTGTTATTATTTCAAACGGACAACAGATTTATTGAAATCAGAAAAAACGACAAGACGATGAAAAAAATTTTGGCAACTATGTTGTTCCTGCTGGTTGCAGTGGCGTTTCCGCTGGTAGCCCAGAACAATGCAACCTATCAGTTAAGTACACATATTCTCGACATAAACCGTGGCGTGCCTGCGTCGGGCGTGACTATCGAACTATATAGTCAGCAAAAGGGTGAGTGGGTGAAAATCGACGAAGGCCGCACGGACAGCAATGGGCGCATCGGCAATTTCCTGCCGTATACCGAGGCAAATGACGGAATCTACAAACTGAAGTTTCTTGTCGCGCCCTATTTTGAGGTTCAACAGTTGTCTTCAATTTATCCTTATGTAGAGGTCGTATTCAGGGTTACTGGCAACGGACACTATCATATTCCGTTGACACTCAGTGCGAATGGATACAGCACATATCGAGGTAGTTAGACATCATGACTCCCGATTGGCTTACTTGACAAATGGCTTGAAATTGTCGAGGATGGCGAAGTCGGGAGCGTAGTTGGACAGTGTTTCAAGCACGTTGACAAGCGACTGTGCCGACAGTCGGACGGTCGTTGCCGCGCTGTTTACCTCAAGTTTGTGATTGGCTGTTGCCGGATGCTCGTTGTCGATGCTGACGGCGGCAGCCAATTCCTGTATAAAAGCTTCAAACTTGTCGGCGGGGCATACGCCTTCACCGCTTTCTCCTGTGTCGCCGCTGCGCACGAAGTAGTAGGATTTCACGCGTGTGTCAGTCCGCTCGATGCGTGTGCGGATATAGAGTTCTTCGTTGATGGTCAGGTCGAAGTCGACGGTTGCATTTCGGTTGTTGGCAAGTTGCAGTATTTCCTGTTTCATTTTTCAGATGATTTTAATATGGGTATTGGTGTATTTTCCGCCGATGCCCAGTCCGAACAGTGCAAAGTCGTAGGCCACGGGATCGTCGGGGCGTAAGGCGCGCAGTGTGGCGGTAAGCTGTTCAACGGCCAGTCGGTCGTTGGCTTTGCGCGAAAGCAGTCCGAGCGCGCGGGCAGTGTTGCCGACATGCACGTCGAGCGGAATGTAGAGCTGTGAAGGACGCAGGCTTTTCCACACGCCGAGGTCCACAATGCCGTCGTTGCGCACGAGCCAGCGGAGGGCCATGTTGATGCGCTTCAATGCGGTTTTGTCGAGGTTGCCCGGCAGACAGCGCACGGAACTTTCGCCGTTGTTGGCGGTTTCGAATTCTGCTGCCATGTGGCGGACAAGTTCCCATGCGGGCATTTCGCATTCGCCAACTTTGCAGGCTGAGGCAAAGGCGTCGAGCGAGCCGTGGCGGCTATAAATGTGGTGAAGTCCACGCAGAAAATAGGCGAAATCGTCGGAAAAGAACGTGCGGTGGATGTTGAACCTTCCAGGTAGTTCTTCATAGCCCTCGTCACATACATAGTTGTAAGGCTGGTAGTCCATCAGCCGCAGCATTTTTTCGCAGTTGCTGCAAATCATTTTCCGGTTGCCCCAGGCGATGGTGGCGGAAAGAAATGCCGCTATTTCAATGTCCTGCAACTTGTCGAAGCGGCGTGGAAACTGCACCGGGTCGGCTTCGACGAATTCGAGCGTGTTGATACGTGCCGTTTCGGAGTCCAGCAGTTCTACGATGTTTTCGTCTATATCTGTCATTTTCGGTTCTTGATGTAAAATAGTTGGGAATTGCTGACAATGGCCCGTTGCGACAGCGGTTGTGCCGGGAATAGCTTTTCTGCCTGTTCAAGGATATTTTGGTCGGCTGTGTATTGTCGCGGTTTCGTTGCCGAAGGCATATAGGTGCAGTTTTCTCCGTTCGCCTCAATTGTTTCGACAGTCTCGGCCGCCGGTGCAAGTTGGAGATAGGCGGCTTCGATGGCTGCCATTGGAATACATTCGGACAGCGTGCGGTAGAGTTTTGCCTTTTCGGGAAGAATCGGATCGTAGTGTTTGGCTATTTGCTCGATTTCGTCGGACAGCGTTGCATGCAGGAGCGTGCCTTGCGGAATTTCTGCGCTTTCGACATGCAGGCTGTCAGCACGAAGGTCGCGTTGCAGACGGTCGAGTGCCACGCGCGCTTCCTTGAGCAGTTGCATGGCTTGTGTAGCTTTGGCAAGTTGACTTGTAGGCTGTGCCGCCAGCCATTGTGCCTGACAGTGTCCGCAACCGCGGATGTCGGCTATTTGTGCCAATGCGGGAGCAATGTTCCATGCGGCAAAGAAGTCTTGCCAGGAAATGTGCATAATGGCATCGGAAAGAGAAATCGGAACGGTTTTCATTGTCTTGTCCTTTCAAATATGATACAAAGATAATAAATTGCATTATCTTTAGATAAGATAAGCAGCGGTTCGGCAAAGCCAAAACTGAAAACTTCGTTTTCGTTTGTCTCTGCTCTCACCTTGCATTATCTTTAAATAAGATAAGCTTCGGTTCGGTAAAGCCAAAACTGAAAACTTCGTTTTCGTTTGTCTCTGCTCTCACCTTGCAATCTTTGAATAAGATAAGCTTCGGTTCGGCAAAGCCAAGCTGAAAACTTCGTTTTCGTTTGTCTCTGCCCTCACCTTGCATTATCTTTGCATAAGAAAAAAATTGGGAATGAAAGAAAGTAAATTCAGCTGGAGGAAGAGGGCGCGGAGTTTTCGCTATGCGTTTGCGGGAATAGGGCGGCTGTTGCGCTACGAGCACAATGCGTGGATTCATTGTGCGGTGACGGTCGTTGTCCTGGTGGCCGGTTTTGTTCTGCACATTTCAGCGATGGAATGGCTGGCGGTGGCTTTGTGTATCGGCGGCGTGCTGGCGGCCGAGGCGTTCAATTCGGCCATCGAAGCGTTGGCCGACCGCGTTTCTCCGGGCTACGACGAAGCTGTCAAACATACGAAGGACTTGGCGGCGGGCGCTGTTTTGCTGATGGCCATGGTGGCTGTTGCCGTCGGGCTGATTGTTTTTGTTCCGAAAATAATAGACTGGATAGGATGAAGAATCGATTGATGGTAGTATTCCTGCTGATAGTACTTTCCTTAGTCCCGGCGATGGCTCAGGAAGTGGAGGGCAGCCGGAAGGCGGTGCGCTATTCGGGCGATGCGCTGCTGGTGGCGATGCCGCTTGCCACGCTCACGTCCGTACTGGTAATGAAGGACTGGGAGGGATTGAAGCAGGCGGCTTTTTCTACGGCGGCTACGCTGGGCACTACTTATCTGCTGAAATACACGGTGAAAAAACAACGCCCTGACGGGAGTGATTACCACTCGTTTCCTTCTGGACATACGAGCATCATGTTTGCCAACGCTGCTTTCGTGCAGCGCCGTTACGGATGGAAGTGGGGCGCTCCTGCCTATGCGCTTGCCACTTATGTGGGTTGGAGCCGCACCTATGCACGTAAGCACGACTGGTGGGATGTAGCGGCCGGTGCAGCCATCGGTGCCGGGTGTTCCTACATATTCACCCGTCCGTTTGCACAAAAACATAATTTGTCGATTGCGCCCGTCAGTGACGGACTGCATTTCGGACTGGTGGCATCGTTTACACTTTAACTTAAAAACAACCAAAGCAATGATAGTATTCAATACAACATTTCATACACATACAGCTTGCGAACAGCTGTTTCTCGACTGGCTTCGTGTCATCTATATTCCGCAGGCGCTTGCCGACGGACGTTTGAGCGAAGCCCGCCTTACGCGTGTGCTGAATGCGGAAGAGAGCGACGGAGTCAACTATTCGCTTCAGTTCCGTGCCGAAAATCTGGACAATCTTCACAGCTGGTATGAAGAGGTGGGCGACGAACTGGCAGGAATGCTGGCTCACAAGTTCGGGCAGCAAGTGGCCGGATTTTCAACCTTGCTGGAGGAGGTGGAACTGTGATGGCTGAGATGGAGTGGGACCGTATCATCATCGGCATCGACCCGGGAACGAATGTGATGGGCTATGGCATTCTGGGCATTAAGCACAGCAAGCCGGCAGTGATAGCCATGGGTGTGCTGGTGCTGAACAAGTTTGACGACCATTATATGCGCCTGCGGCGAATTTCGGAGCGTGTGACTTCGCTTATCGACCAGTATTTGCCCGATGAAATGGCTATTGAAGCGCCGTTCTTCGGCAAAAACGTGCAGTCGATGCTCAAGCTCGGGCGTGCGCAGGGAGTGGCTATGGCTTCGGCTCTGTTGCGCGACATTCCCATTGCCGAATACGCACCGCTGAAAGTGAAGATGGCGATAACCGGCAATGGCGGTGCTTCGAAAGAGCAGGTAGCGGAAATGTTACGCCGCATTCTCAACATTCCAAAAGAAAACATCGACCCACATCTCGACGCGACCGATGCCCTCGGTGTGGCACTGTGCCATTTCTACGAATCCAGCCGCCCCAAAACCGTCAAAGCCTACAAATCGTGGAAAGATTTCATCGCCAAGAATCCCGACAAGATTAAAAAATAATTCGTAAATTGGAATCGTGTAATTTTGCAGGAATTTTTAAAATCTTGTCGTATGAAAAACAACGTGGTGAAATATACCGATGCCGTATTGCTGGCAGTTCAGATAATTCTTTCCGCTATCATCGCCTTTAGCCGTGACGAGATCCCGACACATTGGAATTACCGGGGAGAAATTGACAGTAGCGGCAGTTCCTACACGATATTGCTGTTGTCGCTTGTCAATATCCTTTTGTTTGTGCTTTTTAATTGGTTGAAAAAGCATCCCGAACGCTGCAATTTCCCGCGCCCCTTTAAAAACAGGGAAGCCGCTTATGCGGCCATGAAAGCCCTTGTGACGTCTGTCAGTATTTTTATCAACGTCATTTTCCTGTTTATCACCCTTTCCGTCCTGTTGGGTCATATGTATGCTGCAGTATTCAATATCATCATGATTTCTTATTGTCATTGTCGGAAGCATTGTTAAAATGGCCATTTCCTGATGAATAAATATCGTTTTGGCCATTCCAATTCAGTTGTCGGCTGTTTTTTCTTGACAGGCAGTAATGAAAATTATAATAAAATTAGGAAAATTCAGCGGAAAGCCATACCTTTGCAGCCGCATTGGGAGAGATGGCAGAGTGGTCGATTGCGGCGGTCTTGAAAACCGTTGAGGGTAACACCTCCGGGGGTTCGAATCCCTCTCTCTCCGCCATAAAAGGTGTAAGTCTTGAAGGAACGAGATTTACACCTTTTTTTGTTACCGAATCAATTCAATCGTTTGTGTTTATGTGGGATTGGCATGGTGTAGCCATCGTTGAGACTGTTTTGAAATACCTTTGTATAGCTCCATAATGTATTAACTGGTTGGTATATAGTGCTTTTCCCGGTTTGTAAAACTGGCGGTTTATGCGCATGGATGATTGGAAATGCATATTTTTTATAAAAAATGATAGAAAATACGTTTATTTTATGTAAATTGCGCCCGATTTTTGGATACATTCTTGAGAATTTTTATCGCTTTGTTTGCCATTAATTATTGATGTGTGCCTCATTTTGGGTGCGTTCAATTAAAGACGAAACAATCAATGAAGGAGTCGGAAATACTTGTCCGGCAATTAAATTCAAATGTACCTGATTTTGTAGAACTGGCTGCTGAAATTTTGTCGCAGTCCGTTTTTTATTGTAATAACTGATTGTGGAAGTTGCCTAATGTCTTTAGGACGGGGCGCCTGGCATATAATGGTTTTCAGGGATATTTTCAAGGGTTAACAGTGCTGCATTGGTAAAGACTAATCTATAAAATTTATGAATAAGACTATTACATTCGTTTCTCTTTGTGCGTTGTGTGCAAGTTCCGTTTTTGCTGCAAGCGCGCCTCAGGTGAAGATCAGGAAAATAGAGCCGACCGGTTCTGCTCAGGAAATGTTTCGTCAGAAGCGTTTTCAGGCCAATATCGTAGCGGAGAATCCCAGTCGGGTTGCAGATGTTGCCGACGGCGCAATATTGTGGGAAGATTTTCAGAAGTTCAGCGAGGGGTCGGAAACTTCTCCGACATCTGACGAAGTCAATAACTCACAGGGGCTGATACCTTCCCAATATACGCAGATGCCGGGATGGGGAGGAGCCGGTGTCCATCAGTCGGGAGGCAGTGCCTATATCGGTTTTATCAAAAGTCCTTATGGTGAGGATACAGGCTTTATTACAACACCTCCAGCCGACCTTACGGAAAACAACGGCACATATACGGTCCGTTTTCGTGCAAAATCAGTGTTGAGCGTGGGTGACGAACTGCTTATCAGCAACTTTAATCCGAATTTGTCGACTCCTTATATTTCTTCGGCTACGGTCGAGATTACGAATGAGTGGAAGGAATACACGGTGGAAATGAACCAAGGCTCGGCAAGTTCCTGCCTGCAATTCTATACGCTTTACGGCGGATGGATATTCGATGATTTTTCGGTTGTAAGCGAAGGCGTGCCTGCTCCGTCCGAGTTCGAGGTGCTCAGTTACAAAGGAACGGAAATGACTGTGCGCTGGAATGCTGTGGAGGGTGCCCAGTCGTATGTCTACAATATATTTTATCCGAATGAGGGCATAGGTGATGACTTGTATTTTAAGAAGGAAGCCACTACCGACAACAATACGCTGACTGTCACCGGACTTAATCCCGATACCCGCTACTCGATGAACGTGGCGGCAGTTGTCGACGGAACGCAGTCGGCCTATTCGCAAATCTTTGATATCATGCCGCTCCTCGACACCCCTGAAACGCTTCGTCCGACGGATTACGACGGGGAATCGTTCATTGTTTCCTGGAATCCGGTGGAAGGTGCGGAGCTTTATGTGCTCAATGTCTATTCCTATATTGACGGAGGAACTCGCGATGCGGTAGTCGTTCCGTTTATCACAGACGAACAGGTGACGGGAACTTCGTTCAAGGTAACGGGCATTGACAAGAATACGATTTACTATTTCACTGTTCAGGCCAAGAACGGTAAAGGTGATATTTCCGACACTTCACTCGAAGTTCAGGTCCTGCCAACGCTTGACGCTCCTGTGGCCAAACCGGCTTCAGAAATCACGGGTGACAGTTTCGTGGCAAGTTGGGAACTGGTGGAAAATGCCAATGTGTATGAAGCTACAACGTATAAGGAACATACGGCTTCTGCGGCAGAGACATTCGCCGTGGCCGATGCAAATCTCGATTTGTATGAGTCGAGCGGTTCGCTGTATTATCCGGAAGCCCTTGGTACCGGCCTCTCGTTGCCGCGCGATTCGGGTGCATTCTATTGGTATATCAACCGTGCTGCCCTGATGGACGGCGGTATCGGTCTTGACAATACATTGGCGGTATTCTACGGCATGGCTTATCTCTATTCGCCGATGTACGACTTTACACCGTTTGGCGGAAAAGCCACGTTTGAAATCACGTTGGCCAGTGCCAATGCCACGAAGGCAGTTGTTGCACTTGCCGAAACCGATGACCAGCTGGTGCTTCAGGAAATTGAATCGGTGGAAGTGCCGGTGACATCTTCGATGACTACACGCCGTGTCGAATTTACGAAAGGTTCCGACAATGCCTGTATCCTTGTGTATGCAAAAGACGGTACATACCTTATGTTCAAGGATCTCAAGCTGACTGTCGATATGCCGGAAGGCAGTAAGATAGAATTCCCTTACGACCAGATGGTGGTGGAGAATGGCAATGCCTGCCGTTTTGAAAAGGTGGAATATGGAAAGAGCGATCGCATCTCCTACAGTGTCGTTGCGGCTAAAGTGACGCAGGAAGCGCAGATTTTGTCAGAACCGTCCAATCGTGTGTACGTGGATTTCAACAGTTCCGTAGAATCACTCGGCGATGCAGTTGCCGCTCCTAAGGCTTATGTGAGCGGGGGAACGCTTTTTGTTGAGAACCCGAATGCGGAAACGGTTGAGGTGTTCGACATGACGGGCGCTTGTGTCTTGAATGACAATACGGGAGCTGCAACGGTGACAGCCACACTTGCTTCGCGCGGAGTTTATCTGGTAAAGGTAGGTAGCCGTGTGATGAAGGTAATGCGATAGAATTTCGCTGCAATTATTTGGAGGCGTTGGACGTAATGCTGACCAATGCCCGTAGAAACTTACGAATCAGACTTTTCATCTTATTAAAAATTTTATATATGAAAAAACGTATCTTTTTGGCAATGTTGTGTGCTGTTTCATTGAGCGGAGTGGCTCAGACACATACACATTATTTCTCTGTTGACAACAACAGAAATCTTAGAACCGTAATGGCGAAGCCAAGCCAAATGCCGGTAAAAGAAGCGCAGAAGCCTGCCGATGCTGTCATTTGGGAAGATTTCTCCAAATTTACAGCAGGTAGCGTCGACGCTCCTGATGCTGCGGATGTGAATGACGCTTCAGCCGTTATTCCTGCCGAGATGACACTCACTCCGGGCTGGACGGGTATGGGTATCAAACAGGCCGGTGGCGTAGCTTATATCGGTACTTACAATGAATACGGTTGGGACGAAACCGGCTATCTGAAAACCTGCCCTGCCGATTTGAGCCAGAACAACGGAACATGTACGGTCAAGTTCCGCGCAAAATCGGCCAATGCCAGCGGCGACGAAGTGGCTATTCGTCTTGCCAATCCGAGCAATTCGTATCTTGATGAACAACGTGTCAAACTGACCAACGAATGGCAGGACTATGAAGTGAAGCTCAGCAATGGTACTGCTGACGCATTTGTTCATTTCTTCTCTGTCTGGTATGAATGGTATGTTGACGACATTGCAGTCATCACTCAAGGTATTCCTGCTCCGGAAAACCTGCATGTAACGAGCTATAAGGGCTATGAATCCACTTTTGCGTGGGATGCTACTGAAGAAGCTGAGAAATACAAGGTGCAGGTATATTATTGGAACACGAGCAAAAAGGATTACACTTATGTGGTCGATGGTGTCGAAACTGCAGAAACAAGCTACAGAGTGACCGGCCTTGACATGGATGAAACTTATTTCTTTAAGGTGGCAGCCGTGCAGGGAACCAACGTGTCGGCTTATTCCAGCAGTCTGACTCTTGCTCCGGTACTCGCCGCTCCAACTCCAATCACGCCGACAGACTACGACGGAGATTCATTTACCGCTGCATGGGAACCGTATGAAGATGCCGATTACTATGTGCTGAATGTATATTGCTATCAGCAGGATTCTACACTTCCGTTGCCGATTCCGTTTATCGTGGATCAGAAAGTGGAAGGCACATCCTACTTCGTTGAAAATCTTCCGCCAAACTATATTTTCTACTTTACGGTTTACGTAGTGAGAAACGACGGCGAGATTTCTCAAAAATCAAATGAAGTGCCGGCACTTCCAGTGCTTTCTACACCGGTAGCAGGCGAGGCAACAAATGTTACTTCCAATTCGTTTGTAGCCAATTGGACTCCGGTTCCAACGGCCAATACTTATCAAGTGAACGTATATCGCGAACATACGGCTACAGCCGACGAAGTGTATGAATTGGCAAATACCGACTGCGATGTATATCCTTCAAGCGCAACTCTTGAAAAGCCTGAAATCCTTTCCGGTGGCTTCATCTTCGGCTCTCAGTCGGGTGCGTTCGACTGGTATATCTCCATGGCTGCGGCTATTGACGGCGGTATCGGTCTGGACAACAGCTATGCCTTCCTTTTGGGTTCAGCCTACATGTATTCTCCGCTTTACGACCTTACTCCGTTTGACGGCAAGGCCGACTTCAGCATCACATTGGGCAGCCCGGATGCAACCAAGGCTGTAGTGGCTTTGGCAACAGAAGGCGAAGACGGATATTTGGATGAAATCGAATCCTATGAAGTTGACGTTACACCGACGATGACCAACCACGTGTTCAACTTCACGAAAGGAAACAACAGCTGCTGTATCCTGGTTTATGCCCTCGATGGAATGTCACTTATCTTTGACGATTTCAATCTGTCAGTCAACATGCAGAAGGACAGCAAGATCGAACACATGATTGATATGGCATTGCTGGAAGACGCTTCAGCAAGCAGCGTACGCTTCGACGGTATCGACTTCAGAAACGACCGTATTTCCTATGATGTGCTTGCCGCTATTGTCGACGCATCTTTGGACGACCCGATTGTCAGCGACTATTCAAATCGTGTATATGTAAACGCTATCGGTGCTGTGGAAGGTGTAAACGAGGCCAAGGCTAAGGTTTATATGGAAGGCGCTACTCTTTGCGTGGAAAATCCGGCAGGTGACGACGTGGAAGTCTACAACATGGCGGGCGTGAAAGTATTCTCCGACAACTCCGGCGATGCAGTCGTTAAGACTCAGCTTGACGTGCGTGGCGTATATGTTGTGAAAGTAGGCGGCGAAGCCGTGAAAGTAATGCGCTAATCGTTTGGAATTAGTTCCGTAGTTGCCCCTTGGGGCAATGAATGTCATAAGGCGGCATCCAACAGTTTGACTTGTTGCGATGCCGCCTTTTTTATGCTTTTCCCGCAGGAATTATTCTGTGATGGTCAGTTCTTTGCGATAGTCAGTTTGGCGAGATAGTCGTAGTGTTCACCTTGGGTGATGAGTTCAGCTTTGAAGCCGTTTTGCGAGGCGTAGTAGGCGAGTGTGTCGAAATCGACATATAGCCATTTGAATTCCGGCCCCTTGATGTTGCGGTATTTCATGCTGTAGACAAGTTCGCCGTAATAGTCGCCGTTGAGGTCGATGAGCATGCTGCCGTCTTCGTCCTCAAAAACGTAGCGGATGTCGCTCGAATCCATGAAGATAGCGCCCCCGTCGTTGAGCAACTGTTTCATGCGGGCGAAAAAGGTTTCCATATTTTTCAGGCTGCCGATAATTCCGGCGCCGTTCATCAGCATGAGAATGGTGTCGTATTTGCCTTGAAACGCCGGCGAGAAGAGGTCGGCCGTCTTGGCGTTCACTCCCCGGGCTTTCATCACTTCGACCGACAGTTCGGAAATGTCGATGGCTTCTACGTCTTTCCCCATTTCCGCAAGTGCCAGCGCATGGCATCCGCTTCCGGCCCCCACGTCGAGAATCTTGCCAGTGGCCATCCGCAGGGCATCCTGCTCGACGGCCGGCATTTCGTCGAACGTACGGAAAAGAGTGGCTACGGGTATTTCGTCTTCGTCGAAATCGGGTGAGAATACGCGCAGTTTTGCCGCTTTTCCTGTCTTGTAATAGGCCGTAATTGCTGCCCCCATCGGGTCGTGGGCAGTTGTCAGTAATTTGCTCATGCTCGTTATATTTGGTTTGGTAAAACAAAAGTAGTGAAAGGAAAGCGCTTCGGCAAGTGAATGTAAAGATTTCAGTATGGGTGATGCTGCGGAATATCTCGGAGATCTTCATCAGGCAGAGATAATAGCCAATATGTAATAAATGTAATATTGGGTGAAATTTTGTAAAAATACGTGTAATAAATGCGAAAAACATTACCTTTGCAGGCGAAAATAAGGAAAGATGCCGGAGTGGCCGATCGGGACGGTCTCGAAAACCGTTGTACGGGTAACCGTACCGAGGGTTCGAATCCCTCTCTTTCCGCAGAAAACATTTATGCCGCATCTTCGGATAGCGGCTTTTTTTATGCCGTTCTGAAAGTTGCTTATTTTATAATTATCATTAATTTTGCGGAGTGATGACGGGGGCGGGTGTAGCCGTTCCTGCGTTGCATGTAATTAACCTTTTAAAACCGATATGAAAAAATACATTTTTCTTGTTATGATGGTTGTGTCCGTGATGTTCTGTGCTGCGGGCGCCGGAAAATCCGGAAAACTTTCCGACGAAACTCTCCGCCGTTATGCCGCCCAGATGCTGATGGTGGGCTTTAAGGGCGACAGTATTGATGAAAACAGCGATGCCGTGCGCTATGTGCGCGACCTGCACGTTGGCGGTATCATTCTTTTTGATGTGGACTTGACAGGCTCAGCCACTATCGGTTCCCGAAACATTACTTCGAAAGAACAGCTTGCAAAACTCACTTCCGACCTTCGTCGGTATGCCGGTTATGATTTGCTGATTGCAGTTGACCAGGAAGGCGGTCTCGTATGTCGCTTGAAAGAACAGTATGGTTTTCAGCCTACGGTCAGCGCCGAATATTTGGGCGAAGTGAACAATCGCGACACTACGTATATGTACGGCGAACGCATTGCCAGGGAAATGGCTGAAGTGGGGCTGAATGTCAATCTTGCCCCTCTGCTCGATGTGAATGTCAATAAGGATTGTCCGGTTATTGGCAAGCTCCATCGCAGTTTCTCGTCGGATGTGCAGGTGGTGACCGACAATGCCGGATGGTTTATCGACGCACACCATGCCCATGGGGTACTTTGCTCCGTAAAGCATTTCCCCGGTCACGGCAGTGCCACCGCCGATTCCCATTATGGGTTAACTGATGTATCCGATACTTGGAAAGAAGAAGAGCTCGAACCTTTTCGTCGGCTGATAAAGGCCGATAAGGTGGATATGATAATGACAGCGCATATCTTCAACCGTCAGCTTGACGAGAACCTCCCTGCCACGCTGTCGAAGGACATTATTCAAGGTGTGCTTCGTGACAAGTTGGGCTTCAACGGAGTCGTGATGACCGACGATATGTATATGCAGGGCATTATCGACCATTATTCCATCAAGGATGCCGTGGTGCTCGCTATCAATGCCGGAGCCGATATCCTGGTGATGGGTAACAACATTTCCACCGGTTTCGAACCCGACCGTCCGTTCCATATCGTTGACATGATTGTGGAGGCGGTGAAGGACGGCAAAATTAGCGAACAGCGTCTGATAGAGTCGCACAACCGTATTGAAAAACTACTGAAGCGGTTGAAATGAGGAAAGGAATACTACCGAATATATACGACTTTTTAGCTGAATGAAGCGTTGAAAAAGTATGGAAATTTCTGCTGCTATAGTTCTAGAGCATTGTCTTTCAATAAAAAGTCGTATATACTAATGGTCGTAATTCCATATTCGTCTCTGGTCACTGGGGTTTCCTCCCCGAGGATAATCATCTTCTTAAAAGAATCATCCACTTTGAGCAATGAAGCACGTTCTTGTTTGATTTTCTCGTCCGATTCCATGCGATAAGCCGATTGAATATAGTAACGTTTGCTTCCAAGGTTGCAGATGAAGTCCACTTCCAATTGAGAGCGTTGCTGCTTGCCTTCCTTGTTTATTGTTATGATCGGTACAACTCCAACGTCAACATTAAAGCCTCGTATCCTCAATTCATTATAGATCAGATTCTCCATTAGATGTGTTTTTTCCATTTGACGGAAGTTGATACGTGCATTTCGTAACCCTAAATCCATGAAATAATACTTAAATGGCGTATTGATATACCGTTTGCCTTTGATGTCATAGCGGGTTGACTGCTCAATTAGAAAAGAATCACACAGGTGGTCAATGTAGTCTTTAATTGTGTCTTGTGTTATGGCTGATTTCTTTTCACTTTTGAACGTATTGGCCAGTTTGTTCGGATTGGTCAGTGCTCCAATCCCCGAAGCCAAAATGTTGATAAGCTCCTCCAGATCTTGGTCTTTACGAATGTTATACCTGTCTTTGATGTCTTTGATGTATGTTTCTTCAAACAGGTTTTTCAGAAAACGAACTTTCAGATCTTCTGTTTCATACGACAGTATTTGAGGTAGTCCGCCATATAGCATATATTCATTAAGACCGGCTTGAGGTGTACCGGTATATGCTGACATGTATTCGTTGAAACTCAAGGGAAACATCTTTACTTCGAAACCTCTTCCTCGAAATTCCGTTGCGATATCCTTCGACAGGAATTTAGCATTGCTTCCAGTTACATATACATCTGTATTCCGCATTTTCAGGAAGCCGTTAAGAACATCTTTGAAGTCGTCAAGCATCTGTACCTCGTCTATCAAGATGTAGTACAAGTTGTTGTCAACAATTCTGCTTTCTACGTATGTGTATAAGTTTTCGGGGTTTCTCATTGCCCTATTCTTATAGTCTTCCAGGTCTATCTTTATTATGTGATCAGAAGATACTCCACTGTTTTCGAGGTATGATGTGAACAGTTCAAACAGCAAAAACGATTTTCCGCATCTTCGCATTCCTGTTATCACCTTTATCATCCCATTATTCTGGATGGAAATGAGTTCGTTCAGATACCTTTTTCTTTCAATGTTTTTCATTGTTAGTCGAAATTTGTGTCACTAAATGACATGTTTGTCGATTGCAAAGATAGGATTTTTTTTCTATATCCAATTTATGTTATTCGAAAAATATGTCATTTAGTGATATGTTTTTCGATTATTTCAACAGGTGAATATATTCGCCGTAGCCTTCTTCCTGCATGCGGCTTTTGGGGATGAAGCGCAGGGAAGCACTGTTGATGCAGTAGCGCAGGCCGCCGAGCGATTCTGGGCCGTCGTCGAACACATGGCCCAAGTGGGCATTGCCGGTCGTGCTTCTCACTTCGGTACGTACCATGCCGTGCGACGTGTCGGTCAGTTCCGTCACGAGTGTATCATTGATAGGTTTCGAGAACGACGGCCATCCGCAGCCCGAGTCGAACTTGTCGGTGGAGAGAAACAGCGGCTCGCCGGTGGTGATGTCCACGTAGATTCCCTCTTCATGGTTGTCCCAGTATTCGTTGGCAAACGGGCGTTCCGTAGCGTTTCGTTGTGTCACGTCGTATTGCAGTTCCGTCAGTTGCGAGCGTAAAGTGGCATCGTCGGGACGCGAGTAACTGCGTTTCTTGTTCGCATTTCGGGCCATTTCAAACAGTTTCGGGTTGATGTGGCAGTAGCCTGTCGGGTTGTTGTCGAGGTAGTCCTGATGATAGTCCTCCGCTTCATAGAAATTCTTTAGCGGCAGGTTCTCCACTTCAATCGGCTGGCTGTAGTTCCGCTGCAGTTCTCCGAGTTTTTCGGCAATGAGGGAGCTGTCGGCTGCGTTGGTGTAGTAGATGCCCGTACGGTATTGAGTCCCTACGTCGTTTCCCTGCCGGTTGAGGCTTGTCGGATCGATGGTCTGGAAATAGAGGTCGATAAGCAGCGCGAGATCCACCTCCTGCGGATCGTATTCTACGCGCACCGTTTCCGCCGCATCTGTCCTGCCGGTGCAAACTTCCTTGTAGGTCGGGTTGGCTACACGGCTGTTGGCATAGCCCACGGCCGTCGACTTCACGCCGCGGATTTGCTTCATGAAGTGTTCCGTACCCCAAAAGCATCCTCCGGCAAAATAAATTTCTTTCGTGTTCATATTGTTTTCATTTTTTGTTGTCAATCGTTGTGCGATAACTGCGCCGCTCACAGCAAGCAGCACCACCGCAATCAGGATTGTTTTCTTCATAGTTGTCATATATATAAAGTTGGATAAAACCGGTTTTTGAAATAAATTTTAATATAAAAACAACGTGTACGGATTCGATTATGTTCATTGTAGATAAAAGTTTGCTTGTTTTGTTATTTTTTGTAGTTTTGTAATGATAATACCTCAAAAATCCGTGTCAAAAGTAAATGGAAGAGCTGCAGCACATAGAAATCTTCAATGATGTATTTGCCCATCGTGAGCGGTTTGTTCGCTTTGCGTTCAGCTACTTACAGGATTTGTCGGCTGCTGAAGATTTGGTGATGGATTCATTTGTTTATTATTGGGAAAATCGTCAGAGGTTGGATTGCAAGGGTAATGTTCCGGCTTACATATTGACCGTTGTCAAGCACAAGTGCCTCGATTATTTGCGGATGCAAAAAATACATCAGAATGTTTATTTGCAACTGCAGGATGATGCCCGTTGGGAACTTGACATGAATATCGCTTCGCTTGAAGCATTTGAACCGTATCGTGTGTTGGCCGTCGACATTCAGGCGGAAGTGCGCAGGGCTTATGGCAAGTTGCCGGAGCAAACCCGAAAAATTTTTGAGATGAACCGTGTACATCAGATGAGTTATGGTGAGATTGCAGAGGAAACACGATTGTCGGTGAAGACGGTCGAATACCACATGTCGAAAGCGCTTCGGCATTTGCGGAGAGAGCTGAAGGATTTGTTGCCGTTTGTAATACTATTTTTAAATTAACTTATTTTAATAATTAAATCTATTTTTTTGTTTAGGGTATAGTCCGTGTTCTTCGCTATATAAGAAAACCTGAAGCGAACATGGATAAAGCTACGTTGTATAAATATTTCTCTCATGAGGCTACCGATGATGTTCGTCGGCAAGTCAGAGAATGGGTGGAGTCTTCGCCTGAAAATATGCAGGAATATATGGCAGAGCGGGCGTTTTATGACTCTGTAACTTTGTTGGCAGACCCGAAACTGCCAGCCGTTCGCCGATTCTCCTTCAAGCGAATGTTGACAGCAGCATCGAAGATTGCGGCTGTTGCTGTTGTCACATTGTTGCTGTCGTATGTTGTCCGTACCTATTTGTTCCCGCCACAGATACCGATGCAGGAATTGTATGTGCCGGTGGGGAAACAGTTGAACCTTACACTTGCCGATGGAACGAATGTCTGGCTCAATTCAGGAACGCGCTTGAAATATCCGGCTATTTTTTCCGGGAAGGAACGTCGGGTAGAAATTGATGGAGAAGGGTATTTTAAAGTGCAGAAAAATGCAGACTGTCCGTTCCGTGTACAGACCGACGGTGGTGTGGTGGAAGTGCTTGGTACGACGTTCAACGTGGAGGCTTATTCTTCCGAGCACAATTTCCGAACATCGTTGCTCGAAGGTTCCGTGAAGATTACCGACAACCATAATGGTGAATACCTGTTGTCGCCCAACCAGATGGCCGAAATGCAGGCTGACGGTTCGATGAAGATTTCAGCAATTCCCGACTATGATGTGTTTCGTTGGACAGAAGGCATTATCAGCTTGAAAAATGACAGCTTTGAGTCAATCATGAAGAAGTTTGAAAAGTATTATGGCGTGACTATTAAAATTGAGTGCGACAATTTTGCCGGAGTGAGCTATTCGGGTAAATTCTATCATTCGGATGGTCTGCAGTATGCTTTAAAAGTGCTTCAGCGTGATATTGACTTTACCTACGTAAGCGAGCAAGACAACCATATTATTTACATTAAATAACCCCATTTGCCTATGAAACAAACCTGACAGAAGAAAACCAAGAAAACCTAAAGAAAAAACAGGGGCCGACTCGTTTGGCCACAAATCGGTCCCTTTGATTTAACACCTTGAACTAATTCGTATTAAATCTAAAACAAACACAAAGATATGAATAAAACTATTGAGGAAAATTTAATACCTCCATTAAAATCTATTAACCATTTATTAAAGATTATGAATTGTTTGCTGTTAATGGTGATATGCAGTGTAGTGAATGTGTATGCCGATAATAGCAAAGTGAAATCAGAAAACGTGACATTGTCCGTTCGTTCGGAGTCTGTACAGACAGTTTTGAACGAAATTGAGCGACAGACTGGCTATTTGTTCATGATTAATTCCAATGTAGACACAAAACGCGTTGTCAGTCTGAACGTAACAAAGAAACCGGTGCGCGAAGTGTTGAACCAGCTTTTCCGCAAGACTGGTGTCCATTATGCATTTGAAGGCCGTCATATTATTTTGTCGACTAATGCATCCATGAAAGACGACAAACCGTCGGCAGCGCCTTCTTCGCAAAACCGCAGCGTAAAAGGACGTATTCTTGACGAAGACGGACAGCCGCTGATTGGTGCCAACGTACGTATAAAAGGTACGGATGTCGGTGTGATAACAGACATTGACGGTAATTATACATTGTCCAGTCGTAGTTTAAACAACAATTCCGTGATAGAAGTATCCTATGTGGGAATGAAAACATCTACGGCGAAGGTGGGCGATCGTACCAAAGTGGATCTGGTTTTGTCGTCCGATTCCGAAGTGCTGGATGAGGTTGTAGTAGTTGGCTATGGTACTCAAAAGAAAATCAACCTGACGGGAGCCGTAAGTACTGTTGATGTGTCCAAACAGTTGGAAGCACGTCCTATTACTGATGTGGCCCGTGGTTTGCAGGGTTCTGTTCCAGGTTTGACTGTCCGTACTTCAACCGGCGAGATGGGGACAGATCCGAGCATTAAGATTCGTGGTATAATTGGCTCAACAAACGGATCTTCTGCTCCACTTATTCTTGTGGACAACGTAGAATGCAACAGCTTGCAGAATATCAATCCGGAGGATGTTGAGAGTATTTCCGTATTGAAGGACGCCGCATCTGCATCTATTTATGGTGTAAAGGCTGCATTTGGTGTTGTTCTTGTTACCACTAAAAAAGCTAAAAAGGGAGAGAAATTCTCTGTAAACTATTCAAACAACTTCTCTTGGAAACGTGCAACGGTTAATCCGGAAATTGTGGAAACGTGGGAAGGTGCTGAAATGTCGTGGGCTGCCGGTTTACGTTCCAATCCGAACTTGTCGGAACAGACCAATTCCTGCTATTTGAGCTGGAACCTTGAATCTATTGAGCGTATGAAGGAATGGGAACGTGTTTACGGTGGAATGAACTTGAGTCCGGAAATGGTGTTGGGACGTGACTTTGACATTATCGACGGAAAAATGTATTTCTATCGTAGTTTTGACGCTCCGGGGGAATTTATCAAGAAAAATTCATTCCAACAGACGCACAATCTTTCGCTTTCAGGTTCTTCCGGTAATACTGCCTACAATCTGAGTCTGGGCTATTTGGGTTCTGAAGGTATCATAAAAGTAAACACGGATCAGTACGACCGTTTCAATGTATCGTTTGGAACTAATACAACGTTGAACAAGTATGTTGACGTGCGTTCAAAATTGCTGTATACGCGTTATGAATACGACACGCCTTATAATTTCGGACCGTCGTCAAGTTACGACGAATGGTACTATCTTTACCGTTGGCCGAAGATGATGCCTTACGGTACATATCAGGGAATTCCTTTCCATAACGTGGTGACTGAAATTCAGCAGGCTAATATGAACAAGAAGACCAACAACTATATGCGCGTGTCGTTGGGTTCTACTGTCCATATTCTTCCGGGGTTCGATTTTGAAGCCGACTATACGTTTACGCATGTCAGCCGCTATACACAGACAAACGGCGGAAAGGTTAGCGGTTGGAACTTTTGGGGCGGTTCAGGTTTGAAGAATGAAGTGTGGACTGCGGCAACCCATGACAAGGCCGTGAAAGCTTCCGACAACAGCGATTTCCATGTGTTGAATGCTTTGTTCCGTTATAACAAGGAATTTGGAAAGCATTCTCTTGGTGCAATTGCTGGTACTAACATTGAAGTTTATCAGAACTACGGCAATACCTCCGAACGTCGCGAACTAATTCTGAACGACCATCCGGAACTTTCATTGGCAAACGGAGATCAGTTTGCTTCGTCGTATCATTCGCATGAGGCCCGAATCGGTTATTTCGCCCGAATCAACTATGCGTTTATGGACCGTTATCTGTTGGAAGTCAACGGTCGTCTTGACGGTTCTTCCAGTTTCCCGAGTGATCAGCTTTGGGGATTCTTCCCGTCAGCATCAGCCGGTTGGATTATGTCGGAAGAAAATTTCATGCAAGGTTTGAAACCTTATCTCAGCACATTGAAATTCCGCGGTTCTTGGGGACAGATCGGTAACCAGGATGTCGGTACCAACATGTTCCGTCCGATTCTTTCTCCGACTACCACTACATGGATTGTCGGCACTACCGGCGAACGTTCGTTCGGACTTCCGCGTGCCATTGCTGACGGATTTACATGGGAAACTATTACGACTGCCGACTTCGGTATCGATACCCGTTTCTTTGACGGTCGTTTAGGTGTTTCGTTCGATTGGTTCCAACGCCGCAATACGGATATGATTACCAGTGGAGAAAAACTTCCTGCTACATTCGGTCAGGATCCCCCAATGCGTAACTTTGGTGAATTGACAACCAAAGGTTGGGAACTGTCTGTCGATTTCCGTCATCGTTTCCATAATGGACTCGGAATGTCGGTATCAGCGTATATATCGGATGCAAAAACGAAGTACACGAAAATCAATTCCAATTCCCGTGCCATCAGCGGTATTTATGAAGGTAAGGAATATGGTGAAATCTGGGGTTTTGAAACAGACCGCTTCTTCACTGCCGATGACTTTGAAACAGCTCCCGACGGTAAGCTCGTGCTGAAAGAAGGTATTCCTTCTCAGAGCTATTATGAAACAAACGGCTGGTTCTTCTATGGCCCTGGTGATATCAAGTACAAGGACCTTGACGGAGACGGCAAAATTACTCCGGGTGACAACACTGTAGAAAATCCGGGTGACCAGAAACGCATCGGTAACTCTACTCCGCGTTATGAATACGGTGCACGTCTTGATATGGACTGGCAAGGTTTCGACCTGGGCATCTTCATTCAGGGTGTCGGCAAACGCGAACTTTGGGGTAACGGTTCTATCGTAATTCCGGGCTTCAACTACATGGAAGCATGGTATACTCACCAGCTCGACTACTGGACTCCGGAAAATCAGGATGCCTTCTATCCTGCTATCAGTAACACAGGACAATCAAACAAGACACAGAACTTCCTCCCGCAGACAAAATATTTGCTCAACATGGCATATTGCCGCGTGAAGAACATCACATTGGGTTATTCATTCCCGGAAAAATGGATGCGCAAGGCAAAACTCAGCAAATTGCGTCTGTACGTTTCATTGGAAAACCTGTTTGAATTTGACCACCTCGGAGATATTCCTATCGACCCGGAAACTCAGACAACAACCGGTGACGGTGGATATATCGGTCGTTCGTATCCTTATTCCCGCAGTACTTCTTTCGGTATGCAGCTAACCTTCTAAATTTGAATGTTATGAAAAAATATAGTTTATATATCTCTCTTTTGATGCTATTGTTTGCCGTGTCTTCCTGTCAGGATTTTCTGGACCGTCCTCCTTATGACTCGATTCCTGATACGGAGTACTGGCAGAATGAAGAACATATCCGCACTTATGCCTATGGCTTTTATCCGTCGTTCTTTGTCGGCTATGGCACATCTGGCTTGATTAGCGGAAGCTTGTTTGGTAATGGTGATACGTTCAACGACGATATTGCCTGGAACGTGCAAAGCGAATTTACACCTATCCGTGTTCCGGATTCCGACGGTGGCTGGAGTTTCGGTATTGTGCGCAAGGCTAATTATATGCTGGAAATGACGGCACAGGTGCCGGGCTTGACTGAAGAGGCTATGAACCACTGGATTGGTATCGGACGTTTCTTCCGTGGTATGGAATATGCCAACCTTGTGTTTGCCTATGGCGATGTGCCCTGGTATGACAAACGTCTGGAAACCAGCAACCGTGACGAAATGTTTAAGGACCGTGACCCACGTTCAACTGTAGTAGGCCACATCATCGAAGATTTCGAATTTGCGTTGAAGAATGTCCGCAAGGAAGACGGCGAATTGAACATCGACCGCTACGTTGTAGCTGCCATGGTGTCAAGATTGATGCTTCGTGAAGGTACATTCCAGAAATACCACAATCTGGACCAGGACCTCGCAGTACGTTGCTTGAAATTGTCGCGCGACGCTTCTTTGGAAGTAATGAATTCTCATAAGTTCTCAGTTTCCGACAACTACAATGCGTTGTTCTCTTCTGATGATTTGATGTCAAATCCTGAAGTGATTTTCTATCGCAAATATCTGGGAGGTATTCTTACTCACTGTACGTTGACCTATAACAATGCCGAGGCACAGACAGGTGCAAGCCGTGCCTTGATGGAAGCGTATCTGACATCCGACGGTCTGCCGGTACATATGGACGATTCATGGGCTCCTAAAACAGCCGACGAATTCTTTGCTAACCGCGACCCGCGTCTTACTGCTACGTTCCGTAAAAAATTCTATATCCGTGGTGAGGACTGCACTCCGTTCAACTATTCTACATCAGGCTACTCGATGTGTAAGTTCATGGATGACTCTCAAGCCAATAGCGAAGACCTGAAGTACAGAGGTCAGAACAACGAAACCGACTGTCCGTTGCTCCGTTTGGGTGAAGTGCTTGTCAATTATGCTGAAGCCCGTTATGAATTGGGTGAGTTGACTCAGGACGATTTGAACAATTCCATCAACCTGCTGCGCAGCCGTAAGGGCATGAGCATTCCAAAACTGGAAATCATTGGAAACGAACCGGCAGTCAACGGTGTTGTCTACGACGACCCGAAACGTGACAAGGAAGTACCGAGCCTGTTGTGGGAAATCCGTCGCGAACGCCGCGTGGAAATGTGTTTCGAAGGTTTGCGCTACAGCGATTTGAAGCGTTGGAAGAAACTTGACTACATGTGCAACGAAACAAATCCGGACATCCGTTACGGCGCATATATCCGCTATTCGGATTATCCGAAGGCCAACAAGACGGAAGTCTACATTGACGGCGGCGCTGACGAAGGCTTTATCCTCTGTAACCGTGGAACAGCCCGTAAGGCTCCGACTGACAAGAACTATGTGAAGCCGATTCCTAAGGACCAGATTCAGCTCTACAAGGATAATGGCTATACATTGACGCAGACAAAAGAATGGCAGAATGAAGAATAGTTTTGACTTTAAAGAAAATAGCAATGAAGAATTATATAATGATGAGCTTGTGCCTGCTTTGCGCAGTGCTCTTTACCACTTCCTGTAAGGAAGAACCTTATGTGGAGAATCCTTCGGGTGAAGTGTTCATCTATCGACTGAATGTGACAAACGGCGGATTGACCGGTGCTGAAACTTATGAAGGAACGGTGGACGAAGCCACCAAGACCGTAGCATTCACCATTCCTGCCGAATCTGACATTGAAGCCCTCAAGTTCAGCGGAAAGCTGTCGTTGGGTGCCAAATTGGACAAGGAGTCTTACGACGTGTCGTCAGGCTCTGCCGAGGTTCGCGTGCTGAATGGCGAAAATGTAGGTGTCTATAACGTGACAGTTACTTTGAATGCACCGACACAGACTCCTATCTTGCAGAAACTGTTGGTGAAGAATGCCAGCGGTCAGGTGAAGGAAGCCTATATCAGTGAACTCGACAAAACCGTTTATTTGGGTTGTGAAGGAAGTGCTTCTGCCGAAATTACGGAAATTTCCTGTTTGCCGAAACGCACTACGGTTACATTCTCGGAAGGCAGTAACAATGTTGTCAGCGCCGAGAATCCGGGCAAGGTGCTGATGGACTTCATGGGACTTACCAATGAATACCGTCTGTCGTTTGAAGGTGAACCGGTGTTCGGTGCCGACTTCAAGTTGGGACAAACTTACGATTTCACCAAGAATCCGATGGGTGCCGACTGCTACCCTGACTTTGCTGCTGAAAACACTCGTAGTGCTGACTTTGACGGCGAAACCATGCTTATCGTTTCACGCGAAGGCGGAACATTCCCGAAAGTGCTGAAGTTTGCTGACCTCAAAGCTGGTAGCCCGAACGAGAAGGTTTTGAATATCAATGGAGTTGCTGGCGGAACATATCTAATCAGTGCCGGCCGTTTGAGTCAGAAACATATTTATATCTGCAACCTTACAACAGGTGTGAATGTAGGTGACGCTGCACTTAAGGTTTATCACTGGGCAAATGAAGACGCTGCTCCGGAAGTAGTGCTTGAATTTACTGGCGAAGCTACCAATGCTTCTGTAACCGGAGGACGTTTCGGTGACAATATGTCGGTAAATCTTGACGAAAATGGTAATGGTACGATGTTCTTCCTCACTCAGGACGGAACACAGATGCTTCGTTTCGACGTTCAGGCATTTACCACTATCAGCAATCCTACATTCATAACTCCGGGAACATCTGCTCCTTACTATGCTTCTGTAAATCAGGTATACGGAAGTGACAATGAATTTGTCTATACAAGTACACAGGCACAGCTGATGTTGATTGACCGTGACGGTAATGAGTTGTTCAAACTGGATGTGGATGCAATTCCAAAGCAGGGAACAGACGCTCGTATCATCACTTATGATGCCGAACGCTATTTGATTATGACTACTGGTCGCAATGGCTCATGGTCAGGTGATCCTGCTCAGGTATTCTATGTATATGACCTGTCGGCTGGTGCCAATACTGTTTTGGCTTTGTCTAACTTTGCTGCAAGTGAACGAATTCCGTTGTTCTCCTTCTCGCTTGACGGTGCTAACTGCTCTGCTCCGGCTGCCAACACAGGCTGGGGTATCGGCGACGACGGCATGCTGAGATTGATGACATCTGCTGCCCGTTCAGGCTTTGCTGTATTTGAATTCCCTGAAAAACAGTAATATAACTCTATTTGTAGGTTTAACCATCGGTAGGGAGCGGTTGCAGAAAACCGCTCCCCACCTTAAAATCCATTTACTATGAGAAAAATAATATTGACCTTAGTGTCTGTTTTTATGGCCTTCCCGGCAATCTGCCAGAATGTGGAAGTTGGAACAATGAAGAAAATTGAAACGGGTAGTCCGGCCTATTATCCGGTATTGTTGGAGGGCGGCAAAGTGCTGACAACTTCTTCCGATTATACAGGATTGGTGCTGACTGATTTGCAGAACGGGAAAAGCCGTGTGCTGTCGTCGGCTTCCGGAGCCGGTTACAATGTGCGCGTTTCGGCTGATAAAAAGAATGTGATTTATCAGGAATGTTCCTACGCTACTGGCAAGCGAATGGTGGGCTATGCTTCTTATACGCTCGACAATGGCGTATCCCGGCGGTTGCAGGCTCCGCAGCGTAGCCGTTCGGTAGACTTGGGCGGTGTGTATGCCGTTTCCGAGGATTTGAAGATTTCCGTTTATCGGAATGGACAAAAGACGGTGCTCGCTCCGAATGGGGAACATCGCCGCTATATATGGCCGTCAGTGTCACCCGACGGTAAGAAACTTCTTTATACGGTTTCGGGGGTAGGCACATATGTTTGCAATATTGATGGTACCTCGCCTGTTTCCTTAGGCATTTTGCGTGCACCCAAATGGGTGAACAACAGCTGGGTGGTAGGTATGGAAAACACGACAACTGAAGAAACTTCGGTTTCTGCGGTGGTGATGTCGAAAATCGACGGTTCCTGCCGTCAGACATTGACTCCGTCGTCGGTTGTTGCCATGTATCCGTCGGCTACGGAACATTGTGTGGCCTTCTCTACCGACAAGGGCGAAGTCTATTGCATGGAAATCAATATTAACGAATAAATCTGACGACTATGAAGAATTTTATATTACCGTTTGTAGGATTGGCAATGTTTGTCGGTTCTGTTTCTGCTTCTGATTTGACAGGAGTGAAAATTTATATAAACCCCGGACACGGAGGATATAACATGACGGTTGAGAAAAATGACCGTAATGTTCCGACAATACCGTTTGAACCTCTCGACCAGAATGGATTCTGGGAATCATCGTGCAACTTGGTGAAAGGTTTGGAACTGGAACGTCTGCTGAAAGAGTCGGGCGCGTCTGTCATGATGTCGCGTACTCAGAACCGCGATGAGGACGACAAGGACCTGAGTGAAATTGCTGAAGAGGCCAATGCCTACGGTAGTGACGTGTTCATCTCTGTTCACAGCAACGCTTTGGGTTCCAACAACGGAACGAACTATCTGTTGTGTCTGTATAAGGGTATCGAAGGCGGTGCGCTGAATGAACCTGCCAAACCGATTGACAAGCAATTGGCTGCAGAAGCGTGGCCTTATCTGTACGACAACAATCTGACGGTGTGGACGGGCAACTATACGCCGGAAAATCCGCTGATTCGCGACGATTTCCATTTCCTTGGCTATTATTTGGGTGTGATGCGTCCGTTGACAGTGCCCGGATTCCTTGTGGAAGGTTCGTTCCACGACTATGAACCGGAAACTCACCGTCTGCTGAACGATGACTATGCTAAGTTGACGGCTGTGGCTCTTCACCGTTTCTTCTGCGATCATTTCAAGGCCGACAAACCGGGAACAGGTGTGATTGCGGGTTCTGTAAAGGACAGTCAACGCGTGATGACTCATCAGCGTTTCAATAACTATGTAAAGAAGTCACACGATCAATACCAGCCTATCAATGGAGCGAAAGTGACATTGAAGGATGCTATGGGTACTGAATTGAAGACTTATACAACGGATAATTTCTACAATGGCGTGTATGTGTTCCGTGACCTTGTTCCGGGCAAATATAAAGTGCTGATGGAGGCAGAAGGCTATATTTCACAGGAAAAGGAAGTGGAAGTGAAGGCTGACCAAACGACCAGTTTTTATACATTGTTGGAAGATCCCAATTATATTCCGCCGGCAAAAATTCCTGGAAAGGCAAATGTCTATGCTTCAGGTTTGAAGGCTGAAAAGATTGCGGACGGCAAATACAAACTTTCTTACACGTTGAACGCTGATGCTGAAAATGTGGAAATTAAGGTTTTCAAGGGCGACAATGTGCTGAAGAATATGCCGTTGGGCGCGCAGACGAAAGGTGTCAATGAACAGGAAATTGACTTGACAGATATCTCTGAACAGGATTTGTCATGGAGTGTGACAGCCGGTGCAGCTCCAACGACAGCGGAAGCTCCGTTGAAATTTACTGACGACGATGTTGACCAGATGCAGTTTAAGGAAGCACGCGGTCTTGTAGTCGACAACAATATGGAAAGCCCGTATTTCGGACGTGTTTATGTGACGGAATCAGCCGGTGGTGCCATTCAGGGATACCGTACTACAACAGACGGTGTTTTCATTCTGGATGCTGCATTGAGCGATGTGACAGAACAAGGTAACGACGGTTATAAGGGCAATATTGACTGGTCGAATACGTCAAGCCCGATGAGAATTTCCGTTGCTTCCGATGGTACGCTGTTTATCACGGACTGGAGCGACGCTCATTCCGGCGTATGGATGATGGACCCGGCAAATCCGACTGCTGAATTTGAATCTGTTTTTGCAGAAGGCAGTCGCGCTGCTTCCGGATTGCTGACCGTAAACGGAGTGGATGTTCACGGTTCAATTTCATCTTGCTGGGTAGAGGGTGAAGGCGACAGCCGCAAGCTCTATACTTTCGACGAAGACTATTCGAATGATATCGCTGTCAATAAGTTCGCTTTGTTGCGCTATGATATCGGCAAACTGGAAAATCCTTGGGGCAATGCACCGTCAGCCGTTGTATTCGACAATGCTGCCAGCTTGCAGCAGAACGGTAACTCTGTGATTTGGCCGGACGGAAGAAACGGATGGTGGATTTCTCAATATCGCTATACGGACAATGCGACAATTCCTTCGCTGATTCACGTGAACGCAGAAGGTAAAGTCGATTTCAATTCTGGTAACACAGGTTTGATAGGAACTTCACAGCGTGGTGCTATGGCACTTAATTGCGACGGTTCGCTCCTTGCAATGGGTTGTGGTGACGAGGTGAAAATCTTCACTGTCGAATATGGTGAAAATGCGCCTTCACTGACCTTCAAGTATTCGATTGCTCCGGCTTTGGGTGACTATGCTTCTGCATTGGCATTCGACCGTGCCGACAATGTGTATCTGGCTTCCGGCACAAGCCGTGGAATCGCTGCCTGGGCATTGCCGAAGGATAACAATGTGTTTGAAACCACAGCACCTGCTGCCATGATGCTCAATTCTTCAGGTAGCACAGTCGCTGATGTGACAGCCGATGCATTGAAGGTAAGTATGAAGGACGGAATCTTGACATTGTCGGGAACAACCGACTTGCAGAATGTTGTCATTTACAATCTTTCAGGTATGGCTGTTTTTGAGGCCGGCAATGTGTTGCAGACAGAACTGAATGTCGATATGTCTTCCTATGCAAAAGGATTGTATTTCGTAAAAGTAAAGAATAAAACAGTCAAAGTAGTTAAATAAATGTGGTTAAAAAATCTGCCGGCGGCTCAGGCTGCCGGCAGTAAAATTAAAAGAAAGATGATAAGATTAGTAAATTTATTCGTTGCGTTATTTCTTTTTTGCAGCTGTGCTGAAGCTGATTCTGGTCTCGTTCCTGAACCTGATTCTGAGGGTGTCGAAATGCCACGGAAAGAGGTGCGAGGAGTGTGGGTAGCTACTGTCGACCGTATGGATTGGCCTCGAAATACGTCCAGCGCCGAAGTTCAAAAGCAAGAATTTGTAGAATATCTTGAACTGTTCAAGAAATACAATGTGAACATGGTGGTTGTGCAGATTCGTCCGATGGCTGATGCCTTCTACGAATCTTCGTTAGAACCTTGGAGTGAGTATATCACAGGTACACAAGGCAAAAATCCGGGTTACGACGTGCTCCGTTTTATGATTGACGAGACTCACAAGCGTGGTATGGAATTCCATGCCTGGTTGAATCCGTATCGTATCAGCAATAATTATAAAACATTCAAGCCTGCTGCCAATCATATCTATAACTTGCATCCGGAATGGACAATGACGTATGGCAATCTGTTGCTGTTTCGTCCGGCTCTTCCGGAAGTTCGTAAATTTATGGTGGATGTCATCGACGATCTGATTACGAAATATGATGTCGATGGCATACATTTTGACGATTATTTTTATCCGTATCCATCGAAAGGCATTGAACTTCAGGATGAAGGCGATTTTTTGGAATATGGAAAAGATTATGATAATATTGAGGATTTTCGTCGTGGCAATGTCAATAAGGTGATTGAAGAAATTCATAATCTGATAGTGGCAAAGCGCCCGGATGTGATTTTCAGTATCAGCCCTTATGGTGTATGGCGAAATCTGGAAGATGATCCCAACGGTTCGGATTCGCACGGCATAACAAACTACGATGACCTGTATGCCGACATTCGCCTCTGGTGCGAAAAAGGCTGGATTGACATGGTGGTACCTCAGTTGTACGCAAGTACGGAAAACATCAACATGAATTTTATAAAAATGAGCGAATGGTGGGCAAATAATTCATTCGATTGTCCGGTGGTGATTGGCCATGGGCTGTATCGTTTTGGCAATCCGGCTGAAGGCGAGATTTACATGAATCCCCTCCAGCTCGAAACCCAATTTTACTATGCTCGTCGTCAGGATAAGATACAGGGCAGCTTTTTGTTTAACGCTTCATCATTTACCGCCAATAAATTGAATATTTTGTCGAATCTCGGAAAAATATATGGGGAGAAAACGGTCATTCCGTTTATGGGACGTGAGACTTGCAAAAAACCGGATGTTGTAAAAGGTTTGCAGGCCGACGATTCAAAGGTTCTGAAATGGGATGCTCAAGGAGGAGACATTCGTTATGTGGTTTATCGTATTGTCGATAATAAGGCGAAAGTTGTAGATATTGTGTCTTCTGCATCCTATAAGTGTCCGGAAAATGGAGTGTATGCCGTTTCTGCACTTAATAAAGACAATGTGGAAAGCAATTTGTCCGAAAAGGTGAGTATAATAGAATAGTATATGTTTTCTCAGTGTTTTAGGTTTTGTTAATTTGAAAAATCTTGTCCACTTTTTATGTTGGGAAATATAAAAAGTGGACTTTTTTGCTGTAGTAGAATACTGCTTTATAAATTATTGATTTGCAATTATATGCTGTTTATAAACGTAGTAAAAACGTAGTGGCGGAAAATGTGTTATACAACATAACGTACCTATGAGGGGTATGTTTTATTGTGTTTTTTCTGTTTTGTCCGTTGTTTTGCAGTCACAAAACCTAACTATAAATGAATCTAAAAAGTTTCTATTGGCTGTTTGTGGTGGCGATGGTGAGTTTGCCCCAAACGGTTTGGTCGAAAAATAGTGTCCGGATTTCAGAAAAGGAGGTCAGCGAGAAGACGATGGATGAGTTTGTCGACGGACTGATGTCGCGGATGACTGTCGCTGAAAAAATCGGACAACTTAATCTTCCGGGATACGGCGATGTTTCGAAGGATGCGAAAAAGAGTGAAATTGCCGATCGTATCCGTCGTGGGGAAGTAGGCGGTATTTTCAATATATTCGGTCCCGACAAAATCCGCCAGTTGCAGGAAGTGGCGGTGGAAGAAAGTCGTTTGGGCATTCCCATTCTAATAGGAGCGGACATTTGCAACGGTTATAAAACCATTTTCCCTATTCCGTTGGGGATTTCCTGTGCATGGAAGCCGGAGAATGTTGAGGAAGTGGCACGTATTTCTGCGCGCGAAGTGAGCACGGAAGGCGTATGCTGGACTTACAGCCCGATGGTCGACATTTCGTTTGACGCCCGTTGGGGACGTGTGAAGGAAGGTGCGGGCGAAGATGCCTATCTTTCCGGCGAAATGGCGAAAGGTTGGGTGCGCGGCTATCAGGGCAATGACCTGGCTGACGAACAGACCATTATGGCGTGTGTGAAGCATTTTGCCCTTTACGGCGCGGCAGAAGCCGGACGCGACTACAATACGGTGGACATGAGCCGTGTGACGGCGCTGAACTATTATATGCGTCCTTATCAGGCTGCCGTTGAGGCAGGAGTGGGAAGCGTCATGACTTCGTTCAATGAATTTGAAAACATACCGGCAACCGGCCATAGTTGGCTGCTCGACGATATATTGCGCAAGCGTTGGGGATTCTCTGGCTTTGTTGTGTCGGATTATACGGCGATTGCCGAAATGGTGAACCACGGTATCGGTAATGCCGAGGATGTTTCGGTGCGTGCCTTGAAAGCGCATGTCGACATGGATATGATTGCCGATTTCTATCACAACAATTTGCCGCATGCGTTGGAATCCGGGCGAATCTCGATGGCCGACATTGACGCTGCCTGCCGCCGGATTCTCGTTGCCAAATACAAATTAGGACTGTTCCATGACCCTTATAGGTATCTGAATGAAAAAAGGAGTAAAAAAGAATTGTTGTCGGCTGAAAACCGTGCTGCGGCACGGCGCATAGCAGCCGAATCGTTTGTATTGTTGAAAAATGACGGCAAGATCCTGCCGTTGTCCGGTTGCCGGAAAATTGCCGTTGTCGGTCCGTTGGCCGACAGCAAGGCGAATATGTCAGGCTCATGGACGTATGATGAAAAGGAGGGAACTTATCATGGTCTGGTTGAAGAACTTCAGCAACGTTTGGGCGCCGGTGTGGAAGTGGCTTATGCCAAAGGAAGCAACCTGGTGGATGATGCCATTTATGAAGGGCATTTCACTGATGAAAGCCGCTCCACCCGCGACAACCGTAGCAATGAAGAACTGGTAGCGGAAGCCCTGAAAGCGGCGGAAGGTGCCGATGTGATTGTGGCGGCTATGGGTGAGTCGGACAACATGAGCGGTGAGGGTGCCAGCCGTGCCATTCTGGAATTCCCCGAAACGCAGCGTTGCCTGCTCGAAGCTTTGAAAAAGACAGGCAAGCCGGTGGTGATGTTGCTGTTCACCGGCCGACCGTTGGCAATGCAGTGGGAAGAAACGCAGGTCGATGCCATTCTGAACGTGTGGTTTGGCGGAACGGAAGCCGCAGCGGCTATCGTCGATGTGCTGACAGGTGCAGTCAATCCCTCGGGAAAACTTACGATGACTTTCCCACGGGTGACCGGACAGTGTCCGATTCATTACAACCACAAGATGACCGGCCGTCCGATGAAGCCGGAGCAGTGGTACGTGAGATATCTGACCAATTATATCGATGTCCCCAACGAACCGCTTTATCCTTTCGGTTACGGATTGAGCTATACCACTTATGAATACGGCGATGTGGTGCTGAACCGTGACGAACTGACTGCTGACGGAACAATCGAGGCAAGCGTGACCGTGCGCAATGCTGGACAGGTTGACGGCGAAGAAATCGTGCAGCTGTATTTGCGCGACGTGATGCGCAGCGTGACTCCACCTATGAAGGAACTGAAAGGTTTCCAACGTGTGGCGTTGAAGGCCGGCGAAAGCAAGACCGTTAAATTCACCATTAACGCCGAGATGCTGAAATTCTATAACAGCAACTTGGATTATGTGGCCGAACCGGGCGAATTCGTCGTAATGGTTGGCGGAAACAGCCGTGATTTGAAAGAAGCGAAATTTACTTTAAAATAGAATTCCGATGAAAAAATTGTTACTTGCCGTAGGTTGTGTGGCGGCAACAACGCTTTTGCCCGTGGCGCAGAACTTGCGCATGGACACTTATTGTAATCCGCTGAATGTGGACTATACTTATATGATTTATAATGCCGGAAGGGATATTTCCTACCGTTCGGGTGCTGACCCTGCCGTAGTGGAATTCCGCGGAGAATATTATATGTTCGTTACCCGTTCCAATGGTTACTGGCATTCGACCGACTTGCAGAACTGGGACTTCATCACTCCTAAAAGCTATTGGTATCCGCAGGGCTGCAATGCTCCGGCTGCCCACAACTATAAGGATTCTGTGCTCTATGTGTGCGGAGACCCTTCCGGGGTAATGAGCGTCATGTCGAGCGATGACCCGAAGTCGGGTGTGTGGAAGCCGGGTGTGGGCATTATTGCCGACCTTCAGGACCCCGACCTGTTTATTGACGATGACGGCAGCGCCTATATGTTCTATGGCTCTTCAAATGTCTATCCAATCCGTGCCATCGAGCTTGACCGTACTCATAACTTCCTGCCGAAAACCGGCGAACGGGTTCCCTTGTTCGGACTTGATTTGGAAAAGCACGGTTGGGAACGCTTTGGCGAAAACCATACTTCGGATTCCGATTTGGGCGGCTTTATTGAAGGTCCGTGGATGACGAAACATAATGGAAAATACTATCTCCAATACGGTTCGCCGGGTACGGAATTTAACGTGTATGGCGACGGTGTGTATGTCGCCGACCATCCGATGGGGCCGTATACTTATCAGAAACATAATCCCGTATCTTATAAGCCGGGCGGCTATATGAACGGTGCCGGACATGGAAGCTCAGTGAAAGGTCCGGGCGGAATGTGGTGGCATTTTGCTTCCATGTCGTTGTCAATCAATGTAAATTGGGAGCGTCGTCTCTGTATGTTCCCGATGGGATTCGACGAAGACGGCATCATGTACTGCGATACCCGTTTCGGCGATTATCCCCGTTATGCACCCTCGGTGGCACAGAAACGCGGGCAGTTCCGCGGCTGGATGCTCCTTTCCTATAAGAAGCCGGTAACCGTTTCTTCACAGGTGGGCGACTATGCAGCAGCCGGGCTGACCGACGAACTGACCAAGACTTTCTGGCTGGCCGAGAAGAACGATGACAGCCAGTGGGTGGTAATCGATTTGCAAAATCTGGCTTCGGTTTGTGCCGTTCAGGTGAACTATCACGACTATAAGACAGGCATGTACGGCCGTTATCCGAATCTTCACCACCGTTACCAGATTGAGGGCTCGGTAGACGGTAAGGAATGGAAAGTGCTGATTGACAAGAGCAAAAGCTATAAAGACACTCCGAACGACTATACAGAACTGGAATTCCCGGAAAAAGTGCGCTATGTGCGCTACAAAAACATTGAAGTGCCGACTCCGTCGTTGGCAATTTCCGAAATCCGCGTGTTCGGTTTGGGCGAGGGCAAGGCTCCGCAAAAGGTGAAGAAACTCAACCTCGAACGCCAGTCCGACCGACGCGACATTGCCATCAGCTGGACACCGGTGAAAGGTGCGCAAGGCTATAACGTGCTTTGGGGAATCGCTCCCGACAAACTTTACAGCTCATGGATGGTTTATGATGCCAACGAACTGTTCATGAAGTCATTGACCGTAGACCAAGATTACTATTTTTCGATAGAAGCATTTAATGAAAACGGCATTTCCGAAAGAACGGAAGTGCAATATGTTAAGTAGGTACACAAAACATTTATGTTCAGATTCATAGAGTACTCCTTTTATTTAGTAGTGTTGATGATGGCAGGCGTTTTCTGCTCGGCGAGAGCAGAAAACCGCACTGTCCAATCATTTAATGACAACTGGTTTTTTCAATTGAAAAACACGACCGAGGCAGAACAAGTCCAGTTGCCTCATACCTGGAACACAGATGCTTATCAAACCAACGAATATGCCCGTCAGTCGGCGTACTATAAGAAAAAATTCCGTTTGCCGTCCGAGCAGTTTGCAGGAAAACGTCTGTATCTGAAATTTGATGCCGTCAATTCGCTTGCAGAAGTCACTGTTAACGGACAGCTTCTGACAACGCACAAAGGCGGCTATACGGCATTTGTGGTCGATATAACAGAATACGTGAATCTTGACCAATGGAACGAAGTGAAGGTTCATGTCAACAATGAAAATGTCAACATTCCCCCTTTGTCGGGCGACTTTACGATTTTCGGCGGCATTTATCGTGATGTGTGGCTGATTGCTACCGATGAGGTGCATATTGCCATGACCGACCTTGCCTCGTCGGGCGTATATGTCAGCACTCCGCAGGCATCTCGAGAAAAAGCCGACGTGCAGGTGCGTTATTCCGTGGACAACGACGGCAGCCGTGAGTCATCGATAGCCGTTGAGGTCAGCATTGCCGACAAAAAGGGAAATGTAGTGGCAAAAGAAACAAAAAACTACAAGCTGAAACCGGGAAAATCGGTGTCAGCTTCTGAAATGCTGTCTATTCAGCATCCGCAGTTGTGGACACCCGACAGCCCGAATCTGTATTCGGTAAATGTAAAGGTTTCCGACCGTTCGCGGAAGCAAGCGGTGGACTGTGTGGAAGTGCCGTTGGGCGTGCGCTGGTTTGCGCTGGATGCAGAGCGTGGCTTCCTGCTGAACGGTGAGCCGTTGAAACTGATGGGCGTCAGCCGACATCAGGACCAATATCCGCTGGGCATTGCCTTGACCGACGAAATGCACCGCCGCGATGTGAAAATGATAAAGGATATGGGGGCCAATTTCCTGCGTCTGGCACATTATCCGCAGGATGAAGCCGTGCTGCGTGCCTGCGACGAGCTTGGACTGCTTGTCTGGGAGGAAGTGCCGCTTGTCGATTTGATTGCGTTGGGCGATGAGTTTGCCGCCAATTCCCAAACGGCATTGTTGGAAATGATTCGTCAGCATTATAATCATCCTTCCGTAGCAATGTGGGGATACATGAATGAAGTGCTGATTCAGTTGCAATACAGGGTAAAGAAGAATCGTTTGAACACGTTTTATGAAAACACTCTTCGCTTGGCACGAGTATTGGAAGAAACCTTGAAGACGGAAGACCCGTACCGCCTCAGCACGATGGCTTTTCATGGGGATCAGATTTACAATCGGGTAGGCTTGTCGAATATCACGGATGTCACCGGCTGGAATCTATATCAAGGCTGGTATGGAAATAACTTGAACGATTTCGAGCATTTTTTGGATGAGGAGCATCGGAAATATCCGGCACGTAGTCTGCTGGTGAGTGAATTTGGGGCAGGAAGCGACCGGCGTCTGCAATCGCTGAAACCTGAAATATTCGACTTTTCGATGCAGTGGCAGCAAACTTTTCTTGAACATTATTTGCCGGCAATCATGGAACGCCAGTATGTAATCGGCGGTGCAGAATGGAATTTCATTGATTTCAGTTCCGCTTCGCGTCAGGAATCCATGCCGCATATTAACAATAAAGGGTTGGTTTATGCCGACCGCACACCGAAAGATGTCTACTATTATTTTCAGGCATTCTTGCGTAAAGACATTCCAGTGCTTCATGCCGCCGTTTCCGACTGGAGCCGCCGTACGGTGGTGTCCGACGGTAGTCCGGTGGTTCACCCGTTGAAAGTGTATTCTAATTTTGAGAAAGTCAGCCTTTCTGTCAACGGCCGTTCGTATGGCGAAAAGGCGATGGAGAACTGCAACGCCGTGTGGGACGTGGAGTTGCAGGCTGGCAAAAATGTTGTGGAGGTCCGTGGCGAATTTCAGGGAAATGCCTGTGAGCAGGTGTCGGAAATATATGTGGATATGGTTCCGGAGCATCTGACGGAGGAGAACGTGTCGGGCGTAGAACTTGCCGTCAATGTGGGCAGTAACTGCTATTTCACCGATGCGCTCAGCGGATTGTGCTGGTTGCCCGACCAGGCTTATCAGCCGGGGAGTTGGGGATATGTAGGCGGTGAAGTGTTCCGCAAGTCGCCGGGAAGGATTGGTACGACAGCCGAGGTAAAAGGCACGCACAACAATCCCTTGTTACAGACCATGAGATCCGGCATAGAAGGCTACCGCTTTGATGTTCCCGACGGAACGTATGAACTGGAACTGCAATTTGCCGATTTGACAGCGCCTTCTCGCCGATTGGCTTATGATTTGGGCAACGGTGACGAATCGGAGCAGAAAGATGCAAACGTGTTTGACGTAACGGTCAATGGCACGGCATGGTTGCCGGAATTTTCTCCTTCCGAACTGGTGGGTGGTAACCGTGCATTAGTGAAAAAGCAACTGGTGACGGTGACCGGCAGTACGATTGACGTCCGCTTTGCCGTACGGAAGGGACAGACATTCTTGAATGCGATAAAATTACACAAATTGGATTGACGATGAATCTGCGAAACATATCATTGGGACTGTGTGCGTTGCCGTTGTTGCCGGTTGCTGCACAGACGGGTGACCAGCGCCCGAACATTATATTTATCATGAGCGACGACCATGCCCGTCAGGCAATGAGTATCTACGGGCATCCAATCGGAAAAATCGCTCCAACTCCCAACATTGACCGCATAGGCAATGAAGGAGCAGTGTTTATGAACAACTATTGCTGCAACTCCATTTCCGGCCCGAGCCGCGCCGCCGTGCTGACAGGAAAGCACAGCCATAAAAACGGATTTATGCAGAATTCCAACAAGGGTTTCGACGGTTCGCAGCTTACTCTGCCGAAAGTGTTGCAGGCCAACGGCTATGAAACGGCCATTATCGGAAAGTGGCATTTGGTTTCCAAGCCGACAGGTTTCGACCATTGGATGATTCTCAACGATCAGGGCGACTATTGCAATCCGTATTTCATTACAGAGAACGACACGACGCAGCACATGGGATATGTCACCGACCTCATAACGCAATATTGCGAAGAATGGCTGGGTAACCGTGAGGGAAAAGGCCGCAAGCCGTTTTTTCTGATGATGCACCACAAGGCCGTGCACCGCAACTGGGTGCCTGCCGAACGCCATTATCACTTGTATGAGCATACGAAGTTTCCGTTGCCCGACAACTATTTCGATACCTATGAAGGCCGTTATGCCGCCGAGATGCAGAAAATGAACATTTACCGTGACATGTATGAAGGCCATGACTTGAAGATGGTGGCAGGCATAGACAGTGACGAACTGCTGTTCGACCCGTGGCCGCATGCTTTCCTGGGTACGATGACTCCTGACGAACAACGGCGTTTCCTGGATGCCTACCGTGAACGCAATAATGAGTTTTATTCCAAAAAGCGTTCGTTCAAGGAAGTGGCTGAATGGAAATACCAGCGTTATATGCAGGACTATATGGCTACCGTGGCGAGTGTGGACGAAAGCGTGGGTGAAATTCTTGACTATCTGAAACGTACGGGGCTTGACAAAAATACGATTGTTGTCTACACCACTGATCAAGGATTCTATTTGGGCGAACACGGATGGTTTGACAAGCGGTTTATGTATGAAGAGTCGTTCGGTATGCCGATGGTGATGCGTTGGCCGGAGCATATCAAGCCGGGGACAAAAGTGACGGCACTGACACAGAACATAGATTTTGCCCCTACGTTCCTCGACATGTGCGGCATTGATGTGCCGGAAGAAATGCAGGGCGAGTCGTTCAAGGATATAGTAGAAACAGGAAAAACTCCGAAAAACTGGCGCAAGTCGCTGTACTACCATTATTACGAATTCCCGGGATTTCATAGCGTGCGCGCTCATTACGGCGTTAGGATGGGGCAGTATAAGCTGATGCATTTCTACAAGGAAGATATATGGGAACTGTATGACCTGAAAAAAGATCCGCAGGAAATGCACAACATTTACGGGCAGAAAGGAACGGAAAAAGTGACCGATGAGCTGAAAGCAGAACTGAAACGGCTTCAGAAGCAGTATGATGTTCCTGCCGAATTGTGCCGATAAATTCATATTTCATGTAATTGATAAAGGCAAATTATTACCTTTGTATTCATGGAAGAATAAAATTTATAATATATGAAAAACAATTTGATTTCGTTGGCTTTTGCTTCGCTGTTTGCCTTTTCGGCAGCGGCTGAAACCATAGTTTCTCCCAATGGCGAAGTGAAACTGGATTTTAATGTCAAGGATGGCGTTCCTTATTACGCCTTGACCTATAAGTCGGTACCTGTCGTGAAAGAAAGCCGTATGGGCTTTGTCCTGACTGAACAGGGTAGTATGGATTCCGGGTTTGAAATTGCGGCTGTTGACACGACGAGCGTCAATGAGACATGGACTCCCGTTTGGGGTGAGCAAAGCAAGATTGTCAACGCCTATCGGCAGTTGACGGTCAACCTTGTCCAGCCGAAAACGCAGCGCACCATGTCGGTTTATTTTCGGGTGTTTGACGATGGACTGGGATTCCGCTATGAATGGGATGTGCAGAAGAAACTGCACAAATTCACGATTGCCGATGAAAAGACGGAGTTCAACCTCGGGGAGGATTACACGGCTTTCTGTATTCCCGGCGACTACGACAACAACGAGTTTCCCTATACTACGGCACCGCTATCCCAAATTCGCGAGGAATTGCCCAAACAGTCGAAGATGAGTTTTCAGAACAAGGCCAAGGGCGACCTGATTGTGCAGACTCCGCTGATGCTGAAAGGCACGAACGGTCTGTATGTGAATATCCACGAGGCTGCGCTGGTCGATTTCCCGGCCATGGAACTGGCGGTCGACGACAAGAACTTTTGCCTGAAGGCCGATTTGGTTCCCGACCGTAACGGCGTAAGAGGCTATTTCCAGGCACCTGTGCGTTCGCCGTGGCGCACGATTGTGGTGAGCGACGATGCCCGCGACATTTTGGCAAGCAATCTGATTCTGAACCTGAACGAGCCGTGTGCTTACGATGACACTTCCTGGATTCATCCGGTGAAGTATGTCGGCGTATGGTGGGAGATGTTTACGGGACTTCCCCGCACATGGAACTATAGCAACTATTTTTCAGCCCAGCCGGGTGTGACCGACTATACGAAATTGAAACCGAACGGCCGCCACGCTGCCAACACGGAAAACGTGAAACGCTATATCGATTTCGCCTCCAAACACGGGTTTGATGCCGTGCTAGTGGAAGGTTGGAACGAAGGTTGGGAAGACTGGGCCGCCTACACGAAAAACGTGCATTTCAGTTTTACCCGTCCTTACCCGGATTTCGACATCGACGAGTTGCAACGTTATGCTGCCGAGAAAGGCGTGCGCGTGATGATGCACCACGAAACGGCCTCAAATGCCGCCGACTATGAGCGTCATCTCGACCAGGCTTTCCAGTATATGGTGGACCATGGTTACAATGCCGTGAAGACCGGCTATGTGGGCGACATCATTCCCCGCAGCGAATATCACAGTTCGCAATGGATGAACGACCATTATATTTATGTGGCCAAGCGTGCCGCCGATTACAAGATTATGGTTAACAGCCATGAGGCAGTGCGGCCGACAGGACTTTGCCGTACTTATCCCAACTGGCTGGCACAGGAATCCGCCCGCGGTACGGAATTCGAATCGTTCGGCGGTCTGCGTCCCGACCATACGACCATCCTGCCGTTTACCCGTCTGATGGGCGGTCCAATGGACTTTACTCCGGGATTGTTCCAAATGGATTTCACCTACTACGACAAGAACAAGAAAAAGCAGGTACACTCTACGATTGCCCGTCAGTTGGCGCTGTATGTGACGATGTACAGTCCGTTGCAGATGGCCGCCGACCTGCCTGAAAACTACGAGCGCTTTATGGACGCATTCCAGTTTATCAAGGATGTGGCCGTTGATTGGGACGAGAGTATCTACTTGGAAGCCGAGCCGGGCGACTATATCACAGTAGCCCGCAAGGCAAAGGGCACCGGCAACTGGTTTATTGGAAACACCAGTGATGAAAACGGCCATGAATCGAAAATCAAGCTCGATTTTCTTGATAAGGACAAAAAATATGTGGCCACAATCTATGCCGACGCGAAGGATGCAAGCTGGGAACATAATCCGCAGGCATACACCATCACGAAAGGCATCGTAACCAATCGTACGGAATTGAAACTCAAGGCGGCTTCCGGTGGCGGCTATGCCATCAGCATTATGGAAGCGCCTGACAAGGAAAGCCTGAAAGGGTTGAAGAAACTATAGCCCGAACTCGGAACAGAAAAATACCGGTGGCGGAAAGTGATACAAAAAAACTCTCCGCCACCGGTTTATTTTACCCCCAAACGATTGTTAGATTCAATGATGGGTTTAAGGTGAATATCTGTTACTTTTTCTCTTCTTTCGGCTTGCGGTCGAAATACGGATTTTTGGAAGAAGCACTGACAGCAATGGCAATGGTCTGGTGGCATCCGGGCATCCAGTCGAGAGCTTCCGAAGCCCAACCGGCCGAGAACATGACGCGGGTGTCGACACGCATGTCGGCAGCCGTTGCGCAGGCAGAACCGACGGCAATGCCTACGTCGATGCTGTTGATGGCACAAGGGTTCGTGCAGGGATTCTCGGCACAAGTGGCATAGCCGCAATATCCGCAGTTGAGGCCCTGTACCTGTCGGCGTGTGCCAATGAGAATGACCGCTTCGCCTTGCAGAATATTGTCGGCATCGCGCAGGAGAAATTTCATTCCCGATTCCTCCGCCTTTTGGCGCATTGTTGTGGCCAGTTTTTCCAAATCCTGCCGTTCTGAAACCAAGACAATCTCAATAATGTCAATGCCTTTCCCTTTCGGCGCGGTGCGTGCTGCCGTCATCATCCGGTGGGCTGCCTCCACCACAAGTTTGTGGCGTATTGTTCGTTCGTTTTCTATCATAGTGGTAATTATATATTATCCAAATATAGCGAAAGGTGAGCGGAGAATAAAATATCGAAACTTGTTTCAGATATTTTTTATCCCGAGCCGCATCCTATATTATCCAAATATAGTGAAAATTTGTCCATATCCGTGCGAATTTAAAAATAATTAAGCAAATCCTTTTTCTGTCATGGAATGTAAAATTATGTTAGTATAAAAAATATACTTGGTTATTTAAATATATTCGATTACTTTTGTGCATTGAAAATAATAACCAGAACTTCTTACACGGAGGAATAGCTGAACTGTTATGAAAAGATCAACCATACAGGATGCCATGTTTCCTGCTTGTCCGGTTAGGAACATATTGGCACGATTATGTGACAAATGGACGTTGCTCGTAATTTATATTCTGGGCCTGTCCGGAAAGGAAAGCATGCGTTTTAAGGAACTCAAACAACACATGCCTGACATTTCGCAAAGAATGTTGGCAATGACGTTACGGACTCTGGAAGAAGACGGATATGTCACAAGAACTGTCTTTACGGAAATTCCTCCACGGGTGGAATATGCGCTTACGGAAAGAGCGAAATCCTTGCAGCCGATTCTCGGTTCTCTTCTTCAATGGGCTGCGGACAATATGGATGATATCATGTGCGACCGTAAGGATAGAATGTCACAGCCTGAATTGTAATGATTTTTCAAAAGTGGATAGTAGTAATATGAAAGCTGCTCAAATCAAGAAATACTCAAAGAAAATCAGTGTTTCGGTCAATGATGTTCCCGTGCCGGAACCAAACGGCAATGAAATACTGATAAAGGTGAAGGCGGCTGCTGTCAATCCTTTGGAAATATTGCTTGCAACAGGAAGTGTGCGATTGATTCAGGATTACGGCATGCCTCTGACATTGGGAAATGAATGTGCCGGTGTCGTTGAAAAGATGGGAAAAAATGTGACGGATTTTCGGATTGGCGATCAGGTCTATACCCGGCTGCCCTTAAAGAAAATAGGTGCATTTGCTGAATATGTTGCCGTTGACCGTGATGCAGTCGCGAAAATGCCTTCAGGTTATGATTTTGTGACGGCTGCGGCCATTCCGTTGGCTGGCCTGACAGCCTATCAGGGGCTGGTGGAAGAGTTGGAAGCTGAACCGGGAAAGACTCTGCTCATTACCGGAGCTTCCGGAAGTTTCGGACAAGTTGCTGTTCCAGTTGCCCTCGAGATGGGACTCCATGTTGTAGTAACCGGAAACGAACGCTCCCGAAGCAAGTTTATGGATATGGGCGTTGACCAATATATCGACTATAAAAAAGAAAATTATTGGGAAGTGCTGTCCGGAATAGATTATGTTCTGGACACTTTGGGTGCGGCAGAGTTCGAGCATGAGTTGTCCGTATTGAAACGCGGAGGACGATTGCTGAGCCTGCGAACCGGACCCAACCGTGTATTTGCCGAACGTAACGGATTTTCCTGGTTGAAAAGGGTGCTCTTTACGCTGGCAGGAAGCAAGTACGATTCAGCTGCCCGAAAACAGGGAAAGGAATATCGTTTCCTGTTTGTGCGTTCGGATGGCGCACAACTTCGGAAAGTGACGGAAATTGTTGAGAAAAGAGGGTTTGTTCCGGATGTCGATTCCCGGATATTTTCGCTTTCTCAAATCAATGAGGCTCTTATGCTTGTTGCAAAAGGGAGATTAAACGGTAAGGTAATTATTAAAATGTAATGGAGGATATAGTAATGTGTAAAAAAATTCCAGTTCATGTTGTAGAAACCATAAAGGCACGCCATAGTGTCCGTACTTTTCAGGATAAACCCATCGAGCCGGATGTCAGAGCCATGTTGCAGAATTACATGAATGATCTCGACAACCCTTTCGGCATGCCTGTAAAGAAATACATGATAGACAAAAAATTGGCCGCTGGAGGTGAGAAACTTGGAACATACGGGGTGATTAAGGGCGCAACTACTTTTTTGGGAATATCAATTCCGGATATGGAGTTAGCTCCTGTGGCTGCCGGGTATGAATTTGAAAATCTGATATTGGAAGCGACGGCATTGGGGTTGGGTACTGTATGGCTGGCCGCTACGTTCAACCGGGATGTTTTTGCTTCAGTGATGGGAGTTCCCGGCGATGAATTGTTGCCGGCCGTGTCTCCTGTAGGTTATCCTGCTGTTAAACGTAGCATGACCGAGTCGCTCATGCGGACTGCAATGCGGTCTTCAACGAGAAAGGATTGGAGTTCGTTGTTCTATCATAATGATTTTCAGACCCCTCTTGACCGAGAAGCCGCCGGTGCCTATGCTGAACCATTGGAAATGCTTCGGTTGGCTCCGTCAGATAAAAATACGCAGCCATGGCGTGTGTTAAAGTGCGGTAATAGTTTCCATTTCTATGTGACATACAAGTCTGGAATTTCAAGAGGGGAAGAGATTATCAAAAGGGTGGATATGGGTATCGCTTTGTCGCATTTTCATCAGACTGCATTGGAACTTGGCCTTAGCGGACGATTTGAGCAAGTGGCACATGCTCAGATGGAACTTCCCAATAATGTCTATTATATAACATCATGGCTTGCTGATTAAAAATAAAGGAGGATAAGAATATGAATGTTTGTGAAATATGTTTCAGTCCGACTGGAGGAACAAAGAAGGTTTCCGAGTGTCTGGCCGGCGAATTGAGCAAGAATTATAAAAGCATTGATTTGTTTGACTGTCAGACGGATTTCCGTCAGATTTCGTTGACGGGGGAGGATTTCGCCGTCATTGCTGTTCCGTCTTATAGCGGACGTGTTCCCGCGCCGGCAGCTGAGCGCATTTCCCGGATTCGGGGGAATGGTGCGAAAGCCGTTATCGTCTGTGTTTATGGAAACCGTGCCTATGAGGATACATTGGTGGAGTTGGAGGATCTTGCGAAACATGCCGGATTCACCGTTGTTGCTGCGGTAGCCGCTATCGCACAGCATTCAATAGCCCGCAAGTATGCAGCCAATCGGCCGGATGCTGACGACTATGGAAAGTTTAAGGAATTTGCCGGCAAAATTGCCGAGAAAATAAGCAAGGGAGATGCATCGGTACCGGCAATTCCGGGCAACCGGCCATACAGGAAAGCCGGGGCGGTAGGGCTGGTGCCTAAAGCTACAAAGGCTTGTAACGAATGCGGTCTTTGTGCTTCCAAATGCCCTGTCGGTGCCATTGACAGGAACAACCCGAGAAAGGTGGACAAAAAAACGTGTATTTCCTGCATGCGTTGCGTTGCCGTTTGTCCGCATCATGCACGGAAAATCAACGGATTGCTGCTTGCCATTGTAAACAGAATGCTCAAAAAGGTCTGCTCTGTCAGAAAAGAGTGTGAACTGTATATTTGATTGACAACAGCCTGATTTGTAAAATTCCGATTTCTGGGATTAACAGATGACAGGATGCAAATGCTCTCCATTTGTGTCCTGCCATTTTTTATTGTCGTTAATGGTTGAAAAATAGTGAGTTGGCGGCGGATGCGTGTTGGGAAAACTTGGCGAGATATGTGTAAAAAGAAGGGAGAATTCTATCGGTGTGTTACAGAATTGTGATTTTATGTTTACCGTTTTGAGATATTTGTTCGCATCCTGCTGACTAATTTTGCCGCCGAAAAATTAATGGTTATGCGAAAGTTTTTAGCGTTATTATTGTTGTTGACGGCTATTGGCGCTGAGGCCAAGGTTATAAAAGGAAAAATAAAGGATGCATCAACGGGAGAAGAAATCATTGGTGCTTATGTAGCCGTAAAGGAAGCGCCGCAGGATGGCAGTATTTCGGGTTTGGACGGCAGCTATTCTTTTGAAGTGCATCGTTCGGGATGTACGCTTGTCTGTTCTTATATCGGATATAAAAAATTTGAGAAAAAAATAACCGGCAATGAGGAATCCGTGGACATTAATCTGGTAAGTGAGGCCAATCAGTTGTCGGAGGTTGTCGTTATCGGACAGAACAGCGGACGAACGGAGGCAGCGGCCCGCGGCATCGAAAAGGAATCGATGAATGTGGTGAACGTGCTGAGTTCGAAAGCCATGGAACTGTCGCCTGACCAGACGGTGGGTAATGTGATTCGCCGCATGTCGGGTGTGACAATAGAAAGAAACAATACAGGCGAAGGCCAGTATGCCATTCTTCGCGGTATGGACAAGCGGTATAACTATACGCTCGTCAACGGGGTGAAGATTCCGAGCCCTGACAATAAAAACCGCTTTGTGCCGCTCGATATCTTCCCTTCAGAGCTGCTCGACCGTCTGGAAGTGCACAAGTCTCTGACCGCCAATTTGGAAGGCGACGGTATCGGCGGGGCTGTCAATCTGGAAATGAAGGATGCGCCGAGAGAGCGTCAGCTGACGTTCAATGTGGCAACGGGCTACAGTGCGTTGTTTTTCGACAATGATTTCCAGTCATTCCGCACATCGGATATCAACCGCAAGTCGCCGAATGAAATCAAAGGTATGGACGCTCCTGTCAGCATGAGCGACTTTACGACTTCCAACCTTCATATGACTAACAAGACGGCATTGCCCGATATGGTGGCAGGATTTTCCTATGGTGACCGCTTTTTGGACGATCATCTTGGAGTGATGGTAGCTGCAAGTTTCAACAATAGCAGCCGCGGCAAGGACAGTGAACTCCACTATCAGCCGGGTTCAACCTATACGGGTGTGACTCATCGTTTCTACTCTGAACAGCAGATGCGTCTGGGCACTCACCTGAAACTGGACTACTATCTTTCGCGCGACCATAAATTTACGCTCTATGGCGGTTATATGGATATGCGCAACGCTCAGGTGCGTGATGCAGCCAATCCGGAATGGGAAAAAATCAGAATGCGCTGGAACCGTCAGTACATTTTCAATTCAACCATGAAGGGCGAGCACGGATTTCTCTACAATCATGCGCTGAAATTGAAATGGTCGGCAGTGGCATCGAAAGCCTACAACGAAACGCCTGACAATGCGGAAATCAATCTGACAACGGCGAGCAACGGCATGCAGACCGTTTCGAGAAGCGGCACAACCCGCCGTTGGGAACACAACTCCGACCGCGACTTTGCCGGCTATGTTGATTTGTCCTATCTCTGGAAACTGACATCTGCTTCTTCGTTCAACTTTGCCGTGGGCGGAATGTTCCGCGACAAGCAGCGTACAAGTTTCTTTAATGAATATTTCTTCAGTCCGAGCGCTTCCAACCTGTCGCAGATGAGGGGTCGTGACTGGAATAACTTCGACGAAATTCAGTGGGATGTGCGCCGTTACGGTTCGTTGAGCGACCCTCTCAACTATGACGCTTCCGAGCAAATCGGTGCCGGCTACGGTTCTGTGAAATTCATTTCCGGAAAGATGGAGGCGGTGGCCGGACTGAGAGTGGAGCATACCGACCAGGGCTACTATCTGCACTACGCTACTGACGGTGCCCGCAACGAAGGCAGTCAGATTTATTACGACGTTCTGCCGGATGTGCATTTCAAATACGATGTCCACAAGAATGCAAAACTTCATGCTTCCTACTATCGCGGCATCAACCGTCCGAGCTTCTTTGAAATTGTTCCTTACAAAATCATCAATGAGGACTATAGCGAACGCGGTAATCCGGACTTGAAACATACGGTGGCCGACAACTTTGACTTGCGCTACGAATATTTCCCCGGTTCTTCCGAACAATTCATGGTAGGACTTTTCTACAAGTCCATCAAAAACCCGATTGAGTATGGTTTTGATTCAAGCGGTCAGGACTTGTATTTCACGCCGAACAACTACGGAACGGCAAGAAACCTGGGTGTGGAAATTGATGTGATGAAGTATTTCAGATGGTTTGGAGTAAAGGCCAACTATACGTTTACCAATTCAAGAATCACAACACAGAAAACGGCAATGGTGGAACAGACGGATGCCAACGGCGATGTGACAACCGTAACCCGCGAAGTGCAGCAGACCCGTCCGTTGGCAGGACAGGCAGCCCACATGGCCAACCTTTCGCTCCTTTTGCGCGACAGCAAATACGGTTGGGATGCGCAGATTGCCGGAGGATATACAGGCAAACGCCTTTCGGAGGTTTCGAAATACTACAACGACGATATTTGGGAAGCAGGATATTTTCAGTTGGACCTGTCGGTTGAAAAGACATTCAACAAGCGTTACTGCCTCTTCCTGAAAGCCAATAACCTGCTGAACAGTGAATTGGTGCGCTACATTCCGTTCAACAGCCAGAATGAGAATTTCCCGGAAAAACTCAAACGTTGCAAGAACGGCATTCTGGAACGTACGGAACGCACGGGACAGACAATCGTCATAGGTTTCCGATTCAAATTGTAATTTATAAAATATCAAATACATTTTAACCAATAGAATTATGAAAGCTAAATCATTATTGATTGCGAGTTTGGCTGTAGTGGGTATGACTTTTACAGCCTGTGATGAAGAGCCGGGCAATCCTGGCGGAACAACCGTTGAAAATGTTGCCGGTGAAGTATCCGGTGTTTGGGAAAAAAATAGCGTGGTGAAAATCAGTGGCCATATCACAGTTCCGGAAGGAAAAACTCTGGTTGTGGAAGAAGGCGTAAAAGTGATTTTCAGCTCTAACGGTGTAGGTGTAAGCCACACTCCGATTGAATTTATCGTTGACGGTAATCTGTACACTCAAGGTACAAAGGAAAACCCTGTGCTTTTCTCAGTTGAAGAAAGCGAACGTACGGAAAGCAACGCCTTCGCAGGCTTGTGGGGCGGTATCGTCGCTACTGACAAATGTGCCGAAATGGTTATCGACAATACGATTATCGAATATACAGGCGGTGCTGTCCTGAAGGATTCTCCGTCAGCCGTAAGAGGTATCTATGAAGCAGGCGAGGACTTTGACCCGCAGATCACAACCAAGAACGTAAACGGTAAATATGTTGTGACGAACTCCGTATTGCGCTATGGTGCTTCTGATGCCATCTACATGATGGGCGGTAGCGGTATCATTGCCAACAATATCTTTGCCGGCAACGGTTACGACGGCGGTGAGGCTGTGAACGTGAAGGCAGGTTGTAAAGTGGATGTGGCTCAAAACATCATGTACAGCCCGAACACTAACGGCTTGAAACTTTCAAGCTCCGGACAGAACGATGACGGCGGCCGTGCACAGGCTCTTATCCGTGCCTACAACAACACTATCATCAATGCCGGATGGCGTCGCGACGGTGTGAAAGGCGGTTGCATCTACGTAGAAAAGAATGCTTTGGTAAGCGTGTTCAACAATATGCTCGTCAACTGTAAGTTCAAGGCTATGACTCCGTCTTGGGAAATCCCAAACAACCCGGAAGAAGGTTATGCCGATGCTTCTGTAATCGACTACAATTTCTATGTTGCCGGAAGCCCGGAAAGCACTTTGGATCAGGATGTGGCCGATGGTACTACTAACTCTTACCTTGGCTATACGCTTGAAAACGAAAAGTACAGCCCGAACGTTGATTTGCACAGCTTGGTAAGCGCTTCAGCCGGCGATGCAAACACAGACCCGAAATTCGTGAACTTCCCGTATAATACAAATGAACTGACCGGTTACATTTATGACGAAAACTGGGATTTCCATGTTGCTGCCGATTCTCCTGCATTGCAAGGTGCATACAGCGGAAATGACGAAAAAATGCAGCCTTACTTCGGCGGTGGCCTGACTGTCAACGGCAAGACATATTCATCTCCGGCTCCTCAGGCTTGGTTTGGTGCATTCGGTAAATAAACAACAATAAGCATAAGGTTAAAAAGAATTTTCAATGAGAAAAGGAATTGTAGCGGTATTGTTGTTGGGCGCTGTTTCTGTCATGGCACAGCAGCGCCTCGACAACCCCGCAATGTTTGAGGATAAATTGAATTTTTATGTAGCCAACGATTTGGGCCGTAACGGCTATTATGACCAGAAGCCTATTGCAGAGCTGATGGGAGAGATGGCCGAGGTAGTTGATCCGGAATTTGTTCTGGCTACAGGCGACGTCCACCATTTTGAAGGTGTGCAGAGTGTCAACGACCCGCTGTGGATGACAAACTATGAGCTGATTTATAGTCATCCGGATTTGATGATTGACTGGTATCCGGTTTGTGGAAATCACGAATACCGCGGCAACACGCAGGCCGTCATCGATTATTCGAACGTGAGCCGCCGCTGGATGATGCCTTCGTTCTACTATACAAAGAGTTTTGAAGAGGAAGGGGCCACGGTCCGTGTCGTTTGGGTGGACACTACACCGATGATCGACAAGTACCGCAAGGATACAGAGGACTATCCCGATGCTTCGAAACGGGATTATCAGCGTCAGCTGCAATGGGTGGATTCGGTGCTGACATCCACTACGGAGGATTGGGTTATTGTTGCCGGTCACCATCCGATTTATGCCGATACAAACAAATCGGAGAAGGAGCGTGCCGACATGCAAAAACGGTTGGATACAATTCTGCGCAAGCATCATGTAGACATGTATATCTGCGGACATATCCACAACTTCCAGCATATCCGCATGAAAGGCAGCGACATCGACTATGTGGTGAACTCGTCGGGCTCATTGTCCCGTGGCGTTAATCCGGTGGATGGAACCGTCTTTTGCAGTGGTGAACCGGGTTTCTCCGTCGTATCGGCCGACAAGAAATCGTTGAAGCTGTTCATGATAGATAAAAATGGAAATGTGCTCCATACAATCAGCCGAACGAAAAAATAGAGTTATTTTGGTTTGTGTTGCGTAGGAGGCAATGTCCTTTCGGGGGCATTGCCTTTTGCTTTTAACTCAACGACTTTTGGGTGTATTGGGGTTTATTGCGGAACCGTAAGGGCATAAAAAAGAGGGACAAAACAATTTGCCCCTCTCTTTTATGATGAAAAATTTGGATTAATCGATTTCTTCGTCTGCTTCGTAACCGCCCATTTCGCGGAGTGCGTTCTTCAACATTACATACTGTTGGAAGAGGTGGTTAACCGGCACTTCGTTCTGAGTGTAGTCGTGCATCGGGCTCTTGAGGAAGAAGCTGAGGAAGCGTTGGATTCCGTAGCGTCCTGCGCGTGCAGCCAAGTCGCTCAACAGTACGAGGTCGAGACACAACGGAGCTGCGAGGATAGAGTCGCGGCAGAGGAAGTTGATTTTGATTTGCATCGGGTAGCCCATCCATCCGAAGATGTCGATGTTGTCCCAGCCTTCCTTGTTGTCGTTGCGTGGCGGATAGTAGTTGATACGTACCTTGTGGTAGTAGTTGCTATAAAGATCCGGCTGCTTTTCCGGAACGAGGATAGATTCCAATGTGGAAAGCTTGCTGACTTCCTTTGTGTGGAAGTTGGCCGGTTCGTCGAGTACAAGACCGTCGCGGTTTCCGAGGATGTTGGTTGAGAACCAGCCTGACAAACCGAGGCAGCGAGTGCCGATAATCGGAGCGAAGCCTGACTTAACCAATGTTTGGCCTGTCTTGAAGTCCTTGCCGGCGATAGGCATTTTTGTCTTTTCTGCCAATTCCCACATAGCCGGGATGTCGACAGTTGTATTAGGTGCGCCCATGATGAACGGACAACCTTCAGTCAAGGCTGCATAAGCGTAGCACATGGATGGAGCAACGTGTTCCTTGTCGTCGGCTTTCATGGCTGCTTCCAAAGCTGCCAATGTGCCGTGTACATTTTCGTCAACCGGAACGTAGATTTCAGTTGAAGCTGCCCAAAGCACAACAACGCGGTTTACATTCTTTTCTTTCTTAAAGTTGCGGATGTCTTCGCGAATTTGTTCTACCATGTCCCAACGGTCCTTGCAGTTCTTCACGTTGTTTCCGTCAAGACGTTTAGCATAGTTTTTGTCGAAAGCCGCTTTCATCGGAACGATTTTTACCAGTTCGTCCTTTACCGGTTCGATATCTTTTTCTTTGAGAACTTCACAATTGATTGCAGATTCGTAGGCATTTGCAGGATAAACGTCCCATGCTCCGAAAACGATATCGTTGAGCGATGCCATCGGAACGATTTCGTTGTAGTGCAAATATTTCTTGTTCTCACCACGTCCTACACGGATTTTGTCGTATTGTGTCATTGAGCCGACAGGTTTTGCCAAACCTTTGCGAGTC
>ULSN01017633.1_pt1 | contig 51956 bp, 38 predicted proteins | sample 1956771 | NCBI WGS metagenome assembly ULSN01 (sample SAMEA4835709, study PRJEB28245) | human gut metagenome | biome: gut microbiome; material: fecal sample | place: Denmark | collected 2008
TGTGTCTGCCGAGCGGTTCGAGCCTGAAGCCGGAAGAATTGAACTATATTGTGGATGTGCTGAAAGGCTATCTGTTGAAATAGTTGCCAACGGCTATGAAAGTGGTGGTGTTCGACCTCGACGACACGCTCTATAAGGAAGTGGATTATGTCTGGTCCGGCTATCGTGCCGTTGCTGCCAAAGTCGCTGCCGATTATGGTGTCGACGGCGGGAAGGCCTACCGCTTGATGGCGGATGCTTTCCGCAAAGGTGAAAATCCTTTTGACGCATTGGAGGCGGGGTTGGAATTGACATTGCCGATTGCCGAACTGGTGGAACTTTATCGCACTCATAAGCCCGATTTGCATCTCGACGATGAGGTGGGGGATGTGTTAAGGGCATTGCAGGCTGCCGATTGTCGGTTGGGTATTGTCACCGACGGACGTTCGAAGGGGCAGCGCAACAAGTTGGAGGCACTCGGACTGTTTCGCTTTTTTGATGCGGCGGATATCTTGATTTCAGAGGAAACCGGTCGGGACAAGACGTCTCCCGATAATTTTGAATATTTTCGCCGGACATATCCGCAGGCTGAAGCGTTTTTCTATGTGGGCGACAATCCCCGAAAGGATTTCCTTCACCCTAACCGAATGGGCTGGACTACCGTTTGCCTTGCCGATGACGGAAGGAACATTCACCCGCAGAACATTGAAGTTGCCGACGAGGCGAAGCCGCGTTTCACGGTCAGTGCCTTGTCCGACATATTGAATTTGATAATTAAATAAAAAGCAAAATATATGGCTGATTCTCAAAAAGTAGCCCTTATTACGGGTATCACGGGTCAGGACGGTTCGTTCTTGGCTGAGTTTTTGTTGGATAAGGGATATGAGGTCCACGGCATTATCCGCCGCAGTTCTTCGTTCAATACCGGTCGCATCGAGCACTTGTATTTCGATGAATGGGTGCGCGACATGAAACGCAAGCGTCTCATCAATCTACATTATGGAGATATGACAGATTCCAGTTCGCTGATTCGCATCATTCAGGAAATACAGCCGGATGAAATTTACAACCTGGCGGCACAGAGCCACGTGAAGGTGTCGTTTGAGGTGCCAGAATACACCGCTGAAACTGATGCCCTCGGCACACTTCGCCTGCTTGAAGCCGTGCGCATGCTGAAGCTTGACAAGAAGACCCGCATCTATCAGGCCAGTACTTCAGAGCTTTTCGGTAAGGTGCAGGAGATTCCGCAACGTGAAACCACTCCGTTTTATCCGCGCAGTCCGTATGCCTGTGCTAAAATCTACGGTTTCTGGATTACGAAAAACTACCGTGAAAGCTATGGTATGTATGCCGTCAACGGTATTCTGTTCAATCACGAAAGCGAACGCCGCGGAGAAACTTTCGTTACAAGAAAGATTACGTTGGCCGTGGCACGTATCGTAGCCGGATTGCAGGACAAACTGTATCTGGGCAATATGAATGCCCGCCGCGACTGGGGATATGCCCGCGACTATGTGGAATGTATGTGGCTTATCATGCAGCAGCCTGAACCGGATGATTTTGTGATTGCTACGGGCGAATACCATTCCGTGCGTGAATTTACGGAGCTTGCGTTCCGTCGTGCCGGCATCGAATTGCGCTGGGAAGGCGAGGGCGTTGACGAAAAAGGTATTGATGTAGCTACCGGCCGGGTGTTGGTGGAAGTCGATCCGAAATATTTCCGTCCGTGCGAAGTGGAACAATTGTTGGGCGATCCGACAAAAGCACGTACACAACTCGGATGGAATCCGCGTAAAACTTCTTTTGAAGAACTGGTAAATATTATGACTGACCACGATATCGAGATGATTAAACGTCATCAGCACGATACTGACAGAATGATTTAACGGACAGACTATGGAAAAGAATGCTAAAATCTATGTGGCTGGCCACCGTGGACTGGTCGGTTCTGCTATATGGAACAATTTGAAAAGCAAAGGATATACAAACCTTGTGGGCCGTACGCATGCGGAACTGGATTTGTTGGACGGTGTTGCCGTACGCCGCTTTTTCGACGAAGAACAGCCGGAATATGTGATTCTTGCTGCTGCTTTCGTGGGCGGCATTATGGCCAACAGCATCTATCGTGCCGACTTTATCTACCGTAATCTTCAGATTCAACAGAATGTGATAGGGGAAAGTTTCCGTCACGGAGTAAAGAAACTGCTTTTCTTGGGCAGCACTTGCATTTATCCGCGCGAAGCTCCGCAGCCGATACCGGAATCCGCTTTGCTTACTTCTCCGTTGGAATACACGAACGAGCCGTATGCCATCGCGAAGATTGCCGGGCTGAAGATGTGCGAAAGCTTCAACCTGCAATATGGCACCAATTATATAGCCGTTATGCCGACGAACCTCTACGGTCCGAACGACAATTTCGACCTGGTGCGCAGTCATGTGTTGCCTGCCATGATTCGTAAAATGTATTTGGCAAAACTCCGTATGGAAAACGACCGCGAGGCCATACGCCGCGACCTTGACCGTCGTCCTGTTGGCGATATTGACGGAAAAGCAAGCGATGAGGCCATCGACGCCATGCTGGATAAATACGGCATCTGCAACGGTCATTTGAACTTGTGGGGTTCGGGCAAGCCTATCCGTGAATTCCTTTGGAGCGAGGATATGGCGGATGCTTCTGTCTATGTGATGGAACATATCGACTTCGAGCAACTCAAGGGTGACAATCCCGAGGTGCGCAACTGCCACATTAATATCGGTAGCGGCAAGGAGGTGACTATCGCTCAGTTGGCTGACATCATCAAACGCACGATTGGCTATGAAGGTGAAATCCGTTGGGATGCTACGAAGCCCGACGGCACGATGCGCAAACTGACCGACGTCAGCAAGCTGCATTCACTCGGCTGGCACCACAAGATGGAGATTGAAGACGGTGTAGCCGCACTCTATAAATGGTATCTGGAAAACTAAAATAATCCGATAAAAGTAAAGCCCGCGGGGTTGGCGTTCAGTCCATCCCGCGGGCTTTGTTTTTTGTTAGAGATATATTTTAGTTGATTACTTTTACGGTTGTCGTGCCGATACGTACAATGTATATGCCTTTAGCAGAAAGCTCGAAAGAGGCGGTTGTTGTGCCTGTGTTGTCTGTAAAGATGTTTTTCCCGTCAACGGTGTAGACATAAATAGGAGCAGCTTTCGGATTGTTTATGTAAAGTGTTGCCCCTGAAACGTAGGCATTTGTTTCATCTTGTATATCAGTATTGTTGATGCCACTTGTTTCGTTTACCAGTATGTCGTTTGAGTAATCACTTGTAATTTGACCATTGTTTGGAGTGATAATTGCTCCGAATACATTATAAATCAAAGCGTCAGTTACATTTGTATCAATGTTCTCAAATGTAAAGGATGTCGATTGGATTCCATAAAGGACTTGGTTGGCAATTTCCTTTCTAAGTTTACTGCCTTGCGGCATGTCAACTGTCAGTTTCAGGTCTTCAAATAGAAGTGACTTTCCATCTTTCTGGTAAATTAAAACGTAACAGGCATTTGTACCGTTTTGTAGTTGAATTGTCTGTTCCGTGAAGGTGGATGTTACCGGTACTTCGTGTTTGTCGATTTCTGTAAATGTTCCTTTTTCGTCTCGTATCGCTAATGTGACGATGGCTGTCGTACAGTCGGCACTTGCGAGATTGAGCGTTAGTGTGGCTTTCCCATCAAAAGGAGTCAGGTCAAGCAGAGGTGAATAGAGATAACTTTTTGCACCATATTCTCCAAAGGAATTGTCCAATCCAAGAGCTCCGTTGATGATGGCTTCCATGTTAATATACCAGCCGAATAGACCGTATTTATTGTCTGTATAGTAGCCGTCGAAATATGTGCGGTCCGGATTTTCCAATGTTGCATTTTCTTCTTCTGATACCACGTTTGCAAAGTCTGTTTCAGTATGAACATAGGTCTCTGCGGTGGTAGCAGTGTGTTCAGTATATAACCATACTTTATATGCATTTGCTCCAGGCGCTGTTTTCCAATTGGCTGTAAATGAATTGTCTGTAATATTGGAGGCTCCGGTAGCTTCTGGAGCGGCGAGAGATTCCGGCATTACAATTTGGTCGAGTGATGTTTTTGTAGGAATATCGCCAGGTTCCAGACCGAAAACATTGAAGAAATAGACTGTCGGTATTGGAAGATTGTTGACAAGATAGCTAGTCTCGGTTGTCTGTACTTCGGTCATCACTGGAGTTTTTATAAATTTCTTGTCAGCATCTACATCATTATAATATACGTTCAGTTTATAGCTTTCAGCCGAAGGGACGGTACTCCATGCTGCTGTAAATTTTTCCCCATCATAGTCTGTGGGCTGTATTGTGTTTGGGGCAAGAGTTGCCTGTATTGATACCTTTCCGGAATAGGGAGAGCGTATGCCATTTTTGACAACAGCTACTTGGTATGAGTAATCATTGTTAGGGTCAAGTTCTGTGATGTCAAAAGAGTTTGTATCGATACGTTTGTCCTTAATTGGATAATAGATATTGAAATAATCCATGTATGAAACATTCATAAGATAGTAGTCCGCACCTTCTACAGCATCCCAGGCAAGATGTGCTGATGTTCCGTTATAGCCTGTTACTGTAAGTCCAGTTGGAGCAGGAGAACCTTCTGCCGTGATACGGATGTCGTCTATATATAAACCTGCGTTGAATGCATGGAAATTGATGAAGCATTCGTTCGTTGCATTTTCTAATGAAATTTTGAACTCCTGCCATTCGGTAGTGATGGGTAAATCCGAAACATTTAATGGGTAGGGGTCAATAAGGTCATAGAGCTCGACTGCGACATTGTCGTCAGCTCCTTCTTGTGCTGAGCGTGCGCGGAATGCAACGGTTATTACACCTCCGTTTGCGCTCATGTCGCAGATTGGAGTTGTAATGAATCCCGGTTCTGGTCCGTACCATCCATCAGTCATTCCGAGGTATGCTACACCGCCGGCTTGATATACGGCAGTACCTCCCCAGCCGGGAACTTGTGTCAGTTCATCGTTCATCACTCCGTCGCGGTCAACGCAGTCTTGAGAATCTGGGTTGGCTTCTGAACCTTTAGTGAACTTGTCAAAGTTTTCAAAAACCAGCACAAGGGGTTCGTCTGTGTTAGATGTTACTAATCTGATAGGGGAGGGAGGCAATAGTTTTGCTGTTTTCTCTAATTGGTTATCAGATAATTTTGGGTTTTTCCGTTCAATTTCTTGTCCGGAAACCGTTGCTAAAGATAATAAAGCAGCAAAGGTTAATGCATAAAATCTTCTCATTAGTTTTTCTTTTTTTGTTAATATTAGGTTTTAGGTGTATTTTTATGTAAAAACATGTGCCAATGCGATAAAGTTGAGGCTTAAAGACTGTAATATTAAATGTTTAGACTATTTTAACATATATGCAAAAAGCATACAGCGATACTTCTTATTTTCGCTGTATGCTTTTTCTCTGTTTTACAAGTTTTTGACCTATTCGGCTGTGATGACGGTACCGTTGGAGTGTGACACGATTTGCGGTGCATACTGGCATTGAACGGTAGCGATGCCGCTGTTGTAGGTGCCGACATTGTTGACAAATACGTCGTAGGTCATTACGTAAGTTCCTTTTGTCAAGCGGGTGATGAAGATATTGGTAGCCGAGTCGCGTGTTTCGCGGTAGCTGCGAATACCTTCTTTCCAACTGTAGACTGGAAGTTGGTCAACGGGTTCAAAGCAGGCAGCACGGTCGTCGGTCAAGGCTACGAAGTCGAGGTCGCGGGCCGTTTTGACGGTTACTCTCACTTGTACACGGTCGCCTACCTTGAAGGTATTTGCCGGTTTTCCTATGAGCTTCCCTGCTTCGTCGTAGAGATAGAACTCCTTGTTGACCTGAATATCGGTGGCCGACTGCTGCTGCACTTCCTTCATCGGTGCGTTGTACTGGCAGTAGACGGCTCCCCATGCCGGATTGTCGCCATAGCGTTTTACGGACAGTTTGTTGCCTTTCAGTGTGCCATAATCGAATGAGCGTTTTATATAGCCGAAGTAATTGTCAGCGTTTTCTGTTTCAACTTTTGTGTTGCCGACTTTAATTTCCGGCGCTTTCCGTTCACTGTTTACCCAGGATGAGCCTGTTGCCAGAACGGCATAGATGGCATCGCAGGCATTGGCCGATGTGCCCCAGTTTTGCGTTTCTTTTTGCTGGAGCAGCCACAGACGGATACGGTCGATGTCCTTATCCTCCGAATTTACCTTGTTGAAGGCTTGGAGTGCGTTGGCGGCAATGTTTACCTTGTTTCCGTTCACATCCCAGTAGATGCCGCGATTTTCTGTTTTTACCGTGTATTGGCGCAGTGATTCCACAATTGCGGCAGCAGTCTTTTTCTTGTCGCAATTGGCAAGCAGTATAGCTGCTTCTGCTTTCATTGGGATGGAATAGTTGCCCCAACTGTCTTCAACGGATTCCAGTGTCTTTGTTTTTACCGGAGCCAGTTCTTTTGGCATAGGTATGTCGTTGTGAAGCATTCGAATGCTGAGATAGTTGAAATATCCACCATACAGTTTTTCCGGTTCTTTTGCCTTTTTCAAATCTTCGATAACCTGATTGTCGAGATAGTTGACAGCCTTTGTTATGATGTCGGCTGCTAGAACGTTGTTGTCGAAATAGCCCATTTCTTTCAATCGTCCGAAATACTCGACTACAGTCCGTGTGATATATTCTGAGGATTCGCAGTTTTTAAACCAGGAGAATCCTCCGTCTGCATTCTGTAAATCCTTCAAAGAGGTCAGAGCCTTTTGTTTGCGATATTCAATAGTGGCGGCATCGGTCAGGTCGGCAAGTTTGCCCATCATCGCCGTTTCCGATTCCGCTTCATTAAGCCACGGAGTGTTTTCCAAACTGATGGTTTTCAGTTCCGCGTTCTTTTGAAGGTTGGATTTCTGCTCCTTCGTTTCATTCCACTTTTTGATGGCTTCGGCGATTTGTGTATTGCTGCGTACAATGTTGTCGGCCATCACTGTTGCATAGTAGTTAGTGATGTAGGCTGAGGCCGTTTCTGATGAAGATATGACCGAAGGCAGGGCCGTTACACAGTACCATACCGGGTTGTCGCAATATTCAAAAGTGATTTTTCCTTTTTGTCCGAATTTCGGAAGTTCCCATTTCGCTGACTTTTGTTCGGCTGTCATGTAGAACGGTTCGGCTTCCACGACATCAGTAGTGGAGGGGAGCACGGCTATGATATTCTGCTCGCCGTCGCTGTTTGTTCCGTTGTCCGCTTTGATGCGATAGCCGAGGTAGTCATATTTTTCATCGATATTCATGTCGAACGCAATGATGTCCGAACCTTTGGCAGGCAGTGTGAGTGTGACATCTGTTTTAGAAACCACCTTGTTGTCTTTAGGCGTGAAAAATTCGACACGTACTTTCGCTGTCGTTTCCTTGTCTGTATTGTTCATCACCGTGGCTTTAACGGTCAGCGTGTCGCCAATGCGGACAAATCGTGGCATGTTTGGCTGAACCATCAGCGGTTTGTTGGCGGTGATAAGGCGGTTGATAACGTCATATTTCATGTCTTCCGTATAGGCGATGGCCGAGAATTGCCATTGCGTGTTGCGGTTCGGCACGTCGAACGAGATGACAACCTCGCCGTTTTCGTTGGATACAAGTGCCGGCAGGAAGAACGCCGTCTTGATGTCCGGGTCGCGGAAATCCATTGTTGTGCTTGCTGCTTCTGGCGCAGCTGCATCTGATTCTAATTTAGGAGCTCGGGTACTTGATTGAACACCGGCAGAATAGACATACTCAGCACGATGGAGCGAGAGTGTCTTGTAGACTATATTGTTGGAGGCCATGAATTGCTCGTAGAAATTCAATTTTGGCTCAACAATGTTGGGCGCACTTAAATACTTGTACGTGGAACTTGCCTGAATGGTAAGTGGATAGTAGTAGGGCCAAGAGGCTGTGTAGCTTCTAAATGGCGAGAAGCTTGTTGTCAGATAAATACTCCATGTGTTATTGGCTATATTATTCAGAGCCGCGTCATACATGTTGGCAAGTACTGCCCCTTTGTAGTTTTTCCCCTTATTGTCGGCAATGCGGAGTTTCCATGTTTCGCGTGAACCCGGAACAATGTTGTCGCGGAAAGTTTCCAGCTTGATGCTAACCGTATCACGCGGTGTGGGTGGAAGCAGTTCTATGGTCACTGTCTCTTCCTTGCGATTGTGGATGGCTGTCAGTTCCAAAAATGTTTTGGAGTCGTTGCTGAATTCAGACTTTTCTGTAAATGTTGAGAAGCCTTTTTCCTTGAATTGCCAGCTGTCGACGATGACTTTATCTCCATTATAAATAGTGTAGAAGAAATAATTGTCGGCAGTGCTTCCTAATTCAAGACTGAAACTATTGTCCTCGTTGCAGGTCACAGCTTCCTTGGTTGTCCAAAGTATGGTTTCAACGGGCGGAATGCTGTCGGAATTACGATAGAGGATGATGTCGTTAGAGATGTCGTAAACTTTATTCAACTCTTTTGCTAATTGGACAATCAGTTGATATTTACCTGATTTCAGAGCAGTCAAGTCGATAACCGGATTCTTTGTATTGAGGGTTCCCGATGCGACTGTATCTTTATCTGCAACGACATGGTAATAGCAGTCCACATTTACCATTTCGTCATACAAGTTGTAGGCTGTAATAGGAAATAGTATAGGTTGTTCATTCAGATACTTTTCCTTAATGCCAAACTGGAGCATATTTCGATTTCCAATACGGAGGATTTCGCTCATTGTTTGAGATTCTCCATTTTCAGAAGTTGCTGTCAGTTTCAATTGGAAAATTCCCCATTTCTCGGTGCTTTTGAAGATATTTTTGGGGAGTATAATTGTCCAATTGCCTTGTGCGTCGGTTGTTGTCGTGCCCGTTGCACTACCTAAATCATCATTCAGGCTTTGCGGTAAGATTGAATAGGATATGGTTGCATTGGCAATCGGAAATTGCGAATAAGTCATAACCGTTCCCTTAAGGCACACGGAGTCGGTTGTGGCAAGGTTCGAACGTCCTTTGTCATAACTGATATAGAATGTTGGGGCCTTGTATTCGCTCACTTGTATGCTTGAAGCAGTGATATATTTGTTGTTGTTGTTTTTTATCAATATGTTGTAATATCCTGTAATTCCTTCCTTTTCCGTGGTGAATGTTGAATCGATGCGTCCGAACGCATCTGTCAGCATTGTCATTTCAGCTACCTTTTTGCCGTTAGGATTTGTCACGGTAATGTTGACCGTTTCTTCCTTAGCGGGTACGTTCTTTTTACCTGAATGGAACACTATGGCAGAAAATTTTACAATATCCCCCGGGCGATAGACTTTCAAGTCTGTATAGATATTTCCGGACAGGGATTCCCGTTGCGCATATGCAGTGTAGAATTCGAAAGGGACAGTATCATTGCCCAATGTCGCATAACCATTACATTTGCCTGCTTTTCTGTCAATGACGGCATATCCGTAGCGATTGATACGTTGTCGTTGTACCTCTTTCCCGTTTTCTGTGAATGTCAGCAGGGCATTGGTCACGGGTTGGCCATTGTCGGCACGGACAACGTATAGACGTTGTTCGTCGTTGACTTTGTGGTAGAATGTTGTCAGGTTTGAAACGGAGAATATTTTTTGCGAAGTTGTTGTTATAGTGTCACCTTTTTTGTCTGTGAAATTAACGGTCAATAAATAGCGACCGCAATCTAATGGTGGTAATTGGATTTTCTCGTTGGAAGAAAGTATTCCATTTGATTTGATAGGACAGGTTTGGGTATAGACCGGGCTGCCCAATTCTGATAATTTGTCATATTGGGGCGTATCTGAATATATGCGATAGATATTCACGTTGAATTTATTCAGGTTGCGCGCGGACACGTCCATACGAATGGAATCCGACGGAAGCCACCAATTCTCTGCTGTCAGTTCAACTGTCTGCTCTTCGCATTTGTTAATATAGTTTTTGATGAGATTGATGCGCGGATAGTCTGCATAGCGTTTGACGTGCTCTTGGGCTGTCTGGTACCATTGTTCGCTGATTTCTCTGTCGTTGAGCAGTAGGATGAGGATTTCTGTGGAATACTTGCTGTCGGCAAATTGCCGGTAAAGTTTTTTCAATTGAGGATCGGCTGCGTCTTTGTCAGGATTGTTGGATTTTATCCACTTAATCGCACTAAGTCGCTTGAGTTCTGCGTAAATATATGCCGGAATATCGTTGCTGTGCAGTGTCAGCAAGGCTTTGAAATAGGCATGTTGCAGATTGATGATTTTTTCATCGGAGATTTTCGGCACCTGTATATAAAATTTACTGTCGGCTAACCGTTGCGTCGGATAGATGTAACTTTTCATGTATTTAAATCCGTTCAGGAGTTCCAATGTTTCATACGCCAGTGCATCGAAGAGGGTAGGGGCAAACTCTTTTCCTTCTTCCGGGACTTTGATAATAGTGCTGAAATTGTCTACTTTTTCTTTTGCCAGGATATCCTTCTCTGCAAGGACTGTTTCCGCTAATGTGACAGCACGGTCGGTAAAGTTGCGGCTCGACCATTCTCTGATGTCTGCCGGTACGGTATCAGCCATTTCCGTACGCTCGGAATAAACGTAGGATTTCTCATTGTAAAAAGCTTCCAACATTTTTAGTTCCAGACAGTAGAGCACTGCTTGGAAGCGTTTGTCGTCCATCGCCGCAGCAAGGCTGTCGGTGGTATGGATGATTTGCGGGACATAGTCCTGCGATATGTGGCTTTTCGCAATTGAGTATCGGATGAAGCCGTCAATAAAGTTCTGGTAGTCCTTTTTCTTGTCGGCTTTTTTCATCTGTTCAGCTGCCTGTTTCATGACTGTTTCCGGATAGCGGAAATCGGGTTTCGTTTCTTTGGCACTGACTGTCGGCATGGCGGTCAACAGGATACATAGCAAGAAAAATAGTTTTTTCATAAGGGTCGATTTATAAAAAAACACCGGATTTCGGCAAGCAACTGAAATCCGGTGTTATGGGTTTTTGAAAAAGTTATACTGCGTTTATTTAGCTGCTTTCTTGTGATAGTTCAGAATGCTTTGTGTGAACTTGTTTTCAGCCCTTTTAAGCAGGAACAGCTGTTTTTTTGAAAGTATTTTTGCAAATTTGTTGAAATATTCCAATTCAATTTCGCCTTCCTTTTGCTTTACTTTGGTAAGCGCGAGGGCCGCAGCTTCATATTCGGTGTCCGAAACGCTGTCTTTCGACTTGTTGATTTTATCCTCCATATCCCGGGCTTCCTTGTTTACCGTAAAGATGGCCTTTTCCATCGCTTCATATTCAGGGAAGAAGGCATTTTGCTGCTCCTTTGTCAGGTCCATTTCCTTCGTAAAGAAATCGTATTTGTAGTTTCTTACTTCCTGAAACCATTTCTTACGGGTTTGAACATTGGCATCCTGTGCGTAGGATATTGCCGGGATTGTAAAAAATAAAAGGGCTAATGTGATAAATAAATATGTTCTTTTCATTGGATAATTCAATTAATAGAGTCAGAATCAAAGACGCTTGCGTCGACGCCTTCGTTATATATTTCCATCAAGAGGTCGTAGTCGGAAATATTGCCTGTGCCTGTCATCATGAACTCGTTGACAAACTGTTCGTCGTTCATTGCGTCGGCAATCTCCGGATTGAATCCTAAATTCTTGGAACTGGCATTTTTGATGTCCGAGAATATGTACATCATGCACCAGATTCCGGCAAACATGGCAGCCATGTAGACCCATGGGCGAATGCTCAGCCATACGGTAGTCTTTTTCTCGACAGTAAATTGTTTCTCCGGTAGCTGTGCTGCCATTTTCTTTGCAAAGTCTTCAAAATAGCCGTCGGGCACTCTGAAGCCTGGGTCTTTTCCTATTTTATCGAATATGTCGTTTTCCTGTTTCATAGTATACTTTTGACTAAAACAATAAAAAAAGGTTTAACCGTTATTGAAAATATTGTTCAATTTTTTTTACAGCGTGGTGGAATGAAGACTTCAGAGCGCCGACGGAAGTTCCGAGAATTTCGGACATCTCTTCATATTTCATTTCATCAAAATACCTCATATTGAAAATCAGACGTTGCTTTTCCGGCAGTTTGCTGATGGCTTTTTGCAATTCGAGCTTCAGTTCGTCGCCGTCAAACCACTCGTCACTTTCCAGCGTGTCAATGAGAAACGTATCGTCGTCGTCAATCGAGATATTCTGTCGCTGGCGTTCCTTGTTAAGGAAGGTGATAGACTCGTTGATGGCTATCTTGTAGAGCCAGGTCGACAGTTTCGCTTCTCCGCGGAAATTCTCCACGTTGGCCCATGCCTTCAGAAATGTGTTCTGGAGAAGGTCGTTGGCATCTTCGTGGTTGATGACCATTTTTCTGATTTGCCAATAGAGGGGTTCGCTGTAGAGGGCTATCACTTCAGTGAAGGCTTGTCGGCAGTCCTCGGGAGTTCTGAGTCTTTTGACAATGTCGTCTTCCTCTATTTGTTGCATTTCTGTTCTGGTTGTAATGTCGTTAGATTATTTGGTAAAAGTAGAAAAAAGTTTTGAAATGGGCGAATTATTGTGCCCGAAATATGATTTTTTAAACCAATTTTAGTTTAACCGGCTCGATACAATAAAAAAGACTTGCGCCGGATTTGTCGGTTGGCGACAGATTCCGGCGCAAGTTGTAAATTATGTGAATATTGCTGAATTATTCATTGGCTTGTATGTAGCTGTATCCGTGGGCTGCAACCGTGTAGCTGGCGTTCATCACATTGCAGTTGAAGCTGAGGTACATTTCTGTTCCCTGTGAAATTACCTGCAGGCGGAAGTCGTTCATCTTGTATTGTTCGAACGGGGTGTCGTTGATTTGCGGAACAATGCTTTCTGCTTTCAGTTCATAGCCTTGTGAAGTCAGAACAACCGGTACATCTTTCAATGTCATGGTCAGTTGCGGCATTTGGCTGTTGAATTGGGCGTTGTAGATGGTTACATCGGCCTTCGAGGTGCTGGTCATCTTGACTGCATAGGTAGTGGTTGCAGTTGTGTATGCAGGGATATCTGCGCTCGTGCAAGTGGTGGTCGTCTGGTTGTTGACGAATGTCGGCTGGTTGTCGACTGTGAATACGCTGTATTTGCCGTTTACGATGTAGGACAGAGTCAGGACAATCACTTCGCGTGTCGAGCTGCCGTCGCTTGTGTAGTAGGCCCACATTTTACCTTTGAGGTTTGTGATGGTGTAGTTCGGATCGGCTGAACCGCCTTTTTCCGGAACAATTTCCGAAGCAGAGAACACGTAGAGCGCATCGGTGCCGTACGATATTTTAATGTCATTGAGATAAAGTTCAACCTGGTCGTTGCCGTCGCCGAGGTTGATTTTCATTCCGATGTTCATCGTCATTTTGCCAAGATCCATGGCCAGGTCATAGCTGGATGCCGTCAGTTTCGTCGTGTTGTCTTCAAATGAAGTTACGTGGTTGTAGCCTACGGAAGAGAGTGAAACTGTGTAACTCGGATCTTCGCTGTTGAGACAGGATGAGAGCAGGAATACAACTGCCAATAGGGATAGGATTTTTTTCATCATAGTATTTTATAGTTTTATTAAATATTAATTCTTAGGGTTGCGCCAATCTGCAACGGTTTCCCTCGTTGGAGAAACTCATGCTGTATAGAAACGAAATAAAACGTATTATACTGCGTGCCGGTCAGATTTTTTGTCCAAAAATCGAGCGAATATTTTTCGCCAGACAGTCGGACATTGGCATTGAGCAGTGCATAGAACGGCTGCACAGTCGTGTTGGACTCGTTCCAATATATCTTTCCGATGCCGTTGACATTCGTTCCGACAGTAACGTAGCGTAGAAAATCGTGATGGATTTTGAACGAATAGGTTACACCTGCAAAGATAGTGTTTTGCGGGGCATAAGGAATGACTTTTCCGGCATAATTGTTTTTCCCGTTGTTGAATTCCACAAATTTTGCGTTGGTGTATCCGTAGCTGGCTCGCAGTTCCAGCCGGTTGACCGGTCGGGCTGTCAGCGACACTTCTGTTCCGAAACTGCGGGTCTTGCCGGCATTGGTCATGATGCGTCCGGTGGTTGTCCCGTCGGGGAATACCGTCAGCTGCTGGTCGCGGCAGTCAATATAGAAAGCGGCAACGTCGGCGAGCAGACGGTTGTCGAAAAATTCGAGATTGCCGCCCACTTCGTAGTTCCAGCTCGTTTCGGGCTTGTAGCCCACCACGTCGTTGATGTCATATTTTTTCCCGATACCCATTTTCCCCATCAGTTCCTGTTGGAGTACGTCGGAAAACATCTGCGTGTTGAATCCTCCTGCCTTATATCCTTTTTTGACGGAGGCATAGAGCTTGCCGTTGGCCGGAAGTTCGTAGACAACCGATATTTTGGGTAGAAGTTGGAGGAAAGAGCGCTTGAGATGTCCGTCGGTATGAATCTCGATCGGGTCGTTTCGGAACACTTCATTATTATGGTACAGCGTGTAGCTGGTGCTACAGTCACTTCTGTAATGGAGCCGGCTCTGTTCATAGTCAAGTCGGAGGCCGCCAATTACGGTGAAGTGGTTCCATTCTGCTGAAACTTCCCCGTATGTGGCGAGTCCGTAGCCGGGCATGGTGAACTGTGAGCCCAGAACGAAAGCGTCGCTGTCCCATTTCATCGGGTAATCGGTGTTGATGTTGTTCCAGTTGCCTACAATCAGGTTTTCGATGCCGTAGTCCTTGAACGTAACCGGCGCGTTGATGTCGGCATGCTTGTAGAAGCCGAAAACTCCTGCCAGCCAGTTTATTTTCCTGTCACCGTTGCTTTTGACCACAATGTCCTCCGTAAGGGCGTGTTCCTTTCGGATTTGTGACATGGTAAAATAGGAGAGGGGCAGGAAGTCCTGGTCGAGTGTCATGTTGTCGTCAATGTACTGGTAGCTGGTTACTCCGGTCACCGTTATATTTTCATTCTTCCATCCGACGGTCAGTCCGTCCATGACGGAGTTCCGGCGGTAGAAACAGGTGTCGTTGTAATTGATTTCGCGGGTGTCGGCCGATTCATAGGCATAGCCCCCTTGGCGGACAAGCGCGAAGCTGGCCATGTTTTCCACGGTCAGTTGTGCGTTCGGTTTCCATCCGAGTTTGAGCGATGCCCGCAGGCTGTTTTCCTTGTCACATTTTTCTCCGTCGTTCACGTTGGTGAAGAATCCGTCGGTATGGTAAGCATAAATGTTGCCCCCGATGCCGAACTTTTCGGACAGTCGGGCATAGTGGGCGACCCCCAGTTTGGTGGAGTTGGCATTGCCATATTCGGCGAGTATGCGTGTGCCTTGAAAGGACAGCGGCGAGAGTGTGCGGATATTGATGACTCCACCCATCGTGTTGCGTCCGTAGAGCGTACTTTGGGGACCGCGCATCACTTCCACATTTTCGATGTCGAGTATGTCGAAATCGTAGTTGTCCTTGTTCATGACCGGTATGTTGTCGATGTTGAGTCCCACGACCGGCTGGTCGATACGCGCGCCGATGCCTCGAACATAAATGGAGGAGGTGACTCTCGAACCATAGTCGGGAATATACATGTTGGGGACAATGCTGCTGATATTTTTTGACGACACCATGTTCATCCGTTCAATCAATGGGCGGGACAATTCCGTTGTGGCACCGGCGCCTTTTTCCGTGTCAGTGATGGTCTTGACCGCCGTAATCGAAACTTCATGAAGGTTCAATGTCGTGTCGCGGCGGGCTGTCGCCAGTTCGCTTCCCGACATATACATGCTGCTGGATGATAAGATTGTAGTTGCTATGAGTATGCTGTATTGCCTCAGATTCATTTCTCGTCGAAATTTTATCTGCAAAATAACGGGGTTTTTCGTCATGAAACAATCACTAAATTTAGTGATTTTCATTTACGCGGAGAGATTGCCTTTCGGGGAATGTCGTAGGAACCTGTCAGGAATGAGTTGCACTAAAAACTGAATAATTGTTAAAAATAGACTACTTTTTTATAGGTTTAGCCTGTCAGGTGTGTGAAAGAATTGCTATATTTGCAGTGCATAAAATGTGTCAAATGTGCTGATAATGATGGAATTGGGATGTAAGTGTTTGAAGGTTAAACATTTGCGTTCGGTTTCCATTGTGTATTTGCAATAACTTTTAAGTATTATAATAATGGATTTATCAATTTTTGGTCTTGAGAGCACGTCAACCGCTTTGGTAGCAGCTTTGTCAGGTTTGGCATTGGTTGTTATCGGTATGTCGTTGGCTGCGGCAATCAGTCCTCGATCTTACGCTCCGCAGAAAGGGGAGGCTTATGAGTGTGGTATTCCGACACGAGGCGACAGTATGGTTCAGTTTAAAGTGGGTTACTACTTGTTTGCCATCCTGTTCCTTATGTTCGATGTGGAAACTGTTTTTCTGTTCCCGTGGGCAGTAATTGCCGGTAGTCTTGGAACAGGCAGCATCATGGCTGTAGCAGTATTCTTGTTTGTTTTGATTTTAGGCCTGGCATACGCTTGGAGAAAAGGAGCATTGGAATGGAAGTAAAGATTAAAGGAATGAAGAAAGAGGACTTCAAGGATAATGAATATATTGACAGTCTCATCGCCGAATTGAATCAATCGGGAGCCAATGTGTTGGTCGGCAAACTTGACGAACTGATCAACTGGGGCCGTTCAAATTCATTGTGGCCTCTGACATTCGCTACCAGTTGTTGTGGTATTGAATTTATCTCTTTGGGCTGTGCCCGCTATGATATGGCTCGTTTCGGTTTTGAAGTGGCACGTTCCAGCCCACGTCAGGCCGACTTTATGATGGTTGCCGGTACGATTGTCTATCGTATGGCGCCTGTTTTCCGTCGTTTGTACGAACAGTTGGCTGAGCCGAAATATGTTATCGCTACAGGCGGTTGCGCCATTTCAGGCGGCCCGTTCCGCAATTCCTACCATGTGGTGACTGGTATCGATAAGATTGTGCCGGTGGACGTTTACATACCGGGATGTCCTCCGCGTCCGGAAGCCATGTTCTATGGTATGATGCAATTGCAGAGAAAGGTGAAAGTCGAAAAGTTCTTTGGAGGCGTAAACCGCAAGAAGACACGCGAAGACTTCTTCCGTGAATACCCGGAAATAGCTAAGGAGGAACACGTAACAGAATAAACAGATTAGAGATTCATATTTTTATGGTAGATATAAAAGAATTAATCGGCAAAGTTTGTCCGGAAGCTGTAGTTGAAGAGAACGAAGTGGCATTTGCCGTCGTGCCTGATGCAAAATGGCATGCTGTTGCCGAAACATTGAAAAATGCAGGCTATCATTGGCTGACTGCTGTTGTCGGTGAGGACTGGGGTGAAGAGCTGGGCTGCGTGTACTATCTGACTTCAGTCATCGACAGTTCTATGGTCTCTGTTAAAGTGGCAACGGCCGACCGCAACAACCCGATGCTTCACAGTGTGTCCGACTTGTGGAAGAACGCTTTGCTGGAAGAACGTGAAGTGTATGATTTCTACGGCATCAAGTTTATCAACCATCCGGACATGCGCCGTCTGTTCCTGCGTAATGACTGGGTCGGATTCCCGTTGCGCAAGGATTATGATGAAAATCCTGAATTGAATCCGATTCGTCTTTATCATGAAGAAAACGACGATTATACAGTTACCTATAAAGAGGATGCTGACGGAAATGTCAAGGAAGAGAAAGTTGCTCTCTTTGGTCCGGACGAATTCGTTGTCAACATCGGTCCGCAGCACCCTGCTACTCACGGTGTGTTGCGTTTCCGTACATCACTCGACGGTGAGGAGGTGAAGAAGATTGACCTTGTTTGCGGATATATCCACCGCGGTATCGAAAAGTTGTGTGAAAAGCTCACTTATCCGCAGTGCATCCATTTCTTCGACCGTATGGACTATTTCTCGGCACTTCCCAACGAGCACTGTCTGTGCATGTGTATCGAGAAGGCTCTCGGCATAGAAGTGCCGCGTAGAGCACAGGTTATCCGTGTGATGATGGACGAACTTTCGCGTATCGCTTCTCACTTGCTGTTCTTTGGAACTTACTGTATGGACTTGGGCGCTACAACAGCCTTGTTCTATGGTATCCGCGAGCGTGAAACGATACTTAATATATTGGAAGAAACTTGCGGCGCACGCATGACTTTCAACTACAATACGATCGGTGGTGTTCGTGAGGACATTCACCCGAATTTCGTAAAGCGCGTTAAGGATTTTATTGCCATCATGCCGTCGCGTCTGAAAGAGTATCATCAGCTGGTGACTGGAAACGTCATTTTCCAGAACCGTCTGGTCGGAGTCGGTATGTTGTCTAAAGAAGATGCTATCAGCTATGGCGTTGCCGGTCCGTCGGGACGTGCTTCCGGCTGGTCGTGCGATATTCGTAAGCACAAGCCTTATTCCATTTACAATGAGTTGGAATTCGACGAAGTGCTGATGAACGGTTGCGACTCTTTCGACCGCTATCTGGCCCGTTTGAAAGAAATTGAACAGTCACTGAAGATTTTGGAACAGTTGGTTGACAATATCCCGGAAGGCGACTATTGTGCCAAGGTGCCGAAAATCATTAAGCTTCCTGTGGGACACTGGTATCAGGAAGTTGAGGCATGTCGTGGAGCGTTCGGTGTCTACATCGACAGCAAGGGAGAAAAGAATCCGTATCGCTTGAAAATCAACGGTACATGTCTGCGCCTGGCCGGTGTAGTTGACCATATCACGCGAGGCGAGAAGATTGCCGACTTGATTACCATCGGCGGTTCACTCGACTATATCGTTCCGGATATTGACAGATAGTGTTAACAGAGTAGTAATTTTGAAATATATAATAACGTTATGTTTGACTTTAGAATAGTCACAGAATGGATTGACAATTTGTTTAACAGCTTTATGCCTACATGGCTGACCGCTGTGATAGAATGTTTGCTCATTGGAGTGGGTCTGCTGCTGGTGTACGCATTGTTGGCTTTGTTCTATATTTATTTTGAACGTAAGGTCTGCGGTGCATTTCAATGCCGTCTCGGCCCGAACCGTGTAGGCCCTTTCGGTCTGTTGCAAAGTTTTGCCGATATGTTCAAGATTTTGATCAAGGAGTTGATTCCTATCAATCACATTGATAAATTCCTGTTCAATCTTGCTCCGTATCTTGTCATCATCGCTTCTTTTTCTGCTTTTGCTGTCCTTCCTTGGGGCAACGGTTTGCAGATTGTCGATTTTAACATCGGTATATTCTTCCTGATGTCGGTTACTTCCATCGGTGTGCTTGGCATTTTGCTGGCAGGTTGGTCAAGTAATAACAAGTTTACTTTGATCGGTGCATTGCGAAGCGGTGCCCAGATGGTCAGCTACGAGCTTTCAATCGGTTTGTCGATTATGACGATGGTGCTTTTGGCCGGAACAATGTCCATCTCGGGACTTGTAGAAGGACAGAAGGATTTGTGGTTCATCTTCCAGGGCCATATTCCTGCTATTATCGCTTTCATCATCTATATGATTGCCGGTACTGCCGAAACCAACCGTGGCCCGTTCGACTTGCCTGAAGCTGAATCTGAGTTGACAGCCGGTTATCACACGGAATATTCCGGTCTTCACTTCGGTTTGTTCTATTTGGCAGAATATTTGAACCTCTTCATCGTGTCGGGCGTAGCAGCTCTGTTGTTCTTCGGAGGATGGATGCCGCTGCACATTCCGGGATGGGACGGTTTTAATGAAATAATGGACTACATTCCATCCGTAGTGTGGTTCCTTGCTAAAGCTATCGTATTGTCATTCATCATCATTTGGTTCAAGTGGACATTCCCGCGTTTGCGTATCGACCACCTGTTGGCGTTCGAGTGGAAATATCTGTTGCCGATTAATTTGGTGAACTTAGTGCTGATGCTGATTGTTGTAGCTTTCGGATTGCATTTTTAATAGATGCAGAACTTGAAATAAACCCATAAAATAGGTGTAATACTATGAGCGAAAAATTTGGAAAGATAGCACAGGTTATCGGACCTGTTGTCGATGTATCTTTCGAAGTGGAAAAGAACGATCTTCCACCTATCTACACAGCGTTGAAGGTGGTTCGTCCTGACTCAACCGAGTTGCTGCTCGAGGTAGAGCAGCATGTGGGGGAGCACACAGTTCGCTGTGTGGCTATGGATGCCACTGACGGTTTGCGTCGTGGTATGGCTGTCGAGAATATGGGACAACCGATTTCGGTTCCGACGGGTGATCAGGTAAAGGGTCGTCTGTTGAATGTTATCGGGGAACCTATCGACCACCTTCCCGCATTGAAGTCAGATGAAAAACGACCGATTCACCAGCCTGCTCCAAAGTTCGACGAATTGTCGATTGGTTCGGAAATCCTTTTCACCGGTATTAAGGTGATTGACTTATTGGAACCGTATTCGAAAGGCGGTAAGATTGGTTTGTTTGGTGGTGCCGGTGTGGGCAAAACAGTGTTGATTATGGAAATGATCAACAACATTGCGAAAGGTCACAACGGTTTCTCAGTGTTCACCGGTGTCGGTGAGCGTACCCGTGAGGGTAACGACTTGCTTCGTGAAATGCTTGAAAGTGGTATTATCAAGTATGGCGACAAGTTTATGGAAGGCCTTGAAAAAGGCGAATGGAATTTGGATGACGTCGATATGAACGCCATTTCTCAGTCGCAAGGCACATTGGTGTTCGGACAGATGAATGAGCCGCCTGGTGCGCGTCTGCGTGTTGCCCTGTCGGGTCTGACTGTTGCCGAACAGTTCCGTGACCAAGAAGGCGGAGGACGTGACATTCTGTTGTTCATCGACAACATCTTCCGTTTCACTCAGGCCGGTTCAGAGGTTTCGGCACTTCTCGGACGTATGCCTTCGGCTGTAGGTTATCAGCCTACGCTGGCATCTGAAATGGGTGTGCTTCAGGAACGTATTACGTCAACCAAGCACGGTTCAATCACTTCTGTACAGGCTATCTACGTGCCTGCCGACGACTTGACGGACCCGGCTCCTGCTACGACGTTCAACTTCTTGGATGCTACTACGGTGTTGAGCCGTAAAATTTCAGAGCTCGGTATCTATCCGGCCGTTGACCCGTTGGAATCTTCATCACGTATCCTCGACCCGAATATCATCGGAGAAGAGCATTATAATGTTGCCCAGGCTGTCAAGCAGCTTTTGCAGAAGTACAACGAACTTCAGGATATTATTGCCATCCTCGGTATTGACGAGTTGTCGGACGAAGACAAGCTTGTTGTGGCACGTGCACGTAGAGCGCAGCGTTTCTTGTCGCAGCCGTTCCACGTTGCGGAACAGTTCACCGGTCTTCCGGGCGTAATGGTGCCGCTGAGCGAAACAATCCGTGGATTCAAGATGATTCTTAGCGGTGAAATGGATGAATATCCTGAGCAGGCATTCCTGAACGTCGGTACAATCGACGATGCTATTGCAAAAGGCAAGAAAATGCTTGCTGAACTTGGTGATAAATAATTAAAACACAGAACAAGATGACACTAAAAGTAATTTCAGCCGAAAAAATATTGTTTGACGGTGAAGTTTCATTGGTTACATTGCCGGGTGAGGCAGGACTCTTTACGGTGCTTGCCAACCACGCGTCAATTGTATCTGTGCTTGTTCGCGGCAATATCGAGTATCAGCCGGAAGGAACGACCGAACGCCGTTCGATGGCCATTGAAGGCGGTATTGTCGATGTTGATAAGAATGTAGTGTCAGTATGTATTTATTAGAGAAAATGAAGAAAGTACTTGCCATATTGACGATGTTGCTGATTGCGGCAGTCATGCCGCAGGCTGCATCAGCTTCGGGCGACTCTTCGGAGGATTTCGACCCGAAGGAAGTGATATTCCACCACCTCGGTGATGGTTACGGTTGGGAAGTGCCTTTTTCACATACGCACCGCATACCGTTGCCGGTGATTGTCTTCGACAAGGAGGGCAGTCTGCATCTGTTCAGTTCGTCGCGCATATCCGGCGGCGAGCCGTACACCGACAATGGCGTTGAGTTTGTATTGCCTCAGGAGGGTGAATACAGCGGCAAGGTGGTGCAAGTGATGTCCGACGGCAGTTTCTACCGTCCGTTGGATTTCTCGATAACTAAAAATGTGTGCGCCCTGTTCATTACTGCTATCCTTGTGTGTCTGATGGCGTTCTCGATGGTTCGCTACTACAAGAAGAAAGGAATGAAGGCTCCCCGCAAGGGTGCCGGTTTCTTCGAAACGATTTTTGACTTTATCTACAGCGGCGTTTTGAAAGGAACTCTTGGCGACAAGGCTCCAAAATATGCCGGCTATCTGATGACCGTATTCTTCTTTATCTTTACGATGAACTTGCTCGGTCTGATAGTCATTTTCCCGGGTGGTGCCAACCTTACGGGCAATGTGGCAGTCACTTTGGTGCTGGCAGTCTGCACATTCTTAATTACGAACATTAAAGGCAATAAGCATTATTGGAAGGAAATCTTCTGGCCCGAAGTTCCGTTGTGGTTGAAGTTCCCGTTGCCAATTATGCCTCTCATAGAGTTGTTCGGTACGATTACGAAGCCGGCAGCCCTGTGTGTCCGTCTGTTTGCCAATATGATGGGCGGTCATATGATTGTCATCGTATTGACGCTCCTTATTTTCATTTTCGCGAAATTCGGTGCAGCCATTCTGTCGATGACTACAGTTGTGTCGATGGCATTCTCGTTGTTCATGTTGCTGCTTGATGTGCTGATCAGCTTCATCCAGGCGTATGTGTTCACGATGCTGTCAACGCTGTTCATCTCTCTGGCTGTTTGCGGAGGTCACGAAGAGGAAGTAAAACAATAAAAACAAAAAAAGTAACAAAAATTAATTTATAAATTAACCATTAAAACTGAATTACTATGTTAGGAATGATTTTAGCGCAAGCTACAGAGGCTGTTATGTCTCTCGGTCTTGACAAACTTGGAGCTTGTTTAGGTGCTGCAATCGCTGCTATCGGTGCAGGTATCGGTATCGGTAAGATTGGTGCAGCTGCAATGGAAGCTATCGCTCGTCAGCCGGAATCAGTAGGCGACATTCGTAGTAATATGATCGTTATTGCTGCCTTGGTGGAAGGTGTGGCACTGTTCGGTGTTATCGTTTGTATTATTTCTTTGTTTATCTAAACAATTTAAAAGGATAACAGATGGAATTGTTCACGCCCGAAATTGGCTTGGTATTCTGGATGTTCGTCGTCGTAGTGCTGTTGTGCCTTGTTTTGGGAAAATTTGCATGGCCGGTCATCATTAAAAGTATGGACTCGCGTGCAGATTTGATCGACAAAGGCGTGCTCTACGCACAGGAAGCGAAGGAACAGTTGGACAATGCTAAGGCTGAGGCGAACAAGTTCATCCTTGAAGCACAAAAACAACAGTCTGAAATATTGCGTGAAGCTGCGCGCATGAAGGCCCAGATCATCGAAGACGCCAAAGGTGCTGCTACCGAAGAGGCTCAGAAGGTGATGGATGCAGCAAAACTTGCTATCGAACAGCAGCGCAAGGAGGCAGAATTGCAGATTCGCAACGAAGTAAGCTCTTTTGCCCTTCAGATTGCTGAAAAATTGCTCCGTGATAGGATGGCTGATGACAAGGCTCAGTCACAGCTTGTGGAAAAATTGCTGAGCGAGATTGAAACTAAAAACTAAAATATACGGATATGAATGAAGGACTGATTCCTAATCGCTATGCAAAGGCATTGTATGAATTTGCTTCCGAGCAGAAGGCTGCCGACAGCGTTTACGCCGAAACGCAGCGTCTTGCCGCTAGCTTTGCCATGCAGCGCGATTTGGCGAAAGCTGTAGAAAATCCTTTCCTGTCGTTGGACGACAAGGAAAATTTATTGCTTGCAGCGTCGGGGGCAGCTCCTACTGGGTGTCTCGTAAAGTTTTTCAAACTCGTTTTCAGTCGTGGTCGTGAATCCATGTTGCCGTCAATGGCTCTGGCTTACGGGAAGTTGTACAGAAAAGCCAACAATATTGCCCAGGTGGCAATCACTACGGCTTCTCCGCTTCCGAAGGAGTCGATGGCAAAAATCAAGGATTCCGTACAAGCTTATTTGCGCGGAAAGAAGTTGGAATATACGGAAGCTGTCGACGCTTCTCTGATTGGCGGTTTTACGGTCAAGGTCGATTCCAAACTCCTCGACGCTTCGATAAGCAATGAATTAAGAAAATTGCGTTTAAAACTCCTAAGTAATAAATAAAAAATGATTGACCCAAGTGAGATTTCAGACATTCTGAAACAACAACTCGACGGGCTGAAAGATAAGGCCGCGTTCGAGGAAGTTGGGACAGTGCTCAATGTGGGCGACGGTGTAGCTCACGTCTACGGCCTTGAGAATGTGGAAGCAAACGAACTGGTGACTTTCGAGAACGGAGCTACCGGCGTTGCCATGAACCTCGAGGAAAGCAACGTGGGTGTAATCTTGCTCGACAAAGTGAATGAGGTGACCGAGAACATGTCGGTGCGCCGTTCCGGCGAAATTGCCTCCATTCCTGTTGGCGAAGGGTTGATTGGTCGTGTCATCAATGTTCTTGGTGAACCTATCGACGGCAATGGTCCTATCAGCGGCGATCTCATTCGTCTGCCGCTCGACCGTAAGGCTCCGGGTGTTATTTTCCGTCAGCCGGTAAAACAGCCGTTACAGACAGGTTTGAAAGCTGTCGACTCGATGATTCCTATCGGTCGCGGACAGCGTGAGCTTATTATCGGTGACCGTCAGATTGGTAAGACTGCTATTGCCATCGATACCATTATCAACCAACGCAAATCCTTTGAAGAGGGCAAACCCGTTTACTGTATATATGTAGCGATCGGACAGAAAGCTTCGTCGATTGCCGCGCTTGTCAACACGTTGCGCAAGCATGGCGCTATGGACTACACGATCGTTGTTGCAGCTACGGCTTCCGATTCGGCTGCCATGCGCTACTATTCTCCGTTTGCAGGTGCTGCTATCGGTGAATACTTCCGTGATACCGGCCGCGACGCCTTGATTGTTTATGACGACTTGTCGAAGCAGGCCGTTGCCTATCGTGAAATTTCGTTGATTTTGAAGCGTCCGTCCGGACGTGAAGCATATCCGGGTGATATCTTCTATTTGCACTCCCGTCTTTTGGAACGTGCAGCAAAAATCATCGAAAACGACGCTGTGGCAAAGAGCATGAACGATCTTCCTGAAGTGTTGAAGCCGATGGTGAAGGGCGGCGGTTCGCTGACTGCGCTTCCTATCATTGAAACACAGGCCGGCGACGTTTCAGCCTATATCCCGACCAACGTGATTTCAATTACCGATGGTCAGATATTCTTGGAAACGGCGCTGTTCAACCGCGGTATCCGTCCGGCTATCAATGTCGGTATTTCAGTTTCGCGTGTCGGTGGTAACGCCCAGATCAAGGCAATGAAGAAAATTGCCGGTACGTTGAAGATTGACCAGGCACAGTTCCGTGAGTTGGAGTCATTCACCAAGTTCGGTGGTGACCTCGATCCTGTAACGGCCCGTGTCATCGACAAGGGACGTAAGAACGAACGCCTTCTTATCCAGGCCCAATATCAGCCGATGGCCGTTGAAGAGCAGATTGCCGTGATTTACTGCGGTACTCACGGTTTGCTTGCCGATGTGCCGATGGACAAGGTGGCCGATTTCGAAAAATCGTTCCTTCAGCTTCTTCAGGTACGTCACCGCAAAGATGTGCTCGATGTGCTCAAGACCGGTGTATTGAACGACGAGATTGAAGAGAAGTTAACGGCAGCAGCGAAAGAAGTTTCTGCAAAATATGCACAGCAATAACATTTAGAATATGTCAACGTTACGAGAACTAAAAGGAAGAATCGGCTCGGTCGCATCGTCCGAAAAGATCACCGGTGCGATGAAAATGATTTCATCCGCCAAGATGCACAAGGCAGTACAGGCTTTGAGCCGTGTCGTACCTTTCAGAAATCAGTTGCAGACGATTATGGGCAACCTTCTCTCGACTGATGCGGAATACGATTCCGAGTTGACAGAAGTTCGAGATGTGAAAGCCATTGCGCTTGTCGTGTTAGGTTCGGACGATGGTCTGTGCGGTGCCTACAACATCAACATTTTCAAGCAGCTGTTGGCACGTGTCAACGAGTTGCGGGAAAAGGATGCGGCACTTCGCATAACCATTTATCCCATCGGAAAGAAAATGGCGAAAGCCGTTTCAAAACTGAAGGTAAGCGGAGTTGATATCTGCCAGCTGAATGTTACGACGAAAAGTGACCTGACGGCAATTCGCAGCGTAACCGAATCGTTGAAAGCTGATTTCCTTGCTCACAAGGTGGATTGTGTCGAGATTGTTTCGATGCACTACCTGAGTGCCGGAAAGCAGGTTCTGCGTCGACAACAATTGCTCCCTGTATCGCCGGAAGCCTTTGGAAATGTTAATAACAGCAATCGGCCGTACATTTTTGAGCCGGATGTTAATAAAATTTACAATACTATATTACCTTTGTACATTATTTCTGTAATGCAGGAAATTTTTATCCAGAATACAGCATCAGAACAGGCTGCAAGGGTAATGGCAATGCAGAGTGCAAACGACAATGCAGTGAAACTGCTCGACTCGTTGAAGTTAGAGTTCAATAAACTTCGTCAGCAGAGTATCACGACAGAACTGTTGGATATTCTTGGCGGACAAGTTGAAAAATAAGCAGACATCAGAAAGGGGTTAACATACCGGACCCCTTTCCGGTGTTTTTTGAGTTTAATTAAATATAAGCCGGTATTTTATTGAAAGTAGGACAGAACTTATTTTTATGAGTAGTGTAAAAGAGTACTTCTCCGGATTAGGTAAGGGCGTAGTCAGCCTTATCAAGGGTATGGAGGTAACCGGTAAAGAGTTCCTTACCCCCAAGGTTACTGAAGAGTATCCTGACAATCGCGCAAATTTGCACATTGGCGAACGTTTTCGCGGTGCGCTTAGGTTTATTTATGACGAAGAAGGCAATCACAAATGCATAGCGTGTGGATTGTGTCAGATGAACTGTCCAAACGGCACTATCAAAGTAGTGACCAAGATGGTTGACCTTCCAGACGGAAAAAAGAAAAGAAAACTTGACAAGTACCTCTACGACATCGGTAGCTGTACATTCTGTCAGATGTGTGTGACGGCGTGTCCTCATAACGCCATCCATTTTGTTACTGATTTTGAGCATGCCGTCTTTACACGTTCAAAATTGGTAGAGCAATTGAACTATCTTCCTGAGAAGGAAGTTGTAGCGGCGCCTGCTGCAGCTCCTGCGGCTCCAGCTGCTGAATCAACATCTAAACCGGAATAAAATTAAAGTAATTATATATGAATGTAGTAGGTAATTCAATCGTGTATTGCGTGATTGCTCTGGCAATCATCGTATTCTCGGTGCTTTCGGTTACTTCACGCAAAATCTTGCGGGCTGCCACCTATCTGCTGTTTACATTGTTTGCTACGGCTATTCTGTATTTCCACATGGGATTTGAATTCCTGGGTTCAGTTCAGCTGGCAGTCTATGCAGGCGGTATTCTGGTGTTGTTCGTATTCTCGATTTTGCTGACCAGCAAGCCGGGCGACAAATCCGAGAAGTTGACCTCGAAGAAAGAGGGCTTGGGCCTGATTGCCGCCATTTTTGGCGTCGTCGTTTGCGGCTTTGCCCTAGTGTCTTATTTCGCTGCCAACGGCGCTACATTGTACAATACAATGATGTCGCTCGACATGGAACGGATTGGACATGCACTGCTCGGTACTGAAAAGTATCAGTATCTTCTTCCGTTCGAGGCTATCAGTGTGTTATTATTGGCATGTATAATCGGTGGCATAACCATTGCCCGCAAAAGATAGAACTAAGCTATGGAACTGTCAATATTATATTATTTGATTCCGAGCCTGATTATGTTCGGCGCCGGGGTTTATGGATTTATCACCAGAAAGAATTTGATTGCTATCCTGATTTCTTTGGAATTGATGTTGAACGCCGTTGACATCAACTTTGTTGTGTTCAACCGTTTCTTGTTCCCCGGTCAGTTGGAAGGAATGTTCTTCACATTGTTTGCAATAGCCATAGCCGCAGCGGAAACAGCGTTAGCAATAGCCATTATCATCAATATCTTCCGTGTGACGAAGAATGTCGATGTGGAGAATCTAACTAAAATGAAATTTTAAGGCTTATGGAATTGTCATATTCAATAATAACATTACTTCTACCGTTGTTCATGTTCTTGGTGCTTGGACTTCTTGGCATGAAAATGTCGAAGCAGGTTTCGGGCGTTCTGGGAACAGTTGCAATGTTGGTTACTACGGTTATTGCCTATGGCGTAGCCTTGACATACTTCTTTGATCCGCAATACATGGTCGACGGTGTCCGTCAGCCGATTGAAGTGTACAACGCCACTTGGTTGACTCTCGGCGACAAGCTTCATGTGGATATGGGTGTTTTCATCGACCCGATTTCGGCAATGATGCTGATTGTCATCACTACGATTTCCTTGATGGTTCACCTCTACAGCTTGGGCTACATGCACGGTGAAAAAGGTTTCCAACGCTACTATGCGTTTCTTGCTCTCTTTACCTTCTCAATGTTGGGACTGGTGGTTGCAACCAATATCTTCCAGATGTTCATCTTCTTTGAAATGGTGGGTGTTTCATCTTATTTGCTTATCGGTTTCTACTATCAGAAGAATTCGGCTGTTTCAGCTTCCAAGAAAGCGTTTATCGTCACTCGTTTTGCTGACCTCGGTTTCTTGATCGGTATCATGCTTTTGGCATACTATTGCGGCACGTTCGACTTCCAGTCGTTGATGAGCAATCCGGGTGCCATTGTCAGCAACGCTGCCGGCGTGACATTCATGGGCTGTTCGGCTGCTTCTTGGGCTTTGGCTCTGATTTTCATGGGTGGTGCTGGTAAATCAGCCATGTTCCCGTTGCACATTTGGTTGCCGGATGCCATGGAAGGTCCTACTCCTGTATCCGCACTTATCCACGCTGCAACCATGGTTGTTGCCGGTGTATTCTTGGTAGCAAGAATGTTCCCGATGTACGTGTTCACTCCTGAAGTGCTCGAACTGATCACGGCTACGGGTGCCATCACAGCCTTGTATGCAGCAGTCGTTGCCTGTGTGCAGACTGATATCAAGCGTGTGCTTGCCTTCTCAACCATCTCTCAGATTGCATTCATGTTTACGGCTCTCGGCGTTGCCCGTCCTGAGCTTCACGAAGGTGTGGGCTACATGGCTTCCATGTTCCACTTGTTCACTCACGCAATGTTCAAGGGCTTGCTCTTCCTTTGCGCCGGTGCCATCATCCACATGGTCCACAGCAATGAAATGGACGCTATGGGTAACCTTCACAAATATATGCCGGTCACTCACATCGCATTCCTTGTTGCATGTCTTGCCATCGCAGGTATTCCTCCGTTTGCAGGATTCTTCAGTAAGGATGAAATTCTTGTTGCTACATATCTGCAAAGCCCGTTCTGGGGTGTATGGATGTCGGCAGTAGCCGGTTTGACCGCATTCTATATGTTCCGTCTTTACTACCGCATCTTCTGGTGGAACAAGCCGGACTATTCACATCACACTCCGCACGACTGCGAATGGGTGATGACAGTGCCATTGGTAATTCTTGCCGTTATCTCCTGTCTGGCAGGTTTCATTCCTTTCGGACATTTCGTTACTTACAACGGTGAAAACTACGATATCCACATGAACTGGGGCGTAGCCGGTCCGAGCATCGCTATTGCCGTAGTTGGAATCGCATTGGCTACTGTGCTTTACCGTAAGGAAAATTCGGTACCTGACCGTCTTGCAAATTCAATGAAAGGCCTGTATCGCGCTGCATACCGTCGCTTTTACATGGACGAGCTTTATATGTTCGTCACTCACAAAATCATCTTCAACGTCATTTGTCGGGGAATCCAGTGGTTCGACACTCACATTATCGACAATACGTGGAACAGATTGGCAAATGCCACAAACAGCGTTTCGTTTGCAATCCGCAAGCTTCAATCAGGTTCTATCCAGATGTACGTATGGATTTATTTGGTGGGAGCGTTGCTTCTTGCAGCAATTTCTTGTTTGTTCTTAATCTAAAAGTTGACGGATAAAAAAATTAAGTTATGTTTAATATACTATTTCTTTTCGTAATCATACCTGTCCTGACATTGGGTGCGTTGTTCCTGACGCGCAGTGTCAATCAGGTGCGCGCCGTAGTGGCGAGTGGAGCGTCATTGCTCTTGATTTCGGCATTCTATCTTTGCTACGCTTTCGTGAATGAAAGAGCCTTGCACCCTGATGAGGCGATGCTCTTTACTGATTCATATATGTGGTTCGAACCGCTGAACATTCATTTGGCTGTAGGTGTGGATGGAATTTCGGTACTGATGATTTTGCTTTCAGCGATTATCGTCTTCACAGGTTCTTTCGCATCCTGGACGGTTGCACCGCTGACAAAAGAATATTTCTTGTGGTTCATCCTTCTGTCGGTCGGTGTATTCGGGTTCTTTATCTCGATTGACTTGTTCACGATGTTCATGTTCTACGAGGTTGCCTTGATTCCGATGTACTTGCTGATCGGTGTTTGGGGTAGCGGTAAGAAGACTTACTCGGCCATGAAGCTGACATTGATGTTGATGGGTGGTTCAGCATTCCTGCTGATTAGCATCCTGGGTATCTATTACCACGCAGGTGAAACGATGAACTTGCTGGAAGTTGCACAAAACGGTGTGGCTCTCGAATGGCAGAATGCCTTGTTTGTTTGCGCTTTCGTCGGTTTCGGCGTTCTTGGTGCAATGTTCCCGTTCCACACATGGTCGCCTGATGGTCACGCTTCAGCGCCTACAGCCGTATCAATGCTCCACGCCGGTGTGTTGATGAAGCTGGGAGGTTACGGATGTTTCCGTGTTGCCATCTATCTGATGCCTCATGCCGCTCACGAACTGGGTTGGATATTCATGATTCTTACAGGTATCAGCGTCGTTTACGGTGCATTTACCGCTTGCGTGAAGACCGACTTGAAATACATCAACGCTTACTCTTCAGTTAGCCACTGCGGTTTGGTATTGTTTGCCATCCTGATGATGAACCAGACAGCCATGAGCGGTGCGGTGCTTCAAATGTTGTCTCACGGTTTGATGACAGCCTTGTTCTTCGCCTTGATTGGTATGATTTACGGTCGTACCCACACTCGTGACGTCCGTGAAATGGGAGGTTTGATGCAAATCATGCCGTTCCTGTCCGTAGGCTATATCATCGCCGGTTTGGCATCACTCGGTTTGCCGGGCTTGAGCGGTTTCGTTGCTGAAATGACAATCTTCCTCGGTTCGTTTGAGAATACTACGATTTACAATGCAGTGCTTGGCGACGGCAACTTGTTCCGTCATGCGTTCGCTATCGTGACTACTACTTCAATTGTAATCACAGCCGTTTATATTCTTCGTGTTGTGGGCAAGCTTCTTTTCGGTCCTGTTCAGAACGAACACCACCGCGAATTGGACGACGCTCACTGGTACGAGCGTTTCAGCACGATTACATTGATGCTTGCGATTGCAGTGCTTGGCTGTTTCCCGGATTTGGCAAACCTTGTCCTCCGCGACAGCTTTGCTCCGATTGTTGACCACATAATGGCATACGCACAATAACAAAGTAACGAACTCTTAAATTGAATTTGAAGATTATGGATTATTCACAGTTTATGATAATGCACCACGAAATAGGATTGTTAATCGTATTTCTATTGGTATTTTTGTTCGATACTTTCTTGCCGAAAAACGCTCAGTCAAAACTTTCGGTTACTGCGTGTGTCCTTTTCGGAGCCTATACGCTCTACGGATTCTTCGCTCCGATTACATTCGGCTCTGCATTTACCGGTATGTATGAAACCACTCCGATTGTTGCTTCCATCAAGAACATCCTCAATGTAGGTGTGTTCCTGGTGTTGCTCCAGTCAATCAAGTGGAACAACAGCGAATCGCAGCTTGTACGCCGCGGCGAATTTATCGAATTGATGTTGCTTACATTGTTTGGTATGTACCTGATGGTTTCGGCTCGTCACTTCCTGCTGTTCATCATCGGTCTCGAAACAGCTTCTCTGCCTTTGGCAGCGTTGGTCGCTTTCGACAAGAAACAATACGAATCACACGAAGCTGCCGTCAAATATATTTTCACGGCTGTATTCTCTTCGGCAATCTATATGATGGGCTTGTCTTTCGTTTACGGTTTGACCGGCTCTCTCTACTTCCACGACATTGCCGGCCGTGTGTTGGCTTATGAAAACAGCGCATTGCTTATCGTGGCATTGGCATTCGTCATCGCCGGTATCGGTTTCAAGATTTCTCTTGTACCGTTCCACTTGTGGACAGCCGATGTTTATCAGGGTGCGCCGACTTCCGTCACTTCTTACCTTTCAGTAATTTCAAAGGGTGCCGCTTCTTTCGCCGCTCTTGTCATTCTGACTCAGGTGTTCGGAACAGTCTACAGCCAGGTATGGGAATGGATGCTCTACGCATTGATTATCCTTACCATCACCATCGGTAACTTGTTTGCAATCCGTCAGGACAACATGAAGCGCTTCCTTGCGTTCTCTTCCATTTCGCAGGCCGGTTACATCATGCTCGGTGTAATTGCCAACGCAGCAATTGGTGCGGCTTCATTGGCCTACTATGTTCTCATCTACATTTTCTCCAACCTTGCCGCTTTCGGTGTTATCCAAGCTATCGAAAACAAGACAGAGAAGGTGAACATGAGCGACTACAACGGACTGTACAAGACAAATCCGAAACTTGCTTTTGCAATGATGCTTGCCATGTTCTCTCTCGGCGGTATTCCTCCGTTTGCAGGATTCTTCAGCAAGTTCTTCATCTTCTCTGCCGCTTTGCAGGAAGGAAGCGTTGCGATGTATGTTTTGGTGTTGATTGCGTTGATTAACACAATCGTTTCACTTTACTACTATTTGCTGGTTGTAAAGGCAATGTTCATCAACGACAACGACAATCCGATTCCTACGTTCAAGTCACATTGGAGCGAGCGTGCAGGTTTGGTTATCTGCGTAGCCGGTATAATTCTGATTGGCTTGATCAGTGCTATCTACACATTCCTGTTCAACGCAGCAGAAGTGAGCGGAATGTTCTAAACAATTAAAAAGTACATTTGACACATAATGCTGGTCGTTTCTCTGTGACGGAGAAACGACCAGTTTTTTTATTGTCTGTTGATTCGTGCATTCGTGATTGAGTTTTATAAATCAGAAAAGTATTTGGGGAATTGGTAAGTTTTTGTATCTTTGAATGAGATAGGTTGTGTCTCAGAAAAAATTAAACCAGCTTGTTTTTCTGCTTTCGACTTTCACTATCTTGTAGATTATAGTAACCGGTTAATTTGAGTGATATGAGATTTTTAGTGTCAATTGTTGCGTTTTTTGTTGCCATGTGCGGTAGCCTGTTTGCACAGCAACGGGTTTCACAGGGAAAACTTGTGGAGTACAAGAACTTTAATTCAAAGTATGTCAAGCCGCGTGATGTGAACGTGTGGGTGCCGTCCGACTATAGTCGTGACAAGAAGTATTCCGTATTGTATATGCACGACGGGCAGATGCTTTTCGATGCTGCAACGACGTGGAACAAACAGGAATGGAAAGTAGATGAAGAAATGGGCAAACTGCTCAGCGACAACAAACTTTCCAACTGCATTGTTGTGGCCATATCCAATGTCGAAAAGGACCGTTATTATGATTATTTCCCGCAGAAGTCGCTGAATTATCTGCCTGCCGACAGTCTGGCCAAGTTGGACGTAGCCCGTTTCTGTGCCGACAATTATCTGCATTTTATCGTTGACGAGCTGAAACCTTATATCGACAAGAACTTTTCAACTTATACCGACCCTTCGCATACCTACATAATGGGTTCCAGCATGGGCGGCTTGATTTCGTTATATGCCTTGTGTGAATATCCAAATGTGTTCGGGGGTGCGGCATGCCTCTCTATTCATACGCCGATGGTGCTCGACGGTTCCGCTTCAAAAGCCAGCGTGTGGGCAAAGGCTTTCCGCGATTATTTGGCTGCATCGTTGCCTGAAGCCAACAGCCGCCTGATTTACATTGACCGTGGCGACCATACGTTGGATGCTTCCTATGCCGTGTTCCATCAGCAGTTGGATTCCCTGCTGACGAGCAAGGGTTGGCAGTTCCCTCAAAAAATATCGAAAATTTATCAGGGTGCAGCGCATACCGAAACCGACTGGGCAAAGCGTCTCCGTGCGCCGCTGTTGTTCTTGTTGGCGAATAAGGACACGGAACAGGTGGAGCGTATCGACCCTCCATTCTGGTGGTGCGGAATGAACGACAGCGAACTTCAGCTGATGGTATATGGTACGAATATCGGTATGTATACTCCCGAAATTAATTATAGCGGCGTGCAGATTAAGCGGGTGGAACGTGTCGAAAGTCCCGACTATCTGTTTATCTATCTGGATGTGAAAAATGCCCTGCCGGGTAAATTCCCGATTGAATTCACGAAAGGAAAGCAGAAAATCAGCTATAAGTATGAATTGAGAGGGCGTAAGGCTCGAGCATCGGAAAAAGTGGGGTTCAATTCGTCGGATGTGGTTTATCTGTTGATGCCCGACCGTTTTGCCAACGGTAATATGGGAAACGACAAAGTGGAGATGAAGTATCCCTATACGGTCGACCGTTCGGATGTTACAGCCCGTCACGGAGGAGACCTAGCTGGGGTGAAGCGCCATATCGACTATCTGTCGGAGTTGGGGATTACGGCGCTTTGGATGACGCCTGTGCTTGAAAACGACATGGGTGAAGATTCCTATCATGGCTATGCCGCTACTGACTACTACAGGATTGATCCGCGGCTTGGAACAAATGAAGAATATGTCGATCTGGTAAAGAGTCTGCACGACAAAGGTATCAAGGTCATCATGGATATGGTGTTCAATCATTGCGGAAGCCGGCATCCGTGGATGAACGACCAGCCGACTGGTTCAACAGTCCGGACAGCTATGTGCAGACGAATCACGACAAAACCGTTTTCTTCGATCCTTATGCTTCCGACATCGACCGGAAGGAAATGACCGACGGATGGTTTGTCTCGACTATGCCCGACTTGAATCAGCGAAATCCGCATTTGGCAAAATATCTGATACAGAATTCCATCTGGTGGGTGGAATATGCCGATTTGAACGGGATTCGTCAGGATACGTATCCTTATTCGGATTCCGATATGATGAAGCGCTGGTGCAATGCGTTGTATGCCGAGTATCCTGACATCAATATCGTGGGTGAGGCCATGATAACGAATCCGTTCGGAGCGGCTTATTGGCAAAAGAACAGCCGTCTGAATTTCAGCGGCAATACGGACCTTAAATCCGTGATGGATTTCCATCTTTCATCGGTGGCATCGAAAGCGTTTCAGGAGGAAACTTATTGGGCCGGAGGTTTGCAGACGATATTCGAGCATTTTGTCAATGATTTCGCTTATCCGGACATCAAGAACGTGATGCGCCTTCTGGACAATCACGACATGGACCGTTTCCTCGTTGAAGAACCGAAAGATTTGAATGCGTTCAAGCAGGCCACAACTTTGCTGCTGACGATACCCGGTATTCCTCAATTGTATTACGGACATGAACTTGCATTCTACGGTTCGTCGAAAGTTGACTATGGTTACATCCGCCCGGATATGCCCGGCGGATGGATGGGAGACAGTCTGAACGTATTTGAAGAGCAGGGCAGGACTGCTATCCAGCGCGAGGCTTTCAAGTTTACGAAAAACTTGCTGAACTGGCGTAAGGGCAATAAGATTATTTCGGAAGGGACGATGAAGCACTTTGTTCCGCGGAAGGGCGTTTATGTTTATGCGCGCTCTTATGAGGGTAAAACGGTGGTTGTGGTCATGAACGGCATGAAATCGGAAGTGGAACTTCCGCTTGCCCCTTATGCCGAAGTGCTGGGTAAGGCCGACAAGGCATTTGATGTCCTGACAGGACGTAATATTACCTTGCAGGACAAGTTGATGCTTGCACCGAAGGCCGTACTGTTGTTGGAGTTATAGAATTGTTGCTTGCTTGTGTTGAATCAGGCCGGATTCCTTTCTCTAAAAGGGGAATTCGGCTTGATTTTCTTTATGAATGTGAAAAAATACAAATATTTGAACAAGATGATTAAATAATTACTTTTGGATGAATGAAGAATCATTGGAAATTGTAACTTTGTCATATATAAACACACAACAACCTAACATTTTGCGTATGAAACACTTTTTACTATCTCTCCTTCTTTCAGTCGGAGCGATTTCGGCAACAGCCGATTCATTTCTCATTGATGAGACTGAATATACTTATGATGTCCTGAGTAAAAAAGAAGTAGGTCCGGGCGTGACTTATGTCCGTCTTCGTATACCTGATTTCCCATTGAATATCAACTACATGCAGGTTGATTTAAATAATCCCTACAATCAGATTGAAACTTTCCAGGGGCAGGATGTAGTTGGAAGAACGGAATCCCTTGCCAGTGTATACGAGCGCATGAAGGCCGAAGGCCGCAAACCGTTGGCCGGACAGAACTCCAATTTTTGGGTGGTAGCGACTCAAGCTCCGTATGAGTATTACTGTATGGGAGCTCCGTTTGGGGGAAGCCTTAAGGACGGTCAGATTGTGACGGAAACCAACTGCCATTCCAATTGGTGGAACGGTGGTCCTACACGTACAGGTTCTGTCGGAATTGATGCCGACAAAAAATTGTGGATAGGGGAAATGTCGTGGAAAGGAACGGTGACATCCGACAAGTGGACATCGCCTAACGAGTTTTTCCAGGTAAACAAATACTGTAACTATGGCGATGAGATGGCTTTGTTCAATTCCTATTATAACAATACGAAGCCATTCCAGACGGTGGAAACTTATCAGGAAGACGGGAAGACTCTCTATCGGTTGGTGGAAGGTCAGAATACGGAAGTGTATCTGGACTTGACCGAAGGTGCCGATTGGGCTGTCAATAAGGATTTCACGGCTGTCGTGAAGGAAGTGAAAACGAATACGAGCGGTGGTGTGTTGGGTGATTATGACTTGTGCCTGACCGGTACCGGCAGCTATAAAACTGCGCTCGAACAGCTTGAAGTGGGCGATGTCGTTACACTGAACTACGGTTGGACGCTGTATGACGGCAATGTCACTCCCGATTTTACGAATTTGGTAAGCGGTAATGCCGTGGTGATGAAGAACGGTGAACTGACAGGCCGTAACTATGATGAAAGCTACAATTCAATGGTGTATTCCCGTTCCGCCTATGGTATGAGCGAGGACGGCAAAACTTTGTATATGTTTGTGATTGACAAGTCGTTGGATGCCACTTACGGCAACTCTGCCGGATGTACCACCAGTGTGATGTGCCAAATCATGAAACAGCTCGGAGCCTGGAATGTTGTCAATGTCGATGCCGGCGGTTCTGCCCAGCTGATGGTGCAGGGTTCGGTGGTGAACCGTACGACGGAAAGTTTTCCACGTGCCGTTGCCAACGGTTGGATGGTCTATTCAACAGCTCCGGAAAGCACTACGGTGTCCCGTCTGGAATTTTTGGATCAGGAATTGTCGATTCCAGTATACAGTTCCTATAAGCCTGTGATATTGGGCTATACCGAATACGGTGATTTGATTAATGAAAATGTAGAAAATTTTGTCCTTTCCTGTGATCCGAAAATCGGAACGGTGGAAAATGGCGTGTTCTATGCCGGAGGGGAGCCGGGCACAGGTGAATTGAAAGTGGAATGCAACGGTGTAGTTTCTACAACAACCGTGAATATCATAGAGTCGGATGTGGCGTTGCGTATTTCCAATATCTTGAACGACGGACGCAGCTATCCGTTGGAGGTGCTTGCGAAAACTTCAGCCCGTGATTATGAATGCGATCCTTCCCGTTTGGCGTGGACTGTTGAAGATCCGTCGGTAGCTGTCGTAGAAAACGGTGTGCTCCGTGGATTGAAGAACGGAACAACAACCATAACCGGTACTATCGGTGATTTCAGCACAACAGCTACTGTTACCGTTGAATTGCCGGCAGGAGCGGCTGAACCGGTTTATCGTACCTTCCCGACAGATTGGGATTTGAAACAAGTAGGCGGAACGGATTTGGCTGTTGAAGAATTAAACAGCGGATTCACGATTTCTTACGTGGGCAACGGTTCGAGTCGAGGTGCATACATTCAGTTGCAAAGTCCGGTTCAGGTATGGAGTATGCCGAAGGCTTTGCGTGTGAAAATCAATCCGGGTAAGGCTTCAGTGAAAAAGGTAGCCGTTTCGGGAGTAAATGCTTTGGGTGAAGTGATGAGCTCCATGACATTTACAGCCGAAGAATTGCAGCAGGATGCTGAGCAGACATTTGACTTGGATTTGTCAGAATGGTTCGACGTAGAGGATGTAGCTGCCTATCCGCTTACGTTAAACACTTTCCGTTTGGATATGGGAACATCGGCTAAGGGCGAGAACTTTACCATTGAAGTGCCGGAATTCCTGGCCGTTTATGGGGGCGACAGCCATGTAGAGCAGTTGAATGCCGTGAATAGTGGCTTGTCGGTTTATCCGAACCCGGTAACCGGAGGAATTGCAAAAGTTCGTTGTCAGGGTGACAATGTTGTTGACGGTCTGGCTGTTGTTGCCACGCTTTCCGGAACTGTCGTACTTCAGCAACCGCTGACCTTCGATAATGGCGAAGCCAACCTTGATGTGAGCAATCTGCTTCCGGGCATGTATATTGTCCGATTGACATCTGCAAATGGAACTTATACGGGAAAAATTATAATAAACCAATAACTTAAAACCTAAAATTATGAGAATCAAATTCTTAACACTTGCGTTAGCACTTGCTACCTTGGCCAGTGCGCAGGAAGTGACCATCACCAGCCACCGGCAAATCCTGAAGGGGACGGAGAGCTGTGCCTACAATCCGGTGCTGAGCGCCGACGGGCAGCAGCTGCTGTTTTCCGGCGACAATTATACAGGCCTGAAACTGTACGATTTCAACGATGATGTCACTTCAACGATTACGGATGCCGCAATGGCAGGCTACCATCCGGAATTCTCGACAGATGGGAAGTCCGTCTACTACATGTCGCAAACGCGTCAGGATATGCGTCTTTACAGAGCGATGAACAGCTATTCCGTTGCAGCCAAATCATCTAAGGTAATCGCCGACGGCATGCGTCGGATGAATGCCCCGATTGCACTGAAGGGCGGCGTAGCCGTACAGTCGGAACGCGGCATTGAATACAGCGGTGCAAAAAGTACGGAGACATTTGTCTATACCGAAGGCTCAGAACTGGCCGTAGTGAAGAACGGAGTGGAAAAACGCTTTACCCCGGTTGCAACCAACTATCACTACCTGTGGGAATCCTTGTCGCCGAACAAGGACAAGGTGCTGTTCTATGCCGGCGGTAAGGGTCTGTATGTTGTAGACCTCAACGGAACCGTCCTTGCCGCCCTTGGCAAGAAGTATACGGAGCCGGTTTGGTACAACAACGACTATATTGTTGCCCAGCAGACAACCGACGACGGACATCAGTTCGAGTCATCAAAGCTGGTGCTTCTGAAGGCCGACGGAACATTTGTAAAGGACTTGACGAAGCCAGAGAGCATGGCAATGAACCCGACGGCATCAGCCAAAGCCGGCCGAATTGTGTATAATACGATTGACGGCCGTATGTTTGTAATGGAAATCAATATCAAATAAAATCTGCTGAATTATGAAAAAAATAAATCTCTTTATGTTGGCTGCTGCGACAGCTGTAACTGTAAATGCGGCAGATTTGAACGGTTTGAAGATATATGTGAATCCGGGACACGGAGGTTATGATTCTGACGACCGTAATGTGGCTATCCCTCCGTATGCACTGCATGATGAAAACGGATTCTGGGAGTCGAAAAGTAATCTGGTGAAAGGTTTGGCATTGCGCGACCTGCTGGAAAGTTTTGGCACTCATGTCGACATGTCGCGTACGACGAATACTACGGCCGACGACCGTAACCTGGAGGAAATAGGTGAAGAGGCAAATAAATGCCAGTCGGACTTTTTCTTCTCCATTCACAGTAATGCCACAGGAACATCCAACCGTACAAACCAGCCGTTGATGCTGTATCGCGGTTACACGGATGACCCTGTTTTCCCGGAGGCTAAGGAAATGTCGGGAATTTTGAATAAATGGTTGTTGGATAACCAGATTTCATCTTGGTCAAGCAAGAACCAATGGCTTGCCGGCGACTGGACTTTTTATGACTGGGGTACTTCCGGATTGGGCGTTTTGCGCAAACTGACAGTTCCGGGTATGCTTTCAGAAGGTTCCTATCACGACTATATTCCGGAAACATACCGCTTGATGAATTCTGAATATTGCTGGTTGGAAGCCTACCATTTCGTACAGGCTATCATGGAATATTTTGGTACATCCGAGAAATTTACGACAGGCGTGATTGGCGGTTCACTGATGGACAGCCGTCAGATTCGTACGGATCCCGTTTATGGCACTACATTCTTTGAACATGACAAGGCGTTACCTATCATGAATGCCACAGTAACACTGTTGAACGAAAATGGGGATGAAATCGAAACATATACCACTCAGGACCTTCCGAACGGTGTATATCTGTTCAAGAGCGTAGCTCCGGGCAACTATAAACTGAAGTTTACACATCCGGAATATCGCGACAAGGAAATTGATGTGGTTGTAGAAGCCAACAAGGTGACTTACGAAAATGTCTATATGGACCGAATCCGCAACACTCCGCCGGAAGTTGTGGAATATTCACCGGTATGGAATGAAGGAGATGATGCAGTTCTGTGTAATACGCAGGTAATTCTGAAGTTCAACTGGGATATGGATCCAGAGTCGGTAGAGGAAAATTTCTCGATCACTCCGGCAGTCGATGGTGATTTGACATGGGAGGATTCGTATGCAACGCTGGTGTTCACCCCGAAGCGCGCTTATGAAACCAACACGCTTTATACCGTTGTCCTGAAGAAGGAGGCAAAGCATCCGGAAAACATCTCGATGACGGAAGACTTCGTCTTGAAGTTCATGACAAATGACTATAACGAGATGAAAATATTGGCAGCCTGCCCGGGCAAGGACGAAAAGGTTCATTACGACGGAGCAAAGATCAATTTCCGTTTCGACAAGCAGCCTTACACGCTGACAATCGACGACGAAATCGTTGTAACGGATGCCCAGGGTACGGAACTGGCAAGAAATTCACGTACACGAAAAGTGAGCAAGGCCACGGATGAATTCGGCTACTATCAGGTAGACTTGACGAAAGACCTGGTTCCGGGTGCCACTTATACGGTAAACGTATCCGGCGACTTGAGAGACCAGTACGGCATTAAGATCTCCGGTCCTCAGACATACCAGTTCGTAGCTGTCGATGCGTCGGAAGAGTATGCTGATTTTGCCAAAGTCAACGGTATGGACGATGCCGATGTTCTGGTTGCCGATGCGGAATCCAGTGTCGGAACGACGGCAGTGGCAGCCGCCCGCAACACGTCCACGAAACTCGAGGGAACGGCATCCAGCAAACTAACCTATACGTTCTCTTCCACGGAAGGCGGTAATGCCGTTTACGGTTTTGCAACAGCACCAGAACGTAAGTTCACGAATGCCGACGCCTTGGGCGTGAAAGTTTACGGCGATGTCAGCAACAATGTCCTATACGCAGACTTTACAACGGCCGAAGGTGCCGATGTGAAGGTGAAGGTTTGCGACCTGGGCTATATTGGCTGGCATAGTTGCGCCGTTGACCTTACAGCACTGGAAGCCGGAAAGGAATACACGCTGAAGGGATTTGAAATAGCCCAGGCCGGCGGTCAGATCAGCAAAACAGGAACAGTCTATGTCGACAATGTTTCCGTAGGCGGTGCCGGATCAAGCGTGAACGACATTGAGATTTCAGGTCTCCGCCTGTATCCGAATCCGGCAAGCGAGCTTCTTATCGTCAATGCCGACTCGTTTATCGCCGGAGTTGAACTGTATTCAATCGACGGCAAACTGATGGCGAAGGCTAGTGGAAACGTTGTGAATGTCAGCGAATTGCCAACCGGCAATTATGTCGCTAAGATTTACACCAACGACGGTTTTGCAACGAAGAAAGTAGTAGTGCGTCACTAAAGCTTATTTACCAAATATCAGCAAATGCAGCCTAAATGGGCTGCATTTGTTGTTTATCAGTGCTAAAAAACATATGCACAAGTTCTTGTAAATATAGGCTTGTTTTTAAATTTTTCGTATTTTTGTGGAACGTATACTCAATTTTAATACTCTATGAAAATTATAGCAGACAGCAGTGCTTCCCATACAGAATGGATTTTAGTTGATGGTACCGATATAGTAGAACATGCCTTTACAAAAGGATTGAATCCGTTTTTCTTGACACGTCGCGATATTAGCCATACAATTCGTTTGGAACTTTCCGATGCTTTTTTCAAAAAGCGCTGGGAGCATATTCATTTCTATGGGGCCGGTTGCTCGAATGCTGAAAAGAAAAAAATCGTAGAGGCTTCGTTGGTTGCCCAGTTTAAGACTCCTGTTACGGTTGAAAGCGACTTGCTGGGGGCTGCTCGAGGGTTGCTGATTCACGAAAAAGGAATTGCCTGTATTCTGGGCAGTGGTTCCAATTCATGTTATTACGATGGAAAAGGCGTAGTTAAAAACGTGAAGTCATTGGGATTCATACTTGGTGACGAGGGGAGTGGGGCATATATCGGAAAATTGTTCGTAAGCGACTGTCTGAAAGATATTGCACCGGCTCATTTGCGCAACTCGTTCTATGAGTATTTGCAGCTAACGCCTGATGAAATCATGTCGTCGGTTTACGATAATCCGATTCCGAACACGGCGTTGAGTACGTATTCCCGTTTCCTGATGGACAAACTGGATGTGGATTATGTCTATAATCTGGTGTATTCGAGTATCGATGCCTTTTTTGTCCGCAATGTGTTGCAGTATGACTATGCCGGACAGAATGTGTCGTTTGTCGGCTCGAATGCCTGTGCTTATTCTGGGGTATTGACAGAGGTGGCGAAAAAGTATGGCATTACCATTCAGAAGATTTTGCCGAGTTCGGTTCCCGGATTGGTGAAGTACCATGCTACAGGACTATAAATGCAAAACTAAAATAATGTAGTCAAATATTAAATAATGTTGGCTTTGAATAAATCCTTAATCTAAATTTTCATGAACTAATCAGTTTGTAGTAAATTTACGCATATATACTCAAATAAATAAAAACGACCTTAAAATTCATAATCGTGCGCAGGGCTTTTATTTTTGCAATGATGGCGGCAAGTGCCGCTTTATGCGAAGCGGGTATTACTCCGTTGGACTCATTAACCAATGAGTCGATAAGTGTAGTGTTAAATCAGTCGTTGCCTGAAACTTTGCAAATTGGCAAAGTGAAAGTGGCAAGTGCAGCTGTTGACCAAAAGGAAAAAACCGTAAGCCTGGATTTCAACAAAATCTTCGGCTATATTCCCATGTCCGACAGTTATCTGAAAGATGTGGAAACGATGGTGCGTGAGAAACTCCCTGCTCAATATGCCGGCTATAAATTGAAACTGACTGTTGAGGGGCGTGATGTGGCCGACTTTTTGCCGGAAGCTAAATTTGCCTATAAAAAATCGAAAAAACATCAGCCGTTCATCTATGAGGTTGATAATACACGTCATCCGAAAAAAGGTCTTGACGGAAAAATCATAGCCATGTGGCAAAGCCACGGATGGTATTTCGAACAGAAGGAAAACCGTTGGGAGTGGCAGCGTGCACGTATTTTCCAGACGGTGGAGGACCTTTACACTCAAAGCTATGTGATTCCCTACCTGATGCCGATGTTGGAAAATGCCGGAGCGTATGTCATGAGTCCGCGTGAACGCGATACGAACGATGTTGAAATCATCATAGACAACAACGGCGGACTGGCTGCCAATGGCGGGTATACCGAGCAGGGTGGAGAATATTCCTGGGCGGAAAGTTCGGATGCCGGTTTTGCATACCTGAAAAAGGTTTATGAAGGTTTCGACAATCCGTTCAAACAAGGTACATATCGTACCGTTCAAACGTCCAAAGGCAAACAATTGTCAATGGCAAAATGGTCGGCTTCCATTCCAAAGGATGGCGAATACGCTGTTTATGTTTCCTATGCTACTTTGCCTAACAGTACGGAAGACGCCCACTATACGGTTCATGAAGCCGGTGGCGACCGTCAGTTTGTCATCAATCAGAAAATGGGTGGCGGCACATGGATATATTTGGGACACTTCTTCTTCAAGAAAGGACAGCAGACACTGGTTTCTCTCAGCAATGAGTCGAAAAAAGGCGGTAGAATCGTGACTGCCGATGCCGTTAAAATCGGTGGAGGTTATGGTAATATTGCCCGGAAGGTGTCGGATGTCGTAACGGAAAATGTGAAGAGTGCCGATGCCGACAAGACTGAGGCTAAGGAAGTGAAGTCACGAATAAAGAGTGTCTATAAAGTGAGCGGATATCCCCGCTATACGGAAGGAGCACGCTATTGGTTGCAATGGGCCGGAATCCCTGATTCTGTCTATTCTCCTTCCAAGGGAGCTAACGATTATACAGACGATTACCGCTGTCGGGGTACATGGGTCAACTACCTGGCTGGCGGATCCGATGTTCTGCCTAACAACAAGGGCTTGAACATTCCTGTCGACCTTGCATTTGCATTCCACTCGGATGCCGGTACGACAATGGACAATACCATCATTGGAACATTGGGTATCTACTTTACGAATAATGGCGACAAGTATGTTAATGGTACGGACCGTATGGTATCGCATCAGCTAACAAACTATGTGATGACGAACATTGTTAATGATGTCCGTGCTCAATTCGATTCGCAGTGGGCACGTCGTGGAATGTGGGATGCTTCCTATTTTGAGGCACGTGTTCCGGAAGTGCCGACAATGTTGCTCGAACTTCTGTCGCACCAGAATTTTGCCGACATGCGTTATGGCCTTGACCCGAAATTCCGTTTCACGGTCAGCCGTGCCATCTACAAAGGCATGGTACAGTTCTTTGCGAAAATGGAAGGCAAGGACGATTATGTGATACAACCGCTCCCGGTCAACAGTTTTGCCATTGACAAGAAGGATGCAAACAAGTTTGTCCTCTCTTGGAAAGAAACCGTTGATACGTTGTGCGACCGTGCACAACCTACAGCCTACGTGATTTACGAACGGGTTGCCGACGGTGGTTTCCGTCAGTTGGCTGTGACTTCTTCAACGAATTACGAAGTAACGGTGAACGACAACCTTATTCATAGCTATAAAGTTGTAGCGATGAATGACGGAGGTTTGAGCTTCCCGTCAGAAATTCTGGCTTTAGGCGTGGCTAAAGAGTCGAAAGGCGACGTGCTTGTTGTCAACGGTTTCACCCGCGTTTCCGCTCCTGATTCCTTTGATTTTGATAACGGCATCGCCGGTTTCTATGATTCCCGTGACGGCGGCGTTCCTTATAAGTCTGACATTTGCTTTATCGGCGACATGTACGAATTCCGCCGTGAAGTGCCTTGGACAAGCGACGATTCGTCAGGTTTCGGTGCAAGCCGTGCCAACTACGAAGACAAGGTGGTTGCCGGAAACACGTTTGACTATCCTTATATGCACGGCGAAGCCATCATGAATGCCGGCTATTCATTTGTTTCCACTTCGTTGAAATCGGTTGAGTCGGGATACGACATGAAGAAATATGGTATGACCGACTTGATTTTGGGCAAGCAGAAACGAACTCAGTCGGGTAGAGGCGAAAAGCCTGACATGTACCAAATCTATTCTCCTGAATTGCAAAATGCCGTCAAAGCCTACTGTGAAAACGGCGGTGACATCCTGATTTCCGGTGCATACGTGGCAACCGACGTCTGGGACAACAAGAAGGCTACAGACGAAACCCGTAAGTTCGCTTCTGATGTGTTAGGCTACAAATGGCGTATCGGTCAGGCAAGCATCATGGGTAAGGCTTATATGGTTCCGACTTATTTCGATTCTTTCGGAGACTTGAATCTGGAGTATTACACGACATTGAATTCCGATTTCTATGCCGTTGAATCGCCTGACGCTCTGTATCCTACATTCGACGACAAAGGTTGCGCACTGCTCCGCTATACGGAAAACAATATTCCTGCGGCAGTTGTCAATGACTTTGACACTTATAAGACTTGCATCGTAGGTTTCCCGTTTGAAACCATCAAGAGCGACGACGCCCGCAATACGTTGATGAAGGAAGTGCTTGAGTTTTTCAATAAATAAACATGAGTTATAGTAACGAATAGAAACATTATATAAATATGAGAACAATCAATTGTTTTATCCCGTTTCTTAACGCTGAGCAGGTTAAGGCTACGGTTGCAGGTTTGAAAGCTTGCGAATTAGTGAATAAGATTTATCTTTTGGCTGGTGCCGATGCTGAAGGCGAAGTTGAAGGTTGTGAGAAAATTGAAATCAAGGGCTTGAACAGCAGCGATACGATGAAGAAAATCGCAGCAAAGGCCGATGCCGATTATGTGTTGCTTTACACCAAATTCAATACCCTGGAATTCGGAATGTTTGCTATTGAACGTATGGTTCATATTGCCAACGATTCTGCTGCCGGTATGGTTTACGCCGACCACTACAATGTTGTTGGCGAAACTCGCAACAATGCTCCGGTTATCGACTATCAGAAGGGTAGTCTCCGTGACGATTTCGACTTCGGTTCTGTCCTTTTCTTCAATGCCGCAGTTTTCAAGAATGCAGTTGCCAAGATTGACAAGGAATATGAATTTGCAGGTCTTTACGATGTCCGCCTGAAAATTTCTCAGGAAGCTGAATTGGTTCATATCAACGAATATCTCTACTCTGATGTAGAACTCGATACTCGCAAGAGCGGTGAAAAGATTTTCGACTATGTTGATCCGAAAAACCGTGGCGTGCAAATCGAAATGGAACAGGCTTGTACTGCCCATTTGAAAGCTATCGGCGGTTACCTTGCTCCTGAATTCAAGAAAATCGAATTCAGCGCCGGCAATTTCGAATATGAAGCTTCTGTCATTATTCCGGTTCGTAATCGTATCCGCACTATCCGCGATGCCATCAAATCGGTTTTGGCACAGAAAACAAACTTCAAGTTCAACCTTATTGTTATCGACAACCATTCAACCGACGGTACAACAGAGGCAATCGACGAATTCAAAAACGACGAACGTGTCATTCACATAATCCCTGAACGTAACGATTTGGGTATCGGTGGTTGCTGGAATATGGGTGTTCATCACGAAAAATGTGGTAAATTTGCCGTTCAGTTGGACAGTGATGACGTTTATAAGGATGAAAACACATTGACTACTATGGTCAATGCATTCTACGAACAGAACTGTGCAATGGTAGTAGGTACCTATATGATGACCGACTTCAACATGAACATGATTGCTCCGGGTATCATCGACCACAAGGAATGGACTCCGGAAAACGGACGCAACAACGCATTGCGTATCAATGGTTTGGGTGCTCCGCGTGCATTCTATACTCCGGTTCTCCGCGAAGTGAAAGTGCCGAACACAAGCTATGGTGAAGACTATGCGCTGGGTTTGAACTTCTCTCGTGAATACCAGATTGGTCGTGTTTATGACGTTGTTTACTTGTGCCGTCGTTGGGACGACAACTCCGATGCATCTCTTGATGTAGTGAAGATGAACGCCCACAACTTGTACAAGGATCGTATCCGTACTTGGGAACTTCAAGCACGTATCGCTTTAAATAAAAAGAAATAAAGTCAAGAAATGACAGTAAACAAAGATATTGTCCGCTCGTTCATTGAAAAGCAATTGAGCATTTGGGACACTGCAAAAAACAATTTTGAAGCACTCAAAGGCGTTAAGGTGAAAAGTTTTACCGTCAGAAACTCCACTGTAAAAGTGCAGTTTAACCCGGCCCGCATCGTTTCTTCTGCAGCCAAGGTTGACGCTAAATCCCTTAAGGAACGCAAGTGCTTCTTGTGTGAGTCTAATCGTCCGGCAGTCCAAGAAGGACTGCCGTGGGACGGTTATACGGTATTGATTAATCCGTTCCCAATCTTCCCGAAACACCTGACAATTCCTGACAACAGCCATACGGATCAGAAAATTCAAGGCCGTATTGCCGACATGATGAACTTGACCAGGGATTTGGAAGAATATACGTTGTTCTACAACGGTCCGAAATGTGGAGCTTCTGCTCCTGACCACATGCACTTCCAGGCCGGTAACCGCGGATTTATGCCTATTGAAGAGGATATCCTTTCAGCAAAGACAGAGGTGGTTGTCAAGGCCGACAAGGGCGAATTGTGTCTCGTGAAAGGATTGGCCGAAAGCTGTTTCCTTATCCGTACCACTGATGTTGAAACCGGTGTGTCGCTGTTCGGACAACTGTATGGCGCTCTTACGGTTCCTGAGGGTGAAGTTGAGCCGATGCTGAACATTCTTTGCTGGTTTGAAAAGGGAACCTGGTATCTTGTTGTGTTCCCGCGCAAGCTCCACCGTCCGACCTGCTATTTTGCCGAGGGCGATGCCAATATCCTTATCAGTCCGGCTTCCGTTGATATGGGCGGTGTCTTTATCACTCCGCTTGAAAAGGACTTTGAAAAAATTTCAGCTGACGACATCCAGACCATTCTCGACGAGGTATGCTTGAGCGAAGCGGAGGCTGAAGAAATTGCTAACAAACTTAAATGAAAAATACTCCTATTGCTATGTCACAACCGCAAGTGAAAGTCGGCATAATGAATGAGCCGTCAATTAGATTTATATTCCCGTCGGAATATTTCGTCGACGGGAAACCCGTGAAAGGCGAACAGTTGGCCGAAATAAAGGACGGAAAAGTGCTTTGGAACGGGCAACTGTTTGACACCGTAGAATTTGTACCGGGCAATGTCGAAACAGATTATTTTGAACTTTGCGACGTTACTATCGGTGTCAATTTCCACTGGGAACGTAAGGAAAATCAGTCTTTTCGCGGCTCATTGCACCTGATTGTCGAAAACAACAAGGTGACTGCTATCAATGTTCTTCCGATTGAGGAATACCTGTTGAGCGTCATTTCTTCCGAAATGAGTGCCACAGCCTCGTTGGAGTTGCTCAAGGCACATGCTGTCATTTCCCGCAGCTGGCTTCTTGCGCAAATCGAAAAGAACAAGCAGTTGACCGACAACAGCGGCGAGTACTCATCCTGCACGCAGACCGACACCGAACTGGTGAAATGGTACGACCGTGAGGACCATGTGAACTTCGACGTCTGTGCCGACGACCACTGCCAGCGCTATCAGGGCATCACCCGTGAGTCGACAGCCAAGGTTCGCGAGGCTATCAAGGCTACATGGGGACAAGTGCTCACTTACAACGGTGTGCTTTGCGACGCGCGTTTTTCCAAATCGTGCGGCGGCGTTTTTGAAGAATTCGAAAACTGCTGGGAACCGAAGCACTATGATTATCTCGTAGCCCGTCGCGACGGAGAGAATCCAATGGATTTCCCCGATTTGACTGTTGAGGAGAATGCCCGCGAGTGGATTCTGAATGCACCTGCGGCTTTCTGCAACACACACGACAAGAAGATTCTTTCGCAAGTGTTGAACAGCTACGACCAGGAAACTACCGATTTCTACCGTTGGAAAGTGGAATATACGCAGGAAGAGCTGGCTGCGCTCATCAAGAGCCGTTCGGGTGTTGACTATGGAGAAATCTTGGATCTGATACCGGTAGCACGCGGAACATCGGGCCGTCTGTATCGTTTGAAAATTGTAGGAACAAAAAAGACACAGATTATCGGCAAGGAACTTGAAATCCGCCGTACATTGTCGCCTTCACATCTTTACAGCTCGGCTTTCGTAGTTGAAAAAGAGGGTAAGGAAGGTGAAATTCCGTCGAAGTTTACTTTGATAGGTGCCGGTTGGGGACATGGTGTCGGTTTGTGCCAGATTGGAGCGGCAGTAATGGGCGAAAAAGGCTACAACTATCGTCAGATTCTCCAGCATTATTTCATTAACTCAGAAATAACCGAACTTTATTCAAAATAAACAAGAAATGGAAAAAGTTGCAACACGAAATCCGTGGGCATGGATTCCCACACTATATTTTGCACAAGGCATTCCTTTTATTTTCATCAATATGGTGACAATGGTGCTGTTCACGCAGCTTGGAATGTCGGAAACCGATGCCGCCCTCTATACCGGTTGGCTTTATCTGCCCTGGGTTATCAAACCGTTCTGGGGTCCGATTGTCGACATCATCAAAACTAAACGCTGGTGGACTGTGGTCATGCAGATCTGCGTGGCTGTCGGTTTGGCCTGCATTGCATTTACGATGCCGTTGCCTACGAAGGCAGAAATCGCTGCAGGCGTGCCTGTAAGTGCCTTCTCCCTTTGTCTGTTCTTTTATTTCATCACTGCATTCTGTTCAGCCACTCATGATATTGCTTCCGATGGTTTTTACATGATTGCCCTCAACCCGAACCAGCAAAGTATGTTTGTCGGAATCCGTTCGACATTCTATCGTTGTGCCAATGTGTTCGGTCAGGGAGGTCTTGTGATGATTGCCGGAGCTTTGGAGGCCTATTTCGATACGGCTCACGCCTGGATGTGGACTGTTGCCAGTTGTGCTGCATTCTTTGCCGTGGTTTCCATTTGGCACCTGTTCATCCTTCCGACTCCTAAAAACGATATGGCCGTTGGCGGTGACATCAAGGCAAAAAGCATTGGTGGAATTCTTCAGGAATTTGCCGGTTCGTTTGTCACCTTCTTCAAGAAAAAACATGTGGTGCTGGCAATGCTCTTCATGTTGCTTTACCGTTTGCCTGAAGCACAGGTGGTGAAACTTTGTCAGCCGTTCCTGTTGGCTTCACGCGAAGCAGGCGGACTGGGCATGACGCAGACAGAAGTAGGTTTTGCCTACGGTACGCTTGCCATCATCGGCTTGACTGTGGGTGGTATCATCGGTGGTATCTGTGCTTCTCACGGAGGCCTTCGCAAATGGATTTGGCCGATGGCACTTGCCACATCGCTCAACTGCGTAGCCTATGTGATTCTTTCTACCGTTCAGCCGGATTACAGCACTGTAGGCGGTAAGGTGATAACATTTTCTGCCATCATCCTTGAACAATTTGCCTACGGTTTTGGTTTTACAGCATTCATGCTTTTCATGATGTACTTTGCTGAAGGTCCCTACAAGACTTCCCACTATGCTATCTGTACGGCATTTATGGCATTGGGAATGATGCTCCCGGGTATGGCTGCCGGTTGGATTAAGGAAGTGCTTTTGGGCAACTCTTATGTGAATTTCTTCTTCTGGGTACTTGGTTGTAACCTTGCAACGTGGCTTGTAACGGCTCTTGTACGCCGTCATATTGACCCGAGCTATGGTGCTAAACATTAAAAAGGTATGAAAAAAAATATATTGACAGCAATTATAATGTGCGCAGCCTCTCTCGTTGCTACCGCTCAGGTGAAGCCGGGAGTGGAGGTGCTTCGCGACCACGGGTTCAAGGAATTGGCAGGCAAGCGTGTCGGTCTGATTACCAACCCGACAGGTGTCGACAACAATTTGAAGTCGACAGTCGACATTCTTCACGATGCTGAAAATGTTGAATTGGTTGCATTGTTCGGCCCGGAACATGGCGTACGCGGCGATGTTCATGCAGGCGACGAATTTGGAAACTCTGTTGACCCTGCAACCGGGGTGAAAGTTTATTCCATTTTCGGAAAGACAAAAAAGCCGACAGCTGAAATGCTGAAGGGCATTGATGCTTTGGTCTACGACATTCAGGACATCGGTTGCCGTTCGTTCACATTCGTCAGCACGCTTGGTCTTGCATTGGAGGCTTGTGCTGAAAATGATATGGAATTTGTCGTTCTCGACCGTCCGAACCCTCTTGGCGGTAACCGTGTGGAAGGTAATTTGGTGGAGGACGGATTCTATTCGTTCGTCAGCCA
>ULSN01024080.1_pt1 | contig 49326 bp, 40 predicted proteins | sample 1956771 | NCBI WGS metagenome assembly ULSN01 (sample SAMEA4835709, study PRJEB28245) | human gut metagenome | biome: gut microbiome; material: fecal sample | place: Denmark | collected 2008
CCGGCTATTAAGAACGCCCCTATGGTCATCACTTTCTGTGCAGATTTCAACCGGTTTGTAAAATGGTGCGATCTGAGCAATGCCAAACATGGTTATGATAATTTCCAATCATTTATCGCCGCTTTGCTGGACGTGACAATCTTTGCTCAGCAATTCAACACAATTGCTGAAATGAACGGTTTGGGTTGCTGTTATCTCGGCACAACGACCTATAATGCTCCTGACATTGCATCCGTATTAAACCTCCCTAAATTAGTAGTACCCGTCATCACGCTAACTGTCGGCTATCCAGACGACAATAGTGAAAAGGCAGAAAGACTACCTCTTTGCGGAATCGTTCACAAAAACACCTACAACGACTATTCCGCCGAACAAATTCGGGAGATTCATGCCGAAAAAGAGTCATTGGAAATCAACAAAAAATATGTCGCTGAAAATGGGAAAGAAAATCTGGCCCAAGTTTTCACCGACATCCGATATACCAAAGAAAACAACGAACTGTTTTCAGATATATTCTACAAGTTTATTGAAGAGCAAGGATTTCATTTTCCCACTCATCGAAAAGACTAATCACAGAGCAATATCTGTCCGAAGAATTCCGGGCAATGAAAGTTTGGGGCTTCAGTTTTAATTGGAGCCCAACTTAAATAATGAGGCATGCTCGTACCTGATGCACATTTATAGAAATTTCCTTCTATGGTTACAGGCAAGGATTCCGCATCCAACCCAATCAAATCGAACGGGATGGCGATTGTCAAAGTCCATGGAAACAAGCCTTCCATTTCATTAAACGGTGAAGTTCCGCACGAAGCATAACGCTTTATCCGGCTAATTTCAGCATCGGTTAGACGTGTGGGATGCTTGCGGTCCTTACGATGCGATGCATTTACTGTACCGATGCAATTGAATTCAAAATTCCAATATTCTTCACTGCCCGGCACCTTCAAGAAAAATTCCACGCAACTGTCTTCACAGACGTTGGTATTGTTCCGATAGTTTACAGCTCTTAAATAATTGCAATGCACGAAGAAATTTACATATATATATTTCCCACTATGGGCAATTGTAATTTCTGTCAAGGGATGGTAAGGGTACTGCTTTTCCCAATTAACACAATTGATTCCATACGTTGGAGCTTTTGAGCTCAACACCTCCGACACAGCGTCCATTGTCAATCCGTCAAGTTCCGCCATTTTGGGAACTTTCATCAAGCAATCTTTATTCATACCAATTCAATTACTGACATTATAAAACCAATGAATGACATTAAACAGATCAAACTGCCAATAACAATATTAACGATCCACATACTACGCACATTAAAATGGCCTCGTACTTTATTGACAAAATAAGTTATCATCAGCCACCACGAAACCGCTCCCAACAAAATCGACAGGAATCCGATTACATAATGATATAACTTAAAATCCGGAGCCGGAAAGCCAAAACGGGCATACAGGCCGATAATAAGGAAAATAATCAGCGGGTTGGAAAATGTAAACAAGAATCCCGTTATCAAGTCCTGGTGATAACTATTTTTGGGGGGCTTACATCCCTGAGCTTTCAAAGCCTTAGCCGGATTTTTACGGGCAATGTAAATGCCAAAGCCCAACAATACGACGCTGCCCACCAATTGCAACATAATCTCATGGGCTTCAACAAATCCGGTAATCATCGACATACACAACCCGACCAGCAGAGCATAAATCAAATCGGAAAGCGTGGCACCCAAACCGGTATAAAATCCGGACAAGCGACCTTTATTCAAGGTCCTCTGAATACACAACATCCCAACCGGCCCCATTGGAGCCGATATCAACACCCCGATAGCTATTCCGTGTATAATCGCAAATAGAATATCCATATCATTTAACCTTACAAATATACGATTATTTATGGAATTACACACACAACCGGACATCTATTTATGGTCCAAATTCGTCAAAAATGCATTCAGACATACAACCCGATACACATATATTTTGCTCTGAAAACTTGCCAAACGCCTATACTTCACAAAACTAACCGATTCCAATTCTACATTCCGTTGCTTTTATCCCGTCTTTTCGTCATCTTTGCATAAGATAGGATGCGGCTCGGAATAAAAAATATCTGAAACCAGTTTCGATATTTTATTCTCCTCTCACCTTTCACCATCTTTGTATCGACAGACCACATCTCCGTAAAAAAATCAAGCCAGGTTATTTTTTCTGCCTTCACATTGCACTATCTTTGCAAAAAGCCTTATTAATATTATGAGAAAAACAGTTGCATTTATATTGTCCATCCTCTTTTACAGCCAGCTATGGGGGCAATCGGTTTATTGGGATTACCTTTTCGATTCATGTAAATTGTCCCGACACGCATCGGATATGGGCTATATCAATATCACTAACAAAGGGAAAGCGGACTCACTCGAAGTATTCCCCTATTTCATCAAAAACAGGAATTTCAACTATGAAGTTCGCATGAACTGTGCGAAAACTGAATCACAGAGCCGTTTCCGGAAACAGACTGGAGATCGCAGACACGGACTAGTCTTCGACTACATATCCCCAGATGACTACAACCTGCTATCCCTCAAATATTGCAACACCGCAGAATTTGACGATGTATTCAACGAACCGTATGCCCTACTCGAACTCATTCATGTGACAGGCAAAACGAAACACACACTACAGTCAACAAAAATAAAATCGGGAATAGACACACACGAACAATACAATTCGTTTTCCATCAACTATACAGACGGAATTTTATCCGCATATCTTGGTCACAAAGAACTTAAAAAGTGCCTTTCTTTCAAATGGAAACCCAATGGAGATACTTGCCGAATGGGATATTTTGTTTCGCCGAAAAATAGAATTACCGTCAAACGAGTCAGCTTTTATGCTTCAGAAAAGAAAGAATTGCAAAACCAAACGCAATACACATACGCGCATATCGATTCCATTTTACAACAGGCAAACAACCCCATTGTAGGCTATTGGACTTATCTGGACAGAAATATGAATGAATCGCTTCTGCGGCTTGGCGGCAGGTACACGATTGCAATCATTGAAAATTCCCCCGGAAAATATGACATTGTTTACATGACTGGGGCGAGTGCCCATGCTGTTTATTGGAAGCCGATGATGCTGAAGGGCGTTTTAACTGCCACTCCATTTGTTGATCAATACGACATCCAATGGTACGGTTCCAACAAAAAGCCGTTAGTCGACGAAGGATATGCCACCCTTGAGAACAATATACTTACCATCCACCTCCCTGTCCATGACACAATAGTAAGATTCTACAAGATTGACAGCTTTGATCCCGAAAACTAAATCACAAGTATTCTAAAAAAATCGGGCAGACAATTCGAAATTGCCTGCCCGAATATTTTTCTCTCAAGAGACTGTTATGCCTTGAACAGATCGTTGAATTCTTCAACTGAAACTGTCTTTTCATCCAAACTTACAGCTTCTTTAATTGCAGCAAAGAGTTTGTCTTCAACGGCCTTCTCTACCAAGTGCTGACGATATTCTTTATTTTCAAGGAAATCCTTAGAATACTTTTCAATCAATTCGTCAGGTACGTTTGTCATACCATATTGAGCGAATTGCTGAGCGGCCAACAATTTGGCTTCATTCTTCAAATCTTCTTCACCAACCTTTACATCAAGGTTCTTAGCGATTTTTTCCTTTACCAATTGCCATTCAGCAGCCGGACGCATACGGTTGAATTCTTCGTCAACATTTTCATCGTTGATTTTTTCATTCGTTTTCTTCAACCATTTCTTCAAGAACTCAACCGGCAGTTCCATTTCGCCAACCTGAGCCATGATAACTTTCTGAGCGTCAATAGTGAAACGATAGTTGCTGTCAAGAATCAATTGTGAAGCGATTGTTTCCTTCATTTTAGCCTTAAATTCTTCTTCATTGCTTACGGCACCTTTACCAAACACATTGTCGAAGAATTCCTGGTTCATTTCAGCCAACTTCAAGACAATAATTTCAGAAATTGTCAACTCAAAGTTGGATTCAATATTTTCAGCTTCTGCTTTTTCAACATTCAGCATTGTAGCAATTTCAGCTGCGCTGCCCTTGCTTGCTGCTTTCGGATTGAAAACCACTTTGTCGCCAACAACCTTGTCCATGAATTTCGCACCTTCGTCTGTGCCCTTCAAATATTCCATAGACAAGATAGTATTTGTAGTGTGTCCACCCTCTTTTACGCTACCGTCTTCGTTCAATTCAACGACAGAACCTTTAATCAAGGCTGTTTCGTCAACCTTTTCGCCAGTCACCTGTGTGCCAAAACGACGGGCATAAGCATCAATCTGACGCTGAACCATTGCATCATCAACTGCAATAGTGTAATATGGAACTTTCACATCCTTGTTCAATTCCACATTGAATTCAGGAGCAAGACCCACTTCGAATTTAAAAGTATAGTCTTTCTTAGAAAGATCTACTTCTTGGGATTCGTCAGCCAATGGTTCACCCAGTACGCTGAGGTTATTTTCTTTGATAAAATTGAAGAGCGCATCTACAGTTTCACGATTAACCACATCCGCCAATACTTGTTTGCCAAACATTTTTTTCAAAATGCCTGTCGGAACTTTACCAGGACGGAAGCCATCAATATGGTGTTTCAAACCAATTGTCTTCAAATCTTTAATTACTTTATCCTGATAGTCTTTTTCTTCAAGCGATACTGTGATAACAGCATTCACATTGCCGTTTTTTTCAATTGTTACGTTCATCTCGTAAAATTTATTTTATTTTTCAGTTATTATTCACATTAAGAAAAAAGCCCTGTTCTTTCTGGACTGCAAAATTACATCTTATTGAGACTATTAACAAATTTAACACCACTTTTTTGCACGTCTTGCAAGTTAAAACTAACTAAATGTTGATTTTATCTGACATTAAAAGTACCCAAAATCTTCAACTTTCAACGAAAATTTCAAAAAGCATCTTTCCACGTCTTCTTTTTCTGATTAATCTATATTTTATAACTTTGCACCATTAAAAATCTAAAGAATTCAATCGTGGCACTTGGAACATCAAATAAAAGCATATTCAGGAATGTCGACTATTCCATCATAATCATCTATGCGCTGCTGGTCATAGCCGGAGCCATCAGCATCTATGCAGCCAGTTACGACTTCGACAACGCGAGCATATTGGATCTATCGGAATTTTCCGGAAAACAATTCGGTTGGATAATACTATCTTTTGGCATCGGTACCGCCATACTCATGCTCGACGACTGGTTTTTCGAAACGTATGCCTATCTCATATATTCAATCATCATTGTCTTGTTGATTGTTACGATATTCGTTGCACCAAACATTAAAGGTTCTCATTCTTGGATTGTACTTGGACCTGTAAGTCTGCAACCTGCCGAATTTGCGAAATTTGCGACAGCACTGGCATTGGCGAAACTTTTCAACTCCTACAACTTTTCCCTTAACGCCAAAGCGGGCAATTATGTCAAAGCCGCCGTCATCATTTTTCTACCCATTGTTCTGATCCTACTTCAAAACGAAACAGGATCCGCGCTGGTTTTCACCTCTCTGATCTTTGTCCTTTATCGTGAAGGAATGAGCGGATTGATTCTTTATGCAGGACTCTGTGCCATCGTCATTTTTGTTGTCGGTCTGAAATACTCGTCAATAGAAGTGTTAGGTGTCTCGGGCGGTGAATTTATCGTCATGGTGCTGATTCTTCTCATGGTGCTCGGCATGGCACTTATTTATTGCAGAAACAGCAGGGCAACAAGAATTATCTTTTACATATACGCTGGGCTCAGCGCCATATATTTCGGACTGATGGCATGCAATATACAGTTGAACGGCAGATTCCTGATCTATACTGCACTCGTCGGGGCCATTGGCTATCTGGTTTTCGAAATGACAAAAAGGGAAGCTAAAAAACTGGCAGTAACTGTAACTTTTGCCATTGCTTCCGTTCTGTTTCTATTTTCCATCAATTATGTATTCTCAAACATTCTTGGGAATCACCAGCAAATGCGTATTAAAGTGGCATTAGGTATAGAAGAAGACCTTAGAGGCGCCGGCTACAATGTGAACCAGTCAAAAATAGCCATCGGTTCCGGTGGTTTCTGGGGCAAAGGCTTTTTAAACGGGACACAAACGAAACTGAAATACGTACCGGAACAACATACTGACTTCATATTTTGCACAATTGGAGAAGAAGAAGGTTTTGTCGGAACAAGCCTTGTTCTCATTATCTTCATGATACTCATTTTGAAAATCATACAGATTGCCGAACGGCAACATACTGCTTTCGGGCGGGTATACGGATATTGTGTAGCCTCTTACCTGCTGTTCCACTTGGGAATTAACATTGGAATGGTCATTGGGCTTTGCCCTGTCATTGGAATCCCACTACCCTTCTTCAGCTATGGCGGATCTTCACTGCTTGCCTTTACATTACTGTTGTTTATCCTGCTAAAAATTGATGCTTCGCGCACACAACATAATTATTAAAAGAGAAAATCGGACCCCTGAGAGTCCGATTTTTCTTTAATCCCAATGACGGTCAAATGACCGATTAGGTTAATATAATTTCAGCACTTCGTCAACAAATGCTTCATCATCCAAGTCAAAGGGTAGCCAATGAATATGGAATCCTCTACGTTCCATACCCCGAAACCAGGTCATTTGACGTTTAGCAAACTGATGAATGGCAATTTCCAGTCCATTCACCATTTCGTCATAAGTTGACTGGCCGATAATATAATTCGTCACAAACTTGTACTCCAATCCGTAATAAATCAAATCTTCGGGTGATACGCCCGAATCCAAAATACTCCGCACTTCCTCTACCATACCGGAATCCAAACGCGATTTTAAGCGAGATGAAATTCTCGCCCGACGCTCTTCACGACCAATCTCCACCCCGACAATCAATGCGTTTTCGACTGGATGTGGCGTCGTATCAATTTTCAAATTTGGATGCTCATGATAATATTGCTGTATCTCAATGGCCCGGATGGCCCGTTTGGCTGTGTCTACATCAGTTGTGTTGTGTAATTTTTTCATGCGTTCCAGAATTGCCGTCAATTCTTCCAACGATTTTCCTGCAAGTTCGGCTCTTAGCGCCTTGTTTTCAGGAACCTCCGGCAACCGCAATCCATTTAATACGGATTCTACATACAACCCCGTTCCGCCACAAAGTATAGGGGTTTTACCTTTCTCTACAATGGAATCACGAGCAGCCTCGTAGTCCCGGAGATATTCAAAAAGATTGTATTTATAGCCAGCAGGACAGATATCAATCAAGTGATAAGGGATGCCTTTGTATTCTTCCAGATCCTTTCCAGTGCCAATATCCATACCACTATAAATCTGCCGGGAATCGGCACTTATTATTTCCGTACCCAACCGTTCGGCCAAAGCAACGGCTTTATGCGTTTTTCCCGAAGCTGTCGGGCCCAATATGACAATCAAGCTTTTCATTTTAAACCTTCTATATATTGATACCAGACCTTTTTCAACAGCCTGAAAGAAAGGTCTTTATTAAATTTTGACAAAATCATCCACCGGTTATCACTAAAATCGACTGTCGATGTTCTTATTTCACTTATTTGGAAATCAGGAACATATCCTTTTGTCTGAACTGTTTTGCTTCCGTCTATATTATAAACTTTGCTCGTAAGCATCACCGTGAAAACACGGTGCAACTCCGCACACAATATTTTTGAGAAACTATTCTGAAATTGCCCCTCCAATTCATGTTTTGTCCACCAGCGGCCTTCGTTTTCAGCTATCGAATCTGATTTTTCGGAAGCAGGATAAGCATCAACAAAACAAAAATAATGTTCTACACTTCGTCGGTTCTTCAAATCCATGCTACCATAGCAGAATTTCACAAAATCACTCTGCACATACCCTAATTTTTTCGACATGTATTGTACGGCATTTCCTAACGAAATAGCTTCAGAAAAAAGTTCAGTAAATTGGAATGGCGTATCATACCGGCCATTATCTTTTATCAAATACAACCGGTCGCCACATATCAGCAAAATCCTCACAAGCTTAATATGTCCGCCATGTTCGCGGTCATCCTGAATAAGTTTTTTTCTATAAAATACACCAATAGCCCAATAGCGCAACCTTAAAGCAATCAAATCGAACACAAGGAAAACTACCGGACTATAAACAAAGATCAATACTGGCCAACCCGAAATTTTACCAGAATCCACGTCACAAATAAAATAGCATCCCCACGTAACCAACGCAAGCAACGAGGTAATTTTAATTATCCGAGGAAGCAAAAATCGGTTTTCCTTGAAATAGATATGTCCCAACAGTTCCCTTTCATAAGGCGTCCCGTTACGGAGCAGACAATCCATGCAAAAAACATTGCGAAAATGACGTTTATAAACAAATACGGTCAACAGCGCCGTCAACAATGGAAGAAACATTGACGTATAATACGGCAGACGCTCCAGCATAGTTTCCCAAAACGCCTCTGCCGAATATTTGGCCATAACTACAATTCCATAGGAAGCAAATGCGTAAACCAGTAGAACACGTGCGACAATATAAGGAATCAGCACACACGATTCAGCACGACTTCTACGATTATGCCGGACGAAAGCAAACAACGCCAGAGAAAGTGCCAATGTCAAAAACGGCACGACTTTGCTTTGAAAGGCATAACTAACAATAGGGACAAGTGATATAGCACTTGCCCCTATTGTATAATTCCGCCAAATCAAATAGGCAGAACAGCTGGATATATTATTGCATTTTTTCGTCACCGGTTATTTTTTCAAATACGTGTCAAAGAAGCTAAGAACCTTCTTATACAACGTAAACCGGGTCTCCCCGCCATTGATATGATGGTTCTTGTTAGGATAAACCACCATATCCGGCAAATTGTTCAATTCTGCAAGTTTCGAAACAAACGCAAAGGTGTTTTCAATATGCACATTGTCATCGGCCGAACCCGAAACAATAAGCAATTTTCCCTTCAAGTTAGCTGCACGGAACAGAGCAGAGCTGTTGTCATACCCCGTTTGGTTCTGTTGAGGTGTCTGCATATAGCGTTCCGAGTAAATAGTATCGTAGAAACGCCAGTCTGTCACAGGCGCAACAGCTACACCGGCAGCAAATCTATTTCCTTTCTCAGTCATAGCCATAAGTGTTTCATATCCGCCATAGCTCCAACCAAAGATACCAATACGGTCAGCGTCCACAAAAGGCAAGGTTGCCAGATAGTTGGCAGCCGCCACCTGATCCTGGCTTTCATATTTTCCCAATTGTTTGTAAACAACAGAAGAGAACTTTTTACCGCGTCCGCCAGTTCCTCGTCCGTCCACACATACTACGACATAGCCCTGAGTTGCCGCATAGTGAAGCCAATCCAACTCCCATCGGTTCAAGACCAATTGTGAACCAGGACCACTATACTGATACATAATGACAGGATACTTCCGGGAAGAATCAAAATCATTCGGTTTCAGCATATAGCCATTCAATTCATAACCGTTGCTTGAGAAAGTGAAGAATTCTTTCGTCGGCATGGATTTCTTATATTTTTCAGCATAGGCTTCGTTCATTTCCAAAGCACGCATTTTCTTGCCTTTGGAACTGTAAAGCACATAAGAGTCCGGCGTTTCAACATCGCTGTGACGAAGGATATAGTAAGACAAATTCGCATTAAATTCGGCTGAATTAGCACCTTTCGTCAAAGAAAGCGGCTTATTCACACCCTTTTTGTCGACCATAGCCACCGTACGGTTAAGCGGTCCTTCTTGAGTTGACTGGAAATAGCAGACTCCTGTCAATTCATCATAGCCATAAAAGTCCGTTACCTCCCAATCGCCCTTAGTGATTTGTCTCATCAGGCTTCCGGCATTTGAATATTGATACAAATGCGTATAGCCACTCCGTTCACTGGCTACGATAAAGAATGAATCATAATACTTTGTCATTGAAGTCAACGACGGCTCAATCCAAGTGTCAGACTTGTCTGTGTAGATAAGTTTTGCAATAGCAGAACGTGGATTGACAGCGTAGAGTTTCATTTCGTTCTGATTACGGTTAAGCGTATTAACCATCAAACGCTCCGGCGTCTTTCCAAATTCAATTTTATTGATATATCCGTCATAATCCAAAGGCACATTCATTTTCTTTAATGCACGTGTTTCTACATCATAGCTCATCACTTGCACTTTGGAATTAACCTCACCGGCAACCGGATACTTGTACTCAACGATATCGGCATAAGTATTAAGCGCCTTCCCCTTTTCCCCGACTTCCTTATACATTGGGAATTTGTACATCGGAACTTCCGATTCATCCCAGCGGATAAAAGCAAGCATCAAATTGTCGGGCGACCATGTCAGGGAACTTGTCATTCCGAATTCTTCTTGATAAACCCAATCCGGCACACCGTTTATTACATGGTTCAATTCTCCGTCTTTAGTCACGGGTATCTCAGTGCCATAATCCAATTTGGCAACATATATATTATTGTCGCGCACAAAGGCAATCATACGTCCGTCAGGAGAAAATGTCGGGCATTCCTGCGCCCCATTGACCGACAACGGCTTAATATTATTTCGGGCTATATCATATACATAATATGATGCACGAAAAGAATGGCGATAAATCTTTTCCACATCCGTATACAGCAGCAACAATTTTTCATTTGGCGAAAGAATATATCCGTCCCATGAACTGACGGAGCAATCACGCAGCTTGTCAGAGTCCATTACGACACCCAACATCTTTCCGGTTTTGTAATCGTAACGTTCCACACGTTTGCCGTCGCTCGAAAGCATCAGATAAGTATCTCCACTTTGCTCCGAAACAATAGGTTGCAATCCTTCGGGAGTTGCAGCCAATGAACAATCACTAAACGTCAGTTCTTGCCCATAAACATTCACAAAGCCACTGGCAATAACGACCAAAGCCGCCATACAGATTTTTTTATAATTCATTTTTTCTTGATATTTATATGATGCACAAAAGTACGAATAAAAAGTGACAAACTAAAACAACAACAAAGTTATTGGCAGATAGACGCAGTTGAATCTGAAATTGTAAAAAGAACAGACAAAATTATTGTTTAAATAAGAATTAAATTTTAGGATGCAATCTTACGATTAACGTGTAAAAATAAAAAATTTCTTACTGATATTGACACCATTGCCACAAAAAACATTCAACTTTGCCCGATTGTTATTAACTTTGCATCCGCAATTAACTACACTCTTGATGACAACGATTTTTGAACCCTTGGCAGAACGGCTTCGTCCGAAAAGTCTTGACGACTACATCGGGCAAAAGCATTTGGTGGGACCGGATGGCATTCTCCGACGAATGCTTGAATCCGGACATATTTCCACTTTTATCCTGTGGGGGCCTCCGGGGGTAGGAAAAACGACACTCGCAAGAATAATTGCAACGCACGTCAAAGCCCCATTCTATACACTATCGGCTGTTCACTCGGGAGTCAAGGAAGTTCGGGATGTGCTGGAAAAATGTGTAGCCGACCAAAATAGTATTTTCAGCACCCATCGCCCTATCCTGTTTATAGATGAAATCCACCGTTTCAACAAATCCCAACAGGATTCCCTGCTAAGTGCAGTAGAAATGGGCACCGTGACACTTATCGGAGCGACAACGGAAAACCCGTCTTTTGAAATCATTCGTCCGCTTTTGTCCAGAGCGCAAGTCTATGTGCTCCACCCGCTTGATGACAACGACTTGAACGAAATACTGCAACGCGCCATCAAAAAAGATGAAGTGTTGAAAAACAAGACTGTCAAAATTGTTGAAACAGAAGCACTGTTCCGCTATTCCGGGGGCGATGCAAGGAAGTTGTTGAATATAATCGACCTCATGATGCAGGCCACCAAGGACGATGAACCGTTGATTATCCGAAACGACATTGTCACTGAACAACTGCAACAGAATCCGGCCGCTTACGATAAAAATGGTGAAATGCACTATGATATCATCTCGGCTTTCATCAAATCCATCCGTGGCAGCGATCCTGATGCAGCCGTTTATTGGTTAGGACGCATGATTGCCGGTGGTGAAGACCCCGCCTTCATCGCACGTAGACTGGTCATTTCTGCGGCCGAAGATGTTGGATTGGCAAATCCCAATGCCCTACTGCTCGCCAATGCCACTTTTGACGCTTTGCAAAAAATAGGATGGCCTGAAGGGCGCATCATCCTGTCGGAATGTGCCGTTTATCTGGCTACATCGCCTAAAAGCAATTCAGCCTATAATGCCATCAATTCCGCATTGGAATATGTCGACAAGACTGGCAACCTGCCGGTTCCTCTTCACTTGCGCAATGCGCCAACGAAACTGATGACAGAATTAGGATACGGGGCAGACTACAAATATGCCCACAACTATCCGAACCATTTTGTCAAACAGCAGTATATGCCTGACAAAGCCCAAGGCGTGAGATTCTGGACAGCTGCCGACAATTCTCACGAGCTTAAAATGAAAGAACGAATGGACTTTCTATGGAATGATAATAAATGAATATAAACTAACTAACAAATATATTTTATGATTTACAGCGAAATTTGTAACGGTATTCACTATGTAGGGGTCAATGACAGAACAACTACTCGTTTCGAACGAATTTGGCCTCTCCCTTATGGAGTAACTTACAACTCATACATTGTCAAAGGCGACAATGCTACTGCCCTCATTGACGGTGTGGAAATATCCCACTGCCAACGACTGATTGAACGCATTAAATCAGCAGCCCCCAATGCAACTCTCGACTACATGATCATCAACCATATGGAACCTGACCACTCAGGTGCCGTTCAAACTCTGCGCAACGCATTCCCGCAAATGAAAATTGTCGGCAACGCCAAAACTGCAGACATGCTGAAAGGCTATTATCAGATAACTGATAATGTAATTGTCATCAAAGATGGCGACGAACTGGACTTAGGCAATAAAACGCTGCAATTCCACTTAACACCGATGATTCATTGGCCGGAAACAATGATGACCTACGTTGTGGAAAACAAAGTATTGTTTTCGGGCGACGCATTCGGATGCTTCGGAGCGCTCAACGGCGGAATTCTTGACTCTGAAACGGATACTTGCCTGTATTATTCTGAAATGGCAAGATATTATTCAAACATCGTAGCCAAATACGGCATGTTTGTCCAAAAAGCATTGGCCAAACTTAGCGGCATACAAATCGACTACATCTGCTCTACTCACGGTCCGGTTTGGCACCAGGATGTCGACAAAGTAATTTCCGAATATGACAGATTGAGCAAGAACGAAGCAGAAGAAGGCGTAGTCATTGCCTATGGTTCCATGTACGGAAACACGGAAGAGATGGTCGACATCATTTCCCGCCAATTGGCAATCTGTGGGATTAGAAAGATTCGCATTCACAATGTTTCATACACTGACGAATCCTACATTCTGCGTGACATTTACAAATACCGCGGACTCATCATCGCAAGTCCGACCTACAACGGACAAGCATTCCCGAAGGTTGAATCACTTTTGAGATCATTGCAACTGCGAGGAACTGCAAATAAGGTATTTGCGCGCATCGGCTCGTTCACTTGGGCATCAGCTGCGGTAAAGAACATCAACGCACTCATTGAGAAATTGAACTTTACGGTAGTAGGTGATCCGATTGAAATGAAACAAAGCATCACCCCGGAAATCGTAGAACGTTGCAAAGCTCTTGCCACAGAATTTGCAAACCAGCTAAAAAGCTCAAAATAATTTATGACAGAAAAACGGACTTGGCATAACGCCGGGTTCGTTTTTCCGTTTTCTTATGTACCGCTCTTTAAGTATCCACATATTTTTACTAATTTTGCAAAGCTTATATTGTTATCTAACAAAACGCTTTGCACTTAGAAAAATAATTTAATTTCAAAATATGGCAGAAACATCATTGTTACATCGTCTGGACGGCATCGACGCACGTTTTGAAGAAGTGAGCCTTTTAATCACCGACCCTTCTGTTATCAGCGACATGAAAAGATTTGTCAAACTGACAAAAGAATATAAAGACCTTGAAAAGCTTACCAGTGTCACCAACAAGTACAAAAAAATGCTGAAGGACATTGACGAGGCAAAAGCCGTGCTGGAAACAGAAACCGACCCGGAATTAAAAGAACTTGCCAAAGAAGAGCTCGAAGCCAACACCAACGCGATTCCGGCAATGGAAGAAGAAATAAAACTGCTTCTCATTCCAGAAGATCCGGAAGACTACAAAAATGCCATCATTGAAATCCGCGGCGGTACAGGAGGCGACGAAGCCGCCATTTTTGCAGGCGACCTGTTCCGCATGTATGCCAAATACTGCGAGAAAAAAGGTTGGAAATTGGAAGTGTCCAGTTTCAGTGAAGGCGCCGCCGGTGGTTACAAGGAAATTATCTGTTCCGTTACGGGAGAAAAAGTTTACGGAACACTGAAATATGAATCAGGCGTACACCGCGTCCAGCGTGTTCCGGCTACGGAAACACAGGGCCGTGTGCACACTTCGGCCGCATCGGTTGCAGTATTGCCGGAAGCCGAACCCTTTGACGTGGAAATAAACGAAGGTGAAATCAAATGGGATACATTCCGTTCCGGTGGAGCCGGCGGACAGAACGTAAACAAGGTTGAATCAGGCGTACGCTTACGCTATAACTGGAAAAATCCCAATACAGGTCTTGTCGAAGAAATTCTAATTGAATGTACGGAAACCCGCGACCAACCAAAGAACAAAGAGCGTGCATTGTCCCGTCTGCGTACCTTTATTTACGACAAGGAGCATCAGAAATATGTCGACGACATTGCCTCCCGAAGAAAAACAATGGTGTCGACCGGTGACCGATCTGCAAAAATCCGTACCTACAACTATCCGCAAGGCCGCGTTACGGACCACCGAATCAATTACACAATGTATAATTTGGCAGCGTTTATGGACGGTGACATCCAAGAATGCATCGACAACCTTATCATTGCCGAAAACGCTGAAAAGCTAAAGGAAAGTGAATTATAAACCACATAACAGACTGGAGTATGAACAGACAGACATTAGTTGAAAACATCAAGAAGAAACAATCATTCTTATGTGTAGGTCTTGATACTGACCTCAAAAAAGTACCCGAATTTCTTCTTTCAAAAGAAGATCCGATTTTCGAGTTCAATAAAAGCATTATTGACGCAACTGCCCCATTCTGTATAGCCTACAAGCCCAACCTTGCATTTTACGAATGTTTCGGCACAGAAGGTTGGATAGCATTTGAAAAGACAATCAAATACATAAAAGACAATTATCCCGACATTTTCATCATTGCAGATGCAAAACGTGGAGACATAGGCAATACGTCAAAAATGTATGCACGCAGCTTCTTCGAGCATCTCGACCTCGACGCTCTAACGGTTGCCCCCTATATGGGAGAAGACAGTGTGACTCCGTTCCTTGGCTATGACAACAAATGGGTCATTGTCTTGGGACTTACATCCAACAAGGGTTCGCACGATTTCCAACTGATAAAAGACGAAAACGGCACTCCGTTATTCGAAACTGTCATGCGCAAGGTTGCATCGTGGGGAACTGAGAACAACACGATGTTTGTAGTCGGAGCCACTCAAGGACAAATGTTTGAAGACGTCCGCAAAATCATTCCAAACCATTTCCTTCTTGTTCCGGGTGTCGGTGCACAAGGCGGCAGCTTGCAGGAAGTGGCAAAATACGGCATGACTCCGGAATGCGGACTTATCGTCAACTCCTCCCGTGCAATCATCTACGCCTCCAACGGAGAAGACTTTGCAGAAGCAGCCGCAAGAGAAGCGGAAAAAGTTCGGAACGAAATGAGCGAGTTACTGAAAGCGCATAAAATAATTTAAGGTATTTTTGCGAGTTCGCAATATCGCTTTGAAATAATATTAGTATATTTGTCACGATTTAAGAAATTAACTATCTAATATAGAATAACGATATGACTAACATTGACAATTACGATTTCAAAGGCAAAAAAGTCTTTGTTCGTGTAGACTTTAACGTTCCATTGGACGAAAACTTCAACATCACAGACGACACTCGTATGGTTAAAGCTATGCCGACAATCAAGAAAATTCTTGCTGAAGGCGGTAGCGTAATCCTTGGTTCTCACCTGGGTCGTCCTAAGAAAGGTCCGGAAGACAAATTCTCTTTGAAACACATTGTTGAACACTTGAAAGAACTTCTTCCTGGAACTACTGTTAAATTCGCAAGCGACAGCCGTGGTGAAATCGCTGTAAATGCAGCAAAAGACCTGAAACCAGGCGAAGTGCTCCTTCTCGAAAACCTCCGTTTCTATGCAGCTGAAGAAGGCAAACCAAGAGGTTTGGCTGATGATGCTTCTGACGAAGAAAAAGCAGCAGCTAAGAAAGCCGTTAAAGAAGACCAGAAGAAATTCGCTCAAGAATTGGCAAGCTACGCCGATGCTTATGTAAACGATGCATTCGGAACAGCACACCGTGCTCACGCTTCTACAGCAGTTATGGCTGAATACTTCAAGAGCGAAGACAAAATGTTCGGCTATTTGATGCAGAACGAAGTAAACGCCGTAGAACGCGTTCTCAACCATATCGAACATCCGTTCACTGCAATCATGGGCGGTAGCAAGGTTTCTTCAAAAATCGATATCATCACTAACCTTCTTACAAAAGTCGACAACCTCATTATTGCCGGTGGTATGACTTACACATTTGTAAAGGCTCTTGGTGGTTCAATCGGTCAGTCGATCTGCGAAGACGACAAGCTCGATCTTGCTTTGAACATCATCGAAACAGCTAAGAAAAACAACGTAAATCTTGTTCTTGCCGTTGACGCTAAAATTGGCGACAACTTCAGCAACGACTGCAACACCAAGTTCTGCGATGTTCGTGAAATTCCTGACGGTTGGGAAGGTTTGGATATCGGTCCTAAATCTGAAGAACTGTTTGCAAAGGTTATCCGTACATCTAAGACTATTCTTTGGAACGGTCCTACAGGTGTATTCGAATTCGAAAACTTCACACACGGTAGCCGCGCTGTAGGTGAAGCCATTGCAGAAGCAACAAAGAACGGTGCATTCTCTTTGGTAGGTGGTGGTGACTCTGTTGCATGTGTCAACAAGTTTGGCCTTGCCGACAAAGTTTCTTATGTTTCTACCGGTGGTGGTGCTTTGCTTGAAGCTATTGAAGGTAAAGTTTTGCCAGGTATCGCAGCCGTACAAGCTTAAAAATTACTAAAACATAGACAAAAGCGCTCTTCGTAATCATGAAGGGCGCTTTTTTGTTGCCATTTGAACACATTAATAAAAAATTTATTTAGTACTTTTGCATAGATAAATATATGCGATTTTATAAGACAATTAGAAATCGATAAGTATTAAAATACAACCTAAACTCTAAACTCATATTTTTAAAATTATGGCAGAAAACAGAGAAAAATTGTTCGACCAATTCCCTCCTGTTTCTACTGAAACATGGAAAGAAAAAGTCATTGCCGACCTTAAAGGCGCTGATTTCGACAAGAAATTGGTATGGCGAACAAACGAAGGTTTCAATGTACAGCCAATGTATCGTGCTGAAGACATCGAAAATCTGAAGACAACAAACTCTCTTCCTGGAGAGTATCCGTTCATCAGAGGTACAAAAACCACCAATGAATGGTACATTCGCCAATCTATTGTAGTGGAGAACGTTGAAGAAGCCAATGCAAAAGCTAAAGATGTAACTTCCAAAGGTGTTACTTCACTGGGCTTCCAAGTAAAGAAAGACGAACTCACAGCTGCCGATTTCAAGACTCTGCTCGATGGCATCAATGTAGAAAAGACAGAAATCAACATCGAAGCTTGTCCTCGTCACGCAGTTGCTAACGCAAAAGCTTTGGTTGAATATCTCAAATCAGCCAATCTGGTAGACGTATTCAAGGGTTCTATTAAATTCGACCCGTTTGTCAGACTTCTCAAACATGGTGTTGACTTCCCGGGTGACATCAAAGCAACAGCAAAAGAACTTCTTGCAATCGTTGCTCCGGTCAAGAACTTGAGAGTATTTACAGTTGATTCTGTTATGCTGAGCGATGCCGGTGCTTATATTGCACAAGAATTGGGATATGCTTTGTCATGGGGTAACGAATGGATGGCTCAATTGACAGAAGCTGGCGTTTCTGCTGATGAAGCTGCAAAACGCATCAAATTCAACATGGGCATCTCTTCCAACTACTTCATGGAAATTGCAAAATTCCGTGCCGCACGTATGCTTTGGGCTCAAATCGTAAAACAATACAAGCCTGAATGTGACTGTGCTTGCAAAATGAATGTTCACGCTGCAACATCTAAATTCAATCAGACAATCTTCGATGCCTACGTGAACTTGCTCCGTACACAAACAGAAACCATGTCTGCTGCCATTGCCGGTGTAGATTCAATCACTGTTACTCCGTTTGATGCACAATACAAGACTCCGGACGATTTCTCTGAAAGACTTGCACGCAACCAGCAACTTCTTCTGAAGGAAGAAAGCCACATGGATAAAATCACCGACCCTGCCGGCGGTTCATACTATGTTGAAACTTTGACTGTTTCTATCGCCGAAATAGCTTGGAAACTCTTCCTTGAACTTGAAGAAAAAGGCGGTTTCTATGCAGCACTTAAAGAAGGCTATGTTCAGACTCAGGTAACTGAAACATCTAAAAAACGTCACGCAGACGTAGCTAAAAGAAAAGAATCGCTGCTCGGAACGAACCAATTCCCGAACTTCAACGAAATGGCTGGTGACAAGATCGTTTTGAAAGACTGCAAATGCGGTTGCGCTCATAACGAAGAAGGCGGCGTAGCTACCATCCCGACAGCAAGAGCTGCCAGTGATTTTGAAGCACTTCGTCTTGCAACAGAAAAAGCAGCAAACCGTCCGAAAGTGTTTATGTTGACAATCGGCAACCTTGCAATGCGTCTGGCTCGTTCTCAATTCTCAGCAAACTTCTTCGCATGCGCCGGCTACGAAATCATCGACAACCTCGGCTTCAACAGTGTAGAGGAAGGTATCAATGCCGCTATGGAAAAGAAGGCTGATATTGTTGTGTTATGTTCTAGCGACGATGAATATGCAACATACGCTCCGGAAGCATTCAAACTTCTCAACGGACGTGCTGAATTTGTTGTAGCAGGAAATCCGGCTTGCACTGAAGAACTTCAAGCTGCTGGTATCACTAACTTTGTTCACGTTCGCAGCAATGTTCTCGAAACTTTGCAGGCTTTCAATGCTAAACTATTAAAATAACAGAACAACGATGAGACCAAATTTCAATAATATAGATATCAAATCGGAAGCTTTCAATGTTAAGCACACACCGATTGCAGAAGGAGAAAAATGGGTTACTCCGGAACTGATCCCGGTAAAACCGATTTATACAAAAGAAGACCTTGAAGGTCTTGAACATCTGAACTATGTAGCTGGTTTGCCTCCTTTCTTGAGAGGCCCGTACAGCGGTATGTACGCTATCCGTCCTTGGACAATCCGTCAGTATGCAGGTTTCTCAACAGCTGCCGAATCCAATGCATTCTACCGTCGTAACCTTGCATCAGGACAAAAAGGTCTGTCTGTAGCATTCGACCTTGCTACACACCGCGGTTACGATGCTGACCACGAACGTGTTGTCGGTGATGTTGGTAAAGCCGGTGTATCTATCTGTTCAGTTGAAGACATGAAGGTATTGTTCGACGGTATTCCATTGAACAAGATGTCAGTGTCCATGACAATGAACGGTGCCGTTCTTCCTATCCTTGCCTTCTATATCAACGCTGGTTTGGAACAAGGCGCAAAATTGGAAGAAATGGCCGGTACTATCCAAAATGATATTTTGAAAGAGTTCATGGTGCGTAACACATATATTTACCCACCGGAATTCTCAATGCGTATCATTGCCGATATTTTTGAATACACTTCCAAGAACATGCCGAAGTTCAACTCTATCTCTATTTCCGGTTACCACATGCAGGAAGCTGGTGCAACAGCAGATATTGAGTTGGCTTACACATTGGCCGATGGTCTTGAATACATCCGTGCCGGTGTAAACGCAGGTTTGGACATCGACGCTTTTGCTCCGCGTTTGTCTTTCTTCTGGGCTATCGGCATGAACTTCTTCATGGAAATTGCAAAGATGCGTGCAGCTCGTATGTTGTGGGCTAAAATCGTTAAGCAATTCAACCCGAAGAATCCGAAATCTCTCGCTTTGCGTACACACTGCCAGACTTCAGGATGGTCACTTACTGAACAAGATCCGTTCAACAATGTTGGTCGTACTTGTATTGAAGCTATGGGTGCTGCTCTCGGTCACACTCAGTCACTTCACACAAACGCCCTTGACGAAGCTATTGCATTGCCGACTGACTTCTCTGCACGTATCGCACGTAACACTCAGATCTACATTCAGGAAGAGACTTACATCACAAAGGAAATTGACCCATGGGCTGGTTCCTACTATGTAGAAGCTTTGACAAACGAGCTTGCTCACAAAGCATGGGAACACATCCAGGAAATCGAAAAACTTGGCGGTATGGCCAAAGCAATCGAAACGGGTATTCCTAAATTGCGTATCGAAGAAGCCGCAGCCCGTACTCAGGCCCGCATCGACTCCGGTAAGCAAACTATTGTCGGCGTTAACAAATACCGTCTGGAAAAAGAAGATCCTATCGATATTCTGGAAATCGACAATACGGAAGTACGTAAAGAACAAATCGAACGTCTCCACGACCTTCGCGCTCACCGCAACGAAGCCGATGTCAAGAAAGCATTGGAAGCTATCACAGAATGTGTTCGCACTAAGAAGGGCAACTTGCTCGACTTGGCTGTAAAGGCTGCTGCCGTTAGAGCTACATTGGGTGAAATCTCCTATGCATGCGAAGAAGTTGTAGGACGTTATAAAGCAGTAATTAGAACTATTTCAGGCGTGTACTCATCAGAAACAAAACAAGATCCGGACTTCATCAAGGCACAGCAAATGTGCGCTGAGTTCGCTAAGAAAGAAGGTCGTCAACCGCGTATCATGATTGCCAAGATGGGTCAAGACGGTCACGACCGTGGTGCTAAAGTTGTAGCTACAGGTTATGCTGACTGTGGTTTCGACGTTGATATGGGCCCATTGTTCCAGACTCCGGCCGAAGCTGCTCGTCAGGCTGTTGAAAACGACGTTCACTTCCTTGGCGTTTCTTCTTTGGCTGCCGGCCATAAGACGCTTATCCCGCAAGTTATCGAGGAACTTAAGAAATTGGGACGTGAAGACATCATCGTTATCGCCGGTGGTGTAATTCCTCCACAGGACTATGACTTCCTCTACAAAGCAGGTGTTGCAGCAATCTTTGGTCCTGGTACACGTATCCCGGATTCAGCTATCAAGATGCTTGAAATCTACAACTCTACTGCTGAATAATTCAACAGTAAGATATTCAATAAAAAATGCAGGAAGAAATCTTCCTGCATTTTTTATTTACCAGATAAGATTGAGGTCAATCCAGAACCTCAATCTTATACTTTTCTCCATTTACAATGAGATAATAGTCCCCTGACTCCAGAAATCTGGTACCATTGCTATCTACATAACTGAAATCCCTGTCCGTATCAATTTCAAATTCATACGTAACGCTCTTGCCCGATGGGATTTGTTTCTTTTCGAAATGCTTCAACTCCATAACTGGACGGGATATTTTGCAATAAGGATCGGATACAAACCACATAACAGTTTCCGCACCATCGACATTGCTCACATTCTTAACCGTAACGCTCGCTTTGAGTTTTCCTCCTTTTTTCACGGATGTGGCAGACAATTGAACTTTACCGTACTCAAACTTTGAATAGCTCAGACCATAACCAAATGGATATAACGGATCACTTGTCATATTTTTGTACAAGCCATGATCCGGCAGACGGGCCGGTTTACGACGATTGTAATAGATAGGAATCTGCCCTGTTGAATATGGGAAAGTCACAGCCAATTTTCCTGAAGGATTTACCCGTCCTAACAAAGCTGCGGCAGCAGGGCGGCCACCCGGAACACCCGGCTGCCATATTTCAAGTATGGCATCAGCCAACGGCTCCACCTTCGATAAATCCAATGGACGACCGTTTGACAAAATGACAACGATTTTCTTACCCGTAGATTTCAACTGCTTCAACAATTCGACTTGAACTTCCGGAACAGCTATTGTTGTGCGCGAGGTATTCTCACCGCTCCAACTTCGTGGTTCACCCAAACATGCCACAACGACATCCGCTTTATTGGCAATTTTAACGGCATTGCTGAAATCTGGAGTATCTTCAAAAGAGCAACCGTCTGCATATAAAACATTCTTTGTCCCAAATTCTGCAGAAATTGCATCAAACAATGACGTCACATCCGAACCTCGTCCATGGGCCGACCAACTGCCCAACAAATCGTCTTGAGCCTTAGCCAAAGGCCCTACTACAGCAATCTTGACACCCGACTTCAATGGCAATACCCCATCCTCATTTTTCAAAAGGACCATAGTTTCTTCCGCCAAGCGCTCGGCCACATTCAAACTTTCAGGAAGCATTAAACGCTTGGATTCGGGCAACTCATCCGTATAAGGATGCTCAAAAAGTCCCAGTTGAAACTTGACACGAAGGATACGGCTGACAGCATCGTCTATTCTGCTCATCGGAACTTTCCCTTCCTTTACGAGTTCTGCCAGGAATTTAGAATAGACTCCATCGTTCATATCCATATCAACTCCTGCCATGAAAGCCTTCTCTGCTGCTTCTTTTTCATCTTTTGCCACTCCCTGAAGGACCAATTGAACAACAGAATCCCAATCCGAAACGACAAAGCCTTCATGCCCCCAACGTTGCTTAAGAATTTCAGTCAATGTGTAATGATTGGCTGAAGCTGGAACGCCACTGATATCATTGAAAGCACTCATTAAAGTAGCGGCTCCGGCTTTTACACCGGCTTCATACGGCGGCAAGTATGTGTCCCACAGCGTTTGTGGCGAAATTTCAGTATACACATAGTCACGACCGGCTTCAGATGCTCCATACCCCACAAAATGTTTCAAGCAAGCGGCAATACTGTGGGAATCTGACAATCGTTCCCCTTGATAACCTTTTACTGCGGCAACGGCATAGACAGAAGTTGCATAGGGATCTTCACCATAGCCTTCCATAATTCGTCCCCAACGTCCGTCTCTGGCTACATCGATCATCGGAGAAAACGTCCAATCAACGCCCGACATACGTGATTCCTGCGCGGCGACAGCTGCTCCCTGTCTCACAAGTTCCGGATTCCAAGTACAGGCCTGCGCCAACGGCACGGCAAAAACCGTACGGAAACCATGGATAACATCGTATCCAAACAATACAGGAATTCCCAAGCGGGTTTCTTCCACCGCTTTTTTCTGCAAACTGTTTCTCGTCCGGGCGTCATTGTCAAAATAGATTACCGAGCCAACTTCTGCCGGAATCTTCTCTACTGCCTCTCCTATATTGTTAGGGTTATTGTTCGTTCCCAACGTATACTGGGTCAGTTGTAGGATTTTCTCATCCAATGTCATTCTTGACAACAAATCTGTTACTCGCGTCTCAACTGGCAAGTCCTTATTTTTGTAATCGGCTTCAGCATAAGCTGCGCTCTGAATACACAATAAGGCTACTACACTGATTAATAATCTTCTATAAGTCATATTCTCGTTTTTTTCTTTCAAAATTACTTTTTTTTCAAGTTATAGCAAAATTTGGAATTGATATACTAACAAAAAGCACTACTTTTGCATCTATGAAAGTAGTTATTGCTCCCGATAAGTTTAAGGGCTCTCTGTCGTCACAGGAAGTAGCCAACGCTATTGAAGAAGGAATTTTACAAGCCATGCCTGATTGCAGCATACAAAAATTATATGTTGCTGACGGCGGTGACGGTACAGCAGAAGCGCTGACAGCATCCCTTCGAGGTGAATGGATTGAACTCCAAACGATAGACCCGATAGGACGCCCCATTATCGGGAAATACGGCATTATTAACCAAGACACAGCTATCATTGATGTCGCAACGGCATCCGGAATCTCGCTGCTCAAACAGAATGAATACGCTCCACTGACGACCAATACGATAGGTACAGGGAGAATAATTGCGGATGCACTAAAAAGAGGATTAAGGCATATCATGATTGGAGTCGGTGGCAGCGCTACAACTGATGCCGGAACCGGAATCCTTCATGAACTGGGATACCGATTCTTTGATACAGAAGGAAAAGAAGTACATCCTGGAGGCATAGGACTTTCATCCATTTCTCGCATAGACGACAGCCAGCGCATCCCGGAAATCGACGGATGCGACTTTACCATTTTATGTGATGTCGACGTCAACTACTACGGCCCAAATGGAGCCGCCTATCTGTTTGCACGCCAGAAAGGAGCCGACGACAATACGATCGAACAGCTTGACAACGGATTAAAATCATTTGCCAAAGTCCTTCACCGCCAATTTGGCAAACAAGTCAAAGACCAGAGTTTTGCCGGGGCAGCAGGAAGTGTGGGTGGCACTCTGTGGGCTGTGTTGAACGCAAAATTGACTTCAGGCATTTATACCATTCTGAAAACAATCCGATTTGAACAGGCTATAAAAAACGCAGATTTGGTTGTCACCGGAGAAGGGCGTATGGACAAACTTACCCTTTTAGGAAAGGCTCCGTATGGAGTATGTGGTGAAGCTGCTTGGAACGGAGTTCCAACTATTGCGTTTGTAGGCTCAATGGACGACGCCGACCGTTTGAATGAATATGGGTTTCTGGCCGTTTATCCCATACAGCCTGGCCCCATAATATTAAGTGAGGCAATGAACCCCACATCTACATATGAAAATCTGCGACGTGCAAGCACACAAGTTTTCAGAACACTGCTCATCAACCACAAGCCTACCAACTCGATGAAAAGATTTTTCTAAATTTATTTAAAGAAACTGCGTTTTCCGAGAAATAATTTCCAGCTTTCCATAATAATATCTATCTTTACAATAAACCAAAAAGAACAACTATGGAAAGAAAAATAGCAGAATCCGAATTGATTATTAACTCAGACGGCTCTGTGTTTCACCTGCACATCAAACCGGAAATGTTGACTGACAATGTGATTCTTGTCGGCGATCCGGCGCGGGTGAATCTTGTCGCTTCTTTTTTTGACAAGATTACACATGAGGTTTCAAGCCGGGAATTCCACACAATTTGCGGGGAATACAAAGGCAAGCCTATCATGTGTGTTTCACATGGCATTGGAGCAGATAATATCGACATCGTCGTTAATGAACTCGACGCACTTGCAAATATTGATTTTAACACACGCACGGTCAACCACAAGTTCCGCCAGCTGACCCTCATTCGTATAGGTACATCAGGCAGCGTACAGGAAGACATTCCCGTCGGCTCGATGGTGATCTCACAAAAAGCATTGGGCATTGACGGTGCTTTCCATTTCTATAAAGATTCCGAAAAATTTCGCGATATTGAACTGGAGAACGAATTTATCAAGCAAACCAATTGGAAGGAAATATGGAACCATCCTTATATTGTTGATGCCGACGAAGAACTGGTTAATCGCCTGAAAACCGATGAAATGTTTTTGGGAGTGACTGTCACAGCCAATGGATTTTATGGGCCACAAGGTAGGGAACTTCGCCTTTCCATTTCCGACCCCAATTTCAAACAGTCGCTCAATCATTTCAAATATAAGAATTTCCGTGTAACAAACTTTGAGATGGAAAGTGCCATGCTGCAAGGTTTGGCTAAACTGATGGGGCATAAAGCCGTTACAATTTGTTCAATCATTGCCGGCAGAATGTCGAGCTCAGCCAACACCAACTACACGGGGTCCATTGAATATTTGATAGAAACAGTATTAAACAGACTATAAACTCATAAAATATTTTTCATTATGGCTAACAAAAGAGATTTAAAAAAGTACATGAAAACGATGGCCGCCAATTTGGCCGGTGAAACCATTTTCATTCTGAATTATTATGAAAATATTGATGAAGCCAAAGCGGATGCCGTCATCGACAAGATTCTTGCACTCGTCACAGAAAAAATAAACAATGTTTCCGTTTCATTTGACAAGACTTGCAAACTCTCATTTGAAGGTAATAGCAAGAACTACCGCAAAGCTCGTACAGCATATTACAAACAATGCTACAAAGAACTGGCCAATGAATTCAACCAAGGAGTTCAAGACATTTTAAAGGAAATGAACGGCCTTTTGAGCAAAGAGCAATTGGAAGAAAACAAACGCATGGCTAACGCCTAACGAGACAGATTAATATTTATAAGCCTGAAATCGATTGTCCGTTTTCAGGCTTTTTTATTATACCTGCAGAATTGAAACGCCAAATTCTGCATCCCCCAAAAAACCTGATATTATTTATTTGATAGGCACAACAATCATCGGAATATCCGTATGAAACAAGATACGGTGAGCCAGGCTCGGATTGAACAGTCTGGCAAAAATGTTTCTTTTCTTATTTGGGATGACAACTACCCCAACCTTGTGTTCCTGCAAAAAGGCCTCAAATTCATCCAAGAAATTATCTTCAGCAAAAATTCTGTTAAAGAAACTATTCCCTTCGTATTGCCGCACACAGTAATCATAAATGGCATTCATTCGCTCTGCAACCATTTTCTCCCGTTTGGATGCGACATGTACCAGAAATATGTTCTTTCCCTTTCCATCAAATCTTCGCATGAAAATATCCATAGAAAGTAAATCCGGCTGCTCAAGATTTGTATAAAAGACAAAACTGCTGACAGCATCAATTCCCATAAAGGAAGTTCCTTCCGGGACGACAAGCATAGGATATTTCACGGAGTCCAAAACTTCAGCCGTTACACTGCCAATCAAATCCTGCTCTTTCTTATGCTTCCCTCTTGTTCCCATTATAATCAAAACGGGATTGACGGTCTTTGCATATTCTATAATCGCATCTTCGGGAATGCCCTCTACAATTTCACATTTAAACGGGACATCAGGAAGTTCACCGGCGATTATGTTCTTGGAGATTTCCAACTTAAACTGTTGCATCCTGTCGTTTGCTTTCCGACCTTTCTCCTTCATGTATTCAACCATCTTTTTTTCCGCTCTTAAGGCCTCACCCAATGGTAAAGTACCGGAAAAATATTGACTGATATATGAATGCAGTATGACAACCTTGCAACTGTGCTTTTGGGCAAATTTAAAACCGATATGGCATGTTTTCATGGAATATTCGGAGAAGTCCACAGGAATTAGCACAATCCTTGAAGAACTATCTGCGAATGAGTCTGCAATCGAAATTGTTGCATCGTCTATTAAAGTCAACGCCTGGGGGAGGTCTTTTTCTTTTATGCGTACCCTCACCCCAGACGAAATTTTCGGTTTGTGCAAATCGACATCGTCCAACACGACATCAATGCCTTCTTTTTCCAGAATATTTTTCAGAACGATGGCTTTATCGTAAGTATGAATTGCTAATGTAACATATTTAGAAGTAGTCATTGTTCCAGAAAATATTTAATGGTTAAATGTTATTTCTTTATTATTCGCCTTGTTCTTTTAAGATTTCCAAAGCCATGTCATATATTAAGGTATCATCAAGCACTACAATTCCGCCATCAGGACCCGGTTCAATATGCAAACCGCAATTCTTACCAAAGGCGTAATTGGCTCCTCCAAAATAATTTCTAACTGTTTGTACGTTGACATTCAGACGATCAGCAATTTTATGCATTGAACCGTCAGGCAAACTGTCTTTAATTCTGCGAAGCTCGTTAAATGAAATTGTTTTTGTCATGATACTATAGTTTTTATAGTTAATAATTCGGTTAATTATGATGTTGATAAATTTAGTTACTTTTTTCATAAATGCCAAATTTTATCAATCATATTTTACTATGCTTTATAACATAGCAATGCAAAACAAGTCATGCTTATAAACAGAAAACGCGCACAAAAATATGCGCGCGTTCCTATTTTGTAATAAAAATACAATTTTAGCCTTGGTGTGCCGGACGCAACAAGTCATTGACTGTCTTGACAGGGTTGAATGTTTCAATTGGAACCTCTACAAATATTGTATTCCAATCGCTCATGGCTCCATTCCACAAGCCAGGAAGTTCCAACGCCTTGATTTCATGACCGGACTTGGATTTTTCAGAAATAAATCCCGTATTCTTGTCGACATATTTCGGCAAATCAAACTTTTCTCCCTTGTAATTTTTAATGTAGCACACTAAATCTACAGGATTAAAGTGAGTAGCCTCCTTCATAAGTTTTACAGCCTCTGCGTTATTCTTGTCAATTTGTGAGCTTTCAAGAATTTGCAACGATGTCGAACCGTCCTGATTGTAAGCAATGTAAGGCCCGCCTCCAGGTTCTCCTTCATTCCGCACGACACCGCATACACGAATCGGACGATTGAGCTTGCCTTTTAGATAAAGAATCAGTTCTGCATCCTCCAGATTTTTAGTATCCTCATTTCTCACACATAGAGTGCGTTGCACAAAACGGACAATCTCCAGCACCTGTTCATGCGTATAGCTACCCTTGTCCAGCAATTGCAAATATCCGGCTATTTTCTTCTGAATATCCACAAGAATACCGCCGATAACTTTCTTATATGTCACTGTAATATCACGCTTCGTCTTCGGCACTACATTGTCAATATTCTTGATAAACACCACATCGGCATTCACATCATTCAGGTTTTCAATGAGAGCGCCATGACCACCGGGACGGAACAACAGCTTACCATTTTCCCTGAACGGTGTATTGTCCATGTTTACGGCAATTGTATCCGTAGATGCTTTCTGTTCCGACATGCCAATTTCATAGCTTACACCATAAGTTTTTGAGAATTCCGGCTTCAGTTTTGCTATTTCCTTTTCAAACAAGGCACGATGTTCATGAGAAACTGTGAAATGCACGTTTACCTTATTGTCTTTGTTTGCGGCATATTGGGCACCCTCTTCCAAATGTTCAGCCAAAGCAGTGTGAATGTCACCCCCCACTTTGTGAAATTCCAGGAGCGCTTTCGGCAGATTGCCATAATTCAATCCGTCCGAATTCAAGAGCGATGCGACTATCTGCTTATATTCACCGCTCTCCATCATCGCGTCAACCCCTTTACCATATTTTGCTTCAACAACTTTGTCCAATTCACCGAAAAATGCGAAATGGTGGATATTCCCAAAGAATTTCTCCATAAAATCGTTGTCGGGAACGGCCGATTCCGAATCCAGAAAGGCAAACAAATTTTTAAACATCCGGCTGGCAGCACCAGAAGCCGGAACAAATTTTAGAATGTCGGCATTTCCTTCAAGGTATTGATTCCAAACAGACACATAGTGTGCTTTTTCTTCATCCGACAGTTTCATGATTCCATTCCCAACTGTTGCGGCTGATACAATCTTCAAATAAGGAAATCCAGTCTTGAATGCATCCAATTGAGCTTCAATTTGCTCAACCGTTACATTTCTTTCTTTAAACAATTTCAAATCTTGGTCGTTAAACATATGTATCTAATTTAAGTTTTATCTTAGGGTATGCCAAACTTAGTAATTTTTATTTAATACTTCACACGTTTTCCACAAAAAAAATATATATTTGAAGTAATAAAACCGCGACAGTTATGGATATAAACAACTATTATACATATCAGGAGTCCGAATTTGTCAAAAAAGCTTACCGTTCTTTACGCAAATCCCTCAAAGACGAGCTAAATGACCAGGAAGTGAAACGGCTGAGAGACATTATTACCCAAGGAATTGATTTAGGATATGCCCAACGCGACAAATATGGAATAAACCCTACTGTTCGTCACCTCAATACAGCCCTGTTGCTCATTGAGCATATCGGCCCGGACAAAAATATGGTCATTTCCGTACTGCTTTATCATCTCTGTAGAAATGAATATATATCATTGGATGACATTAAAAATGAGTTTGGCGATGACATCCAATCAATTGTCAAAGGACTATTGAAAGTTTCCGCACTATACAAAAAGCAGACAGCCCTGCGCGACGAGAATTTCAGCAAACTGATGATGGCATTCGCTGAGAATCTGAGAGTAATCATTATTATGATTATAGACCGTCTCGGGCTTATGAAAATGATCAACCATCATCCCAACCAAAAGTTTGTATTTGACATATCAAGTGAAGCACAATACTTGTATGCTCCTCTCGCCCACCGGCTTGGACTCTATAAAATAAAGTCCGAACTGGAGGACATGTCTTTAAAATATACAAATCGGGAAATATATACACAGATTGCCAAAAAGCTGAACGAAACAAAAGAGAAACGCGACCAGTATATCGCCAACTTCATTGCTCCCGTAAAAAAAAGGCTAACCGAAGCCGGTCTTCATTTTGAAATTAAAGGCCGCACAAAATCCATCTACTCCATCTGGAACAAGATGAAAAAGCAGAATGCCGACGTTTACGACATGTACGATCTCTTTGCCATCCGTATTATTTTGGATACGCCGAAGGAAAACGAACGAAGGGATTGCTGGGCGGCATTCGCAATTGTCACGGACATGTTTACCGCCAATCCATCGAGAATGAAAGATTGGATCACCATTCCGAAATCAAATGGTTACGAATCACTGCATACCACAGTTTACGGACCGGACAAACGTTGGGTAGAAATTCAAATCCGTTCCCAACGTATGGATGAAATTGCGGAAAAAGGTCTGGCGGCACACTGGAAATATAAAGGCATTAAAAGTGAAAAAAGTCTTGACGATTGGATGGCCAATGTCAGGGACATGCTCGAGACTTCAGGCTCTGACACATCAGAGCTCATGAAGAAAATGAACCTGAATATCTATGACAAGGAAGTGTTTGTCTTCACGCCAAAAGGAGATTTGCACAAATTGCCAATGGGTGCTACCCTCCTTGACTTTGCCTTTGAAATCCATTCAAAACTTGGTTGTACCTGTACCGGAGGAAAAGTCAACGGCCGTAACCAGAAAATCAACTATAAACTGGCAAACGGCGACACCGTCGAAATCCTTACGTCGAACACGCAACAGCCCAAACAGCAATGGTTGAATTTTGTCACGACCTCCAAGGCTCGTAACAAAATCCGCCAAATGCTGAATGAGCAAAACAGCCACTCTACCGAATTCGCAAAAGAACTGTTGCAAAGACGATTCAAAAACAGAAAAATCGTTCTCGACGAATCGATACTGACAAAGGTGGTGAAAAAAATGGGATACAAAACGGCCACTGAATTTTTCCGCGACCTTGAACTGGAGAAAATCGAGATATCTCAAGTCATAGACCTTTATGTCAATCTGGAGAATAAGGAAGAAGAATCGGCCACAACCATTCGTTCCGCGCAAGGCTACATCATGCAACCCACTTCGGAACAGGAAAGTTCTTCATCCGATTTTATTATAATTGGAGAAGGTATCAAAGGCATCAACTATAAACTCTCACGTTGCTGTAACCCTATACAGGGTGACGCCATTTGCGGCTTTATTTCAAGCGACGGAGCTATTAAAATCCATAAAGCTGACTGCCCGAATGCACATCACCTCTCGGCAAAATACCCCTACCGTATCATTAAAGCCGTATGGTCTGACAAAGTGGGGACAAACCAATTTGCAGTCACACTCAGCATTATTGGAAATGACGATATTGGCATCGTAAATAACATAACGTCTATTATTTCTAAAGAAAAAAATGTAACTTTACGGAACATTAATGTCAATTCTGACGACGGGCTATTTCAAGGACGGCTTGTCATTGGCATTAATGACACCCAAACATTAAATAACATCATCAAAAAAATCAATAACGTTAAAGGAGTAAAAAATGTTCAAAGGATTAACTAATACATGTGCTATCCTGCTTCTCGCAGCCGCCATTTCTGCAACATCATGCGGAAACAGCAAATCGGAAAGCAAGGCAAACGCTGAGGACATCTTGTCGGAAGCCCAGGCTCTTTACGACAGTGGAAAATATGTGGAAGCCATCGGAACCATCGATTCATTGATGAAAAAATTCCCGGGCATAATCGATGTGCAGCGACAGGCCATGCACCTCAAAACTCTGGTTGTGGAGAAACAGACGATACTTGACAGTATTGCAAACGACAGTGCTATCGTCGCCAACAAACAAATTGTCGACTCACTCGCAAACAATTTCAAATATGTAAAAACGGCCGATATGGTAGAAGGCTATTACGTATCTAAGAAAGTCAGCAGTGACAATCTGACAAAACGGACCAACATTGAAGCACGCATCAATGATTTTGGCGACATCTACCTGATTTCTTCTCTCTATGGGAAAAACATCAAGCACACACGACTCCGTGCCATGGCAGGTGACTCAACTGTTGAAACCGAAGCTGTTCCTTATGACAAGGCACGCAACTACCGATTTAAAGACGGAGGAACGACAGTTGAAATGGTCACATTCAGAAAAGCCGACTGCGACACCCTCTGCCAATTCATTGCCGACAATGCCGCAAAAGAGATAAAGCTGGAATTTGTAGGCAATAAGAAATACTCATATACCCTACCTCAGAACACCAAAAGTCTGATTGCCGAAACCTACACGTTTGCCACTCATAAAGCGCAATTGAAGAAAGCGGAGGACTTACGACTCTACTATATGAAAAAACTGCAAATCACGCGCAAACAATCACGACAAACGGCGACGAACATGAAAGGTGACGCCCAATAAAGGCAATAAACTGATACAAATAAACGAGAGGCATACATTGACAGAATTTCATCATGTATGCCTCTTGTTATATCGTTTCAATCAATGAGTTCTATACGTAACCTTTAATAATACCACGTTGAGAATTACGAACGAACATTATAATTTCATCACGTTCCTTAGTTGCCGGGAGTTCCGCTTCAATCCGCTCAACAGCATCACTGTTATTATATCCGGACAAATACAAGTATCTGTAAATTTCCTGAATGTCGCGTATCTGTTCGTTCGTGAAGCTACGACGACGCAAACCAATTGAATTAATACCGGCATAAGCAATAGGTTCACGACCAGCCTTCACATAAGGCGGGATATCCTTATTCACCAATGCTCCTCCCTGAATCATTACATGAGGTCCGATATGACAGAACTGATGAATCAACGTACCACCTCCAATTACAGCAAAATTATCAATCTGCACTTCGCCTGCCACCTGTGTAGCATTTGAAATAATTACATTGTCACCGACAACGCAGTCGTGAGCAATGTGAGAATAAGCCATAATCAAACAGTTGTTGCCGACAACAGTTTTTCCTTTGGCGGCTGTTCCTCGATTGACAGTAACACATTCACGCAACGTCGTATTGTCGCCGATAATCGCCAGCGTATCCTCTCCCTTGAATTTAAGGTCTTGAGGAATCGCACCAATAACAGCTCCCGGAAAGATATTGCAGTTCTTACCGATACGTGCGCCTTCAAGAATAGTCACGTTACTTGCAATTCTCGTACCTTCGCCAATCTCTACATTTCTGTCAATTGTGACAAAAGGATCAATAACCACGCTAGGATGAATCTTAGCGTCTGGATGTATGTATGCTAATGGTTGTTTCATCTTTTACTTGTTTTTAATAATCTGTGCCATAAATTCCGCTTCCGAAACAATCTTGTCACCAACGAAAGCGTATCCCTTCATATTGGCACAGCCTCGGCGAAGTTCTGTCATAAATGACACATGGAAAATCAATGTATCGCCCGGAACAACTTTCTGACGGAACTTAACATTATCAATTTTCATAAAATATGTCGAATAACGCTCCGGTTCATCAACAGCACTCAAAACCAGCAAACCCGCAGTCTGAGCCATAGCCTCCACTTGAAGGACACCCGGCATAACAGGTTCTGAAGGGAAATGTCCCTGGAAGAACGGTTCGTTGCCAGACACATTTTTAACTCCGACAATATGCTTGTCCGATTTTTCAATAATCTTGTCAACCAGCAAGAACGGATAACGGTGAGGAAGAAGTTCACGGATACGGTTGACGTCCATCAACGGAGCCTTGTTCGGATCGTAAATAGGCGGCTGCACATCCTGACGCTTCAACTCACGACGTACTTTCTTTGAGAAAGTCGTATTGATTTTATGTCCCGGACAATTTGCAATGATACGACCTTGCACACGGCGGCCAATCAAAGCCACATCGCCGACAACGTCCAACAATTTATGGCGAGCCGGTTCGTTCTTATAGGTCAACTCATCCGTATTGATAATACCGAATTCCGAAACTTTTTTTCTCGGCACATTCATCATATCAGCGATACGGTCAAGTTCAGTCTGGGCTATAGGCGTATCGTAAATGACAATGGCATTCTCCAAGTCACCGCCTTTAATCAGGTTGTGCTTTACAAGTTCTTCTATTTCACGGACAAAGACAAAAGTTCTGCTGGATGCAATCTGCGACTTGAAATCGTCCAACGTATCCAATGTAGCGAATTGATTGGACAAAACGACCGAATTAAATTCAATCATGACATCAACGCAGAAATCATTGTCAGGAATCACGCAGATGGAAGCTCCCGTTTCATCATCCTTGACAATCGTACGATGTCTTACCACGTACACCTGAGCATCTTCCGTCTGTTCGACAACTCCTACTTCTTCTATCTTTTCACAGAATATTTTTGCACTTCCATCGAGAATAGGAACCTCGGGACCGTTCACTTCAATCAAACAGTTGTCAACGCCAGCGGCAAAAAGAGCAGCCAAGCAATGTTCCACCGTACAGACCTTAACGTCACCCACCGCAATAACCGTACCGCGGCAAGTGTCAACAACATTCTCGGCAACAGCCTCAATAGGTGCAGCCCCTTCAATATCTGTTCTCAAGAACTTGCGGCCGAAGTTTTCAGGAGCAGGTTTGAAAGTCGCTTCTATTTCAAGACCCGTGTGTAACCCTTTTCCTTTAACTACAAATGCGTCTTTTAACGTACACTGTTTCATATATCTATTCTTTATTATTATTTTTTATATTGTCAACTTCTTTCTTCAACTGGTTGAATTCAGCATAGAAATCGCCCAATTTTCGCAAATAGGCAGTCTGTTTCATAAAGCCTCGACCCTCAACAGCCGGATAGCCCATGAACACTTTTCCTGAAGCTATATTTGACTGTACTCCTGACTGAGCACCAAACTGGTTATTGTCACCGATATTAAGATGGCCGGCAAAGCCTACCTGACCACCAATCATGTTGTGTTTTCCGATTTTCGTGGAACCGGCCACTCCCGTCTGTGCAGCAATTACCGTATTCTCACCAATCTCAACATTATGGGCAATTTGAATCAAATTGTCCAATTTGACACCCTTTCGGATAAAAGTAGAACCCATCGTCGCACGATCGACAACCGTATTGGCTCCAATTTCCACATTATCTTCAATTACGACATTGCCGATTTGCGCAATTTTATCGTAGCCTCCGTTATGTGGGGCAAACCCGAAACCATCACTACCGACAACAACGCCTGAATGTAAAATACAATGATTGCCAATGACACAATCCTGATATATTTTTACACCCGCATAAAGACAAGTTCCATCACCGATCGTCACATTATCACCCACATAACATTGAGGATAAATCTTAACGCCACTACCCAAACGGACGTTTTTACCGATATAGGCAAAAGCACCGATATAGGCATCCTCCGGAACTTCTACTCCTTCTGAGACGAAAACCGGCTGTTCAACCCCCTTCTTTTCCGGCATCGTCTTACTTACAAGACTCAATAGGAATGCCAATGTATCATAGGGATCATCCACTTTAATGAGAGTTGCCTGTATTTCATGTTCAGGTTTAAAATCACGCCGAACCAATACGACGGAAGCACGTGTCTCATAGATATAATGCGTATATTTAGGGTTTGCAAGAAAAGTCAACGATCCTTGCTCCGCTTCTTCAATCTTCGAGTATGTACTGACAATCACGGACGGGTTACCCACCACTTCTCCTTTTACCATGTCAGCCAACTGTAAAGCTGTTAGTTTCATCTATTTTTCTACAAATTTATCCGCAAAGTTATTATTTTTTTATGTTTAACTCAAATTTCTATAAAGAAAGATGCAAATTTAGACCATCAAACTGCACAAAAGAAGCCCTTTGTGCAATTTTTCACATTCTTTTTTACACATTAATCAATTAAATGACTACTTTTGCATGCCAATACAGAAACATTTTGTGAATTTAACTTTAAACATCCATAAGCGTATGAAGCTATTACAAGCGAAACTGGCTAAGTATGACGCACCGCAAAAAGCTAAGGCAGCAGGCGTATATCCGTATTTCAGAAAAATCGAAAGCGAACAGGATACGGAAGTTTATATTAACGGCCGTAAAGTATTAATGTTTGGTTCTAATAGTTATTTAGGACTCACTAACCACCCTAAAGTCATTGAAGCTGCTGTAGCAGCAACAAAAAAATACGGTACCGGTTGTGCCGGTTCTCGTTTTTTAAATGGTACACTTGACATTCACGTTGCACTTGAAAACCGACTTGCAAAATTTGTAGGCAAAGAAGAAGCCATTATCTATTCAACCGGTTTCCAAGTTAATTTAGGCGTAGCCTCTTGTCTTACAGGTCGTGAAGACTATATTCTCTGGGACGAACTGGATCACGCTTCAATTATCGAAGGATGCCGACTTTCATTCTCTCAAAAAATCAAATACAAACACAACAACATGGAGAGTCTGGAAGAAAAATTAAAAATGTGTGACCCTGATAAAATAAAACTCATCATTACTGATGGTGTATTCTCCATGGAAGGCGACGTTGCCAATCTCCCTGAAATCGTTCGTCTTGCAAAACAATACAATGCTGCTGTCTATGTTGACGAAGCACATGGTGTTGGCGTATTCGGAAGAAACGGTCGTGGAACTTGCGACCATTTTGGGGTTACAAAGGATGTTGACGTGATTATGGGAACATTCAGCAAATCATTCGCATCGCTGGGTGGATTTGTTGCTACGGACTCTATCACGGCCAACTACCTCCGTCACAATTCCCGTTCCTACATTTTCAGTGCAAGTATCACTCCGGCATCAACAGCCGCAGTAAATGCCGCTCTCGACATTATGGAAAGTGAACCGGAACGTATCGAGCACTTGTGGAAAGTTACCAACTATGCATTGGAAGGCTTCCGCAATATCGGATGTGAAATCGGCAATACCTCTACTCCAATTATTCCGCTGTTCATTCGCGACAACGACAAAACTTTCGCCATCACCCGCGACCTTCTTGAAGAAGGCATCTTTGTCAATCCGGTGGTATCGCCTGCCGTACCGTCGCACGACACTCTTATCCGCTTTAGCCTGATGGCTACACACACTATCGAACAAGTGGATATTGCACTGGACAAAATCGGTAAAATTTTCCGCAAATATGATGTCATAAAATAATCATTGCGGATACGCGATATAAAAATGAGGAGGCAGTTTAATTTTATTCTGTCTCCTCATTTTTTCTTTAACTCAAACCCTTTTCATCGACAATATTCGGAATAAAAAATCCCAAGAAGGACACCTTCTCGGGATTTACTATTGAATTTTAATTTATATGCATTAATAATTACGGGCGAAAATCACACGCTGCGCGGACGGTTTGCCGGTAACCATACATTTACCTGGAGTCTTGTCACCATTCAATGGAATACAGCGTATAGTGGCTTTCGTTTCTTCTTTTACACGCTCTTCTGTTTCTGTCGTTCCGTCCCAGTGAGCAAGAATAAAGCCACCTTCTTCTATTTTCTCCTTGAACTCATCGTATGTATCCACTTCAATGATGCGAGAATTCCGATAATTCAGTGCTTTTGTATAGATGTTGCTCTGAATATCCTCCAACAACTTGGCAACGTATTCTGCGATACCGTCCAAAGATGCAGATGATTTTTCCAATGTGTCACGACGCATGACTTCCACTGTGTTGTTTTCCAAATCACGGGCACCAATTGCCAAACGAACTGGCACACCCTTCAATTCATAGTCAGCAAACTTAAAGCCCGGACGTTTGTTGTCTGCATCGTCATACTTCACGCTGATACCTTTCGCACGAAGTTCTGCCACAATCGGTTCAACTCTTGCCGAGACCTCAGCCAACTGTTCTGCACTCTTATAGATAGGAATAATGACAACTTGAATCGGAGCCAAATGCGGAGGCAAAACCAAGCCGTTGTCGTCAGAGTGAGTCATGATCAAGGCACCCATCAAACGGGTAGAAACGCCCCAAGATGTAGCCCAAACGTATTCAAGTTTGTTCTCTTTATTAATGAATTTTACATCAAATGCTTTCGCAAAATTCTGCCCCAGGAAGTGGGATGTTCCGGCCTGAAGAGCTTTTCCATCCTGCATCATTGCCTCGATAGTAAATGTCTCCAAAGCACCGGCAAAACGCTCGTTGGCTGTTTTCACACCTTTGATAACCGGCACAGCCATATAACGTTCAGCAAAGTCAGCGTAAACATTCAACATTTTGGTTGCCTCAGCCAATGCTTCTTCTTTGGTAGCATGTGCAGTATGACCTTCTTGCCACAAGAATTCAGCTGTTCTCAGGAACATGCGGGTTCTCATTTCCCAACGGAAAACATTGGCCCACTGGTTACACAGGATAGGCAGGTCACGATAGGAATGAATCCAGTTTTTATAAGTGTTCCAAATAATAGTTTCCGAAGTCGGGCGAATAATAAGTTCTTCTTCCAAACGAGCATCCGGGTCAACAACCACGCCACTGCCGTCCTCGGCATTTTTCAGACGATAGTGAGTCACAACAGCGCATTCTTTTGCGAATCCCTCGACATGCTCAGCTTCTCTGCTCAAAAATGATTTTGGGATCAAAAGTGGGAAATAAGCGTTGACATGACCAGTTTCTTTAAACATTTTATCGAGTTGCTGCTGCATCTTTTCCCAGATTGCATATCCATAAGGCTTAATCACCATACAACCGCGAACAGCGGACTGCTCTGCCAAATCGGCCTTTACGACCAAGTCGTTATACCACTGCGAATAATTTTCGCTGCGTTTTGTCAATTCTTTTAGCTCTTTTGCCATTATTTTATTTTTTTTGCAAAGATAGTGGAAGTTGTGCTGAGTGCAAAAGATTTCCTCTCAATTTTCCACATCGCAAAACTTCTATCTTCTATTATAAACACAAGAATTGCCCAATGCCCCAAAAAGGAACAATCGCAATTCTCACATATTTCTATCATCAATGTAACTGTCCTTTTTTTGACATGCCAATCATTTCCAGACCCGGAACAAGATAAATTTCCAGTCTACGGTTGGATGCACGGTTATCAATCGAATTGTTAGGAAGTAACGGTTCCGATGCACCCATAGCATAAGGAATCACATAATCACTGGCAGCGGCATTCATCTGAAACCAGTCCAAAACTGAAAGCACACGGCTTTCTGTCAGCCGGTCGGTGTATTTTGCAGTACCCGTATTGTCGCTATGCATAACCAACAAAACGCGATAAAAATCCGGAATTTTCAGGAACTGCAAACATGGCTTCAGCACCTTTGACGCTCTCGGACTCAATTCCACTTCATTTGGCAAAAACAACTCATCGGAAGGGATAGTAATGATGACAACTTCTCCCGAACGCATTGTTTCGACCGTATATCCGGCAACAATCATTTTTTTTGCGACCGTCAACTGATACTCCCTAATAGCCTCTTTTTGCGAGCCCAATTTCGGAATTGACAAATTTTCATCAAGCGACATTTCATACAGCTGCTCCAACGTATGTGTATCATTGTCGTCAGCTACCACCACTGCCCCATTCTGACTTTTCAAACTTTTTACAGTCTGGTCGTTAGCGACGGCCGCCGTATCAGCTGTTTCTGATGCTACATGCTCCGATTTGAACAAGCCACGGATAGAATCAAGTCCCTTCTGAAAAATATTCTGAGAAACACTTTCCGTTGGAATCAACCCCAAAGCAAGGGACAGAACAAGAATCAAGCCACCCCGTTTCATATTCTATCCTTTTTTAAAAATCGAAATCATCAATAGAATCCTCATATTCCAATTCCAAATGCACGATGTTCTCGACATCATTCAAATCCATAGGATTTTCCTTGTCCTTTTTCAGCGACTTCTTCACAAATTCATAGAGTTCCGTTTCGTCAAATTCATCATCATCCGATTCGTCTATGTCATCCAAATCGAAATAGCCTTTATTTTCGTAAAATTCGAAAATAATATCAATAACCAGTAAAATGTCATCCTCCGAATATTTTTCAGCCACCTCCGTAGGAAGATTCGATAAGATATATTTTACGGCATCGTTTTCCTCATATGTTTTTAATTCACCCATATACAACGGATTTAATCAATTAATATTTCTTTTCTAACACTTTCTTGATTTTACGACCTATCAAGGAGTTACAAACTGCTTCATTAAAACTGACTGGAGACAATTCCTTCAGGCAAATCCATTACCAAACGGTTATTATCTTCATCCACTTCTAAAATGAATTCCTCAGCAATGGGAATCAAGAATTCATCCTCACCACATTTTACAACAAAAAGAGCATTTTCCGTAGAGTCGTCGACATCCTCAATATGACCAATCAACGAACCGTCGGCAGCCACAATGTCAAATCCGATAAAGAAATCGCAATAAACCTCGTCATCGACATCAGCCATTTCCTGCTTCAAAACATAAATCGGCTTATTTACAAACATCTTGACATCAGCTTCGGAATCTACGCCCTCCAATTTCACAAGAATAGTATGGTCATTCTTCTTTCTGTATTTTTCAACAAAAAACGGAACATTTATACCATCTATACATGAAATCAACGTCGAGAAATGTTCCAAATCATCAATATCGCAAGCAAAAGTAGCAGATATCTCACCCGCCACTCCGTGAGGCTTATTGTATACCCCTACCTTTGATATTTCGTCGTTTGTAATCATCGGTTCCGTTATTTTCTTTTTTTCGATTTCTTTGCACTGCCAGCAGGCTGTTGGATTAATTCCTTAAAATCGCGCAGCTGACAGGTAGCAGAATCCAACCTGATTTTTCCTTTGGAATAATACGCCAAATCCTTAAATATCTTGTCATCGTCGACCCCGTCCTTATTCACCGCCAGCATCATCTTTTTCATATGATGAGCCAACAGCAACACCAATTGAGTACGCTCTTCACCTTCCGGCATTTCAGCGGCTATGTCAATCAGCTCTTCCAGTATCTTTCCATAGTGACGGAACTTGATCGGACGTAATTTATATTCTACCGGTTCTGGACGAGAGTGCAGGTTTTCAGGTTTCAGAACTTCACAAGGATAATCAATGTCAAGTTTGAAATCAGAAATGATGGCCAACTGGTTCCACAACATTTTATTGAAGTCGTCTACATCTCTAAGGTTTGAAAACAAGTTGCTCATTATGTCGATAATGGCATACGCACAACGAGTCCGCTCTTCACGGTCTTCAATAGTCATACAATGATCCACCATTTGTTGGACATTTCTGCCATATTCCGGTAAAACCAACTTTTCCTTTTGTGTATTGTATTCCAACATAATAGACTTTTGTTAAAAAATTTAGATTCCCAAACATGAACGCTCTACTTCAGGGCATTCTTCTTGGGGACTGTCGTCTGGAATTTTTTAATATAATTAGGGGTTGAATATGCCAAATCAAGGAAATCACCTTCACGATATGCCTTTTCCGACAACGCAATCATATCAACGGCATTCAACTGCACGCCATAAACGAATTCCGCATTGTCATTGACAATGACATCCTTCACCTTATCAGCACCATTCCCCATAAAAAACATCTTATGGGCAGACAACAATTCCGAAAATGAATTTTCATCAATAATCATCGCCTGATTGGGCAAGACTTCATTCAAAGCCAAATCATAAACGGCTGTAAACACTTCCATGCGCCGGGCATCAATCATCGGGACAAACAAATCATCCGGACCGACATGATGTGAAAACATAACGGCCACACTTAAAATCTTCAACGTATTCACACCTATTAAAGGAACCCCTAAGCCAAAGCACAAACCTTTAGCTTCTGAAAGTCCGATTCTCAATCCAGTATAAGATCCCGGGCCAATACTTACAGCTACCGCATCGAGTTTCATTTCGCATTGCTTGGCATAATCCAAAGCATCCTTTACAAATCCGCCCAATACCGTTGCATGGTTGCGTCCTTTATAGTCCGCATTATGAAATTTCATTTCTCCGTCCTGCGATAAACATACAGAACAGACATCGGTTGATGTTTCAATATTTAAAATTGTTGACATATCATTAATTGTTACGAGAACACGTTGCTCCTCATTAAAACCAGAACATAGAAAACTCACTCCGGCAATGGCATCACCATCTGACAAAAGATTTCGAATGCCAACTTACAATGATGAATTTTCCCCTATTCTGTTTTATGCAAAGGTAATAAAAAATGCACACCTTCACCTTATCTTTCAGAGAAAAGGCCACAGAATTGACAAAATTTCAGTAAAACTGTTGCATAATAAAAAAATTAAGCATACCTTTGCAACACTTTAACAATTTGATTCGCTAGCTCAGCTGGTAGAGCACAACACTTTTAATGTTGGGGTCTTGGGTTCGAGCCCCAAGCGGATCACTCAAACAAAAAGCAAAACAATAAAAACCGCTAACAATTAGCGGTTTTTTCTTTTATACCTACTGCAACTTAAGCCGCATATGGACATCTGAAAGGAAGTAAAATAGGTGGACTTGATTCCATAAATCAGCCCACCTAATAAGATTACATTTTATTGAGTTTCTATACCTTACATAAATTCAATTCTTTCCGAAACATGTATTTTTACACAAACTAAAGAACCCTTTCTTGTCTGTTGTCATTTATACATTCTTTCCAGCAGTTTATTACCTAACACGGGGCGATAGTGTCCTAATTCATAATAATTATGGTAATCTTCTGTAAATTCGTTGATACCAGTGAAATCATACACATTCTCTTTCCCGAAAATGTTTTGCAAGATTTTCCTGTCATCCGGGTGCAGTTTGTTCTGGTTATAATCCGGACTGATTAGGACACGTATTGAGGTGTTATGGCGGCGCAGGACTTCCATGATTTCATCCAGTATTTCCCGTTGCTTTTGATAGATGGCAGGCTCAACTATAGTGACCGTGCCATCCCGTTCGGGAAATTCATTTTTATGATTTTCCCAGTATGCCTCACCTTCCTGCTCAATCATCTTCTCACGTGGATTGAACGCATCGTTGTTCCTCGAATCGCGCACCCTGCCATAAGGGTTCATCTGCCTCATGCTGAGTTCCACTCGTCCTGTTATTTTATATTTCAGATATGGAAACAGAAAGTCCGGCATTGCGAATGCCTGCATAAATTCCATCTGCACCGCTATCGGATTACGTCCCGATATTGCAGCCGGAAGCATATGGTTGGCACCCGTCAAAAGTTCACAACGTGAAAGCGAGGTTCTATCCAAAATCATCAGCACATTCTTTATTTCTGCACCTTCACGATCCAGTGCCTGAAGTTTGAGACTTATTGCCTTCATACTCTCTCCATTCCCGAAAAGACGGATAGCATGATCACCGGGGGCAAGATATTTTTCCCACTCCGCACAGCGGAAAGCCATTGTACAGGAATTACCTAAAATAAAAGAATTGAAATGTACACTGTCATTACGGTTCTTGTATATTTGCCAACCCACATGATGTTCGTTCAGCATGACATCAGAATCATACAGGTCATATTTTCGAAGTACCATAAAAGGATCTTCGTAAACGTACAGAGCAATCAATATCCAGAATGGTATGGCAAACAACGCCAAGTTTCGGACAAGGCGCAGGAAAGCAGACCTTTTACGGATGTTTGTGCCAGTAATAGTTTTAGGTATTTTTTCCATCAGAATTGCAGATATATGAAATTTTCCGTGCCTAACTTGCCATAAACAAACACGGCAAACACAATTAAATAATACACTGTCCATCGAACGAAGGCTGACTGTTTTTCAAAACGAAGAAGCAAGTCTCCTTTGGACATAAAAAAGTCATAAAGCAGTATCAATAGCAATGCGCTACCAGCCACAATACAGATGTGGTCGGACATACCGATATTGATTTCTTTCCAGCTCGCATGAGTCTGAAAAGAGATATTCCGCAGGAAATAGAATGCGTCTGAAACGGATTGTGCCTTGAAAAACACCAGCGATACGGCAAAAATGAGGTAAGTGCGGATGATGGAGAGCGTAGCAAACAGCCGTTTCCCCATATGTTTTCTTACTTTGTTCCGTATTTTTTCAGTTCTCAGTTCCCATACAATCACAAGCCCCTGAATAAATCCATAAACGGCAAATGTCCATCCCGCACCGTGCCATATACCCAAAGCAATAAAGGTCACCATAAGGCTTACCGCCACCCCCCATTGCCCCCAACGACGTGTAAACGACGACAGAGGGAGAAAAAGGTAATCACGTACCCAGGAGGAAAGGGAAATATGCCAGCGACGCCAGAATTCGGCAGTAGTTTGGGCGGCGAATGGATGCGCGAAGTTGGGTGACAGTTTCAATCCAAACAGCATTCCTGTACCAATCGCCATATCCGTGTAGCCGGAGAAATCAGCATAAAGTTCAACAGGATAAAGAAGGAAGGCCATAAACAGTTGTACGCCTGGGACGGTGTGCATCGAATTAAACACATCATCAATATAGGGCGCAATATGGTCGGCTAGTACCAGTTTCTTCACCAAACCCACCACAATCAGCTTCAGGCCGTAGGTCATCATGGAATAGGATGCCGGAGAGAGCCTTCGGACTTGCGGAAGCAAATCGGCTGACCGTTCAATCGGACCTGACAGGAACTTCATAAACAGAAGCATATAAAGCAGGAAATCCATAAGGTTCCGTTCCGCCTTTTCTTCCTCCCAATAGACTTCCGTCAAGTAGCCGATGGCCTGAAAAGTATAGAACGACATTCCCAATGGGAAAATAAAACCAGAGTTTCCGATTAACTGATTGGCATAACGGAAACCAATCCAGCAAAGGACAAGACAGGATATGCTGCTCCAGTAAATCAAACGGGAACCTCTTTTTTTCTCATGGGCCTGCTCTACAAATATCGCCGCTCCGTATGTAAAAAAACTTACGGCCAAAGCCGTGACAAGGAATAAGGGATTGAAGTATCCGATAAAAACTCCACTTGCCGCCAGCAAAACGAACTTCCGTCCTTTATCATTGACAAAATGGTATAATGTGAAACAAAGCAGGAACAGCAAGACAAATTCAAAGGAAATGAATGACATTACTTTTTCCTCCTATCCTATTTGGTCTTATTCATGATGGTTTGGCAAAGATCGCCCACATTTTTCAATTTCACTATCTCGCGAAACGAGAAACGCACACCGAACTTATTCTCTATCTCGGTGAGCAGTACCATATTGGTCAGAGAATCCCATCCGTCCACATCGTGGGCTGTAGTACTTTCTGTCAATGTGATGTTGTCTCTCTTTAATACTTTTCTGAATATCCCATTCAGGATTTCCAATAATTCTGTTGTTTCCATATACTTTATTTATTGTGTGATGTATTTTAATAGTTGGTTCCGGTCAATTTTATTATTGTTATTTTGTGGGAAACATGGGACGAAGTGAATGTGCCGAGGCAACATATAAGGCGGCAGATTGCTCAGCATATATCGTTCAAGATTTTCCGTGTCTTCTGTATCCTTTTCTATAACGAGGTGCAGATCACAATTTCCGTCGGGAGCATAAACCGGCAAAACCAAAGCGTTGCAAGCATGCCTGTAAAATGCCTTAACGTGATATTCAATTTCACCCAATTCTATTCTAAAACCTTGTATCTTTACCTGTGTATCTTTGCGACCACAATAAACAATATCTCCGTCAGCATCTGCCTGACATAGATCACCTGTACGGTAATAGAGCTTTCCAGAGGAATCAGTAACAAAACATTCAGCTGTTTTTTCGGGAGCACACCAATATCCGCTCATTAACTGCGGCCCGGCAATCCACAATTCACCAATCTCTCCGGCCGGAAGTTGTTTGCCCGAAGGGGAGACAATCATATAGTCCATCCCCCGAAAAGGCCTTCCTATTGCCGCCATGCCGTTGTGATGTTTGGCACCTCCAGCCGCAACGACATATGAAGTGCAGTAGATGGTGGCTTCGGTAGGTCCGTAAAGATTGACTACTGTCGCATTGGGTATGCAAGGGCGAAATTCTTCAAGCAGATTCACATCGGTAGCTTCGGCGGTAACTATTAGATAGCGCAAGTCAGGGAAACTGATTTCCCCGAAATAAGGACGTGATAACCGAAGTACGGAAGGAGCAACTGCCGCAAACGTAAGACGATATCGCTCCATGATATCCAATACATTCAAATATTTCATTCCTTTCTGCGGAACAGTATAGACACACGCTCCGAGGGTGAGAGGGTAAAGAAACGACACAACGGAGACATCGAACGTCAGTTCGAACATCTGGAGCATACGGTCATGTTCGTCCAATTCCCATCCTAAAGCACGATAAGCCCGGTAGAAAGCATTCAGGTTGTTCCGGGAGATGGGAACACCTTTGGGTTCTCCCGTGCTTCCAGACGTGAAGATAATGTACGCAGGCATATCAGAATCAACCTCATACGGCAAAACAATGCCGGACAACCAAACAGGCTGATGTGAGGGGAAAGACACACGTATGGCACGAATGTCAGCAGGAAGGATATCGCCATTTTCCCCACTGTAAAGCAACAGACCGATGCCGGATTGCCTGGCTATCCGACAGTTACGCTCTGCCGGATAATCGGGATGCAATATGACATAGGTTTTTCCGGAAAGCAGCACAGCCAAAATGGATGTGTAGGTTTCCATGCGATTTTCAGCCGTGATGCCTATAACATCCTCTTTGAAATTCCTCAGCGTTTCGCAAATACTTCCTGCCAATCCGAACAATTCCTGATAGGTATAAGTCCGGTCGTCAACGACCAGTGCCGGACGCATGGCATAACGATTCGATGCCTGGACTATTGCAGCCAGCATATCTGCATCAGTTTTCTTCTTCATATTCTCTGTTTATATTTTCTGCTTTCGGTTCATGTAGCACTGTTTTTCATTTATAGAACTGAATCCGACGCAAAATCCCCTATTCCACGACTGTGAATATTAGTTAAATACAATTTGGAATCCGCAGACATTGATGCAAGAGTGAATATCGTGCTTAGCGAATGCAGATGCCATCGTTTGCAAAACAACAACATCAGCATACAACCTTTCGATTTCAAAACATATAAAATTCCCTATTACCACACTCTACATGCCGCGTTTGACGTGTTTTTGACAATAAAAAGAAAGAGTTTTCCATTTAGTACCGAAATCGCATTTTCTGACCTAAAATAAAAAAGAGCAGAAACGGCTTTAACCATTTCTGCTCTGTGAAGCACGGGAAGAGAGACTCGAACTCCCGACACCTGGTTTTGGAGACCAGTGCTCTACCAACTGAGCTATTCCCATATTTGCGAGTGCAAAGGTATGAATTCTTATTGAGAAAAGCAACCCTTTGCGTCATTAAATTGCTAAATAAATTAAGCAATCTGCAAAAAACAAGCGCAATTTTTAACAAAAGTGCGCTTTATGAGGATATTACATCAAACTCTGCTCAATCGACTCGACCATATTCTTGAAATCCTTGTCGACCGACATCCGCTCGTCAATAGTTTTGCATGCATGCAAAACCGTTGCATGGTTACGCTTCAACTTCAAGCCAATAGTTGTTGACGACATTTTCGTATGCTTCTTTGCCAAAGCCATAATCAGCTGGCGAGAATCAGCCACATCGCGCTTCCGTGACTTGCTGTAAAGCATTTCTGATGAAATGGAATATTGCGAACAGACTTTTTCCACAATACCATCAAAAGTAACTTGCCGCTTCGAAATCTTCACGGAATTCGACAACACATTTCTTGCCAAATCTATAGTGAACGGCTGGTTCAAAGTTGTTGCATAGGCCATCAAAGAAACAAAAATGCCTTCCAGTTCACGCACATTGTCCTTTACATTCTGAGCGATGAAATCAACCACTTCTTCCGGCATCTCTACCCCAGCCTGCATCGACTTGCGCAACAGCACATTCTTACGCAAATCATAGTCAGGACTTGAAAGTTCAACTGTCATGCCCCATTTGAAACGAGAAAGCAAACGTGGCTCCATACCGTCCAATTCCGACGGAGGACAATCACTTGAAAGAATCAGATGCTTCTGCTTGTTATGAAGATGATTGAAAATATGGAAGAATGTATTTTGCGTAGCCGTTTTTCCCGACAATTCCTGCACATCGTCAATAATCAGCATGTCGATGCTTTGATAAAAATTCAGGAAATCGTTGAGCGTATTGTTTTTAACCGCTGCCGTATACTGTGTGACAAATGTACGAGCACTCAAATAAAGTACACGACTGGACGGATGACACTCTTTCATCTTAATGCCGATAGCCTGAATCAAGTGTGTCTTACCAACTCCAGTCGGACCGAAAACAAACATCGGATTAAACGTCTGACATTTCGGATCCGTGGCTATGGCTTTAGCTATTGCATAAGGGAGCTTGTTGCTTTGGCTTTCGCAATAGTTTTCAAATGTATATATCGGATTTAACTGCGGATCGAGTTCCCCATATTCTTGCGGAGCAAATGGGTCAACTGCCAGATTGCGTTGTTCAACCGCACGGCTTTTACGAGGCTCTTCAGCCACAACATGCGTTTGAGGATCATCCTTAACAACATTATAAGAAAATCTCAAACGAATGTTTGAACCATACACACGCATCAAAGCAGCAATCAGAAGTTTGCCGTACTGGCCTTCCAAATGCTCTACATAGTAGGGTGTCGGCACATTCAGCACCAACGTATTTTCCTTCTTATCGTAGCTACCCACTTCTATCGGGGCAAACCACGACTCGAATTGAGCATTTGAGATATTATCCTTTATTATTCTCAAACACTCGTTCCATAAAACAATATGTTCCTCGTTCATTCCTTCTTAATTTACAATGCAAAATTTGTCATTTTTTTCCAAGAAAACAAATGCAAAATATTTTGCATTTTTGACTTCAACCGTAACATTCCTAAAAATCAAGCAGTTATCACAAGAGCCTCGCCAAGTATACCCAATAATCATAACAATCTACTAAACAACACTTTACGAACAAACAACAGCTATGCATAATTATTATACAATCGACCTATACACCCTTTTTTATAGTCGTTTAGAGAATGCATATTCTAAATTTAGGGCGAGGCTGTTATTTGGAATTATTCCAAA